>SDBV01000072.1_pt1 | contig 106406 bp, 90 predicted proteins | sample 2277081 | NCBI WGS metagenome assembly SDBV01 (sample SAMN10402039, study PRJNA504765) | marine sediment metagenome | isolation source: marine sediment core GS10_PC15, 223 cmbsf | place: Arctic Ocean: Southern Knipovich Ridge | collected 2010 | reverse complement strand
TCAAACTCGGCAGCAAGGCCGCCGTTGGTTGACCCCCCACAAACCAAAGAAGCCTCTCCCCCCGACAGACACATCGTAACACGATTGTCGTCGAGCGAAGAGGCTTCGTATGAAAGATTGACTAGGTTGTCAAGAAGAATGTGTTTGTCCAACACAGCGGTCGTCGCGGACTGGGGGAAGACAGACGTGTAGTCTGGGTACTCTTCCCGAATCAGTGTTCCGCCGAGAACAAGGTTGGAGGTCTGAACAAACATCATGTTTCTCGTCAAGGACACTGTAAGGGTGTCGTTGTCGAAAAAGCTTTTGGAGATCTTGGCAGCAAAGGACCCCGGAAGAACCACACGGAGAGGCTCCCCGCTGTAGGATATCTCAGCCAAGTACTCGGCAAGACAGACACCGTTGGTAGCAAACATAGAAAGCCGGCCCTCTTCAAGTTGGAGCAAAACCCCAGTGAAAATAAGCTGGTTCTTATCCGCAGAGACAGCGTACGAAACGCTGTCGACGGCATCCATCAAGGTGCTCGCCGGAAGCTCGAAGATTTGGTCCACAACGTCGGGGCGGGGGACCTCGGGGAAAAACTCCTGATTGCGGAGAGGAAACACCCGCTTGTGGGGGGTCTCGCTGCCCGAGGTGTACCGCGTAGTCGCCGAAAGATTCAGTTTCCTGGACTTGGGGGAGGACGTAACGGTAATGTCGGAGGTGCCCACGCCGCTGTCGTTACGTGGTTGGAAGTGAGAGATAGCGTTGTAGAGAGCCGCAGCGTCCACAACAACCTCCCCCTCACGAGAAGCCTCCACCTTAACGGTCGCCTTCGCCATGACCTCTGGGTTAAAAGCTGTGAAGACCGCTGTGCTGCCCTCAACCGAAATGAGAACACCAACAGACTCGGCGAGTGGGCCGCTACTGGGCACCACATCACGAACCAGACGCATAGCGTACTGGAAATCGGGAACCGAAACCTTGAATTTCATTTAGACCTCGTAGATACGCGTTTGTTTACACAACTAAAATAATACAAAACTCGCGCGAAGTAAAGCGCTAATTACGAGGCGGTGATCTCCGCTCCCAAGTCATCGACAATGTTCCCAACGATGGAGCACCCAATACTTCCAAGTACTTGTACGCTCTCGGGAGTGAGCGTGGCCAACAGAGCGGCAAGACGAGAATTGTCTGGACCGGGGTTGATGCTGGCAGCAATGTCCGGAGAGTTACCCGAAGGAACGATGGAGGTAAACAAGTCGAACATACGGTCACTACTAGTGATCCCAATCACAACACCCATGTCCCCGATGCTTCCGCGGGCGGTCAACGATGCTGAAAAACTAGTTTGCCTCCGCTCACACAACAGGACCACCGCGTTACGAATAGCCTCGTCTAACGAGTAAAACTCCTGCAGATCGGACAACTCCAGCTGGCGACTTACAGAAGACCTGTCATAAAACGACTCTTCTCTATCCAACGAACGTAAATCTATAGCCCACGTCCCCCGGTCGGTGGAGTAAACAGCACTGATAACATCCTCATACACATAGAAGTTCACCTGAGAGCGGAAAGACACCAGAATGTCCTTAATGCTGGCTGTCTCAAGGTTGACCACCCGCTCGGTGGCGGTGAAGTCCACATCGGTTGGCGCGTACCGGAACGGGGTGAGAGAAGCCGACAAATCCACCTCGTGCAGCAAGCCTATAATTTCGGCCGACACGCCACTAGTTCTGGGAATGACCGGAGTTAGGGAGGCACGAGCGACGACGCTACTGCGAGTCCTAGAACGGAAGGTCAGACTGAGAACCTGTATTCGCGTACGCTTACGACCAACAACTTCCCCCAGCAGGTCGTCCACCATCCGAAGAACATTAAGCTCGGCGCCCAAGTTCTGCACCGTCTCGGCGGTTCCAGTCACCACCGTCTTGATAAAAGCCCCCAACCCCACCACAACAGATGTCGGAGAGCACCGAACAAGTGTACCGTAGTTAATGATAGCCCCCATGTCTAGCAGCGGGGAGGTAGAAACCGACACAACATTGAACGCTAAGGGGTTGATGAACGGTACCAGGGCGGCCCCCAAATCGCTCACAGCGCCGCGGACAGTCAACGAGGCTGGAAGGGCCTCATGGCCCCCGGAAACAACGAGAGAAGCCGAGAGGTCCCTCACCCTAAAAGCAGCTACCGAGGCCGAGAGGTCCCTTAGGTGGTCGATATCTAACGCCGTAGCAGTAGCCGACATATCTGTAAACGGGTAGTCCCGGATAGAGGCCCCGAAATCGGACACGTACCAGGCCGACACCGTAGCATGCAGGTCCGGAAGGGGAAAATCATTGCGATAGGTGGTAAGCCGGATTTCGGGGACTATCTGCGGCGGAACAAACAAACCGCGGCTGGTTCCCAAGTAAAACCTATAGCTAGCGGCCGTCGTAACAAAACCAGCATCAGCGGCCGTGCCTGTGGCGGCGCTGCGGGACGGTGTAATCGAACCTCGGACCGGCGCGATAACACCCACCTGAACCAACTCAGCCTCCATCCCCAACAGAGGGATAAGACTCAACAATATTTTGTTGACATTGAGAAAAGGAACAACCGATGTCATTTGGGACGGCAGATTTAGAATGCCAGACTGAGCCGCCCGGACAAAGCCCCGGATGCTCGACCTATAGAAGTCGCGAGCAAAAATCTCCGCATGGAGGTCGGGGAACACGCCAAAGACGGGCTCCAGCGTCAAGAGGGTGAACCCCGCGCCTTGCGTACCAAACACATACCTGTTCTGGAAGAAGGGGCGAGCTACCTTATCAAGGTTGGGGAGCCTGTCACTGGTGTGGGTGCTAATCACTGCTTTGATTGGCGCAACCGGAAAGCTCTCCTCAACTGAGTCGACACGGCGTATGTAGGAGGGGAGGTTGGCCTCGGCCTCGCGGACATACCCATAGATTAAAGCGCACATCCCAAACACACGCTGTGTGATAATACTGGCGGATAAGTCAACAACGTGTATAGGACTCAAACGAGCAGCTAAATTGTAGGACGACTGGGCCACCACCCGCAGCGCCGCCGCTACGTCCCCAAGACCCGGCTGGGCGGCGCGGACAAAAGCCGCAACACCCTCGAAGTACCCAACTTGAGTCAAGGAAGCCCCCAAATCGAGACTCGCCGACCAACCGCCTCGTATATAAGCGGGGATGTCCACTGGCTGAGTAACTGACAAAAAGCCCGGGAGATCCTCAGGGAAGTGCCCTCCTCCGCTAGCCCCCAAGTTCACACTTGCGACAGCCAAAACATTGGCGGGCAACCCCACCGGTTCAATAGTCTGTAAGAAAGCAAGCAAATCCCTCGGGGGGATGGTCTCAATAGAAGCAGTCAGCGGCTCGGTGTGGAGGGGCACCAGCAGGGCGGCAAAATCGCGGATGTGGAAACCATGAATAAAAGCCGGTATGTCCCCAGTACCCGTAGACCAAGCCTTAAGAAAAGCCGGCAGGTCCTCCTCCACAAAACCATGGATGCTGGCCGGCAGACTCACAGACCCTACAGCCAAGCACGCTGCCCCTATATCCGCACTGGTCCGCTGCCTCGCCCTAATCCAACCCCCCAAATCGGCGAGCGAGGGGACCCACGCCTGTGTGTATGGCTCTATAGTTGGCGCCCACGACTTGGCCTTAAGTACAAAGTCGTGGGCTGCGGGGACACCGTGTTGGGAAATATTCGTGGCGACGAAAGTTTGAATATACGCCCTAATGTGGGCGGTAGTAATAGCCTTCGACTGGTCTCCAAAAAAGAAACCCTGTTCGAAGTCTCTGATTGTATAGACCTCGGGTTCCTTCTTACTAAGGCCTTCTGGTGAACCAGAGACGTGTCCGCTTTGCGGCCTTTGAAATGGAGGTGCCATTATTTACCTTCGTTGGCCAAGACTACAACATGGCCCTTCGGCAGTTGGCCGCTACCTCATCTGAAGTAAGTGCCCTTTTGGTTATTCTGGTGTCGTCTATTTGACCATCATAGTAATCTGAAAGTACAGCGTCCACTCCCGCAAACCAGTCGGAAGTACTGCCTCCGGAAGAATTTGCGACCCCGCTAAAGGTTGTTTTGACCGTCGCCGTTAGGTGATCACCGAAAGAGCAGTGCCAAACCTGGATATCGTAATTGGGCCCATTTTCTGTCTTTACCACCGCCAGATAATTCCATCGGTTCTGCTGGACTAAGTCTGCAGTGGTCGTATTGCTAACATCGGTCCCTGTGCCATTCTCCCAGAAAACCTCGATGTTCCCAAGCTCTACATTAAAAGCATTAGGGGTTGCTCCAGCCGCTGCTGTAATACTGACCTTCAATAGGTCGTTCTCGGCAGCGACACCGTCCCCAATACTACCAAAATGAAGTAACGTTGCCTTGCTTCCCCCTGTAGGTATTGTATCCGGCTTAAAAACACACTCAAACGTCCACTCATCGTTCAACGCCGTTGAAACAGCAACGTCTCCGGTTGCCGTAGCATACTGGGTGGAGCCGTTAAAATCGGCTGCTTCCCTCAAACGACTTTCTACACTAGTAAGACTGTTCTGCGGGGTTAAGTCATATGTTCCAGCCTCATCGCCATACAATGAGGGAACGGGAAGAGTGTCCCCAGAAGAGTAGGCGTAACCATCCAGATGGCCGGTATCAAAACGCCAAAGTGCAAGGGTACCATCGGATGCTGGCTCTAATCCCAGCCCTCTGTCAGTGTAATCCGCTTTAAGATAAGGGAAGTTCGGGAACCCGAGCTGTACCACTTCCTGGGGAATTTGTTGGTCAGTACTAACCGGCCCAAAAGCCATAGCATCTGCCTCATCCGTCGTTTTGTGCACCAAGTAAAAGTCGTCTCCGATTTGCACAAAAGAACCGTTTCCCAGTCTGCCGGGGTCACAATAAAAAGCTCCATTAAGCCGGCCCCTAACTTCATAAAAAGGCGTAGAGCCAGTGTAGTAAAGCATGGGGTTGAAGAAACTAAACTGGCCGTTACGAGGGTTTGGGTACCCCTCCTTGGTCATAGCTGAGGAAAAGTTTAGGGTGTGTGCTGCTTCGACCCCATCGCTACGTAAACTTCTAAGATTAGTATTACTTGTCCAATCATTGTTCGAAGCTATCTGCCCTCTTACCAAGTAAGGGTGGGGGTCATCAGCAGCACTATAAAAGGAATTGATAAACCCCAGATAACCACTGTAGCGTGCAGATGCGCTTGTCTCCGCGATTATCACAGCGCGGTCCTTGTTAGCCACCCCCCGGCATCTCCCCGGAACAGTCATGAAGCGTAACTCTGCGGAGAATGACGAGCCCACATAAGGGGTACCGAAAGCACCCGTAACGAAATTATAGGTCCCAAACAACATACAATCCAACCGGATCTCGTTGCTGGCTCCCTGGGTATGAATTAATCTTGCTGGGCGGGCGTCATCCAACTCGCCCTCAGATACCCAAGAATATTGCCGGTTAGTGCTCGAGTCGTTATATGTATACGCTCGGTACCAACCAACAACATTTGCTAAAAAACTATCAAAACGAGTGACCCAGTTTTGTTCCGTGGTTGCATACCAAGTTCTGTACTCGTTTGCCATAGTCGTTCTCCTACAAAGTTAGATCGGTCTGTAGCCGAGGCGCACCGGTTCCTGACGCTGCAACAGGCCCTACAGCCATAGGAACGCCATTAGTCTCAAATACTATATAAGGCGAACCCTCTATAAGTACAAACATATTGTGTCTTGAGGTCTCTCTGGGAACCCTATATACTCCACGAGGTTCTCCCACCAACTCGCTCTTATTGGGGTCAGCGTCTTCCCTTACTAAAACGGGCGCCGACAAGGTCATTGTTCCATTTCTATCCGAGCTTTGCCCCGCTACAAGCCCCGTATCGCTAAGGGGTTCTATACCGTAATAGGGGGCTTGTGCGCCCTCAGGACCAACCATCCAAGCATTTCTATCCGCTGTGGTAGTATACCAGTCGAAACTTGATGACTGGCTCCCTTTAACGAGATTCGGATACCGGTGCTGGTGCACTGTATGATAGGGTTTTATTCGTCCTACATACCCCTGGTACCTAACAGCATTATAGGTCTCCACAAGAATAACCACCCGCTCCAAATCAGCCACCGCCAGAAGAAAAAAGCCCTGAGCGTCAGCCTCCGTGGTAATCAGACCATACGTCGCCTTACTAACTTCGCCGGTGTTAACCGACACGCTGGCGAATGTCTCATACGTATAAAGAACAAGGGCATTCGACGTTCCCCGAATACGAATATACCGAGTAAGACCGTTGGCGGTATCGGGCTCACCAGCCGACTGGTATACAAGATCGCGGTCTGCCGCAGTATCGGTAACATCCTGCGCCACTTCCCAGCCAATTTCGTCGACCAGGAAGGCACGTATCCTATCAGCAGCCTGCTGCTCGTCTGCTACTGCGGTGCTAAGAAATCCTGCTACCACTAGCCTTCTCCTGAAACAGTAACCGGACCAATAGCCCAGGAAATGTCATTTGTGTGTTTATGAATAAAATACGTACCCGAGACAGTCCCCATAGTCTCACTAATCAGAGTGAGGCTACCGTGGTCAAACCCAGTCCCCCCACACATATACAAGCCTGGGATCTCTCCATGAACCTCGTGGGCCCCAAAAGTTCCGTTAGCGAAAAACACAGGCTCCACAAGCTTTGGTTCCCCGCTTCTGGGATTTGGGGTCCCTCTGGAAATCAACGTAGGGTGTGGCGCTTCATGATCTCTGGCTATTCCGCTAAGAGAGGTGGAGTACGTTTTTCCCCAAGCGCCCGAGCCGTAGGCCCTCATTCTTATACTATTGAACGTTTGACTTTGAGCAGTCTGCCCAAATACATAAAAGGGCTTCGGGTCCTCTGAAGCATCGTAATACGTTAGCATCAAACCGAAACCACCATGACGTGTATTTCCATCGAGGTGGTCAACCACTACGTGGGCCGCGTCTTGGTTAGCCATAAACCAATAAGTTCCACTGGAAGTGCCTGTTTTTAGCTCAGTTTCCGACTCGGTGCCCCCAAACAAGTCACTATCGGTATCCGTAGCCGCATCAAAAAAGGACAGTCCGCTGAACCTCAAGTCGTCGGCCGTTGCCCTTATCCGCAACCAAAAACGATCATAAGCTCCCGGGCCTGATCCGTCAGTATAGTAAGCGATGTTTTTATCGGCTGCCGTATCTGCTACCTCCTTTACCTGAGTCCACCCCTGTATCGTTTGTGTCAGAAAGAAGTCCAGCTCCCAGAGCAAATCTTGCTCGTCTACGTAGATCCCAGACACAAGAGTAAAATTAGTATCAACCATCGAACAGGCCCACTAACAAGTTCCCGATACTGTTATGTTGTACTTGTTACCCAGGTAACAGATTATACTCTGGTGTTCCTCATTGGTAAGGTTTCGGGTGTACACAATAGCTTCAGCAATGCCCCCCTCGTGGCGGGGCTGGCCCGCCGGGCTTCCAGAGGAATCAAGCGCGGTACCTATACCGTAGTTAAGCACGGTGCTCCCAGCTATTGTAGTCTTACTGTTGGCAATCGTTGAGGACCCGCCTGAATCTCCGTTGATATACAGAGTAGTATTCGTACCAGACACGAGCGCACTAACCACATACCAGGTGTTTGTGGACAAGCCCGTAAAACGCTCCTTGTCTTCTTCCAGAGGCGAATCATCGGTTTGAACAACGAGCTGCACACTATTATCTGCATCCGTATTGAAACCCACACCGAAGATAGTCCCGCTGGTACTAATCATCCCGCTGGTATGGAAAAGGGGTTGGTCATCATCTTCAACCGTGTACTTAGCAACCACAAAAACCGTATATCCGTTAACAACCTCTAAGGAACCAGTGAGATGCTTGGAGTTGTCGAAGAACACGTAAGGTTGACTGTTGGTGTCCGTGCCAGAAACTAACGGTATAGGCCGGTCTGCCGCCGTACTCTGACTTGCGTGGCGAGACTTTTCGCTGAGATCAATCCACTCTCTTACTCTCTCTAAACGCCGCTCCGCGGCGCCGCCATGAAGCCACAGCTCCAAATCGTTAATTGTGGGGGGCGTCGGAGAATGGCTTTGCGCCGGGCCCAAAGTAAAAGTATTCGTTTGTGTGCTCCGGGAGACAACAAAGTTACCAAGACCCACCGCATCCCCCGGAATACCGTCACCAACTGACACACCGGAGGCAACCACCCGGTCATTGGCGGCAAAGTTACTCCCGTAAAACTGGAACAACGCTGGTATTTCGCCGCGTATTTCATGACTGATTGTTCCGGGGATATCCCCGTCCGTACGGCTTCTCTCCCTATAAAAAGGTGTCTTTAACATTAGGTGTCGGCCATCTCGGGGGTTGGGGGTGGCCAAACCAGTTGCAAACGCTTGGTCCTGGCTAACAAACCCAACAACACCTCCACTAATGGTGGACCCCGTATGTAAAAACCCATCGGGATCAAACCCATAACTTCTTACACGTAATGTGTTGTTAAAAGTGTCTGCATTAGAGTTCTGGCCCATCACCCAGAGAGGGTACGGGTCCTGCTGGGGAGTATAAAAAGTGTCCCAATAACCAAAACCACCCATATAGTTGGAGCTGCTAGAGTTGAGCCGGGTGACAGCAAAGACTGCGTCCTTGTTGCCAACAAAAACATACTCGTCGGGACCGCCATTGTTATCGTTAGGTATTTGCAGCTCCGTAGTGTCTATTATTTCGTCGCTCCCCGTACTAGAGCTAGGATCCCAGAAAGTATAGCCGTGGAACCTGATGTCGTTGTTAGTGGCACGGGCTCGAACATACATGGGGTTGTATTGGCCAGAAACCTCACCCTCACTATACCAGACACGGTCGTTGTCTGTTGCGTCGTCCGTAATAACATCTACTCGGTTCCAGCCCAAAGCCCCGGTCATAAACTCATCCAACCGGTCGAGCGTATCCTGCTCGGACGGGCCGGCGGTTCCAGAAGTTATCAGATATTGTCCGACAGTCATGTGGTCTCCTACTCGAACGAGCTGCCCGAGGTGATATTATCATCGAGTAGAGCAGAGGCCGTCTGCTCTCCGTAAGAGTCAATGCGTTCGTTGGTGCTTAGGTCTATTACGGAAATCCCAGCGGGGTTTTGGTAGACCGGCGTCAACTCTGTTTGTCCCACCTGGTAGCGCACACTGTTGATGCTCATATCAAAAGTGGATCTTCCTCTTTTACCCACATCAATGCCTATCGCCCCTGCACAGACGAAGGCCTGGGTTGAGTCCGTACCGGCAACAGCATCTGCAGTCACCACAACCTGAGAAGGGTTTAGGTACGTCCCCAGATAAACCCAACCACTGCCCTTAAACCTGTTCTTGTTGGTAGCCGTCCCTGTACCGTCAGACAGGAGACGCTGGTCTACACGAACCATTGTAGAAAGAGGATCGAAGTTCTCCAAATAATCAGTGTTCGTCTCGACAGAGGCGATGGCCCCCGACGAAGGCAGAGACACCACACCAGAAGCAGTGATGGTATAGGGGGTATTCTTCGCCAGGTCGTACCCAGAAGCCACGTAAAAGGTGTATACGTCCACGGTTCCCATGTCGGGATCCAGATTGTAGGTGGCCGTGGCCAAGGGAGAAACCTGAGTTACGGTAGCAAACTCCGCGTATGTCGAATCATTGAACCAACGCTGTTTTCTAACGGTCGGGTCGAACGAACCAGTAAAATTAGGTTGGGTGTTCCAGGTCCCACTAAGAGTTGCTGCCCCATAAAAACGTTCAAAAGCGCCATAATCCCGCTTACCGTAGTAAATATGTTGGTATTTATAGTCAGCAAGGGACTCGTACGGCACCGAAATAGAGGCAGTCTCGGAGTCGTTGATAAACACCTCTACAGTTTGAAGCTCAGCATCTCTAACTATACGATACTTACTAATATCAATGTCGTCCCACTCGTGGTTGACGACCCCTAAAAAGGTGCTGCGGTCGTGCCTCTGGTCTGTGTCTGAGGTGAGCGCAATTTGCTTTCTTTGCCCGGGACCTACGAAAGCTACTAACTCAGCAACCTTGTGGCCGTCTCCGATCCCTGCCAAAGAAGCGATGTAATCGAAGCCCGAGAATCGACGATTGGTTGGTAGGTATAGCTCAGACTCGTAGACCCAACTGGTACCGGACGTTATAGTAGAGTCCCATCTCTCGTGGTAGTAGCTACCCACGGAACCACTAATGCTGGTTACCAGCCGACGATCTTCTATTCTATCCCAAGCCATCGGGGTAATCGAGATATCACTAACCTCAGCAACCCAGACCGGATCGAAGCTCGCATAGGTATCCAAATGGCTCCAAAACCCCATATGGAAACGAACACCGTTCGGGTTGAACTTGCGTTTTAGGGTCGTTGCCCCCACTGACGTCCCGTCAATGAACCCCTCTAAAGTATCCGTCTCGTAAGTGTACGTCAGTCTGAATTCCTTTGGGGCGGTAAAAGCTGCGCCCAAATCCAACCCACCGGCCTTATAGGAATCAAACTCGGTGACAGTCTGACGGGGGTGGACGGGGTCGGCTATCTCGTTATTCTGGGCATCCGAATAGTAGAGATGGCCAATGAAATCTCCCTCCGCAAAGGAGCCTTGGGTACCGCTTACCCCCGCTCTAATCTCTGCAACCTGAAATAGATTTGGGTCTTCCGAGCCGTATGTGCTGTCCGCCCAAACAGAATTAAGACCGTCCTTAATACCCATAACAAAATAAATCTCGCCGTCCGCATCGCTACGATGCGCCACTTTCTCAAACTTCGGAAAGGCTACTTGGGCAGAGACGTCAAAGCTTCTAGTGGCGTCCATAAACTCGGTACCAACAAACAGTTCCCTGTCCCACCACGCAGAGGCAAGACTCTGGTCGACGCCAGAAATAGTCACACTGTCGGGCCCGAAAGTAAAATCGAACCTAGTATCATCATAGGCCGGCGACCGATAGAAATCCCTATTCCAGTCGCTAGTAGCGCCGTAGTCACTTTGGACGGGCTGCTGGCCGTGGGTGAACTGCTTTGCTATCCCCGAGTTAGTAGGTAACCCGTCACGAGACGGCACGTATTCAAACCCCACGTCTAAAAGGTCTCTCTCTGGCCGGTATTCGTAAAGCTCGGGGTCATTACCACGACCATACATAACTATAGTGCGATCCACATAGTTATAAACAGCGTGACTTATACTAACCCCACCATCAGACGGAGACGCTGAAGGCCAATCGCGTTGAGCATTATAAGGAGGCGTCTCTCCCGGATATACCCATTGCCGAGTCACAAGGTCGTAATAATAAAACTGCGCCACGGTACCCAGAGCACCCACCACATAAATTCGTTTTAGGTGGGGCTCGTACACCAACCACGATCCCTTTGGGTAACCAACATTGACCGGTGTGTGTTCCAGGGCATCGTTGTCCTCATAAGGCCACCTTAAACTTTCAGGGACATTGTCAGTTACCAGTTCCAACCAATCTTTGTCCGGAAGCCACCTATAAAACCCTTGTTGCTCCCCATAATAACTGTCCGCACCAGCAAAATAAACACATTTGTCGTAGTCACAATAGATTGCGACGCTGTGCCCACCATCATCGCCTCCCCACGGAATCGTTGACCGAAACCTATTCCACCGCTGGCCGTTGGAACCCCAGCTTCTGGGGTGTGCCTTATCCGCGTGGCTTACAACGTCCCAAACATCAAGATATTCTTGCCCGTACACGACCCAGTGATTGTGCAAAACATAAGCCAACACATACTGCCCCCGGCCGCCGCCTATAAAAGACTCTCCTACAAGTGCTCTCTTGGTATCGCCGCCGTTTATATCTACCGCTCCAAGACGGGTAGAAGAGTAGTGCACCCACATACGATTATCATAGGGAGAAAAGACCGTTTTAGCAGCGGACCACTGGAAACCAAAGGTAACTGCACCCATAGTGGACAAAAAGCTTTCTCGTTGAACCTGGTTCCAAGCTCCTGTGTCCAAATCCAGGATTGAAAAATATCTTGCGTGGCTACCAACTATAACAAAGAGTTTGTTCTCCCCCGGGTGGTAGCCGAGCGTTAGCTGTCCACCATAAATAAGGGATGCAGAGTTTTTAGGGTCGTGGGCCCGTTCAATCCAAAGGGGCTTGTTGTACCGCTGGGTGTACGTGGGGGTCTGTGTAAACGAACCCGTGCCTATAAAAACCAAACCCTCGCCCCGATGTGTGGCGGCGTCGGCAAAAATTGTACGGGGCCGGTCGACGGAGCCAAAAATGTCTTCCTCATGGTTGAAACGTTGGACGGTATTGGGAAGAGTTGCACCAGGTCCCAACTCGAAATCGGCCACAGCGGCACCTCCTGTTGTCGCTGTCAAAAGGGTGTGGTTCGTTCCGCCGCCAGCGATATCGTTTTCGAGGACAGAAAAACCCGTTATGTCTCCAGGAGCAACGAAGGACGGGTCAGTAAAAACAACCTCAAACTCTTTAAACTCCCCATTAAAGACTGTGCTGGTACCGCTATTAACTGGGGACAAATCGTGAACCAGTACGAACTGGCCCTCCTCCAGGGACCCATCAAAGCTGGTCGTAGAGACCAACACATCATCTATATAACCATCAACCTGCTGAGCCTCAGCATCATAAACCACCTTCCATTCGTGAAACTCTGCCGAAGGCGAAATATCCGAAGCAAAGAAGTCGACACCACTAAGAGTCAGGGGCTGAATCTCCGAGACCGCCCAAGTCCCCCCGCCACCAACATTGTAGTTGCTCCCAGCATCGAGTCCGCGCACCTTAAAGAACTTGCCGTCAAGAGCGGGGACAAAGTTCAACTTGGTGACCCCGTCCGTCCGCTCGATCTTGTTAAGGTCGAACTCCCGGTGAAAATCCCACAAAACATTGTCCTCCGAATACCAAACTTGAGCGCGCTTAGCATTCGCCGAGTCCCACCCAGCTGTTGTTGGTGCGGTGTCGTACAGATAAAGAGCTTCGACCGTACCCGTTCCCGAAAGAGCAATACCTATCGATACATCCTGACCCATAGTGGCGCCAGAGCTGTGAAGAATACCGTCAGACAAACCCGGGCTAGAGAGTAATGTACCGCTGGCTGGGACTACATCGGGGTTCAACGCAATGCCAGAAAGCGTGGTATAGGGGGCCAACACATTTTTGATGCCGCCCGACGAGGTCTTTTCCAGCCCATACTTAAACCTAGAAGCGGGGTTCAGTGCCGGATAAGTTACCCTGAGATTTTTTGCATATATTTGGCGGGTAGGGTCGTTGCCCAAATCAGACCGGTTATACAACCCGAACGTCATTCCCACAACAGGGGGCTGATTGTTCTCGTCCCCCGCGTGTGTTGCTACGATCATACCATCTATTACAGCTAAAATCTCATCTGTGGCGTGGTCGTAATGTATTGCCCATTCGCGGAAGGGGGAGCTGCCCTGGCCTGTATTCTCTGTGGGATCCAAAGGCACTACCACATCGTGATCCAGAGTCGCCATGAGATTGGCATTGGAATCGGCGCGACCTGTTGCATACACCGCAGTCCCACTAAACGACGTCTTCGCCGTAACCACCATAGCACTATCTATGTAGTCTCCACCCGTCGTTGTCCCGGGAATAAAATCAGAGCGGTTCGCTAGCCCAAACCAAACACCTGGGTTATCATAGGTGTTGTTATTCACAGGGGCAAAGCCGGTTGAAATTTGTACATCCAGGCGAGCCGTAAAATCTCTCTTCAAGAAAGGCCACACCGACACGACTCGTAGTAGGTTCTCGTCCCCACTAAAAGTGTAGTGCCCCTTACCGTCAAAAAAGATACCTGCAGCCGTCGGTTGAATTGTATTGGGAACACGAGTACTTACGGTAGGATCTTCAGCACCAGCAAAGAACCAGCCCCGTTGGTCGTCCCAGTAGCGGGTATCAAAAGGAGCATCCTCTATGAGGTGCCCCCCATAGGGATCGGTATTTAGAGCCGAAAGGAAAAACCCCTTTCGAGCACTAAACCCGGCATTACTGCGTAGACTCCTTATCCCCTCATCTTTGTAGTCATACACAAAACCAAAACGCACGGCGCCGCGGGCGTCTGGCGGAAACTGTAGTATTTTAACCTTAACTCTTGCTACAAAACTTCTGTTGGGTGTAAATCTTTTGCTTATAAGCCCCGTTGCACCACCACGGTTATGGGAACCGGATATGGTTAATACGTCCCCCTCGACAAGGTTCATATCGGGGTCCTGCTGCAACACTTCCCACTGGCTACAGTCTACGGTTCCCGATAGGGTGTCCGACATAGAGACGTTTTGGTGGTACTTTTGGTCTGGAACGAAATCGTCCTGGTCGGCACTATTGATTGTCTCCAGAAAACCTATAGTGGTCGTAGACTCACTGCCCTGTGTGTACCAAACTGTGTCTCCCGAAAGACGAACGTTGTACACCGGACGCCTGTCTTTCGACCGATAAAACGTACCCGTCCCGTCCACTTTGTCGTCGAAAACTATCAGTCCCGACGCGGTACCCATAACTACAAAATCACCAAAAGTGGCATCGGTTCCAGCAACAACATCATAAATATCATTGTTGGGTATAACTGGAGTATCCGACACCTTACCATAATCATCTAACATTCTGTGGGGTACCGATATAGCAGAAGTTATTAATACGTCGCTACCAAAGGAGTTTTTGTTCCTAAGATGTATCCCATATCTTTTCCAAGTACCCCTCTCGTCTAAGCGGGTAGAACAGTTGGCCAAAAAGTCAATAATATACAGCCCGTGGCTGGTTGCTAAATATAGTTTTCCTTCACGGGCGGCAACTTTACGGGGGCGTTGCTCCAACATTTTTCGGTCCCCCAGACGAAAACGCATCCAAAGTAGGGGGTCAACCTCATCTACGGTTGGAAAACCAGAAACATCAACGATTGACATTCCCGCTTTGTCAATAACGAATAAAGCTTCGTTGGGGAACGAGGCGGAGTCCCCCCTGTCTGTGTCCGATTGCTCCGAATACCAAGGGGGAACAACAGTGAAGTTGGCTATGGCTATAAACGCGGAGGATTTACCAATAGTATCGTGCATCTGCTTGCTAAACTGCAGCGTAGTCGAACCAAAAGCCGACACATCGAGGGAATAACCGTTTCTGGTGGTGTACGCATCTAGGGAGCTGTTGGGATTGTGGTTGACAAATAGATCCCCAACCTGCCCCCCACCAACCTTAACGGTCGTTAAATCAGGTGGCCGTCGGGCGTAGTCTGAAATATCAAAATAAAGCCTGTCCACTCCTTCAAAGTCAACGTCTTGGTTGATCTGTAGGGTTCTTCCGCTGTCCCCAGTGTCGGCAAAATCGCCCATCCGAGTAACAGCCAGGGACATTCCCTTGTCTATTGTGTCCTGTGAAAATGCCCAGAATTTTGCTAAGTTTGTTCTGGAGGACAACCCATGGTTGTTGAACAAAATACGAACGAACTTGGCCGTTGTTGGGGGAATATCAACCCAACGTGTACGCATATCCTCAGAAGCAAATGTTCCCGACGCCACAGTGAAATAAGCCCCATCGGCAAAAAGACCGGTTCCTGATGTAGCTACTTGGATGTTGTACTCACGGATGGCGGCTAGGGGGCCGCTAGCATCAGAAATTCCAATACCGTTCCAGTCATCAATAAAAAACCCTGCTATTTCCTGGGGGTTGTTCCCAAAGGAATAAGACACATACGCAATGCCTCCCCCCGGAACACCAGATGTTGTAGCCCAGCGCACACTTCCTTCATCCCATCCGGACAAGTAGTTAGCAGGAAAAACGTTCTTGGGGGGCGTAGTGTAAGCATCCGCATTGATAAAGTAGTCACCGGATACTCCATGCACACTCCCCTCTTGCGTCGGGCTATTTTCCAGAAGAGTTCCATACTCTGCTATCAGGTCCTCCTGATAGAAATACGGAAGCTTTCCCATCTTGAAAAAGCTGGTTGACGCCGGTTTGAGCGCATCGGAGCCTGTCTCATACCACCCGGGGCCGGGGGCATCAAAAGGCCCTGTACCCGTAACGGTCGGAGCCAGAAAAGCGGGGTTGGTGATCGGGTTATCTGGCGGGTCACTAAAATCGCGCGACCACGCCTCATCTCGGGTGTCATAGTAAAACACCTGTGTGACGTAGTTGTCCCCTACAAGTGGGCGGCCCGCCGAATCCAGGTCGTCAATCGTAAAGTTTTTGATAACCTCTACCATTACTGTTCCTTGTTCCTGCTTTCTAGGTACCAAACCACCAGCTTGGATTCTCGTCCCTGAACGTGCTCTGTAAAGGCAGACTTGACGTAGATATCCCCCGATGTTCCCTCGGCCACTGTCACTGGAAACGCCTCCTCGATGCCTATCCGTTCCAAGCGGGGGGTTTGCCCTTCCGCCGGGCTATAAAACTCGACACGGGCCTGGAAATAGTTGCTATACTTGGGGTTCAGGATGTGGTTGTTGTCGTAGGGCTCAAAGGACAGTACTCCTGTATCCACATCCCAGTTGGAATCGACAGATAGTTGACCACTGACCCACCCCCCATCGGTGGGCGCCACATTAGACAAACGCACCCCCGCTGTCGGAAAACTGTCGATACTGCCCGATTCGTCCAACTCGTTTGTCCCCGACACAACAGCCTGCCAAAAAAACCTTCGGCCCGCCAAAGAACTCACATCTATTACGGGAGTATAGTAGAAACCCGAAGTACCCGATGCCAAAACAACCACGGTCCCCGACACCACCGTATCAACAAAATGCCCCGACGACCACAGAAAGGTACCAGACACCGACACCCCCGTCTCGTACAGCCCCGAGAAAACCCCGGAACTAGTGGGACCTAGCCGTAGACCGGACGAATCGACATCCTCAGCCTCCAAGAGACAATAAAAAGTGTGGGAAACGTCATCCGGGTTGTAGATAGACACCCTCTCCGGAAGCAAAATACTCGTCCCCGAATCGACAGAAAAGACCGTTATCTCGGCGGCATCTCCAAACTGAATCTCGGCAGCACTCGAAAGAATCTCCAACTCGTACACCTCGGCCGTACCGGTAATCGCTGTATGCACGACCCGCAGGAACTCATACCGGTCCGAAAGACCCGCCAGATCAACAGACAGCCTCTGTCCATCGTCCGTGTGGGTAAGCTCCACCCAAGAAAACTCTGCTCCCGCGCCCTGCTTACCATAAAACACCACGTTCTCTACCGAAGCCGCCTGGTGATAGTAGAGAACCTCATCCAACCTGTAACGGGCACCCAGGTCGCAAACGACAGCGAAGGTCTCACCCGTAACACTGATGCTCACCGTGTCGGTATCCCCATCCACCAACAAGGCCAACTCGGACTCGGTCAAAACCTTGTACGAACCGGACCCCACATAAAGGCGTCTGTGTTCGGCCAGATTAAACCTCATCGGCCACTCTCGTGAAGTCGGCGGAGACATTCTCTGCCTCTGGAACGTAGGTTTGCACAGGAAGGAAGTAGTCGAGACTGTTGTCGTCCAAATCCACCGCACCGTAACCCTCTTGGGTCGAGAAGTAAACCTTGTGCCCCGCCGAATCGTACTGGAGCAGCACCTCTTTTACCGAGGCATTCCCCGCAGGAAGAATCCGGTAGTCCGGGTCCCCAATCGTAGTACGCAGATTATCGATGTAAACAGCCCGCTGCGACATATTCACATGGCCATAATCGCCCAGCATACGAATCCTAAACGTGAGTCTCCGTACCCCTTCAAACGGGGTTACATCCACACTGTCAGTATATTTCGTAAACGCACCGTCAATGTCACGATAACTCTTGGCAACTGTGTCTCCCACCAGAATTTCAAAGTCCCAGAGATTGCTCCCGGCAGAACTGCCGTCGGTACCCAACATTTTAGAGTCGAAGTATATTCGGACCAGCCCGGTGAAATCTATACCATCTTGGTAAACCCCCGCTATCGTACCCTCCTCGAAAAACCAGTTACTTGGCTCCTTGAAGGCCAGCTTCAGACTGTGCGTAGAGGACCCGGTCGAGAAAGAATCGTCGCGAGCAATAATGAACTTGGGGTGAAGACCGACCTGAAAACTACGCCAATCTAGCCCCAGGTGCTTTTCGAAGGACGGGTCCGCTATAGGGTTATCGGCGGGCGATTGCACCCCGTAAGAAGTTGACTTTGTGTGGGGGGCTCCGGGGCTCAGCGCAACGAAACTAATCCCCTCGGTGGTACCTACCGCCACCTGGTCGGCGCCATTGACAGTCCGAACATCAAAGGCGACGATATTGGCCCCGAAAACACTCAGATCGGTATCGGGACCGTAATAGTCTGTTCGGTTAAACGGATTAGTACCCGGAGCAGAGAGCGCTGTGATGTTGGAAAAGAACGACAGTTCACCGTCGTTATTGGGCTGGTCATACCCCGACCAGTAAAGCGCCCCCTTCTCGGATATCTTAGCACGCGCGCCCGGAAGGGGACCGTCCGCACAATAGGCCACACCGCTCGTCAACGCCCGCATCACAGTGACACCGGCATCGTTTGTAAAAGCAAGGTAGTCGTCTGCCCCAATACTACGACATGTTACATCGTGTATATTGTCATCCTGAATATCCCCCGTACCGGCAAAGGTACGAAAGACGACCTCAGCATTACGCATGGTAAGCGGCTCGTCTGCGACCAGGATGGAGCTGCCCTTATACTTGAAAATCTGGTCCCGATGGAAATCAAAAGCCACAAGACCGTCTGACGTCGTACAGTAAATAACCCCGTTACAACCGAACACCCGGGTGTCGTTGTTAGACACCGGACTACCCTCCCCAAATACGAACCGCATCCAAAGAGTGCTCTCATCCTCATCTATTATAGAAAGGGACTGGTAGTCAACAGCAAGCACCGCCTTATCCGGAAAGCGTTGTTGTGTCCCCCGCACCGTAGAAAAGAAGTCCTTTACGGGGGTGGTGGTTCCCTGCGACACGAGGAACTTGGTAAACCCGCTTCGGACTGTATTATACTCCTTGGCTTCTACACCAAACTCCACAAAGAGGTCGCCGGAGAATACCGATTCCGTTATGTCCGCCCCAATCTGGACATCATTCACACCATCAGAAACGTACGTCTGAATGACCCCGCCCTGCCTGACAATCTTGAAGTAGTCATACTGCTGTGCCGACGAAATACTGGAAAGTTCCGTCGGAGCCTCGTTGTCCTTCCAATCGAAGAACTTTAGGTCGTACCCAACTGTCTTCTCTGAGCTAAAGGCAAAAGCAGACCCACCATCAAAGGTGAGAGCGACCCGAGCAGCATTTTCAGCATCGTACCCGACCTTTAAATAGGTGTGTGTAACGCCCCTGTACTCATTATAATATGAGTCCCAGTCAATGTAAAGCCGGATGTCAAAATCGCCCTCTAGGCGCCACTTTCCGTCCGAAGATAAGGCCGTCAAACCCTCGTCCTTCTCGACCCCCAATACAAGCTTACCGCCACTTTGACTCAACGTACCACCGGAGTCCACAGAGGTATCAAGAGGCGTCCACCGGTCAATAGCTAACGAAACAGTGTCGAAAGAGTCGTTGGGCAGGAAGTTTTCCAAGAACCACGACTGCCCCGCCGAACCGGCCTTATCCCACGTCTCGTCTACCGTACTGTAATAGTGGACATTGAGGACGGTGTCGTCCAACAGGACCTGGCGACCATCCGTATCCAGTTCAGTTGATGTGAACAGTTGGCCCGCCATTACAAAGACGCCCCCTCGTTGTGGATTTTGATCTTCCCCGTAGTTATCACTTCTCCGGGGATCACAGTGTTTCGGTTGACTAGGGCAAAAAAGTCACCAATGCCGGCGGAGTCCAGGTGCCCCTGTGCTCGTATAGACGCCACACCGTAGGGGGGAAGCACGGGAACGAAATTAACCCAGTCGCGGCCAGCCGGAGAAGTTGCGTGCAACACTGTATGCACCGAACCGTCCCACCCAAGATAGTACAGGTGGTAAGTCCCGGCATCTTCTAAGATGTAAGGCTTGGTTGCACCAAAACGATCGTGCGTCCCTTCCGAGCCAGCCCCAACATTGAGACCAATCTCCCCCCAATCCACCCCGTTAGAGGACTCCCGATACAAAATACGAGTAGTCCCTCCCGAGTCCGTCGCCGCATACCACATCCGATAAGTTCCGTTCTCCAAAAGGACACAGGGCCTAAAGACCTCCTGAGCATCATACTCGGTGACACCGTCTTCCGCCCTATCGATAACCAGCTGATGTCCCGTCCACGCCACCCCGCCGCTCGACGTCGTGTAGAAGATACGAGTTACGCCCGAGGTATCTTTGCCGGTATACCACAGCCTGTAATCATTCGTACCCGCCACCACCACACAAGGATGAAATACCCCAGCTTCCGTCTGCGATACCACACCGTTGGTGATAACCTGCTGAGCTAAACCGCCAGACAGGTTAGATGGGTCAGAGAACGTGTTGCGATAGATATCGGCCAGATTAGTAACGACACCCACCTGCTCGCGGGTAAACCATACAACATACGAGTCTTCACTGTTCTTTATAACCCACGGAGAGTGGACACCGTAATCAGATAACCCGCCCTCGACCACACCGCTCGCAGTGGCAGGATACCCCCAAGTAAGACCATTACCCGACTCAAAGTACAAAATAGAGTAGTCTCCGGTGGAACCCCCGTCGCCGCGCTCACCACTATACCACGCCTGGAACATCCCCTCCTCGGAAACCCCTATCCTCACATAAGCATTAACTGTTCCGCTAGCCGGAACCGTAATACTCTGGGGGAGGACAATACGCACATCCTCAAGTACCGGAGTGTTCGCCTGATCGTCCGAATATAACTCCACCTTGAACTGGAAATAGCGTTCTTGGGGCATCAACTCCCCATAATCGCCAAGAGACTTCCATGGAAGATCTCTAAGCGTCGCGGCAGCCCCCCAAACAGGGTCGCGAAGATCCGGCGTTTTACCGTGGGACCAGGTTGGTTTACGGACCAGTGTCCGGCACTGGCCGTAATCTGTGTCCCCCGTCCTATAGATATAACCGTCATGGTAGTAGTAGTAGTTTCCTAGCCCCAAACCACCCGTGGCGCGGGACCACATCATCGATTCTGCGAATTCCCAGCGATCCTCGTCGGGGTAGTACTTCATAGCCGCATGGTAACTAGAGGTATAGCCCGCGGCGATGGGGAGAAGGTAGATTATCCGCTCCTCAGGAACCGCAATCGCCTGGTGCCCCCGCATTTCTTTTGGGGCTGCAGTACCAATCGAGAACGACTCCGCATCGGGATCAAAGATAGAAACAGCCTTCTGCCCATAGTCTCTGCCCCCGAACAAATACACCTTACCTTCCCACACTACAGAGGCCATGTCCAGCCTCTGGCTTCCCGAAGTGGGCATTATTACATCGAGTGAAACCCAGTTAGCAAGGTCGATATCATAGTAGGAGATCTCCCCATCCTGATTAAAGAAGTAGAGTCGGCGGTTAAGACCGGCCATACTAGCATACTCGCTAAATAGGGGGCGTTGGTCGCTAATGGTACGCCAACCCACAGCGGTGCCAGAGAACTCCAACTTCATGAAGCGGGGGCTGCGGGCACTGCCGGTGTCGTATGCCGCAGTGTAAATAATGCCATCGAGTAACACCGAGTGGTCGTTAACCCTATCATCGGGCTCGATTCCGGGGGAGGCGGTGCTAGCCGACCCATCGTCAACAAAACTGTCCCCCCCATAATCCACACTGGATGGAAAGATACCATTTTCCTGAGACCAAGAATCCTTAACAATATCGTATACTAACGGCGCACTGCTTAGAATGTGGTACGCCTTGTCTCCAAGGACAATGGCTCGATCCCAGTGGTTGGGTGAGGAGGGGAAACTAAAATCTCTGTTCCCGCCCTCACCACGCTTCCTCCAGGTCTCGTATTCAGGGTCGTACGCCCACGAAGGGGGCTCACTGGAAGACCGGACGAAGATAGCCGCTGAGGAGCCCTCAGGCGCCCTTAGAGAGGTCTTTACCCGCTCGGTGTTCTGGGGTGTCCCGGTGTCGAAAACGGGCCCTGTGTACGAACCAGCGCCGTGTGTGCGGAAGATACGGAGGTTCTCCAAAGCAAAGTCATACCGCGGCAGGCCCGGGGTCGAGCTTGAAGCGCCGCTTTCCCATCCAGATTCGATACTAGGGTTCTTAACCACCATTCGAATGCCCCGGGTACGTGGGGGCTCGTCAAACTCCACATAACCCCAAAGGCCGTTAGCAGTACCCGTATCATAGCTCTGGTTCACTATATACGCGTAACCATAGCCGTTGGGTACCACAGTGTCCAAACCGCTCGAATTGCCGATTTGGATGAACCCTAACCCGATAGAACTCTTGGGTAAATTGAAGTAGTCGGTGTAGTATTCCCCATCATTGTTGGCAATCAGGTAATCCTTGTGCTCCTTGTAGAACCGATTTGCGGAGTTGCTTTCGTCGGTATGTGCAAGCACAACCGGGGGAATATCCACCCAGGCCGTCTCATCATTGGGGTCCCCCTCGCTGGCTAGGTACTGGAACTTAAATGAATCCGCCACATTAGAGGGACGAAGAGTGTCGCTGTTCCAGTAGACAGCCCCTATCGTCGACTCCTCAGTGAAGTACCTCCAGATATAGAAAGGCTCGGGCTCCGACTGCACCTCAGAATGCCACTGTCTGTAAGTCCCCGCCGCCGTGGTGTACGGGGAAAAGAACAGAGCCTCGGTATGGTGGTAGTCCACCGAACTGCCGTTTTGCCGGCCATTGACGGCAGAGCTGAACCCAAAATCAACAAACTGCTGGGCGTACTCGGGGAAGGGCCAGTAAGCCACCTCGGGGGATATCTTGTCCTTTATGGCCAGGGCCCCCGAAGTTCCGTACTGTTTCAGATTCTTCCACCGCCCCTCCACCCAAGGGATCTTCTTAGAATCCTCAGCGGGGGGCGGAGTAGCATCCACATACCCCTCTGCTATGACCTCCAACTGCTCGATGACCAGCGCACCATTTGTCTGGGCCGTCTCGTCATAGTCTACGAACTGTAGGTCGAGGTAACTGATTCCCGATAGGGTGACCGCCGTCTCCGAGAAAGAGGGACTACGGTAAACATAACTGCTCGTGTTGGAATAAAGGTGGGTGTACGTATTTTGGCCCCCAAAATCAACAACAGCTGTTCTAGCCACATCGGGGTAATACGTCTTGCCAAAAGCAGAGGTTCCCGTTCCCTGGCTACGCTGCTTGAGTCGGTAATAAGCAATGTCGTAGGGTTGGTCAAAGTCCACCCGCACACGAGCCAACGCAGTTGGTTCAGGCCCAACGTAAGCAGTAGAGGTATCACCATCAATAAGCTTGGCTGTGTTCTCTGCTATTCCGCTTACAGTAGCTGTCGCCAAACCACCGTTTATCGCCAAAGCAACGTTTGTGTGGCGGTACACCTTGTTGGGTAGGATTCGGAAATTACGAAGCGCCCACTTTACACCCCCCTCCCCGTGGAAACCCACGAAGAGTTTGCAGGCTCCCTTGAAATCCTCAAAACGAAATAGGTAGGAGCCCAAAAAGATGTTATCAACGTACCCCGATAGCTCCTGCCGAACATGGTCATACGATATCCGCCACGTATGCCATTTGGCTGCCGCCGTGAAATCCCCCAGGGTTGCCCCCTCGTTAGCGATGTCGGTCATGGTGTCCATAGAAATACCGCCCTGCTCGTGGACGAGGCCTATGCCATCACCTGTTCCACCAGTGAAACTATAGACGGTAGAAGAGAAGGGGTTGTCGCTGTCTCTACCATCAACATAGCGGAAGAAGAACTTGAACGTGTCCGTTCCTGGTTGGGACCCGATACTGATGACACGCATAGCCACCCCACCCGTAGATGTACCGCGTCGGGCGTCGCCTTGGAAGTTACCAACATACCCCGAATCCGGTAAGGGGTAACCATTAGCGAGGACGAAGAAAAAATCCTTGGCCGGACTGTTACTGAAAAACTCCAAAAACTGGATTTGCACCTCGGCAGTAAAAGAGGTCGCCGTGAAAAACTCTCGGCTTAGGAGGCCCGTTGTTTCCTCCGACACTCCTCCGAAAGAATCACCGGAAGTGATCTCAAATACAATGCCCTCTTGTGTGGGGATGGACTTGTGGCCGCGGGCTGGGGTCCGACGGACCCACTGGGAACCAATTTCCATATCGGAGTTCATAGGGTCGTCAACCAGGGGGATGGGGTCCGATCCTGGTTGGCGGAAGCCGTAATCATCAATGCCGTAGTACGTTCCCGAACTCGTGGTGGCTATGTGGATATAGTTGTCAGCTGAAGTAAACGTGGGGGCGACTGCTATTCTCGCCACATCGTCAAAGTGGTTGTCGTTGAACAGCGGAACTGGGGTGGGGCTTGCCGACAGAGTACCCGCCGTAGAGTGGGGTAGGTACATCTTATCCACCTCGGTAGCCTTGTTCTGGCCGAACCCCAAAGTTTCATTCTTCGTTCCGACAATCTCCAACTGTTTTATGTCCGCCGCTGTGCCAGATACTGTATGCCGCAGCTCTACGAAACGCGCATACCTGTTTATTGTCCCCCGATACTTACCAGCAGCCTCCAAAGTAACAACAGCCGTTTCCTCTATCCCGCTGGTGACACCGTAGCTTATCGAGATGCTATCGATGTCGGACTCATCGGTGTAGTAGTCGACATAACAGATATCGTAGGACTCACCGAACTCGGCCACCAAGCCTATCGTCCGAGGTGTGCCGGAAATAGTAACAGCTGTCGTTGAGATGTCCCCGTCGTAGAGCGCATTTATAGCACCGAGGTCCAACTCAAAGACCTCGCTGCTGACGACATTGCGCAGGTCGCCCTCCTTGACTAGATTGTATTGCTCACAAGTCATCCCGCCCTGGCCTTTATTATCTCCACGTAGCTATTACGTTCCTGCCCCTCAAGAGCAGAGACACCTTCGTTATCCTTGTTGCGCACATAAACATTGAAACTTTCCCCAGGGGCCACATTCCGCACCAGAAGAGGGAGACCGTGGCCCCTCAGCTCGCTACCGTAAAAGACACCCCCATCGATAGAAACCTCAATCAGTTCGTCGGAGGGACGAATGTGGGCCAATCCCTCGTTGGCCACGCTGTGGGAAAAATCGTTGATTGGGTAGTTGTAGACGCGGACATTGTCCACAACCCCTCCAACAGAATCAGCCATGGGGATGATGACCCCCTCCCACCCAAGACCACCGAGCAAAAACACCGTGTTGGGGTTGGGATGAAAATCCGAGGAAGTGATGTTCTCTACCGCAAACGAAGACGATAGCTTGTTGTCGATGTAAACAGCCAACGCTTTATTTGAGTCCTGTCCTAAGATATCCCAGGTCACGGCGAGGTGTACGTTGACCCCCGCAGATATGAACTGTAGGTTCCGGTCATCGGTGAGGAAGTAGTGGTGTACCCCGTCCGAAAGGTAGACACGTAAACCCTCTCCCGTCATAAACGCGCCCAGAACATAACCGTCAGAGTTGAAGAACCTGAAGATGGTGTGGTCTCGGGGGTCTTCGCACGAGTTACACCCGGGGATCTTAGTCCAGTCGGGGTTGAGGTAGAACTCAATGGTGCCACGCATCGGGTCAAAGTTGGTTAACGGGAACTTAGCGTATTCCTCACCGGCGAGGTAGAGCCCGCTGCCAAACTTAGCCGGAAGGAACTCTGAACGGACAATTTTCATACCATCGATATTAATAGTAAAAGCGCTGTTGTCCGCTTTGCCCGCAAAGTTAACCCTAAACCAGCGAAACTGACTGCGGCCCGAGGTCGAGGTAGCCGAGAGCGAAAAGAAATCGTCGCTGGTGAAGTACGGCTGCCCCACCCGAAAATTATCCGAGAAGGGGAGTAGAAGTTCGTTCCACCCCGAACGAAGCTGCCCCTCCATTTCCAAGAGGTCCCACTGGAAATAGTTAATGCGGTCGGGTGTGATTCCCTCCAAGACATCCCAACCCCCATTACCTTCCTCCGTGTTACGGCCAATAGCAATGTGCCCCAAAGAAAAGTCCAACTGGCTGACATCCGAAACATACAACAACAGACGCAGCTGGTCCCTCTTAGCAAGAATATAGTCCACACCTAAATAACGGACAAGCTCTATCTCCTCCACAGCGGGACCGGCATCGACATCGTAATCAATGGCCATAGAAAACAGCCCCTCCTGATAATTAGACCGATCCTTCCTAACTGTGCCCAGCTGGGCAGTCCACCACCTCTCGGAGCCAAAGGAGGGTTTGTCTTCACCGATATTGTTCTCGATAGAAACGGCCACCTCGTCAAGGTGCGAACCCTGCCGACGAAGAAGAACCCAACGACTTCTTTCTCCCGGCTCGTCCCCAAAATCCCCCCAAGCAACCCTGTTGGGGTCGGTGACGGGAGAGTTAGAGTAGGTTATGTTGCTGTTGGAGCGGTTAGTGCTAGAGCTATAGGCTGAGCCCGCACCCCCAGGAACAGAGGTGGCGATGTTGCTCTTGGTGGCCAAGCCGCTCGTGAATTGAGGCCCTAGAAGCATATTTGTGATGCGGTACTCATCCTCCAAGTACACCGCATAGTAGTTGTTGAACCCGGACTGGTTACACTGCCACCCCTCCCCGCAAGAATTGGCGAGGGAACCCCCAAAGACGTAGTTAGTTAGTTTCGTTACCGGAACCCAAGGTATCTTATCCTTGTTGGTGGCACTCAATACATCCAGCGACGCCCGAACATAGTACAGCACAGCTATCGGATTAACCACGTCGTCGGCAGCGCGAGAGAAGGTTCTGTACCGCAACCACCGGGCCTGCTCCTTGACCCCATCAAAGTCGTCCGCCAGATTAAGCTCATCGGGGTCGGAGACATCCTTGTTGCTGTACAGAGGACTACTCCAAGCGGTACCTCCAGACACAGACTGGATTGTGTCCAAATCGTAGACATCTCCCAAATCAACAAGGGCGTAGGTAAAGAGATAGTCCGCAAAATCTGGGTTAACGGCCGTAAGGGAAGTGCCCGTACTGTAATCCCCCGCCGTATTTCCACGAGCATTCCATGTAGCTCCGTGGTCATAGCTTATGTAGCAGAGGGCATTCCGATTGAGAAGCCAGAAGGGGTCCACAACATAAGCCGGAACATTGAGAGCATAGTTGTATTCCCGCGGAAAGAAATCATCCCGCTTCGTTGTGGAGGGAGAAGGACCAATCTCCGAGGTAGCAATTTCCTCTGCCGACCCCATCTTGTTCCACAAAATACAACGCTCTACTGGGTTCTTCTGGCCCGCTATTCCGACAAAATAGTTAAACGTCTCCTCCCCATCATTAGTCACCGTTATGGTCTCGTAGCTTGTAAAATCCTCCTTAGAAACATTCATCCCTACAAACTGGTCCCCTGCGTTGGTCGTTATCTGTGTCTGGGAACGACTGAGAGAGGCACTAAGACTCTTGACCCAAATCTTTCCTTGGGGACGTATGTTCACCCTCAAATACTGGACCGGGTACCCGATGAGGTACCGAGCACTAGTCGCCCCGTCGGCGCGGACTGTGGGGTGAACAACATAGTTCTCCCCATCGGTGGAGGACTCAAAAAAGAAGTTGTCAGCAATGCTGGCGGTAGGGGTGGACTCCGCAAAAACCTCAAACTCCAGAATGTGGGGAGACGGTGCGAGAGCAAAATCGGACCAAGTAATCTTTGTGGTGTCGTCCTCAAATGCATAGTTCTTGACATTGTAACGCAGCGACCGGGCACGGACAGAGTCAAACGAGACATCAAGAACACGGTACTCCAACAACTGATAGCTATGTTCGTGCTCTCCTATGGTGGGCTGCATGGGGTTGGTGTACAGTGGGTGATCATCCGGCTCCAGGGGCTTCCCCTCCAGCGATACCGCACTATACGTTCCAGCAACAAGCCCCCAGTTACGATCGGTATCGGCATCGTTCGTTGTGATAGGATATTCGAGCGCGAAGAACTTAATGTTGGCTACGTCCCGGAAATACAATACCACCCTACTGATATCGAAAAATACTGGCGCCCCCTTGGCAAAATCAAGGACGACGCTGAACTCTGTCTGATCGTACTTGTCTGCCGGCTCAATGGCGGTGTCCAGCCAACTGGGGTAGAGGGTGTCGGCATCAACATCGGTATGTTTGACGCCGTCGGTAACTGCTCCTAGATTAGTAAGAGCCGGCGCTTGGGCGCCGTACTTATCCACACCAGTCCAACCCTCAACAAACGGTCCCCCGTTTATCCCCCCGGCGCGGCCGCGAGTGAGATTAACCTCTTCCACCCGCCCCTCCTCCTCGGCCACCACCGTAACCTCTTCGATTAACTCGGGCTGCTCAAACTCTAAGTCCAACACCACATCGGTTTCTTTGTCGATACCGCGAGCAAATAACCGCAGCCCCTGTTCTCCGCGGCCGGTAATCCCCATTGCTGGGAGAACATCATCATTCTCCGTCTCCCCATCGTACAAGAAGTAGGAAGCATTGGGGTACTGTTCCGTCCGACCCATATCTAACTGCCCGTCGAAGATGCCGATCAAGTCCCCCTTCCGCACACGCACACTGGTTAGTCTCCCAAACACCTTGTCGATACGGGTGCTGGTGGCTCCCAAACCTACAGTGGCGTACTGAGTCAGAGACCCGTCCGCTTTGGGGCGTAAGAAGACAAACTTGGTGTCGGTGGTGGCGTTGCCCGCATAAGCCAAATACGTCACCACCCCGTTATTGGTAAAGGGGTTGTTAAACTCGATGATGGTTTTGTTGGTAAAGTCAATCTTCTGCTGCTTGTAAACCTTAGTGTAATCAGAGCGGCCAGCCTGCACAGCGTACTGGCGCGGGTCGAGAACAACAGCCGTCCGATTTACCCCCGGGTCGGGAAGGTAAAAATGAGCCAACTGCCCCCTACTTAATCGTACTGTCCCCGCCGACTCATAACGAGAAGCGGCGTCTTCCCCGGCCAAACACACGGACAAATCGTTACCAGAGGAATCAAAAAACCCCAACGTCCTAGCAGCCGGAGAATCCTTTACAACAACCGTAGACACCGCCTCTCTGGTATCGTCGGCCGTGACCTCCATCTTACCAAAACTCACCTCGACCTTGTTGCCAGCATAACCCCCAATACCAATATTGGATAGCTTCTCCTCGACGTCGCGTGCTATATCCTGTAGACGCGCTGCACGCACAGGGGTTATGGTCACTGCCTGGTCTCCGTACCCATTTACATTGACCACAAGCCGGTCGTTAACCCCCTCCTCAATGTCTATTCCGTCGGCAACAGTGTCGGCCTCACAAGAACCGCCGGTACCGACCCACGGACACGGGTGGGAATACTGCGAGAGTTTGTCGCAGAGGGGGGTGTTGAACCGGGTATCGCACGAGAATATACGCGACGACTGCGCTCGCAAAGACTGGAGGTGGATAATGGTGCCGGGGTCCCCGTCGATAAAGGGGTAGAGCCGCATCCTAAGGATTTCTCCCTGCCAATCCGTGGTCTGGGACATATCAATGGTGTACTCGTTGTAGGCATTGTCGGGGTTGATGGTAAAATCAACAACCTTTGTACTATCGTAGACGGGGTCGTCGCTGGTTTGAAACTGAATCCTGCCAGTCGTGGGAGGGGTGAGACCGAACCCAACCTCCACCCGAAACGTAGCTTTTACCCGGTCATAAACTCCCCCATCAAAGGGGACTTGGTCGGTGGTGGGTCCGATGTAGCAGGTACCGCTTGTGGCTACTGCGAAGTAGTTCCGGTCCCAAACCAAACGGGTGGTGAGCCCACCATACTCCCCGTACTGCTTAAAGTCGTCGTCTTCGCCCCACACCACCGCATAACCATCACTATTATCGTGTCGACAATGGGTGGCGTTGCGGATAACAGCGTTTCGGAAGATGTTAAACATGGGGCTCTATTGATACCTTCCCGGACCGTTGATGACAGGACCCTGCGGAGTATTATACGGGTTGGCATGCGTAGCATTGTACTGTAAGTGAAGTTGGTACATGTCGGGTACCGGAGCCGAGGCGGCAATGGCACTTCCCACGGGCCCTGTTCCCCCGATAATGCCCCCGGACTCCCCGTAATTTATGAGCCCAGACGCAAAATAGGACTTGTAGTCTCTCGGGGGGAAAGTGAAGGTATAGGTATATCTGTTCACCACATCGGTGTCCGTGTACGCCGGTTGGCCATAGTCGTTGAAGAGGAAGTACTCACACTTGTTCATTACGCCCGTCAAACAGGCGTAGCTAAAGCGGGGGTCACAATGGGCATGGAACACCCCCTTGGCCTGCCAATTCTCAAGAGCGTGAACAAAACCGTCCGCGTTTTCGTTGGTTACCTTTGACAAACACCCGTAGTTATCGTGCCTAAACACCCGACTAACGGGGGCAACCTCGCTGCGCAGCTGCAGCGTCCAACTGAACGTAGAAAGGTCCACCCCCGCGTCCGCGAAAAACTCCACCTCTGTGGGGTGCCAGAAACCATTGAAGACAGCCACCTTATCGCCCAGCAGCGCGGCGCCTGTTTGGTACAACACCTCCTGCAGTTCCTCTCTCGGGCGAGCCTCAACAAAAACATTCGGTGTCCCATCGGAGCTTGTGTCTGTTGAGACCAGACTCCCCGAGGGATCCTTCACGTGGTCCCCAGCGTACATCGTCCAGCCCTTACTAGAGGTACGTATCTGGCCGCCAACGTACCTAGACAAACCCGAAGCATCCGTGTACTCTGTGTACCCAGTAATTTTCGAAAGATCGATATTGTTGTAGGGGAACCTGTTGTTAATAGGGTCGGAAAACTCGAACTGAGGAACTATGTCCTTTACCTGCCTCCCCATCCACTTAAGTTCGGTCCCGGCAATCGCTGTAATTTGGGTTGGCCACCCCATGCTAGGATCCCCAGTAGACAACTGCCCACTGAGGTAATTCTTTGCATGGTCGGGGTAAGAGCGTTGGAAATAGAACTCCAAGTCGGACGGCTTGTGCGTTCCCGTCTCGGCCGTACTGATCTGCGGCCGCGGCTCGTAAAGGGTGACCTCCTCCGTCCTACCCTCAGGCTCTCGGACATTAATCTTGATGTCTTGCAGGTTCATCTGGTGGCCCTTAATTCGAGCACCTATGCCCAGAGTTAGGCGGAACAACCGGCTGTTAACCCTAAACCGCTTGCGTTGCGGGGTACCCTCTGTTATACCCGTCCCCCTAATGTAACTCGTTGGGGCAAACAGGACCGTAGACGACACCCCATCAATGCTGGCCCTCCCGTCCTCTTTAACAAACCCCGAAACCTGCAACGCCGGTACATCGAACGGCGCCTCCGTCTCATCGGAGGGCTTTCCCGCAACGAAATCGAAAATGATGTCCTCGACATAGTAGTGGCCTTTGAAATCAAATACGAGATCAAGGGGAGCCCCCTCATCGGCGCTGTAGGCCCTAAGCAGGTCTTCAAAAACAGCCTCGACCCCACCATCATCCTCGTCCTCCGGATCTCCAGAGAACAGCCGTCCAACAGAACGCAAATCCTTGGTAGCATGGGGCAGCTCGTTGATGTCGAACACAAGGTTGATGTTGATCCCCGCCAAAGTAGCATACTTTGTACCGCCAACCTCGTAACGCTGAAGGCCCCTACTATCGGCCAAGATACCGGCACCGCCAGGACCATTACCTAAAGCAACAAACGTGTAATCCTCACCCTCGTGCTCAGCCGCATCATAGGGGGACTTGGAGTCGGTAAGAATGTACACCGCGCCGTCCGTTTGGCTGATGAGTAGCTCGGGACCACCATCCATACTCAGGCTGGCCGCACTTGTTATGGCGCCCGAATCGTCGAACTCGTGGGGAGTGTACTCTATCTGGTGGGGGCCCTCCGTCGTATATGTTGCCGGTTCCAAATTCTTCTTGAACAAAACCTGCCCAGAGTTGCTCAAGAACAGCCCCTTTATCCGCGGGGCGCCCCGCACTGGGTCCGGAGGAGAAGCCATCCACGCCCAGCCCGTGTCTTCGGCGGCATAAACCCACCGAATATCAGAACCAGGCTGCTCTAGCATATAACCCTCTTGAACGTTAAGTTCCGTGCCGTCCGCTAGATAAATCTTCGAGCCGTCTTCTGCCCGGTCAACACTGCTGGTATAGTCACGTTCAACTACCACGCTCTTCAGCGGCAAACGGCTGTCATCAAAACTCTCCGCGAAAGAGTGCAGCCCGACATTAGCCATTAACAGGTTGGTATAGGGGTGTGGTCGCCCCTCACTAGCGGGATTAACTACACTCAGCCCATCATTAATATGTACCCATACCGGGGTTTCAAGCTCGGACCCGCTTTTCAAGTTCCCGTCGTCGTCATAGAGGATGTTGATAAAATCCTGAGTCAGGGAGACCGTTAACCCGTCCTCTTCCTGTTCTATGACCTCCTCCGTGATGGATAGATTACGTTTTTCCCAGTGGCGACTGAGACGGAGCGACTCCCTATCCGAAGCGTAAGGCCCAAAGGGGTGAGCAGAACGCACCTTTGTGTACCCCGAGAAAATAACCGGTCGGTTAGCATTTAACGTGGTTGTTTTTTCGCTCCAGAAACACCCTAATTGCGGAATGAAGTTCATAACAGCAGGCATGTACTGGTCAAAAAAGCGCATCCTCTCCCAGTAAGCAGCCCTTTTTCGAGCGTCGAACCCCTCTACCCCACCCACATACTCTACCACGTTCAAGAAGAGGGAGCTATTTGCATGGTACGTCGGATAGTGACACCTTTTGTAGGGGTACCACAGAGGGCCGTGCTTATCGATAGCCAAATCAAAAGCGCGGAAAAGGGGGTTCGCCGAAGTCGTCTCTTGGTGGTCCCCACAGAAGGGGTCGTACTCTTGAATCACGTTCACCAGGCGGTTCTGCGTAGCACTCATGGGTCCGTGGTGAGTGGCCAAAAGAATCATTCCGTCATTGGTGGGGTAGTGCTGCATGTGGGCCCCCCACTTATACCGAATCTCCACGTCGCGCGTCTGCACCAGTGCCGACTGGGTCAAAAACGCAACATTCTTAGTGCCTATCGGTCGGCCCGTCTCATCCTTGAAAATGACACTGTAGTGTTGGCTCCCTTCAAACAGGTACATATCCGTAAGACGGTTGGCGGCCTCTCCGTAGCTTGCCGCCACCCCATCCTCGAAAGTTTGTCCCCTGTGCTGTGAATCGAACGCCTGAGCACAAGTGTCGATAAGAACGTCGTTCGTCTTAACCTCGCTGTCTTCCAACCCCCCCGCAACAAAAGACGTGCGGGCCAGACGCTCGTTGGCCCACGCGGCTTTGGTGTAACAGTCTCCTATTAACTGGTCGCAGGAATAGATACGCCGGTCGCCAACCTTAAGAAACGTTCCATCGATATTAAGAGTGTTGTTATCAAACTGGAAATCATAAGGCACCACCTCAGTAATCTTCGTGGCATCATCAGGAAACTTCAGCTTCGACTCGTCTTCCGCCAACAGCGGGCCGTGCTGGTACTCCGTGTAGGCATACCGAACACGAATCACGTCCTCCTCCGTATCCAGAGGCTGCGCCGATACGTCGTCGGGGATCTTAAATACAGCCACGTTAGCTGGTATGGCCGTACCCTTACTCGAAGCAAAGGTGAACTCCAACGTAATTTCCTGCTCGGCGCCACTCTCTAGGGAGGAGTTCCCACTCCGGTCCACCTTGGCATAGAGCGGCACCCCCTTGGCGTCCTTTCCCCACGCCTTCCAGGGGTAGACCCGGTTAATCACATTGTCCGAAAAAGTCACCGCCACGTGCCGACACCCGATCGACTCCCAAGAAACCTTCCCGTCATCAGCATCCGAAGAAACAACCTCCCGCCGTTCCACCGCATATGTAGTCTTCTTGCCGTTGCTAGCGATGGTATTCCACAACACGTCGTGCACACTCGTATTGTTAGTTAGGTGCAGGAAGTTGGCTTTGATGTTTAAGCGCGTGAAGTGGTTAACCCACGGGTCCACCATGTTATGCCCATAGGAGTCCAGAAACGTAGTCTGTGCTACGTGACTGTGATGAAAAATGTGGCGCACATAAATATCCTCCGTCAACATGGTCCCGTCGTCGGCGCCCACATCCAAGAAAATCTTGATGTGGTTCAACGAATCAACCTTCCCATCGGTGACTAAGGGGACCGCAAACGTCTTTCCCGGGAGACCGGTCAAGAACGGAAGTATGGCGTCCTCAAAGTCTGTCCTCAGTAACTGGGCAATGAACTCGCCATCGGAAAGACCGTCTTGGGGGTGCTGCGTTAGGTTCACAGCATAACTAGAGCGAGACGAGTTGAGCGCCACCGCGATGTACATATATCGCTCGGAGGAGGTAAACGTACGCCGAACAAAGGGCTCGTCTATAGTCGTCCCGGGTGGCCAAAGAACCTTCATACCGGTAGGAAAAAGGAACAGTTCGCGGACTAGGTCGGGATAGTTTGGCGGCTGGTCTATGGTTGGGGTACCGTCCGTAGCCGGAACCACAGCCCCCACAACGAACTGGGGGGTCTCGGCAGTAAGGCTAGCCACCGAAACCTTCTGGAGCATGGGGTTACCGAACTCATCGGAAAGGCCGGGGCCGGGAGTATCATCAGGGACGCCATCTTCCGGAGTAGAGCCTCGAGCCCAGGCCCAAATGTCGGGGTGCTCGAAACGGGCCTCCCACACTTCCCGCGGGTTACCATAGTTGCGCCAATTGTCGCTGTAAAAACGAAGCTCCATTATCTGCTTGGCACTAACACGGTTGCCCGTGTCCATCTTCTCGTCAACAACCTCAGTAAACTTAGGCCCTGTGTAAAAAGGACACTCGGTCTTGGCTCCGTTACAGCCGTAAGCTGTGGGGTTGTCATCGGTAAAAGCGACCTGCCACGGAGCAGCAGCCGCAAGGGTACAGGACGTCTTCACTTCCCCCTCGTCCGTATCGGGAGCGGCGGTTTCCACAACAAAGGAGGGGCCCACCGTCAACTCCCGTATAACCATGAGGGTGATGGGCGGACTTTGAGGTAAATCGGCGTCGTGGGCTACGTTGGAAAATGTAAAGGTGGTATCTGTTTCGTTCTCTACCTTGCTGGTGTAGGTGCCGACGTACACCGTCGCATCGCCATTAAACACCCGCACCAATGCAAAAACAGGAAACTTCGAAACATCCCCCGTAGCGTGAACCTCCAGGGACCCGACAAGAGCCCCGGGGGTGGCGCCCTCGGGGGCATTGTAGAACGCATGGGAACACTCGACCTCCGCCCCAAGGCTGGCTTGCCGATTCCTATTAAAATCGACCGGGTTGCCATCCCAAAGACAACAAGGGGCTATACGAGCCCGCAGGTTGTACACCCGCAGGTTCATGGGGGTCTGGCCAGAGCCGTCTTCGCCATCTGAACTAGCGAGTTTAAGCCCACCCTGGTCGTATTTGGAGCACCCCCTACAAGTGCCGAACCCGTTACAGGCGCCCTCAGTGTAGCAGGATATCTTGTCGGGCGCAAAATACTCGCCTGCTCCACAAGCAGTCCCCCTCCAGTATATACAGGGGTCAGTCGAAAACGGCCTATCTAACGGATTGTCAACCATAACTACCTTTTACTGTCCCTCTTCCGACCCTATTGTTTCCACAAGCATCGTCATCTGTCCCATAAGCTCGTCTACCTGATAAAAGATCCGATCATTTCCTTCCCAGTACCCAATGTAGCGGTACTGGATATTGGCTTCTTGGTCTATCCCCGCAACCGGACTTACCCACCCCCGCTTTTTTTGGAGATAGATAGACTTCCCATGAAGAGTCCAATGCTTGTTGTACCACTTCAAGGAGAGGTTTTTAATACCCACCTTGGGGACCGTCCGCCAATTACGGCAGACCCCCTCCCGGTCGTACTCCGTCAAGATTCGGCCATCCTCATACTGGACCGCCCAGCCCTTAGGCATATTAAGAACATCGTCGTTTACATCCATCTTTTCACTCCTACCCTACGATTAGCTCGCTGCTCTTTCGGCGTCGCCCAGCGACAATTACCGGGCCTGTAGTCGCCATCGTTATCAATACGATCTAACGTGGTTCCCTCCGGGCGTTCTCCCACACCCTCAAGAAAGTTCTCAAAGACCAACCACTGGTCGCACACAACAATACCTCGGCCACCATAATAACCATAATTCCCCTGGCGCGGATTGAAACACCTGTCCTTCATTTTCATCCAGGTGTTGTACAGGTAATGACGGGGCACCTTGTAAACCTGACGACGTTTATTCCCGGCCATTATTTCTTTTTGTAAACAACCGCAAGATTGGGTGCTGCCGCGCTTCAATGCTGCAGATATCACATCTTTCTCTTCGCCACAATCACACCTGCAGCGCCAACGCACCGCCCGGCCCTTATTCTGGGCCCGAGATACAACTACCCACCTTCCAAACCGCTGCCCTGTCAAATCTGCTGTTTTTGGGCCACGCTTTTTACTGCCGTTGTCTAGCATAATGTCGTCGTTGGTGTCCATCGGTGTCCTCTAAAGGAGACTAACCCCATATAATTATAGTCTAAACAGGCCGAAATGTAAAGCCCCCAAAAGAAAATGGGGGTCGGAAGCCAAAAAGGCCGCCGACCCCCAGTGAACCCTATAACTGCCCAATACTACACGTAATCGAAGTAGAGGCGGTAGTTGATCGAGCTGTTGGCCCCAGACTCCTGAGCACCAAGACGAATGTTCGTCCAGATGAAGTCGGACCCCAGTGATCTATTACCTACATCCTCGGCGTTGTCCGCCGAAGAGACTACAGCGAGGTCCGTGATTGTGGAGTCGAGGTGGATGGGAGCACCAGTGTTCCCCGAAGTCTTGGCCGTAGCCAAGTCGGCGGCGACCACACTAGTCGTCCACTCCGGGCCCTCATTGGGATTACTGGTACCATCCCCAGGATTGCCAAAGCCGGCCGTTCCGTACCGGAAATAGGTGTCACTATCCCCAGCATCGTGGTGGGAGAACGTCCCGTGACTCTGGAGAGAGAACTTAACTGAGGACATATCCACCGCCCCAGAAACGATCTCAAATTGGTGCACCTTGAGAGGACTCTCGGTAGTGACAGTGACATTACCATACACCATATTGATAACACCGTAAGCCTCCGGTACCGGTCCTCGACAGATAACCTTAAACTCGTCCCGAGGAGTAAAGACACCCGAATCGGAGAAAGCTAGGGTGAGCCCCTTACGGCCAAGAGCAGTGCCTGCACCCGCAGCCGTTACAGTTGACGAGGTGGAAGCATCTCCTAGGAATGACCTATAGTGGTACTCGGCCGTGGCCACCGCACCTGTGGCATTAGAGCCATCCACCGTTGTGGGTTTGACGCAGATGATACCAAACGTGTCTCCATCGCCAAACGGGGCATCCAACCAGCTAAGAGTCAGCCCTCTAGTGCCCAGATAGTAAGGCTCATCAGAGTATAGTATTTCCTGCGGAGTAGCTATGTCGTCCGACTGGGTGCTGGTAACAGTAAAGGTAGGAACATTGCCCGTTCCGCCGCCTACTGTCTGGCCATTAGTGGTAGAGATAGTAACCGTGTAGGTCTCGTCGGCGTCCCCGTTCCAGAACCCACCAGCAGTCGCTACGCCAGCATTGGCCACACCATAAGTGTTGCCGCCACCATTTGTAGCCGAGGCAATAAGCTGGTCCGGACCGATAACAGCCTGGTACATATCGTCAAAAGCGCCGCGATATGTCCCCGACACAGTCGCCGTACCGGTATAAGCGGCATTGACAGCATCGGTGGATGTTCCCAAGTGGTCATCGGTTCCGCCCTCTGTGGCCAAGGAGTTCAGTCCCAGAATACTAAGTACCGAACTGTCACCAGCCGTGATAGACACGGAACTAGAAGCCCCTGAAGAACCAGAACGAATCACGAACTGCCCAAAACCGTTGCTGGACTTATAGTTGTTGTATTCTACCTGACAGTGCTCGAAGCCGTCATTAATACCGGCGCCTGCTGTCTGTATCTTTCTTTGAATATCCCGAGCAACGAACCTTGGATCAAGGCTCGTGCCCGAAGTAAGGGTAATTTGATACGGTGCGGGTGACCCCGCCCCGTCAACATTTACCTTCATTTGATTGTTCGCTGAACCAGGCACAGTAAAGGAGTCGCTGGTGGCCGCGGTGCCCCGCTGCAACCCCCGGGTACCAATCTGCACACTAGCATAGCCTGTAGTTCCTGCAATGGGGTATCTAACCCACCTACTGACAGCTGCCACGAGTCACCTCCGTATTAACCCGATCGATTTTCGATCGTATAGACAAATGTATAGGGTCCAAGTAAGTATCCATCAAAGTCCTCAACACTAAACTCCACTGTGACCGTCTGACCATAGCGATGCTCGGGCGCTAAAACAGTCAAACTGGCCGGAAGATCCGCAATAGGATTGATTGCATAAATACTCGCCCCCAAATCTTTTTGCGGTTGGGTATAGGATGTAAAGAAGTATCCAGTAGATAGGTCCTTGTACAGCAGTTCCAGGTTGCGGGCATGCACAAAAACGTCCACGCTCTCCCCGTGCTCGTACAGTTCCTGGTTAAACAACACGATTCTACGGCCGTAGTAAAGAGTGTAAAACGCCTCTTTAACAACCGGAGCCACCACATTGTTGTTTGTCCCATGAACAGTGACTCTAATAGACTCTTCAAAAGCAAAATCATTGGGCGGGTGGTACAGCAGGTGGGTGCCGCTGACCAACGGCGTTTGTGTCCCACTAACGATCACACCGTTGATGACAAAGAAGCACTGGCTCGTATCCACCCCATACGTATCATCCCGTATGTCCACCTCTATGTCCAAAGAGTCCAGCTCCTTAGAGGTGCCCACCCCAGGGACAAAATTCTCGATGATGAGAGTGCTGTCCTCAATAAACGAAAAGTCGTATGTTGCTGAAAGAACGTTCGGGGGCGCTACTTCCACCCTGTCCTGTGCTATTACAGTCACTTCAACTGTAGAATCATACGCAAACGCAGTGGTCGGGGTGTGCACAACCTCATACCGACTAGGCACCCCGCCGACTGTCGTCTCCCCTGTAGATGGAACGCCGTTCTCCACAACCGCCACACCATCAACGTAAACAAAAAGCTCGGATAAATCTACTCCTGTCAGGTCGTCAGCAATCCGCACCGTCACCGGGGTGAATACACTGTTCCCGGTGGTACCGCTGGCAGGAACCGGAGACGCGATATAAGGGGAGTCGACGTCTCCTATAACCGTTAGAGACGCCCCAAAATCGTCCTGGTTAAGAACCTGGAAAAGTACGTCCCCAATGAAGGTATTTACCTGGGCGGCACCGCAGAAGAAGGGGTTACCGTCTACCATCGGGGCCAGGTCGGAGCCCGAGATGTTTACGGTAACCAAATCGTTATACTCCCACAAGAAGGACGGAGTATAGGTAAAACGGTAACTGCTGGCATCCCCCACCACACTCACGTCTCCGCCTGTCTGATCCACCCCCGCCGCCAACAACGAAAAAGTACCGCTCGTTGTACTGGTCACCGACACGTAGACCGACGACAAATCAACACCACCAACAACATCTGTGAGAGAAAAATCTACTATTTGGTCCCGTGGTCTTACCTGTATTCCGGAAGCCGTGGGCTGGTACAACGTAATGTAGGGTGGGACGCTATCCCCCACACACATGTCGTCGCTACCAGATATAGTGGTGTAATACTCGGTCTGAACAAGGTTTTTGGTGCCTACCCGCTTACCCTCCACCTTGATGCGGGCCGCCAGCGTATCAATCATGAACATGACTAGGCGGTTAACCACCGTAAACGAAGTGAAGACGTCGTAAGCAAACAGGTCGGAAAAAACCCCCGGAAGATGAGGAAGAACGCCCGGCTGAAACTGAGCCATTCTCCAAAACGTAGACACAGTGGAAGGAACCGCCTCGAAAAAGTAGGCTGAGACAACCTGGCTGGCCACCTTGGCGAAAAAAGTATCGCCCTCCTTAGTGATCGCCATCTTGAAGATGTCGTGGACCCGCTCCAGCTCGTTCGACATTTGATAGAGGGGGTGGTCTCGCTCTACCTGGCTATCACCAAGCGCAACAAAGTGGTCCTTCTCGGGGGAAACACGAGCGTAGAGGACCCCGTCATTAAAGCCCTCGGAGACATAATCTGAAGTACAGATGGGGAACGTAGGTTGAAAGGAGACGTCGGTACTGTTGTACGTGCCGATGGGCTGGGAAAAGCAGGTCCCTGGATACTTCAGTTTGTGGCCCCTGTCACACACGGTTGTGCCGTTGTCATGCCTACATATGCGCCTGTCGGCCTTTACTACTGTAAAGTCGTTGCTGACGTCCCGTACAAAATCTCCTCCTTGAGGGAACGGCATTTAAACCCTCCTACTTAGTAGAAGCTCTCTTCCTACGCATAAATTCCCGGCAGCACACCCTACACTTACGTTTACCGTTGCTCTTATTGGTGTAAGTGTTTTTTTCATCAAAAGGGTGCCCTCTTTTGCAGTGGGAAAGGTATTTACCTTTATTGTGAGGGGTCTTACCCAAAGCATGTTTATTACCTTTTTGTCTCTTTGAGACTTCCTCTTTCCACTCCTCGGTGTGTTTGTGCCCAAGAGCGTTTTTATTTCCTTTAAGAGTCAAAGACTTTTTAATCTTACTCTCCTCCGACTGCACGAAACCCGAAGCAAACTTGTTGTTTTTCATTCTTTCTGATAGCTGCTCCAAATAAACCCCGTCAAAAGCGGGCTTCTTTCTGTCCGGATATTTGCGCCCCTTTGAAGCCTTTCTAATTTTTTCTATAGCTTCTGAGGTATGTTTGTGCCCCTTGTAGCTTTAGATATTTTACGTTTGGTTTCTTCAGAACACTTTAACCCCACTGTCCCCTCTCCCCCATCAGTTAGGTTAGTAAGGGGGCACCCAATACTACGAAAATAAAAAATCCAATACTTCTCGGCTTCGCCCAGGTCTTTAAACTTAATATTATCCCAGACTTGTACTGCCTTAACAATGGGTTTTTGGCGGCGATAAAGGAGAGATTTAATCCAGCGGTTTTTATGTGTGTTAGCTTTTAACCGCGAGGGACATAAATGCTGTCTTGTTCTTTTTATGCCTATAGTAGACAAACCGACGTATCTAATCTCATACGTATTAGGATCAATAAGAATATATACTATACTACTCATAATATCAACAACTTACATCGGACACGGTCACTGTGATGGTGGCGGTCCCTACGGCGGCACCAACCGTGTACACCGTAGTATCCTCACCATTACCATCCGAACAGCCCGCAGCCGGGGAAAGAGCCCCGTCACCGGCGGAGACCGTGAATGTCATGTACTTACTAGATTTGGGCTCGCCATAAACATTAAGGACCTGCGCTGTAACGGTCGCAGTCTCGGCCGTCCCCGCGGACAGCACCTGCTTATCCGAAGTCACATTAACAAACCCAGCCTTCGTCTCGTTAAGGTCGTACAGCTTGAGAGCTGTGCCGTCCACAAAGTAGAGGGTAGCAAGGTCGGAAACGTTCCAAGCAAAAGGATAGTTAATCGACGCAACATCAAGCAACGCCTTAAGGGGGACCGCCGTAAGATCGGAGGTACGGATAGTCTTTAGGAAGGTCCCACTAAGATCAGAATCATACTCTATGTAGGACAACCCACCTTGAGTGTAGCCGTTATAGGCAAAACCAGTCACCCCAGTAATGGGGATCTCTCCCGTAGATGTCGCCACCGCACTACTCCCGTCTTCAACGGACAACAAGGGGAGTGTGGTCTTCAAATACCTATAGAGAGTGTCGTTTATTTTCAGGTAAAGCTCTCCCCCCGCGCCAGCGGCAGCACCATTAGTAGCTATAGCTATTCGGGGGGCCAAGAAACTATTATAGGGCGCCGAGGGGTCCCTAATTAAGTCCAGGTTCTTTATGGCAAACCCACTCGAGTCGGACACCCCCGAAACCTCTACTATATCTCCTTGGTTATCTAAAGTAATTACACTAAATACTGGGGTTCCAAAAGACACAGAGCCAGTGAAATCATAGTTGTCTACCAAAATATCCACGGCCTGGCCATTTGGGTCCCCAAACAACTGAATACTCAAATCACTCGTGGGCATGTTGCCCACGAAAAGAGTATCAAAGGTTCCGGGAGTTGCTGCATCGTCGTAACGAACATAGGCATTCGTCCCAGCTCGTTCAATCTCGAGAGCAACCCCAGAAGCCAACGTACCTGAAACAGATATCTCATCTACAAAAACCTGAACGGCAAAGGCCTGGCCATCGGAAGGGGCTACCAAATTTACCACTGTAAACGAAGCACTATCCATAGTATACGCAACACCGGGAAAAGCGGGGTCATGATCAATACCACTTACGGTAATGTCGTAGGCGCCCGTACTACCATTAAAAACAAGGTTATAGTCTATTATTCCCCCCGGGAAACCATAATCAATGGTCGCGGGGTCGACCCGGAAATCTTGTAGGATGGCATTCCCACCCAGCGTGTCAGTGAACGTCATTGCGGCGCCAGAAAAAGTTCCAGAGACCGTAGATACTCCAGGAATATACGCCCCCCTAAGAACAGAAGAGAGGTGCACATTTCCTGTGACACTATCCTTAGCCTCTAAAGCAAAAGAAGCGCCTTGGTTTAATTCACCAATATAGACGAATTCCACCTCTGCTGAGAAATCCCCCTGAACTGTATAATTACCAGTGAGTTGGCCAGGACCTCCGGATGACTTAAAATCTAAAGTCCCCGAAAGAGTACTATGTTGAAAGTAAACATTGGTCGTGCTCTCAACCCACTTATCAGCATCAAAAGCCAGGCCAGTATCGGCATTGAAGTCGTCGTCCGGGTCAACGGCGGCGCCTTGAAGTGTGTCATTGAACTTTATAACGTAGTAGGCATCGTCTGTCTTATCATAAACAGCAGCGAGGGGGTCCTCCGTGTCTACCAACACACTTACGGCTTGGCTGCCATCTGAATTCCAATGCTGTAAGAGAGGCTCTGTAGTGGGTATAATATGAACTTCTGTGACATTATTGGCAAAGTCCCCCAGCGTGTATATTGCCGCCCCGAAACCTAGATTAATAAGGGGGTTAAACTCAAAACCATACCGATTAGTATCTATTAAAGATTTGAATGTGGTCCCACAAACCGAAGTAAAGGCGTGACCAGGAAGAGTCACTCCTGTTAAAGTTCCGATCGTTTTTCCGGTCCAACTGAATGCTTCGTTTACAAAAGGAAGGCAGGAAGGCTCTGTAAAAATACTCGGATTGGCGATAAGAATTGCAGTGCCCTCAGTTGGAAGACCGACAGTACTAAATCCATTGAGAATATATTGCCCGTTGGCACCAAGACCATTAGTGAGGGCCTCTATAACCTCACTAACTAGTGAACCAACTAGGAACTCATCATCTACCCCCGTAAAAGTTGTTGCAGTCTTTCCGGTGTAGGTCATCGTACCTGTTAAGGTACCTAGCCCCACAAAGAGACTCCCTGAACTAGGAAAATTATCTGTGGAAACAACAGTTAATGTTATATTAGGAGAGCTGCCCGCCTGACTAACGTACGTTGTCTCGGCGTCTCCCCGGATCCGCCAATATCTAGCTTTTATCGCCCCCGAATCAAAGGTGCCTGTGTAGCGAAATTGGCCAGTTGGGGGAACATCTCCGGGAAAATTCTCAATAGTGTCATCAAAAACCTGGACCCAGGTTACGGCCCCCACTTCGAACCAAGTTACATCTTCGAAACTATACTGTACAAAAATCTCACTGGTCTCAACAAAAGTTATGGACCAGAAAATAATTGTGTCTGTGGTCACCTGAACATCAAATCCTAGTTTGATTTGGTGTACAGGGGCTGTTGGAACCCCAGAGGTAACTAAAGCTTGAAAAGAACCGTCGATGTAGACAAGCACCCCACTGATATTTACATACTCCGTAAATTCAATAAAGGTGTCAGGGCCCAAACGAGAACGGGCTGTTGCCTGAGTCGGACGAGGCTGCTGTAGCTTTGCCAAAACCAGCTGATTCTCATTGAAGATGAGCTGGTCCCTTGTCTCTGCACTAAAACTGCTCAGAGACACAGAGGGATCAAATGCTACTACTGTACCTGGCTGGGATTCGACCATTTAGTATCCTCTAGTCATCGCGGTGTACGATTGGAATCACTGTGACACCCGTGTTTCTTTCTATTTCTTCAACAGTCATTGTGATGGAGCCCACATCAATTCCGTGGCCGCCGCCGACCACATCAATGCTGACGTCGGTACCAGTTGGCACACCGATGGTGCACGGCGCCGGACTAATATTGATCAACCTCGGAGCAGCGCTTTCAAGTGTCATAAAGCTGTAGGTAAAGAACACCTCGTTTTCGTTCGCAGAGGTGTCCGAAACGAAAATGGCCACCGGAATGAGGTCCCCATACAACCAAGGTTCCTCGGGGGTATACTGGACGATGTATCCCTTTTCGTTACTAAGCCTAGTCGCTATGATGGTACCGTTTTCGCCGTCCACCACCATGATATTATTGACATAGAGAACTAGGCTGTCGATATCGACATCGTTCTCGAAGTCCTCGACGGTGAAGTAAATTGGACCGCTAATCGGAACCCCCGTAGCCTCATCGGCGGGAACAAGGTCGTAGACGCGGGGGGCAGCCAAGTCCTGAACCGTACCGAACGGATACCGGATAACGAGCCGGTTAGCAGGGACATCGGTGTCCGAAAACTCCCAACGCACGACCACCTGAGCATCATACTCGAAAAGGAAGTCGTTGTTCCAGGTCACGTTGAACCCACCCAAACCACTAAAGAACTCTTCTATCTGGAGGTCTGTTTGAAGCACATCGTCCAGGTATAACGTGATGGTCCCAGAAGCTAGTGGGTACGTGTAGTTCGACAATCGAATAAACACGTCTGTGTTTACGGGGTTCTTCTCCGAGAAGGGCTCAGGAACTGCCAACAACAAGAAGGGGTACTGCGACAAATCAGTATCGCCAGAAACGACTCCTGTTTCGTACATCCGCAAGAAGGCGCTAGATAAACTACTCTCGTTGTCCCTCACATACCCACTATCCTCAACGGTAAATTCCCTAATGGTCCCCTGGGCAGAGAGTGGAAATACCCTCTCGTAAAGGAGGGGCCCGCTGTAACTAGTCAGCTTGCCCCACTGCTGTCCGGAATCCCCCTCGGACAGAGGCGAGATGCCTGGTTGAGAGAAAAGCTCGGCTTTGTCGCGCCCCCACCCAAAACGGTGGCGGTACAACAACAGGGGCTGGCGCGCTGGGGAATCGCTCCATCGACTATCACCTACTGAGGCATAACCAGCGGGACTAACCCCCGGCACCGGGTTGCTTACGGCCGGGATGTGGGTGTAAGTAAGGTCTCCAGTTGCAGAGGGCAGCAGGTCCCTTATGTGCCCGTCCATCGAAACCGAGTCGGCCCAATCTCTTATACTAGCTGAGCCGCCCGCAATCTCAAACTGGGTTATCTGTATGACCGCCGTTACCGACATCAAACACCCTCACTACAGAAGGCCATTTTTAAGGATATTTTTCTTACCTTCGCGCAAAATAGCGGCCTCTTTTATCTTTGCAAGCCCTTCTGGCGTATACTTCCTGTTCTTAGCAGCGCGGGATAAACGTTCTTTGTGCAAAACACTGAGTTTTCTACCCAATAAAGCTTTTGATATTTTTTTCTTATCCTCTTCCGTTCGTTTCTTACCCATGCGAACTACCGACATGTTCGTGCGGTGTTCTTTTGAAAACTTCATGCCCTTCCTACCAGCGGATATATTAGCCCGTGCCTGCTCTGAACGCTTCTTACCCTTATTACTCTCCGAAATCTTTTTTCTCGTCTTCTCGGGTAATATCTTGCCTTTTTGAGCAGCAGAGTTTTTTGCTCGACGTTCTTCGTTGTGTTTTTTCCCTTTTTGAGCAGCAGACATCTTTGCGCAGGCTTCTGGTGTATGCCTTCTGCCACGAATTTTAGCTGTTCTTTTTTCTATAACCTCTCTTGAAAGGTTTAAAGTCCCTTCGCCACCGGCAGTAAGATTAGTAAGTCTACACCCCATAGATTTAAAGTGAGCAATCCAAGAAATCTCTGCTTTGTTTAACACATCATTTATGTCCTCACAAAAATCAAATGCCTCAATAATCCAAATACCCGGCACAAAACCCCGTCTAACAACCGTTCGCGACCATCGAGCACAGTAGGTGTCAAGATAAAACTCCTTGTCCCTCCAATGTCTCCTAGGGCGCGTTAAACCGCTACTAGATCTTCCTACATACCTTAACTCACCAGTTATAGGATCGATGAGACCATATATGATATACTTATTTTCTAACATAACAAACTAATCAAGTAATCCGTTGACTACAGAGGCAGTAATTTTCACGTCGGCCTCAACCACACCCGCAGTATAGTTGACGCGCGAGGTTCCGAACTCATCCGTAGGCGCCTGTGTAGCTGACAAGCGCTGCTCACCGCTCTCGTCCGCCCAGTTAACCATTTTTCCCGAAGAGATTAGATCGTTGTACTGGTCGCGGAGAACGGCAGAAATTTGCGAGGTCGTGTTGCCGTCAGCGGGAATAATGCTTGGGTCCGCCGTGACGGCGATGGAGTTGACTATGCGGCGCAAGAACTGCTTCTCGTAGTTATATTGCGACCACGAGGCGTCCGTCAACACTAGACTTTGATTCTTGTAGGTTGTCCCCAACTGGAGACGGTATAAAACTACGTCCGGCTCTACGCCCCCTATCCACATATCGTACACCGGCCAGATATTGATAGTGTCGACTTTGATGTTATTCATGACTAGACTGCGATCAATGACATAACTGTCTGTATTGAAAAACAACAGGGTGCTTCCCCGGGCCACTAGGAGATAGGTCTGCCTTCCCCCCTGATCGCTATCGACCTCCACTGTGGTTCTATAGGGGGTCAGATTAGCATCATCAAGTCCTGTCAGGTAGTTCATCTTCGCATAAAAGGCAAGGCCCCCGATACCATTATACTGCGTCCCAGAGAACTGAACAACATTGGAGCCGTTCGAGGCCCTGATTTTGTACAGAGACGGGGTCCCCGGAGCGCCGGGAGAATCATCGTTGGCCAACCAAATATACTTGGTCACAAAAACTTCGTCTGGGGTCGGGGGATGGGTTCCCCCCAGACCGTCGATGTCTATCTCGGGACCCCTGAAACCCTTGTCGTCTCCGTGCGGATCGCCTTGCATTGAAGCGGTCAGCCGTACCATTGTATTGGAACCGGAAACAGTGTTTTGAACGGTGGCCTGCTCAACAAAAGCGGTTCCCACCCGCTGAGCAGGACTGGTGAACCGACGAACAAAGGTCAAAACGTCTCCGGGCTCCAGCATAGAGTTATCGGATAGCTCGATGTCTGTGAGCCCTTGAGTATACTTGCCGCCGTTAATGTTGGTCCCCACCGTCAACCTGTAGTGCTCCAAAGCAAAGGCGCTGGAGTTGTAAGTATGGGTTGCCCCGTCATCAAGCTGAAATATCTGCTGCTGTTTACAGATGAAAGACTCGATACCCCAACGGCGGATTACCACTCCGGTGCCGCCAGATTTGTCTTCCAACGACCAGAAGTTCACGCCATCCCACTCCAGCTCCTTTATGTTACCAGCAACGGAAGTGTCCAGCGGGAACGTAAACGCTACTGTTCCGTCGTCCACCTTCTGCTGTAAGGCCTGCGACCCATCCAACATAGAGTAGAAGTAGGTATCATCTCCCGTGAAATTTCCTTCCTGAAATCGGATGTTTTCCCTAACCACTGGCGACTCCTTAAGTGACTTCCGCTGTTATAGTAACCTCACCAACACTAGCACTAGCAGTATATGTAACACGGACCTGGCCGTTTGTATCCGTGGTCTCCTGGTTAGAACTCAGGGGCCCTCCTGTAGATGTAAGATCGACCACACGGCTAAACACCGGGGTCCTGAACTGATCAAGAACAGTCACCGTCACCAAGGACTCCAGGTCTTCCGGGGCCGACGCTGCAATACCAGAGGTATATTTGTGTAACAGGGGCGGCTCCGCTTTGACCGCCACAGAGTACACCTCCGGAACCACACTACTACTATTGTAGTTGTACTTGGGAGACCAATCCTCGGTATCATAGCGGCCGAAAGCCCCGCTCCAGTATACGTGCTTCTGTTCGAGACGGTAGAGGGTATTACTAAAACCCGCCAAATCGTACGCGGGGTGGTGTTCCCCACGAAGCTCATTGATGTTGTCTATCGCCTGCGACTTGAATATGTTTTGGCTAGCGGGGTTCAACCAGATAACCTCGCCGGCTCGGACAAACATGAGCTTGTTTTTGAAAAACGTAGACGCCTGTACCCCGTAAAACATGTTACTCACACTCAAAGACAGCGGGAACCCGTCGGAGTGCCGAAACTTGTACAAGACCCCCGCCTGGCTAGCCGGTGCGGTATCACTAAAAACAAAGAAACTGCGTGTAAAGGAGATGGGGTCGGCGGGGCTAAAGGTAGCGGTGAGGGGCGGAGAAATGGTTATGGTTTCGTCCGTCTTATCTATGACCGACGCTTTAGAGTGTAGGCCCTCGAAGCCCACCGCTGTACTAGGACCAACAACTATCTCATCCCCGGCCAGCAGAACAGAACCGTCATCCACATCAAAAACTGTGGTCCCAACTGTCTCGATGTTATCCATGGCGTCCTGGTAAAACTCTACAGCCATGGTATTAACATCGTACTTGTGGACGACATCGGTAGCAAACGAAAAAGTATCCACCACACGCACTAAATCGTCGGTACCTATCTCCCACTTCCTGACACGAAAACCAGAACTTCCCTGACGCTCCAGCGACCAATAGTAATACCCATCAAACTGAAGTGCCTGCACTTCGATTATGGTGGTAGCCAAGAAAAAAGAGAAGATGACGTTACCAGAAGAGTCCTTCTTTATCAGCTTGGTATTCTGGTGGTCCATCGTATAAAACGCGGCACCAGAACGATCGATGGTGAAATTACCATGCTGAATCCGTATGTTTTCAAAAGAAATGGTATACCTTACCTTTTCTTCCCTCTAGTAGACCGTTTCTTCCCCCTGGTAGCTGCCCAAGTCTTCTCAAGGGCCGCCCAACGTTCCGGTGTCATAGGCCTTTTTTTCTGGGCCTTCGACATTTTAGCTTTAGTGGCATCGGAACATTTATATTCACCAGGACGTCGGTTATTCCCCCTGAGCCTGGCCGCAGCACGATAATTTTCTATGGCCTCGGGAGACCTTTTCTTTCCCTTATTGGCTTTACTTATCTTAGCTCTAGTTTCAGCACTGTTTTTAGCTCGGCTACCGCCCTCTTCAATATTTAATAATTCTACACCAGATGCCTTAAAAGAAGCTATCCATATACACTCTTCAACGTCGCCGTTACCAGAAACTCCCTCCAAAACAATCATTTCTGGTTTAAAGCCTTGTTGAAGTATACCCAAAATCCACCTATCTTTATGGTGTTTTTTCTTGCAGCGAGTTGTAGATAGATGTAAATTAAATCTTTTTCGCAGGTTAACTGTCTTACCAATATATCTCAAGACACCCGTTCTAGGATCAATTAAACCGTAGATAAACATACACAACCTCAAAAACCTCTAGCTGCTGTAAACTGGCCGGGGACTAAACGTAAATGTGTAATCGTACTTATTTCCCACCACACTGGGACTGACGGAGAGACCGTCTATCGTCATCGACACCGTACTAGAATCGACCCCGCTTCCGGGAAGGAGATCCTGCACACGGATAACAACGGGACTACTAATAGAGACATTCGACTGGCCGGGGAGAGGAAATTGCTCCGTTACAACAGGGGCGTTACTGTCAACTTCGGGGGTGAATTCGCCCTGCTGTGACCAGTCTATAAGAGCACACAGCTCAGAAATCTTACTCTCTACAAACCCATTAACCTCACTCTCGCTACCAACTACGTCTGCCACCAGCGGTCCCACCTGGTCACCAAGGGCGTCGAGGCCGCTGGTGTAGATAAACAGCTTCCAGTACTTCTCGGCCTGCCGGTAGGAAGGCTGAAAATTGGGGTTGTTTTCCCCCGCCAACGACATCACCTTGTGCAGGTTGATAGTAAAAAACTGCGGGTTGGTGGGGAATTTGTGGTGAGTGACGTAAAAAGTAGCCATTACGAGAAGTCGATTTGGTTCACAATAGAAGCAATGGCAAACTTAATGTAGTCGTCGATGTTGGTGTACGCCGGAGGCGGGTCTCCTACGGGGTCCTGCAGCTCCAGAACCTGAATCAAGGCTCCGGTACTATAGGTGTTGGCAAGGCCGGACGACAACGTTACCGCCACACCAACAGCGCTCTCCACCCCACGGAACTCGATATTGGTACCGTCGGTAACCGCAAGACAGTCGCCTTCGGAGATTGCTCCTGAGTTGGCAATGGTGAGGGACGTTCCCGACGTATAGTTGGCCGCCACACTAGTTTGGGCAACCTGAGTAGAGGCCAAGGACTCACTGGTAAACGGAATGTCAAACCCCAACGCAGCCGCCAAACCGGTTGTAGAGACCCCATCGGCTACGGCCACCGAGGTACGGGTGCTACCCGTGTAAAGACTACTGGCAGTACCGGAGATAATCTCGAAAACCCCGTTGGTGTAGTTACAGACAGCGTTGAGATAAGACAGGTTACCAGCCTTAGCTCCCCCAGACGTGGCTGTGGCGCTCAGCTTGGTCTGGATATTCAAAGCTATGGCGTCCCCTCCCAACGGCAAAGCGTTGGTATCGAGAACAAGCTCCACGGCCCCGGAAATGTCTTCATCTATAGACACCTTCAGGTGCTTCTGGCCGGCGTCGACTATGTACGGACCAGACTGCAGCCCAGAACTCTTAGCCCAACCAAACCTGGTGTCGCTGATATACAAACGTTGAATCGACGCGCCACCGGATGCGGTGGCGGTCGTAATAGCACTGAAGACCCAGGTGTCTTCCCCGCTGTTTCCATAAGGTACCAGTTCGGTCAAGTCGACCGAAACTGTCTTTGGATTGCTAGGAAAATTCTCTAGGTCGAATACGGTTACGTTGACAGCCATATTCTTTCCTCTCCCTTAAAGTTCGAAGTGTCTCGCCCCGTTGTCGATAAAAAACACACAAGCATCGTCATAGCAAATCCACCCAGGAGCACCGGCGCGAGTGCGCATGTTCATCGTTCCGTTGGTGTACGGGTGGTCTGAAGTACCGAAACTACTCAAGTCTCCGAGGGCAACGGCAAGGACGGTGGGGTCGTTTGTGTTGCCGTGAAAACCATTGAGGTAATACTTGTTCCTATGGTTAGTAGAGTAAGGACAGTACTTCCACAGGTAACCCCGTTCGTTTGTATGACCCCCAATCTTAACCATAGCTGTCCTCGTCAGTAGCGGTGTGGTTCTTTGGTAGAGCGTAGAACCTGAGACTCGTACACCAGGTGGTAAGCATGGGTCTCTTCCTCGTGTTTAGAGGTGTCGATAAGAATGGAGTCCCCCTCCTCAAACCTATGCAAATGTAGGTGCTCACTCTTAAGGGAGGCCCCAATCAAGGCCGCCGACCCGTCCGACCGATACTCTACCCCGTCCCAGGAGAGCCTGACAACATAGTAGGAGTTAAAAACGGTCAGGAGTTGGGGGGTCAAGTCCAGGTCGATGAAATCGGGAGTTTCCAGCTTGGCAGCATCCTTAAGAACAGGACCACAAAAGTAGGCCCCCTCGAGGAGCGCTGAGGAATCCCCCTGGCAATCCATTCGCTCCCAGTGAAGCTCCAGGCGGTACTTTTCTTTACACAAATAATGGCGGTTACTCACAACTAAACCTCTACAAGAACACAGTGTTCATCGGGATCTGGATATTGGCCTGCCCGCTAAGGCCATCAATTGTGGTGGCCTTTCCAATCGAGGCACCAACCGTACTGACGATAACGAAACGCTGAACATCGTAGTTCCCCAGCCCCGGGGAACCGGCCTGAATACTGCCACTCTCCCCCTCAATGTTGGCCCCCAGAGAATCGTTGGAAGCCGTCTCGTCAACAACGACCCCCATGTCACCCGATGTCATAATACCGTCCCCTGTAGCGATCTGCCCCTCGGCAATGCCCCTAAGCATCACAATAGACCCGGAATAACTGGGGATCACAGGCTTACTGGTGAACGTCCACGTTTCCTGCCCATACCCTAAATTTTCCTTCTGGTAGGAATACCCCGTGACAAAGTAGTTCTCGGCAAAAGACGATAAGGAGGACACACAGGACGCTGGGTTTATCGTAACATATACAGTTCCGGCATCAACACAGGTGATGGATGGTTCAACTGATACTTGAGACGAGCCGCCGCCGCCGTCGGGACGAGACCCGTAAACACCGATTGTCAACGTCCGGGTCTTCTGCACGAAAGAATCGTAAGGAGAAAAGGACCCCAGTTCCCACAAGCGGGTGACTTGGGGGTTGAACCCAAACTGCACCGATACAATACCCCCGTTGGGAAACTGGGTCGAAACAACCGTTGTTCCCGCACCGATTAGAACAGCGATTTCAACACCTTAGAGCTTTTTCCCGATGGGACTTTTTCCTTTGCCATCTTTCCAAGCCTCTCCTCAAAAAGGTGCTCCTTACCAAAAGTAGTTTTGTGGCAAGCTGTGCACAAGGTTATACCATTATCGTTGTCGTAAACGAGCTTCGAGTCGTCTCTCCGGGGCACAATGTGGTGGGCTTCCAGGTCACCTCCCCTTACCCCACAGAGGGCGCAAGTAAAATCATCCCTCTCGAGTATTTCGCGGGACCAACGGACTGCACGTTTGGACTTCCATGCCCTCTTTGCCTCATCATTGGTGAACCCTACCCACTCGTCGGGACTCACCCCCTGAAAGTAGGCACTCAGCCGTACTCTAGTGTTTTCAGAGTGTGTTTTACCGAAAAATGGGTTACCGGCCCCCGTATACTTCTCGCTACGAGTCGCACACCACTCGGATGTCCTTTTTAAACCCTTGTTTCTCTTACCGTTCTCCGAAGAACGTAAAAGAGCCTCCCTTGTGTTAGCACACTCTTTTCGGGCACGGGCGTTGTTGTCATAGACAGTTTTAGTATAAGTAGCAGCCTCAGGAAACTTAACGGAGTACTCGGAGGGGGTCAAACCGTGCTTACCTAAGTGGGTGTTGTTAAGGAGTTTTAGTTTCTTCCCACAAATAAGACACTCGACCCTGTCCGTGACCGCTATGACAGCCATTATTCCTGTTCCTCTCTTTTAGGCAGCCCTTCGGAGAGGTCCTCTGCAGGCGAGTTTTTGACCGCCTCCTGTTGCTCCCGCAGCTTTAGCTGCCTCGGAGTGAGGAAAGCAAACTGACTTAAGCTGCTCCCATCACTAGCATGACGATTTCCGCCGCCTTTTCTACAGCCTCCGCACGCCATACTGCCTCCTTATACCCTACACCCCGTAGCACTCAGGGAGTAGCGGTGCTCATAAACCATGGTCCCAGCAATTCTCTTTATCTCAAGATTTGTAATATACCCCGTAAACTGTACCCCACCAAAAGTGAGGTCCGTATACAACGAAGTGTCGTTTGGCTCAGCATGTGACGCCACTACCGTGAACGAAACCATGGCCAAACCAAGGGTGTCGTAGTTCACAGATAGTGTGGAACAGTCGATAAACTCATCGAACCCGTAATCGCCTCCCGAAAGGTCTGTGGGACAAGTGAGAGCCACTATTTGTTACCCCAATACTTTTTTCTGGCCACGGACATTTTGGCCTTGGTGGCAGCAGAGTGCTTTCTACCTTTCAACCAGGGGCAACCGGACGCGCGGCGTTCTTCCGACCAAGGTTTAATACTCTTACCTTTCCTGGCGGCAGACATATTAGCACACGCCTCGGGAGAAAGTTTTCTGCCCCGCAAAGAAGCAGAAATCTTAGCTTTTGTTTCGGGAGAGTGTTTTTTCCCTTTATTTATTTGAGAAAGTTTAACCCTAGTCGCCTCAGAATGCCCCGCCCCAGTGTGAGAAACAGACATTCTAGCCTTAGTTTCAGGGGAATGTTTCCTGCCTCTCTGAGCTTTGGATATATTGGCTACATGCCCAGAAGAAAGTTTTCTGCCCTTTTTAACCGCCGACATCTTCGCCCTGGTCTCGTTAGAATGAATAAGCCCCGTTGACCCCTCTCCCCCGTCTGTAAGGTTCGTGAGACCGCTGCCGTTCCCCCTAAAATAAGCTATCCAATAGACTTCAGCATCGGCTAAATCCGAGAGGCTAATTTTTCCCCAAGATTGAACTACCCTGATTAGGGGGGGTTCTCCTTTAGCCACTACAGATTTAATCCAATTGGCCTTATGGGTACTCGCCCTTTTCCAATTACAGGGATAAAGGTGGGCCTTAGGTCTTTTCAGACCCACAGTAGAAAGTCCCACATACCTCACCTCAAAAGAAAAGGGGTCAATCAAGGCATATATAAGCCGGTCAAACACTAAGCAGTACCAATCTCCGATTCGTCGATGAACTGGGAGACGTGCTCCTCGGTGGCAGAATACACTAGGTCGCCATCAGTCGTGCGAAGCGCCCTACCTTGATACGAGGCTCGAGCAAAGGTGGAGTCAATATACGCTTGGTCCTCAATCCCCTGAGGGGTGTTGGTGGGCTTCTGCCCCTGAAAATCGGTCGAGGCCAGCAGTTCGGTCTTAGCGTCATAGACGTCGGTAACTATCTTCTCAGCACCGAAGGTCTGCATGTAAAACCCCTCAACCACACTCCCGGCGCCGCAGGACGAATTACGAGGATTGACCTGCCCCCCGCGTAATTTATAGGCCGCAATCGTAACAACCATGGGTTTCTCCTTTTCCTATACCGCGACACCCGCAAATGTAAAGCTGTATTGCACCCGAGCTACGTCAGGTGGGTTCACAGTGAGACTAAAGCCCTGTAAAAACGCAGTTATAGTGCCAACAAACCCCAAACTGATGGTGTAAGCCGCCGGACTTCCTGTCGCCACAGCGAGGGGGTTCCCGTTGTACTCCAAGTTAAACCCGTCCTCCCTGCTAGCGAAGAAGAAGGGAGAGGTGGGACCGCTGCCGGCGTTGGCCTCAAAACTAGTACTAGAAATACCGGGGCTACAGGTCAAATCGATGATGGTGCTGTCTACCCCCGATGCACTTCTGTTGGTTATGGAAGCCTTGCCTCCGGACTTGGGAATGAAGTGAATCTCCCCCGTCTCGCAGTTCTCTTTAGTGACCCACTGGATACTAGCCCGAGCCGAGACAGGACAGGAAGCCCCGAGGAAACGATCCTGGCCAGGTAAAAAAGCATAGGCCCCAATGTTCAAATTGCTGATGGTCTGCCCCAAAAGCACCGTACCGTCTTCAGCAACCTCCACGGCGGTAGACCCATCGATAGAGGCCGAGAAGATGCCTTGGTAAGACGTGGACAGTAAACCGACCACATTGCAAGCACAGGACATTTACTCTTCCTCTGTAGTAGGCAAAACACCCCCTATATACACAATAGCCCTTTTCATTCGGGCTGTATCCTCCCCAAACATACCTAAACCTCCGTTGCAGCGAACACAAAGGACTCCTCTAACCCTGCCTGTTTTGTGGCAGTGATCAACAGCTAAACATCTTTCTTCGGGAGGAGGGCAACCACAAATTGCACAACGGTTTCCTTGCGCTAACAAGATAGTATCATACTCTTCGGGGGTTAAACCATAGGGCGCTAACTGCCTTCTTCTATGATTTTTACGGTTATACTCTTGTATCTTACCCCTATTCTTGTCTCTCCAAGCGAGATTTATAGCAAGAACCTTATCCGGATCCTTCTTATACCGCTCCTTAGCCTTTCTTGCCAATTTATCAGCATTCTTCTTCTGCCACCCGCTGTTAGCCTCCCGGGCTTTTCCCTTATTGTCCCTATACCACTGCCGACTACGCTCCCTATTTTTCTCCGGGTTCTCCAAATGCCAACTATAGGGTTGTCCTTTCTTGCAGGAGACACACCGGTTACCTCTTTTGTACCGGAGGCGGTGGCCACACTTTACACATGGTTTTCCTAAAACCTTGTTAGAATCGAGACTTGGCACCCCACCTCTCCCTTCCTAGGCAGCCTACACTCCCCCAGCCTACTAATAATAAGACAAGGATGTGAAAATGTAAACCTCATTCAAGACCCCAACATTTGGTTTTCATTGGTTATTTTAGTCAGTTATTCATTAGATACTTAAGGTCTAATCCGCGGAATAGACAGCAAAAGCGGGGCCGCCCTCGTCCAGACTCTCGTGCGTGTGTACCGTAAGACCCCCAGAGCTGTCTCCCTCGCCCCCCTGGACACTACCGGCAATCTCTGCCGCCGTGCCCCCTGTCGCTTGGTTGCCTCCGCCGTCCGGGTGCTTAATGAAAGGAGAGTGCTCCCCCGTCGCCGCGGCGGGGTTGGGGTGGCTGGCTATAGCCTGCTGGTTACCAGAGTTGACCCGCTTGTCCAAGTTCCAATACGCCGAAGGTCTGTTGCCGGCGGTGCCCGTGATGGAGCAGAATAGGCCCTGACCGGCGGACCTTAAGCGGCGACTAAACCGCTTGTTCTCTAGGTTCGAAAGAACCCCCCGCCCGGCAAGGACGACTGAAAAGTAGCTGGGCTTTCCGAATGCGGGCTGGGCAGAACTGGACTCGATCATCCCGGTGAACACCGTCTTCAAATTGCCTTTAGTTCCTGCTCGTATCTCCAAATTCTCCCCCAACGGAAAAGAAAGCCCCGCTACCATCTCGAAGGTAACATTGAAGGTGTGGGAAATCTGATTTCTCGACTTACTCACACTGAAGCTCTTCACGAAAGGGGTGCTGGCCAGCAACATACTCCCCATCCATATTTCGGCCCGGATTTTTTCCTGAGTTATAGGGACACAGGCCGTCATGACTTGCTCCCCTCAGATAGAAACTCCCTCTCTTTTTTCTTTCTTTTATAATACCTACGCATTGCTTCCCTGTTCTTGGTGCGGTGACACTCCCTACAACCCCTTCCCTTACCCCTAGGACGTATATAAGTATTTTCCGGAGTAAACTCGTGGCCCCACTTACAATGGGTTTTAAACGTATTTTGATTTATTCCGCCCTTGTTTGCCTCGGATATCCTACGACATGTATTCTCGGAGTGCTTCTTACCATAAAAGGGGTTACCTTCACCGCAATACCTCACAGACTTTTTTCGTCTGCTCTCTTGGGAATGTTTAATGCCTACTTTAGATTCAGAAATTTTTCGGCGTGTTCTTTCATCGGGGGAGCCCCCCTCTCCACCACCGGTATGATTTGTTAAGGGGACTCCTTGAACTTCGCGAAAGTATTTTATCCAGCCCCTTTCTGCAAAGTCTAATTCCTTTTTATTCCTGAGACCTTCCTGTATAATCCATACTACCGGCTTCAGGTTCCTTTTAAGTAAAGAACGTACCCAATCATAACAATGGGTCTTTTTCCCGTAAACTGCAGTATAAATATGCCTCGAAAAACGTTCTTCTATACTTTCAGTTGTTTGGCCCACATAACGCAATAAACCAGTTTCAGGATCGATAAGACCATATACCTTCATCTCTGGGACACAAGCAACCATTATTACTCCTCCACCGGAACGTTGTAGATAGTGACCATTACGTGCTCACCTACACGCCAAATGTCCTTTACCGAATTAATGGCGTTGTACTCCCCCAACCCCTGAACATTGACACGGTAGTTAGCGCCGTCGCCCGCTGTCCAGACAACCACAGCCTTACGCGAGACGTTCTCCGTTTTCCTTATCCAAGCACCAGCATTCCAACTTCCAATGTTGGCAAAGACCGGCCCCAAGGAAACTTCTATAGTGTATGCGCTACCATCCTGGTACGAGTAGTTTATACTTTCGATACGAAGATTGGTATCGAAACCACCTACCGCAGCACCCAGCTCGGGCTCATCATCGGGCCCGCACGTAACCGTATACGTAACGACACCACCATAGTTTTGGTAATCAAAAATAGCTTCGGCAACAGCGGCACACTCGGCGGCAGAGGCACAGAAGGGGAGAGAGGCCTCCACTGTATTTCCCGTCATTAGGTCCTGCATTATCTGGATGGGGGTCTCTTCGAAGTTCTGGCAGGTGGTGGGGTCGGCGTCTTGAAGAAACTGGCCTTGGAGGTCGGCACTTATTTCCACGAGGCCGGCCGTGCTGTGCTTGTAGGCAATAGGAGCTGGGGGGTTGTAGTCAATTATAGGACAATACTGAATACGAAGCGCGTCAGAATAGGAACGAGCTTCTCCACCAGTATCCGTCACCTTAACCGAGGGCCGATCCAAATTCAACGCCAACCAAAAATCTGTCACATAAATACCAAGACTGTTGGGCCCTGGAAGAATACCAAGCGCTGGGCCGGAAAAGTTGGGAACCTCGTCGATGGAGTTCAAGTACCTAGCTGTACCATCGCTCACCTTTAACGTTACGTCCCCCTCGCCGCCGCCCATGATGTCCAGGATGGTGTCCCAGAGTATGGGGTCTGTCTTGGGTTGATAATACATCGTAATCTCGTACGTATTCACTCCCTTAATATTGTACACCCACTGAGAGCCCTCCCCAAGGCGTAGAAATTCTGGTACGGGAGCAACAAAAACATAGTTGAAATCGCCGAGCTGATAGAGCTTGTCAACCTTGTACCCAGTATAAAGTATCTGGGCCGGCTTCAGTACGAGGGGCCAGTTGTAACCGTACTTGTCGGTGTAGTCCGGGGTGGTATAGTTGATGACCCCCTTATAGTACGTGATGCCATCCCCCGTCTGCAAACCCAAAGCACCGCAACCGTCCTCACCGAAAATGGAATCGAAGTCGGTCACCTTACTAAAATTGGGGAACGTGGGGCGGTAGTACCAGGTAGTGTATGCACTAAACTCGTACTTGACACGGGCAGCGGCATCGGACGCCTCGTCCATCCCGTCCACATCAATCACCCAAGCAATGATCTGTTCCCAGGCCTTCACATCGTAGAAGGGGTTCTTTTCCTGGGGCCCCAAAGCATTGGTAAAGACGGGGTCTCGGTAGCTCTTAATAGCTTCATGCTGCAGCTGCGTGCTGTGGCACGTTTGTATCAAAGCGGCGGCGTCAACAGTGAAAACATCCTCGTTGCCGGTAACAGCCGCCGGATTTACAGGACCCGAGCCGCGCGGCACAACATCCCTAAAAACACCAACATATCGCTGGGGCGGGGGGTCGTAACCGTGGACGATAACCATGTCCACTTCGTTGTTTTTGTCGGCCGATGGAATACAAAGACGGACATCTAGGTTGACCGTTACGCCTGGGCTCCCGTTGTCAAACACGAGCTGGAAACGCACCCCACCCGAATCGTCCTCGTAAACTTCCCACCACTGTCCGTCGAGGAGAGCCTCGGCCATCGAAAAACGGATGGCCTGGATAGCATCCATTCGCTTGATGTCTATGCCCGGAAGAAGACCGCGGGGGGGCAAGCCCCCGGACGAGTCCACAGAAATACCGAACTTGTTCAGCACCTGCAAATACACGGTGGTCAAACCTTCCGAGTCCGGTACGAAACGCGTGTCCCACGTAGTGCTGAAACTGGGGCGAGTATAGTTACCGCTCGTGAAGAAGTTAACCTCCTCCGTCTCGCAGCCTACAGTGAGAAAAGATGCCATACTTCCTAAACCCTCCGCGTTGCTTGACCCAACGCGTTCTTGGCCAGCATCATAGCGTCGTTTACGTCGCTCCGCAAGCGAGTTATGTCCGTATTCACAATGACCAGCTCTTTGTCTATCCGAGCACCCACATCAACCTCGGTGGTGTCGGCATTGAGACGCTCATTGAGTTTGAACTCGACGGTGTTACCAATCTTGTACTCTAACTCGGCCTTCTGCGTCTCCAAAGCAGCGCTAACCTCCTCCATCGACACGCCGCCTGCCGCCGGGCCCTCCAACAGCAGCCGGTCTATCTTGTCAAAATCGACACGCCCCAACAGCTCTTCAGCCTCGTTAGTGCGCTCCAAGGCGGCCGTAGCCCGCCCATCAACTTCGTCCAACCGGTTCCTAACATCGGCCCCAAGAGCACCCCCCAAATTGAGACCATTCAAGGCACTAACATCCAGTGGAATAGACTCAGGAGCCACAACACGTATGTCAGCCGTGTCCACCTTAATCTCCGGGAGATCGATATTGTTGAACGCCGATTCGATGGCGGTAGTTATAATGGCGGCTGCGGCGTCGCCATCTATGTTTATACTCTCCGAGCGGATTGACGTTAGGATGGCGTCCTTGATGGCTGCTGCTATTTCTTCCGTGTTTACAGATAACTGTAAACCCCCACTACCGTCTCCGCCAACCTCACCCCCCTGAGCAAACTTAGGAAGGTTGGACAGGGAGCCCCCCTCATTGAGATACTTGAGCATCGGCACACCGATCCTATTGACGGCATTGGCACTGACGACAAACTCACCATCACTGGCGAGGATGGGAATCTTGTCTCCCGTGGGGCCTCCAGGACCGTGGAGCATCCCTCCAGCTCTAAACGCCTCTAGGTCCTTGTCCAAAGCATAGGCGAGGGGAGAACGAGCCTTGTCTATGTCAGATTCTACCTTTTGCTGGAGGCCGCGGCGAAGCTCTGGGTCGTCCCGGAACAGCGGGGGAACCCCCTCCAACGCTTTCTCAAAGGGGGTCTGCGTGAACCCATGAACCGAGTCCCCCGTCTTAGATACCAGGGTTATACCTCCCTGCTTGTCAATCAGAACGTCTCGACTAAGAACATCCGAAAGGGACTTATCGTTAGGGAAAAACCCCCTCTTTGCTAGATCGGCAGCTAAAGCACCACTAGCAGCAATGGTCTCCCCCGTGCGACGGTGGGTAAACAACGCCGCCCCCCGACCAATAGCAGCAAGAAGCTCCAAGTCGGGGTCTACCTTCTCAACGAACCCGGCCTGGGCCAGCTCGTTGGTGTATACCGGATTGGCCAACAACTCTTCCCCTGTAATCTCGTTGACAAATACCTGAGCTGCGCCGCCCCTATGCATGTGCTTAAGGGCGGCAGACACGTCAATTGATTGGGTCTTGCCGGCCAATTGATCGAAAATAGAAGCGGCCGGTTTACCAATAGAGAACACCTCCCCTTGAGGAATCACTAGCCCCGGGGCCCGGTTAGGTTGGGCAAACACTCCCCCCTTGAAGGGAAGCTCATTATCACCTACCACACCGCCGTGCTTGAACCCGGGCAACTTGCCCGTCTTGTTCAGGAAGTCCAATATGGGGGTTCCAATCTTACTCACCGAGGCTGCACTAAGGACAAACTCGCCGCTGCTGGCAAGAATGGGAATACGGTCGCTCCTTGGTCCCCCCGGACCTTGTATCTTGCCCCCAGAAGCAAACCGGCGGGGCCTTCGTATCGCGTCATTGAATAGGTCGGGCAACACCTCTTCCGGAACAGAACCCTCTCCTTGGAGGCGACGGCGAGCTTTGGGCCCCTCCGCTCCAGTAATTTCCCCCGTTGTTCTTAGTTGTTTAGGGGGACCAAAAGCGTCTTCAATAATTTTGTTTATCGCCGCTGGGGATCGGGACCGGGCGCCCGGACCAAAAAACTCTTCGGCAGATAATTTTCCCGCAGCAAAATCTAGAAGGCGTTGTCGATCAGAAACTCTTCTCGCCCCTCCCTTAGGAGCATCGGAAACAAGGACTCTCCTGCCGCCGCCGGAAGGTATTACTCCTCCCACAGCTACAGCCTCTTGCTGGACTCTAAGTTTGTCGGCTGCTTGTGCAACACGTTGAGATCTCGCGCGACCCAGCCGTTCACTTTTAAGCTTAATGAACTCCCCCGGGGGAAGACCTAGACGTTTAGACTCTGTAGTAAGACTCCCTAAAGTAAGTTCAGAGGGGTTGGTAGCAAGATCGGTAAGGTGCTTCTCTCGAAGAAAAGGTGTCCCATCTGGTCCCCTTTCTGTCAACAATTTAGACGCGTTTTTTGGTCCCCCCCTCCTTTCAATTATCCTATCAAGTCGACGTAAGGTATTGAGTGGGGCCCTAACCGATGGAAGCGCACCTGGAGCAGTCACAGCCCCCAGCTCAACGGTGGGAGGACCCTTAGTTCCTCGGCGGCCACCAAAGATATTTTTGAGTGACTCGAAACCAGGTAAAGATCCTACCTTCTTTATAAGCGCAGCGATAACATCGGGGCTAAAAGCAGCTAACCCACCAACCAAAGGACCCCCGGCAATAGTACCACCTACCAACCTAGTGGTTCTACTGACCCCGCCAAACTTACCAACACCTTGAGCAAACCGACCCTTAACACGACGACCTATCGCCTCGAAAGGAGAATCAATAAGACTCTTCAGTTGGGCCCCAGAAGGAATAAATCCCCTAATACCCTTACCCTCAAACTTACCTTTAAGCCCCTTTGCGCCCTTAAAAACCTTAGGTATACTAGTGAGAAGCTCAGGAAACGCAGCTAAGATAGTAGCGGCGCCGCCAGTTAACAGATCAGGACCAAAAACCTTAGTTGCAGCAGCGAGGCCGCCAGCTCCTCGGAGCGCACGTTTCTTAAGACCTAACTCAGCCTTAGGAGCGGTATCCGCCGCAGATTCAAGTGTAGCAGCCTGAGCCTCACTTCTTTCTACAGCAGCTTTCGATTTGACAGCATCTTCCCTTGCTTTAGCTCGTCTACGCGCAACGATGCTCTCAGCAGGTGCCTGTTTTTCCTGCGCCCTTAGCGCCTGAGCTTCAGCGCGCTCCTGTTTTATTCTTTGTCGTCTTTGTTCCTTACTAGCTTTTTTACCTGCTCTTGCTTCGGCCTTCGCAACTTTTCGCGTCGCCTTAATTTTTTTAGCCTTATTTAGATTTATCTGTTCTTGAAATGCCTTCGTAGCATTGATATGAGCTGTACGCACAGACCCAGGTGTCTTACCAACGACCGACCGCGCCGAAGCGTCACGAAACTCTTGAAGGTCTTCCGGGGCCGCCCTTTTAGCCTGTCTTCTGGCCTGACGCTCTCCCGGTACTTTCCTAACTCTTTTGGCAACACGCTTTAGGAGACTAGCTCCCCCAACCAAGGCAAGCGCAGCCCCGGAAACATCGGCGTTGCGTTTTAATTTGGCTTCCTCTATAGCGGCCCTAAATTCCTGCCTTTTTACTGGGTCCTTTTCGACCGACATTAATACCTTGAGGTCTCTTATCTCCTCTTGAGAGGCAGCATAGTTAGGAAGAGTACTGCCCAATATCTCAGGTATCATGACAAGGGGGTTAAGCCTTAATAGGTCTCCTGCGGGGTCGAGACTATTTCTGAACCTATCCTCACTTTTAATAATAGCCCCATCTTCATCAAGAATGGGGGCTGTAAGATCGGCTGCAATATCCCCACCAATACCAACAAGACCGCCCCCTATTTGAGTTACTAAAGTAGCACCGGTACCGATGGCGGTTACACCCCCACCCAATACGTCACTTACAACATTATCACCAATAAGAGAGGTGATCGCGTCTTTGGCTCCGAGCGTATTCCTAGCTATACCACGAACAGACGCCTGTGTTTCACGGCCAACAAAACCGCTAAACCTGGAGTCCGAGTTTGATACGGCCGCTGCTTCACGTAAAACTTCATCTAAAGAGGGATGAACCCCACTAAACGGGGATGGGACAAGGGAGTTTAAAAACTTCTCCACCCCCTCATTAGTATTAATAGCAAAACCGAAAATCTCGGGTTTAAAATCCCCCGTAAAGGGATCATAAGCAAGATTCACAGAAGAGGCTTCGCCTCTCCTCAAAAAACCACCCTGCGGCGTGTATTCTAAGCCGAGAGGAAGGGACAATATATGCGGACGAGCCTTTGTGTTATTTAAACGGAGCAGTTTAGGCTCGAGGTCGTCGGCCGCCCTATTGAGGTCATTTGCCAACGCACGGAGGTCTTCCTTAGCTGGACGTTCCTCTTGTTTGCGCGTCAAGTCAACATCTAAGATTGAACTGGTAATACCCACATCCGGTAGGCCCAACCTTCTCCGAAAATCGGCTGCGGACCTCAGTAAATTATAGGCAAAATCTGTCTTCTGAGGGAGATCAGAAAGGAACGTGGAAGAACGTTTTTTTAGTTCGGTGTTAAGCAAACCTATAGCAACATCTAACTTACGTTGTCTATCTTCTGAGGCTACCGCATCACTTTCTTCAGTGGAAAGATCAAAAAACTCCGTCTCTATCTCCTTGCGACGGAGTGCGCGGGAAGCTTTAACAGAACGAGAAAAATCTTCCCTGCGCTTAGCCTCCTTGAACACTGCATCAGGGTCTTGTGCATCGACCCCTGCAAAACTAGCAAGGTCAAGGCCCCCTCTATCGGAACTGCCTGAGAACGAAAGGCGGCCGTCGCGGGTTTTTCTTACAAAAACCTTCTTGCTACGGATTTCTTTCTGCAGCTCCTCCGACTGGTCCTCCGACACCGTCCGTAGTTCAAACTGACTGAAACGCGACCGCTGACCTGCGCGGCCGGCCAGAGACTCCCGGCGGATCTGTTCAGCAGCAACCGCTTCAGCAAGACCCGGCGTATCTAACTGGGCCCCCTCAGGAAAGATGGTGAAGCCTTCCTCGGTTTGCGTGACGCCCAAGGCCTTCATCTCTGCGAGTTTTTCCTGGCGCCGGATACGCAGTTGTACCAACCCCCCTCGACGGGCCTCCAACCTCTGAACATCCCTATCTATTTGTAACTTCTCGGTTATTTCTCCAGCTGTTAGTTCTCCCCCTCTCTCCCCCTTACCTATCAATTCCTGCTGGCGACGCTTAAGCTTAGCAATCTCCTTGGCAATATCCCCACCCCCGGCGAGGCGGATTGAGGGTGTCCCCTCGATCGAGGGGTCCGAACGCACCGCACCGGTACCCTTGTTGAGAGCATTCAGCTGAGGGACACCAATGTTCCTGGCTGCGCGGGCGTTGAGTACAAACTCGCCGGCACTCGCCATAATAGGAACCTGGTCGCTTCGAGGACCACCAGGACCCACAACAACTCCTCCAGCCGCCAACCTCTGCCCACCACCAAAGGGGGTCGTAGCAAGCTTCTTCGCCCACACAGCTATCTCCTCAAACCTTTTAGCAAGGGGCTCAGACGCAGACGCAATGTCCTCAAACGCTTTAGCAACCTCGCCCCCCGGCTTGGCCACAAGCTCTTCAAGCTGAGAGGCAGGAATCTTCACCCCAGCAAACGTATCCTCCGCTGCTTCGTTGGCTCTATCGAAAAGGGAGTTGATGCGCCCCTTGACCGCGACATCATCTATATCGTTTCCTAGGCGGAGCAACGCAGCGTAAAGGGACTCGGTTCCCCCTTCGTCCGTGGAGATAGAAACTGTCCTGAAAGCGCGGGCCAAAGTTTCTGGTGTGAGGGTAGATAAAACAGAGAGGGACGAGGTAAGACGATCCAGCTCCTCGGGGGTACCCCCCTCGACAAGGGCCGCAATTACACTTGAAAGCTCAGACGACAATACACCGGAAGCATTGGCAAACTCGATATCACCCTTGGTGATGCCACTAGCTTTTCTCAGAGCATCTCGAATCTCATCGAGTTTGGTGTTCGTATCACTAAGTATAGCGACCATGGGCTCCGTTATCATGTCGGCTGCCTCTTTGGCCTGCGCGCGGCGCACCTGCTGAGCTATCTCCCCTACCCTTTTGGTTGCTCCCCTTAAAGAGGGGACGCCCTGGAACTGCATAACCTGAGACGCAGGGATATCCACCATACGCCCTGTGCGGGGGTCCCTGACCTGCTGACGACCTAGACCACTGGGGGTAATGTCCCCGGCCGCTTCCAACTCCTCCGTTAACTGCTCGATAATATCCTGGGCTACTTCAGCCCCAGGGCCGCCTCCCTGGACGAAGTCGAAAAGTCGACTACGAACTTGCTCTGCCGTCCGTATTGCCGCCTGAAGCTTACTATTCTCCTTCTGCTGCGCAAAAGCAATGAGTTCTTCGTCGCGCCCAAAGGTAGCCTTGCGACGCTCTTTTGTCGCTTCTTGGGGAGTAATCGCCCCCGTCCTTTCCTTAAAGGAAACACCAGCGAGAGCACGCTCAAACTTGGTGATAAATCCCCGCTGTCCCTGCTCAAACTGCTCGAAGGTGGGGCGAATGAAGGAAAAAACAGTCTTGCCCAGAGCGGTCTCGATGGACGTTCTGTCGTAATCCAGCGAGATTTCTTTCTGGAAGGTCTCGAAGAGCTTCTCTATGTCTATACGAAGCTGATTGACCGCTTCTATATTACGGAAGGCGTTGCCAAACTCTCTAAGCGTTCCCTGCGCATTACGGAGCTGGCCCTCCACCAAAGAGGCCATACCGCCTAGATGTTTGAGGGCGGTGTCGGCTAGCTTGATGCCCTTAACATTACCCGCACTCTCGAACTGTACGCGGTCTCTGCGGGCGGTGGCCTCCAACTCTTTGATCTTCCGTAGCTGGTCAAGAAGACCCTCGAATGCCTCATCCGCCTCCGTTACACCGTGGGCCAACCCCGGGCTCTCTAACGAAGTCAGCTCCCGAGTAGAAAGGTCCGTCACTCTTGCCCCTACAGCCTTACCCAAATCTGCCTGAGGAACTCCAACCCCCTCCAAAAGACCAAACTGGGGGGTGGTAAACTCCCGAAGGTCGCGCCCAATATTTATGTCGTCCACAAACTTAGAAACAGCAGCGGTTAGGTCCTGAGTAGCTTTGGTGATGGTGTTACCGAAACTAAAGAAGGCCGCTACCGCGTCTTTGGTGGGCTTGACAAGAGCCTTGAAAGCGCGAGTGGTGAGCGCCATGGCCTTCATCTCCCGTGCCCGGGACTCCTTCTGTTTCGCTGAGTTGACTTCTGGGATCTTTTTGATGTTCTCCCTGGAATCCCGCTCTAAAGCCCCCATTTCGCGAGCAAACTTCTCCACTACTGCACGGAGCTGTTGTGCCGCAGGTCCCCCCTCCTCCAAAGTATCTTGTAATGCGCGGCCTCTCGCCTGAACAGTTTCGTTAGGAAACTCAGTAAGCTTGCCGATTTGCGTCCTCAAAAACTCATCGAGCGCGGCGGCGTCGATTGTCAACTCTTCCCCCTCGAACGACCCAGCAAACGCCTTACGTACCTCTTCGGGGTTAAACAGTTTAGCAAAAGCCTGTTGTTGAGTGGCCGCTAGTACCTGCGACCCCCCCGCTATACTCTCTTCTAGCTTCTGGGCCACCGCCGCAGCGAACTTGCCGGATTCTTTTTCTTGTCGATCAAACAGGAATTTCAGAATCTCGGTGTTGACCGAAGAAGTAGCTTGTTTGGCCCGACGCTGTAGAAGCTCGTTAGCTACGTCTGGAACTTCCAACGCCGAGAAGTGCCGAAGTACGGTCTCTAAGTCGGCCGTGCTGAACGTACCTTCTCCTAGACCACCGGGGCCCAGCTGCCTAATACGTTCTGCCACCCTACCTTGTTGCTCGGGGTTCCGCGCCGTTAGACGGGACGCCTCGGCGATAGCGGCGCCAAGCTCACGTCCCTCACTTTGCTCAACGAGACGCAAGATGAGACGGTTAGTCCTCTCAGTCTCGGACAGCTGTTCGCCGGCCAAAGTAACCTGAAGGGCTTCAAAACGAGACAACCCCCCGAGCCGCACTGCTGCTGCCCGCCGCGTTAACGCCGAGAGCTTGGCAGGATCTCTGGAACCTCCAGCAGCGTAAGCCTGCTCGAAATCGCGAAGGAAGGTACCTATGTTACGCTCAGCGACAGCAAGGCCGGCAACAAATTCACCAGCAGCTTTCTCCCCCTCAGCTAAAGCGTTGGCTAGTTGAACAAAATCCTGGGCCCCCTCATCGAACCGCTGCTCAGATGTAAGCTCTCTTCGCAGTTTGGGGGCTTCAAACCTCCTCTCAGTTAGACCTTGTCCCGCGCCCAAGATGCCAGAAAACTCCGCTTTAATAGTCTCTGTAAGGCGGCTTCTTTGGATATCTTCCACCGCCTTCTCAAAGGTCTTGGCTACCTCTTCTATTTCGGTCCTGAAACGTGCTACGGTGGCAAGCTCGTCAAAAGCGCGGCTAAGCTTGTGTATCTCGGCTATCTTCTCCTGGCCAATGGGCTTATCGGCGTCCTCGCGAAACTCCTTCGCCGTTGCCCCCAGATCCTTCAACGACGCCTCCCTGGTCTGCTGAGCTTTTGTGAGGTCGGCAAAGAGAAGCTCGTCTGCCTGAGCGGCGCGCTGCTGAGCACTAAGGTCGAACCTAAACTTGGCCCCGAGATCTATATCCTTGCCCAAAATGCCGCCTCTTCCGGCACCTGCAACTATACGACCAATCTCAAGCATAGCCAGCTCGGCCTGCTCCTTAAGCCGTGTGGGATCGAAGTAAACTATCTTGCCCGACGACTCAGCAAAGGCCTTGTTAAGGGCCTCGACCCCAAAGGTTCCTAAATCATCAGCTATAAACCTTAACTGGCGTTTACCGGTGGCGGTGACCTCGACGACCGCCTGGCGGGGCATCCCCTTCACATTCTCAAAAAGAATCAGCTCCCCCCCAGAAAGGGACCTCAACTGTTCCTCAATGTCTTTACGAGTATCCAGGACCTCCTCGACTATCCCAGCCTCCCTAAACCTCCCTATAGACTCCTCCGCACTAACCCCGATGAGATTACCAAATGCTCCCTGGAAGGCCCCGCGGTTCTGCAAAAAAGATTGATTTAGGGATTGCTGCTTCGTTACTCGGCGGCCTCCCTCCAGAGACCGGTTCTCCGCCTCTCTCTGGAAGAAATCCCCCGTAGCCCCGGTGGCCAAAGACCGGAAAACGTCCTGCCCCGCCTCAGGGGGGAGGGCCTTTATGCGGTCCTTAATGTCCTTGACGATAATTCTAATATTCGCGGAAGCTTCAGCAAATTTTGCTCCCGCCTTAAACAGCTGCGCCGCCGCATCCTTATCTAGAAGCTCCAACGAGACACCCAGCTCTCGGGAAGCACTAACTATAGGCTTATCCAAAGCCTTCCGGTACGACTTAAGCTGGTCAGCAAACTCGTTCGCTTCGTTCCTCCCCCAATCCTTAGGCACCACGCCAAAGGGGTCACCAGACCGGAGAAAATCAAATATCTTTGTATACGTGTCCGAGCGGGGCTGCAGCTGCTTAGCAAACCCTTCAAGCGCCTTCAGCTGGGTTATGGCCAACAAGCTTTCGTGTGCGCGGCCAGCCGAGGCGGCCAACGCATCGAAAGCATCGGCACTTTCCAGAACAACGTTTCCAAACTTATCGACCGATTCTATTAGTTGGGGGTTGGAAAAACCAACAGCGTTGGTCACCTCTTGCTGCTCCCTAAGGAAACGCTGCTGCTCTAGGAAGGGGGATTTAAAGCGCCCGCGTCTAACAGCCTCTGCCTGCTCGGGGCGAAGGGCGTCGAAAGGCGACGTACCAATCCCCGCGGCAGCGGACTTCCTTCTCTCCTTGCCCAAACGGCTGAAAGCCTCTGTATGCTTGTTGACTGCAGCGACGGCTTCTTTTCTCTTTTGTAGCTCTGAGCCCAACTCCTCCTCGACCTCTTTGCCACTCTCCCTAGCAGCATCACCTAGTAACCGGAGCCCTTTTATACCATACCAAATAGCTGCTCCGGCGACAAGGAACCTGGATATAGAACCAAGTGCTGTTCCAAAAGCCCACGTGGCAGCAGAGGCCCCCTTAGCGGCACGAGCAATCCCAGCAAAAGCGAGGGGCCCAATTACCGTCAACTTGAATATCTTGTTGGCTATGATGCCTAGGAAAAGAGCAAAACGGGTAAGGCCAGAGTTCATTCCGGCAATTGCTAAACCCGATGTTCCTGCGGCGGCGCCAAACTTATTAAGTGCTGTTGTGTCCACCGTCCTGAAACCACGCATCGTGGCACCGAACTTACCATACTGCCGGTTAGCAGCAACTATCTTGCCCTTGTTATCCAGCAGTGTTAGATTCTGTTCCTTCAATGCCGCAGAAAAACCGGCCGCGCCCTTGGTGGGGGTGGCAAAATCGGCCACCTCGCGGGCAGCGACGGTACCAAAAGCCAACTCTGTAAACTTCTCCCCCCCGCGCAAAGCCTGCTCTGACCGAGGAATGCCCAGAGTAAGATTGCGTCTTAGGGTTCCTCCCAAAATAGCAGTGGAGCTTTTCATCGCACCCGACAAACCCAGGAAGTCGACGATGTGATCACTGAATTTGACAAAGGCCAAGGTGCCCAAACCAATGCCGGCGGCCATAGTCTTGATAGGTCCGGGAATGGCGGAAAGAACATCAATCAGGCCCTTAAAGGTGGTGACGATCGCCTTCATAGGGTCCAAGAGAGAGTCCCCAAAAGAGACGGCCAGCCCAGTAAGAGAGTTCTTTAGCTGCTGAATTCTAAACCCGGCCGTCTGCATAACTTTCTGCTGCTCCTTCATGGCGGAGCCGGAGGAGTTGACACTATTGGCAGTAGAGTCTTGGAACTCTGCAAAGTTATCCATCAGGGCCATGAGGGTATTGAACCGCCTCGTACCTGAAATAGCAATCGACACTGATGTACGCTGGGACTGACTCAACCCGTCCCACGCCACAGCCAGCTCGTCGATGATGGGCATGAAACCGCGGAAATTACCCTCAACATCGCGTGCCGCTACCCCCACACGACCAAGGCCTGTTTCTGCTTCGGAAGTAGTAAGGCGAGAGAAAATGAACCGAAGCGCGGTACCAATTTGTTGCCCGCTCTGGCGGGTTTGCTCAGAGATGGCGGCTATAATACCATTCAATTCATCCAAACTAACACCGGAGTTCTTGGCCGCAAGACCGGCCTTCTTTAGCGCTTCAGCGAGAACAGTCTCCGTGACAGCGGCGTTGTTGGACACCTCGTTAAACTTATCGACAATCGATGTGGCTTGAGCAGCCTCAATACCAAACTGTGCTGTGGCTGCCGTAAGGGCATTGGCGGCGGTGGTCTGATCCAAGGTGGTTACGTTAGCGGCCAACGCGGAGGCCTTAGCCAAATCGATCGCGTCGGCCAACGACTTACCCTGCTGTCCGAAAAGAATCATTGTCTCCAGGACATCGGCGAGCGGCTGACCAAAATCTTGGGCAATACTCACCGCCGCGTCCCTAGCCTTTTTCTTGAACGCATCTAAACCGCGGTTCGACTCATCCATAACCTTAGCCAAACCAATAAGAGCAGACTCGGTGTCGACCATAGCCCGAATAGCAGACCTAAACGCATTAACCGCACCATATATGATGCCGGCTGCCGCCCCCCACGTGGCAACACGGGAGAGCGCGGCGCGCATACTGGTGCGGTCGAACATCTGCTTGGAGGCGTCTCTAGCCTTTATCTTGACGTTGTCTATACCCTTCCCCACCTGCTTTAGGGTGACTATAAGCTTCTTTAGTCCCCCAGCCTGTGTAGGTATGTTGAGTTCAAGGTCCTCTCCGGCGCCGGCCGGGCGACGACCAACCTTCGCCTTCAGGTTCTGGACGGCACGCTGTGCAGCAAGAAGAGAGTCGGCGCGGGAGATGGTTCCGGCAGGCCCCTCCACCTGCCCCTGCTTTCCCACCTTAACCCCACTCAGTAGTTTCTGCGCATCATTAAAACGCTTGAAGGACTCTCGGTCCGGGAAATCAACCTCCTTGAACTCACTTATGACGTCCATAAACGCGCGAAGGTTATCCTCAATCTTACCAAGCCCCCGACCCTTATTGACCATCTCCTTCATAATGCGAGAAACAATGGTGGCCGGGCGCTTCGTGTCCAGGATAGCCTCGTTCATCTCCCGAAGGGCGGATCTGCCCTCTTTCGCCAACTTAATGGGCGGCGGGCGCACATCCAAGTTAGCCTTAATGAGACGCTGCTGCTCCGTCGCGCCCTCGAACGGCTCGCGGCCCGTTCGCCGGTTGGTGCTAAAAACGGCCTGACCGGCTCCGCTAACAGCGAACTTCGTCATCATCTCCATTACACCGTTAAACGCGCTCTGGAGCTTAGAAATCTCTATGGAGTCGGCCCCCGTTTCGAGCGCGTCGCCAAGCTTCCCAATATCGGCCTCGACCCGTTGGACTTGAGTAAGAAGGTTTAAGGCTCCCAAACGGCGGGCGGCCTCCTGCGAATCAAAACCAACCTTTTGTCCCTGGGCCAACTGCTTATTCTCAGTCGCAACCAGCCTCTCTGCGGCCCCCCGGGTCTCGCCAAAGTGCTTGGCCGTTGCCGTGCCGGCCTGAACTTTACTGGCCAGGTCACTGAACAGAAGGCCCACCGCCTTACGTAAACCGGCCTGAGCTGTTTTGGCTGCGGTCGAAGCCGTTTTCCCAACATCAAAGAGGTCGTCAACGCCGCCCTCCACCTTACCAGCAGCAGATTTGAGGCCGGCACTCTCCCCGATAGGCTTAAAGACATTCTCAAACAGACCAACAGGGTGTAGTTTGCCACCCTTCTTTATATCGGCACCGCCAAGAAGGGACTTAAGGGCCTTCACTCGCCGCAGCTCTGTCGCCGCAGCCTCGTCGTTTGCCTTGGCGGTACCTGCAGTAGCCTTGGCTTTCTTTTCCTCCGACGACGCCACCTTCTCCGCCGTTTCGGCAGAAGTCCGATCCGCCTTCGCTTTGCGTTCAGAAGCGTCAGTTGCCTCCTCGGTGGCTGCTGTCTCCTTCTTCACCGATGCAGCATGCTCGCTCGTTGCCTCGGCCTGATTACGAACGCCGGTTGCGGCTCCAGCCACTACCTTGGCCAACTCAGAAAACCCGCCGGGTGCGGCGCTGCCGGCTTCAGACGCACCTTTAGCCCCCGTTCCCTTCGGATCGGCGGCTGACTTTACATCTGTAAACGCCTTCTGAACAGCACGTACCTCGGCCGCCAGGTCGGCGAATGCTTTTTGTAATTCTTTAAGCGAAGCAAAAGAAACGTCGGGCGCAGCTGTACCACCAGCGCCCCCTCCGGGAGTGGTACCACCCCCCGCGGCGCCGCTGCCCTGACCCATCTCTACCATGACTTTGATATTGATTAGGTGGTTGCTGGTCATCCGACCGCTCTCTCCCCTGTAGATACTCCGTTGCCGTTAAAATACTGTAACGCTTTACCTATTCCGTATTTACACCTTCCCTGACCGAGCCTTTAAGAGCGTGTTTTTACCGCTTGCTGTGTGGGGCAGACGCCGCATCAACTGTGGTCTGCCCGCTGTGTTTTGCTTTATCTGCTGCTGTTTCCGAGTACTCGACATCCTTATGTATCGGATTGGAACGCATAACAAGAGTCTCGTCATGGTCCCAAGCACTGTTCTGCCCGTAGCTTTTACCCTTCTTCTCCCTAGACGCCACAGCATCTCTGTTCCTATCCGCATGCCAATCCATCATATAGGCGTCTAAAGCCTCATCGTCTTCGATGATGTTGTCGGATGGCCGCTCGTCGGGCATCATTTCGTAAACCGACTGATAAAAATGGCTCCAGTAAAGAACCGTCAGCTGATCGACTGAGTAGCTACTTATCGAGCGACCGAACAGCCCCTCCCCCATCTTCGTCGCCGTGATGTAGCGAAGGCGCCATAGATTACTTCGCGCTATAGCACGAATGGGGGTTTGTTCTATTCCGTGAGCAAAAACGATATACTCTAAAAGTACCCGCTTACGGAAAACGAAATCGGGTTCGTTTTCGAACTCCTCCTCAGTCCCCCAATAAAGCTCCTCTGTGGTGGGATCAAGAACCCCCCATCGAGTGAGGAAAAGGAACTTCTCCTCGGAAGCCTTACGCTCCTGCGTCATTTCGAGCGTGGCTTCCTTCTTGAACTCCAACACAGCTATCTCGTCTTTTAGTCGGGAAATATTGGCTTCCAAGCGATCCCGGCGCGCCGGTATCTTAGTAGTCTTGGCCAACACTGCCCGTTGCCCAGCTAGCTTTCCACGAAGTACCCGGACCTTCTCCTCATCCGCGTCGTTAAAGAGGCCACGCTCACGCGCCATAACCTCCATCTCCGCGATGGACGGCAACTCTAGTCGCTCGGCCTCCGCAAGGGCCTGCTTGTACGCATGGTTGGCTAGCCGACGGCTTCGAGAAGTGGGGTACCTAAACAGAAGGGGGATCTCCTCCTCTAACCGGTCCTTGACATACACCAACTTCTCTCCGGTGCATATCTGCTGGACGTAGCTATCCAACTCTTCATAGGATAGCTCCACCATAGGACGCCCTACTTAGTCGTTTTTGACTTCTTAGGGGCGCGCTTACGGCGAGACTTCTTTGGCTCCGGCTTTTCCACCGTGGAGGTCTCGGCATCCGCTGCCGCCTCCAACTGCGCCGGCTTCTTGTTAGCCTCTACCTCAGCCGCAGCCCGCTGTACCGCAATCTCACGAAGAACCTCGTTCTCCGGCGTCTTGTCGAGGAAGTCTGCATCAAGGCCCTGCAACCAGAGAAGAACCTCAAAACGCGCCTTTAGGGCGAGCCCTTGATTGGCCTCAGCGACAAACTCCTCATGAGAGTCCCACACCAAGTTAGCATCCTCGCCCTGAACCACAACACTGGTGAGGTACTCGGTCTTAGCATCGTCGGCCATCTGCTCACAGCTGTTGCTGAGAGGGCCCGTGATACGCTGATTCCAACGATAAAGCTCATCACGCAACTCTTGCACCGCACGCGCGGCGCGGGATTTATCGTCTGCGTCCTCAGCACCGTGCATTTCAGCAAGCCGGTCTACAATGGATATCTGAAGCTCCTGAAGCTTCTTCTCGTAGTCGGGGCCATAAAGACCGCGCTTTGTCAGGATGTCCATCATTTCAGAAGTGGTGGCTACCCCTTCTACCAGAGCCTTGTTATAGACCTTCGAATAGTGCCACTCGGCCTTACGAATGCGCTCCGAGCTAGGCATACCCAGATAAAAGGTTTTCGGCTCCCCGCCCACATCGTACGTAAACGAACGGCGCTCCTCAGCAACGTCCTGTTCCTTCGTCTTTTTAGCCATGAAATCTCCGTTTCCTTTAATCAAATTACTGCTTTTGCCGCCGTACCATAATTACGTCCTCTGCCGGAGGCACGTAATTGACTAGGTATCTAGAGTCAACCTCGCGTTTTATTTCGCGAATGGCGTCATTAGAGACCTTGAGAATCTTCGAGCGCAAATTCAGATACCGCTCTTTACCATCAACGGCCACTTCGGCGTAGTCCAAAACAGAACTGAACAACTTGGTGATCTCGTTGTGGATGTACTTCTTCAACTTTTCCCGAGACCGCGCCTCTCCCTCATTGGTAGTGCTCATAAAACCCTCTCCTAACCTACTACAAAAGAAAAGAAAATACAAGGGGGGCATAAGCCCCCCTTGTATTCAACAAAATAACAACAACCTACGCAGTCTGGAAGCCTGGGGCGAACAACAAGTCGCTGAGGGGCACATAACCCTTAACGAAGAACATCTTGTTGACCGACCGGAAAGCATAAGACTGGGTTGCATTCGCCCCCTGATCGAGGGTATAGCCTTCGCTCGTAGCCTTGAGACCCGGAATAACGAGGGTCTTCATCGGGTATTCGCGGTCAGGGGTAGCGATAACGATGGGGTCGTCATACTGCGCCACCGCACCAGCATTCCAGTAAGACTTGCCGGCCAACTGCGCAGTAAGGGCCAAACGACTGGAACCCGTACCACCCGCCTCAGTGTCCGTCTGGTGATAAATCATGACCACAAGGATCAAGTTGTCCTTCGTAAGTAGCTGGTTGATAGTGAGGTCGACGAGCGTAGCTCCATCATACTCAGTTTCCTTACCAGCAAACTTAGCAAAGGTCTCCATATCACCAGCGGTCGTCTCCACCGTAGTAGCAATCTCAACCGGGAAAGTAACCGGGCGGTCATAAGGCTTGAACTTACCTAGCTCGGAAAGCGTTTCGCGGTCGAGGTTGGCGCTAATACCGACAGACTGGAGACGGAGAGACAGCTCATAGTTGTCGGCCTGGGTAACGACGTCGGGGTCGATCAGGTAAATCTCAATCTGCCCCTGCCTCAAACCACCAACATTGGAGTGGTCCAGCTCCGTATTAGCATCCGTGGCCGCCGTGAAGTAGTTAGCTTTCTGGCGGTCAGAATCACCGGTGGCACCGGCATAAGCATCAGCCGCATAGCGAACATGAAGCTTGTCGCTAGCAGCCGTCGTTACACCGGTCGGCAGAGTGAGTACGTTAGTAGTGCTGTTGTACCCAGCTGCCGTAACCGTGGCGGTGTCCTCAACAGCGTAGTACTCCCACGCACTGTCCGTATCATCCCAGAACTTAATGGAGTTCTTACCCGTGACCGGGTCGATGAAAAGGAAGGCAAGGTTGGTGTCGGACAGGTCCGGAACAGTTTCGCTGCCGACCGCAATACCAAGGGTTACCGTAGTAATAGAGCCAGCAATGTCCCACTCCTCCTGTGAGATGAACTTACCATCATTAAGGAACCAGGTCTTGTTATCAGCTTCCGCGGTGTAATTCTCCGTAGCCTCTCCTCCCACCGTGTAGTTGGAGGTAATACCGGTAACGAAGCACCGAGCCATGAACAAGCTCTGGTCAATAGTGTCATTAGAGGTACCGAGCGCAGACTCCGACTGGACGGGGGCCCAAACATCAAACTCTGCCCCGGAGACGCCATACTGCGAGAGCGCCGCGCCGTGGTAGTAGCTAATATCCGTGGTCCCAGAAACAGTCTTCAAAATAGCATTACTGGTATCGGCTGTCGCCTCGAAGTTCGAGGTGTCAACACTGGCCAGCGCCGCCGCCGTACGTACGGTACCCCAATCATTTGTGTCAAGTGTGATTGCTACAGTAGGGACGTCGTCCACAACATCAATGATATCTTGCTGTCCCAGCTCGAACAGGTCCGTAGACGTGAACGTGGTGGTCGAGCCCAGAGTCTGGACACGGTAAAGAAAGTCCCCATTCACAACGACACTCTGACTAGCGTAGATAATTCTATTCCTAGCCATATCAGGGCCTCCTTAGGGTTGTCAAAAAGTTCCTAAAAGCATGCGTTTATTCTAGAGGTTGTCTTAACACGAAAACACTCTACGGCAGGGAGGCGTCCCAAGGCAGAGCGAAGTTAGTCCTTGTACACTTCAAGGGTAAAAGAAACTCTACTACGATGTCTGTTTATCTCCGACCAATCCAAATGCTGGCCAGTTAGATGCGCAGCCACATCTACAAAAGCACCCGAACTCAGCCCCGTCACGAGGGAGGGCGAAAACCCGGTATAGGTGCCGTCGAAATCCAGGTAACTGCCCTCATGCCAGTTACGAATCGCCAGAGTACGGCTGTAAAGAGCCTGGTAAATAACGTCCGTAATGTCCTTCTTCTCCACCTCACTGGTAGCAAAGACATAAACAGACCCCTTTAGGGTGTCTTTCGTACCACCCCCCAACTGGTACCCCGACTTCAAGGTTTCATCAATGTCGAGGGCCACCACCGGTAGTGGGGGAGGCGCCGTACCCGGCCACCCCTCCACAAAAGAAACATAGTTCCAAGAGTAACTAACCGAGGTGGGGGTAGTGTCGGGGCCAACAATACGCCCCCGGGGGTAGTCGATGGTATAACTTGATGCACCAACCACCGTCACCTGGCTCGTCTGCTCTGAAGACACGTCAACAACGGTCTGAGAACCAACCACAGCCTCATCGAAAGGAGCCCACCCCCGACCAGCACTGGTGGGAAGGGGCTCCATGCTCGACTCCGTTACATACCCCCCCAAATCGTCGCTGTATACGAGAGCCTCGTTCGTCACCCTCTCGGTGAAGTGGAGAGGTAAAATCTCATACTTTAAGTAGTTGATGATAGAGGCGTCGCAAACTCGAAGATACGGTATCATTAATCGCGCCTCCTGATAGATTCCGACAACTTAAATATAAGACAACAACCGGCCATTGTCAACCTCTTAACCCCCGCCCTTGTTTAAAGAAGCGACAGTAGGCTCCAAAGCCAGCTGAATGTAGTGTGGCAACCGCTGTTCAATTTTGGGGGCGATAGTGTCGAAACCATGAAAGGGCGCCTGACCAGATATTGGGTGGCGGACGGCGTCGAAGGGGAGGCCGGTAACCTCCTCCCAAAGCTCGGAAACGTAATCCGGCCGGCTAATCATAAACCCCAGGCCAAAACGGCCGTAGCTGCCGGAACGTTTTCGGCGGGACTTATATTGTTCGGGGGTTATGAAGGCAAACTCGTCGGCGATGCCGTTAATGTAGTAGGCCAAAATGTCGACTGTTTGGGGGGGATCTTTAGGGGCCTGGGGACGACCAAAGCCTAGGTCGTCCCGGTCCATCACCCGGATAACCAACTCGTTGCCCTCCAAAGACACTTGGGCCAATTCCCGAGTGATTTGCGCCTCAAATAGGGGACGAAGAGCCTTCAAGTCGGTAGGGTCCCGGCCTTGGACAGCGGCGCCAAACTCAGATGACTCTTGCGAGGCCAGCTCGTCGTACACCCCCAGGAACAGCTCCCTTATCTCGGGGGCCGCCACAGTAAGAAAAACCTCTTTGAGGTTCTCCTTAAACTCTTTCACCAGCGCCTCGGCGGTGTCCCCGGCTTTCTTTTCTACCTGCTTTAAAATACTAGTTAAATCAACCATTTACTTCTTTACGGCAGAGCCGACTTCCACTTCCTGAAGAAGGGCCACCACCAACTCCTCTTGTGTTCCCAAACCACGTATAGTCAGGGGCCGGATCCGCTCACAACGCACCCCATCAATTAGGAAGTACTGGGCGCCGACCACCAGATCGTACTCACTGCGAAGCACCTTAATACGAACAACCGCTTTCCCCTCCCTACCCACAGGCAGGATGTCCAGATCCTTGATGGTGGGGTTCCACCGCACAAGGGCCTTGACGTGACGCTCCACCTCTTGCTCTAAGTACCCTACACCAAAACACACAGGGCAGCGGCTGCGAGTGAAAGAAGCAGGGCTAACCGTATTCCCGAAAATTACGACGGGCACTGTAAAGGAGCTTTGGAACTTGCCCGACGATTTCTTGTTGACGAAATCATAAACACAGTTGGGGCAATCCTCCTTATCGGGCTCTAGGTAGATCAATACCGGCTTGTGAAGGTCCTCCACAACCTCTTTGATCACATCCTTGTACCGCTTTCTAATCGCTGGCGTTACAATCATTTGGCCCCCTATTCCAGTATGACCCCGTAAATGTCGGCGCCCATCTCCGCTTTCAAAATCTCGTCAATTAAATCATGCTTCCGTTGACGCAAAGCCTCAAGGTCGCCGAGGCGGGCGGTCATCCCGCCCCGAGGGTCGATCTTAATTTCCTCGAAAATATCCACCATAGACCCAGAGGTGGCGCCGAATACGCGGAACTCCTGTTCCAGCATATCCAGAGCCGTGCAAACTGCCGCCAACTCGAAGGTGACTTGGTCCGCGTCCAGCTGGGGGGGTGGTGTTAAGGCGTTGTAGACCTGTAGTATTTCGGCATCCGAGTGGCGGAAATGGTCGTACCAAACATCCAGGGTGCCGCTGGTGGTGTTTATCTGGCTCCCACTGAAGGTAATGAACTGGTGATCATTAACCCTAGGTTCATCCTTTGTAATAAAAGCCACCCCGTCCAATGTTACTCGGAGAGGCCAGCCGCGCGGGTTGCTTAAAGTGTGTGTAAACTGATCCTCAGAGATACTGCTGTACCCAGCAGCGACCGACACATAATCCCGAGTCAGCTCCTTCAGGTCGCCAAGAAGTATCCTGACCCGGTCAGTAACAAAGTAGTCGTCGGAGGTAAACTCGGTCTCCGTTGGGTAGGAGATGGGAGAGAACCTCGTATCCGTGAAGGTCCCGACAAAAGAAGCACTGAACGCACTTTCGGTAACTACCTCATTGGTGTCGAAAAAACTTGTTTGGTACCAGTGTTTTGTGGTCGCTGTTTCGTCTACGAACGCGTAAACGTTTTCCCCCGCCTCCAAAGCAATCAGGCTCGCCGTCGTCGTTATCTCAGAAAAACCAGTGTTTTCCTCGGCAGAGCGGTACACCTTTATGTGGGTGTACCCGGCCACCAAAGTGCCGGCTATATCAACAACCGTGATTGTTAGGCTAATGGCCACGTCATACCCCGCGGTTTACTTGTTGAATATGTCCGCCTCTTCTTTACTGGAAGCACCGGACTCTTTGTTGTAAAGGTCACTTTCTTCTTTGTTGTAGAGGTCGGGCGCCTGTTTGCTGGCAGCCGTAACAAAGGCCGGGGCCGCTAGAAAGTCACCCACCAACACACTATCGGAGAGTGCGGGGGTGTTTTTATTGAAAAGCGGAGACTCTATTAAGGGGGCCGTAGGGACAGTAAAACCCCAGTCGAAGGGAAAGAGAACGCCACTGATACATATAGTGCCCGCGGAGACAAAAGACAAAACAACTCTCCCCCTGACACATAATCTTCCTCTGGTAGCAAGTGCGAGGCTCATTTACGACCTCTTGACTTTATACATATCCACCTTAGAGGCGTCCAGGGGGTCCAACACCGCCTCCACTGTAAAGGTAGCCAATTCGCCTTCCGAGGAGCCCCCGTCCGTAGCTGCCGTAACCTGCGCCGCAGTGCTGAAAATACGCATCGTTCCAGCAGTCATTATCTTTGAGGTTGGGTGATTAACAATATTGTCCAATACATAATTGTTCTGAACAAGACCAGATATCAACATTTGTGTCTCGGCAAAGGACCCAGTTACTGCCTGGTGGTCCGCCATCAACTCCCTCCACACAACATCCGCAATAGCCGAGGTCAGGTCTGAGGCTGTGGCGGCGGCGGTCATCACGTCGTTGCCCATCGAGCCAACGTTGGCATCAATACGTCCCCCCACAAGAGAAGCAGGCAGCCGCGTTTGGACATCGTCGAGGTCCGCCTGATCCACCGCGCGGATAGTCACATCATCTCCAACCAATGGTGTAAAAGATAGGGCGGAGTCCAACGTTAATGTCGTGGCATCAAGGGGAGGGGTAGTCTCGTGGTCAATAATTCTCCGAGTCTCCGTAGTGGGCGTCCCTGTGGGGTCGCGCGTCACAGTAGCGCTCATTCCAGTGAAGGCTCCGCGCGGTTCTATTGAATGTATCAGTAGAGTAGTTGAGGTCATGGCCCCCGCAGTTACGAAGCGGCGTTGAACACCGCCGACCTGATCAACCTGTGTAACGGGAACGACCTGGGCACCGTCGGGGGTCAGGTCCACTACAGAACCCATACCCGAAACAACCCAAGTAGAATCCCCGGTGGTTGTTGCGTCGAGGACAAGAGTTCCGCCGGGCGTAAACGTGACATGTTGGGTACGTGATGAGGTACCTGTGTCATTAATCATATTCACCGCCCCCCGCATACCAAGCAAAATCACATTGGCATCGTTGCCGAGGAAATCGAGGTCTGAGGCCCCTAGATCAACCAAGTTTATAAATTCGCAGTCAAAAGCGATCATAAACTGAGCGAACTTCGCGTCGCCTTGGAAAACGGTGTGCAGGAAAAAACAGTTGCGTGCTTGGAGGATACCTATAAAACCAAGATCATCGTTGGTAATACACTCCTCCATAAGAAAACCACTAAGCCCGCCGCCGGTGATATCACCAAGGTCACCCTCAACCGCACAACGACGGACTGTACAGCCCTCGAACACGCCGCCGCCCGAATCAAAAGCGACGGAGGGGAAACCAGCCACAGACTCAAGACTGATACCAGTCATATCCTGGTCTAACTGGAAAGCATTGGTACTACCGGGATAGAAGATTTTGAGTCGAGCAAGATTGAGTTGAGCCAAAAGCGACAGAGCATCGGCGAGATTTCCACACGGATTGGTAGGCACACCGTTAATCCCGGGGGTATCGCCTGCGTCGCCGGCGAGTTGAATATAGACCGCATTATCGGGATACAGGGCGGCAATACCCTCGGCCGGCAACACTGTGAGTAACACTTGTTCATTCGGTGCAGACGAGGAGAAATGAAGAAGCAAGCGCTTGTGTCCCACCGACTCCAGGTCCAACCCGGTAATGTCCGCCGTATCGTAGTGAACCGTCCAGGAGTCATTCACGTCCGCAACGGTGCCGCTTGTCGCAACCGTCACGGCCAAGTTGGTAGCAAGATCCGTAACAGCAACGCCCGCACTGCCGCCCGGGTCAGCAGAAAAGTGAACAGCAACTACGGGGCGAACCCCATCGATAGGGGGCACGTAGTCAATTTGGGCCTGGATGGGCATCTAGCAGCACACTCCGAGCTGTGTGGTTGGCATTAGACGACCTTCCTTACAAACTTACCACCGGCAAGCTGCGCCCTGACGAGGGGGTACGGAATTTTCTGCCGCACAATCTCAGCCATCGACTGTAATACACTTAAATCGGGGGGCGACCATAAACCACGGTGGCTCGCCAGCTCGACCATATACCGCGCCCCCTTGACGTGCTCGTGCTTGATGTCTGAGGGCTTCCACGACTTGGCTTCGACTACTGCCTTAGAAAGCCGTTTGTTCTGCTGGCCGGGGGGCGTATCTGCAACGAGCCGGGCACACTGGATAGCCGTCTGCACAACCAGGTGGGGGTTCACACCAAGGACATAAACAACCCACAAAAGCCAATCGCCTCGAGGACACCCATTCCAAGCGTCTTCGAGGTTATCAACTTCGGCAACCCACTTGAGCCCAACTTTGCAGGCCTTTGCCTCACTGAGTTCTGAAGCAACACTCACATAATCACCCTGACCCCGTAACCTTAGCTAGCTAAACATTCGGATGTTGTCTCCCCCGCAGCCTAAGGTATTACTGGGGTTCCAGGGGCCGCCTTCACAAACTCTTTTGCTTCAAAGTCCAGGGCCCACTGTCCAGCCCCATACTTTTCCAAATCGTACTTGGAGGCCAACTCACGCCGGCGTTCGGCCAGCTTGACCTCGGCCCCGTTAGCCTCATCCCGTAGGTTACTAATCAACTGAAAAAGCCGACCAATCTCCTGGCGGTACTTGGACAAGGTGTCCACACTGACCTGAAGGTCCTTTAACACCCCAAAATCCTCTTCCATGATTGTGACAGCGGACACGTTCTCCGCAGCCTTGACCTCAGTAAGATTTACAGCACCAGACGCACTTAATTCGTTCATAAACCTATCCTTTTAATCGGTTATCGTAGTACTTATCCAAGTGCTTGTCATTGAAGTTATGCAAGTAGTTGGACAAACGATGGAAAACAATAGTTAAGAAAACAAACAGCGGTATCCGAAAACACCAACTGGGGGATACAATGTATGCGGCCCAGGCGGCCGGCAATACAGCGACCCACACCGAGGCGCAGTAACCACAGCCAATAAGCGCCTTCAGAGGGGGGCTCCTCAGGGAAACCCACTCCCTAAACCCTGAGAATATCTGCGACTTACACACCAACTCCGTCACCCCCTCGACAAACACGGGGGATAGAAGAAGTACCAAAAACACTATAAATGAAAGCATGTTACAACGTTACGTTAAGCGTGCGAATACGTCCCTGAACAAGGCGCGTCAAAACTTCCTTACGGCTGTCGTTCTTGCAGAAGGTAAGGGCTCGGCGCAGCTTATGAATACTGGTTACGTGCTTGAGAATCCTCTTAGGGTTATCGCGGAGACGGAGGTTATAAATGTCCCGCGACGTCATCTTGTCAATAACCGTAGGAGTAGCGTACTCCATACTCGGAGGCTCTACCTCTCGCTGACCCTCATTTGTTTCCTGAAAAGACCCAAGGTCCTTTCCAGCCTTTTCTGTGGAAGACGAATCTGCCACCACAGGAACGGCCGTCAGAACTTCCTTGTAGAGACGGCCGCCGGAAACATCGGCTGTTTCCGTAGGAACAACATCCAACTCCCACCCAGCGGGAAGATATTGCTCCAACCAATCCACGAACGACTCCCCAGCCGGAACCTTGGTCCCTAGAACCCGATGGACGTGCTCCAAGGAAACCTTCTGCCCGGGGTAGACCGTGCGTTTGAAAATGTGACGGGACCTGCCCGTGTTGTTGATAACATATCCCTGTGCCATCATACTACCAAACCTTTCCAACAAACAAAACAAGACGAGTAGGGGGTGGTTTACGCCACCCCCTACTCGTCTAACTACTCATTACAGAGAGCGGTCGATGACGCCCATGGAAAGCATTCGGGCGTCGAGGACGGCAAAGCCAACCTCTTCCCACCCGAAAATGCCCTGCTGCTGCTTACGAAGCAGGGTGGGGTCTTCGAAGGTCTGGAACTCTTGACGGATAGGCATAACGAGCGAGTCGTTAACCGTAGTGTCAAAGCCCCATACCTGGGTCTCGCCGGCCGTGGTAACTTGACCATCGGAATCGACGATGTTAGCATTAGTAAGCGTGTAGTCATTATACGCGCCGGCGCTGTCCTTGAAAATACCAAAGGAGGCGGTCTCGTCGTTAATGTTGAACTTACCAACAGCTCCGAGGTGCTTAAGCTCGCGAAGCTGGACGTTCCAAATCCGTCCCATACCAGCAGCCTGGAAAATCTCGCGGCGGGTAACGGGATCGATATCTGTGTCAGTCCACTCACGAATATCAGCGGCATCCTCGGGGGATACCCACAACTCGGTAAGGGTGCGGTCAGTGCGGACCATTCCAACCATCATCTTGTTGATGAGTTCCTTGGAAAGGTAGCCAGCACCAGGCGAACCAGCCGCCACCTCATAAATCGGGGCAGAGCGGGAGGTAAGCAGGCCTTGCCCAGAAAAGTCGGTCGTTCCGGCCGGAACCAGAACACGCCAACCGGACTCTTCCTCGTACTCGGCAACTGCACGAGCAACGTTGCGAGCGGCGCGTGTGGCAATATCTACACGGCCGTCGCGGGCGTAGGTGAGCTTCCACTGTGCCGAGGCATCAATGGTGAAGGTGGGGACATAAATGTCCTCTCCAACACCCTCAATGAAGTTCTGAGCTACGTAACCCAGACCGGGGAGAACCCAGACCGGGATATCGAAGTCGTCGGCAACCGGATAAACTGCCTGGGCACCGGGCCCAAGGTGCTCTTCCGCAAACAAACCACGAACTACTGAACGAAGACGAATCTCCTGGAGAATCGGCACAGTAAGAGCTTGTGCAAACGCCTGATAAGCCAGGGCGCCTTCCTTGGTCTCAAGACAGGATGCTGTTGCTTTGAACAACTCCTGCATTTTTTCGCGACTCATATCGGTCATGATATTAATCTCCTTTTCTTCGCAGGGTTGTTAGATAAAGGCCTTGATGCGAAGCATCTTACCGGCTGCTGCTTCTGCGGCCGTCAGGGCTTGCATTGCGATGGCGGCGGCGGCGGCGGCGGAATCCGCATTGGTATCAGAAAGCTTACCATCGTCGTCGCAATACAGAAGAGTGGCAACGGCAATGCCGTCGGATCCCTCGTCTACGTACTGATCGGTCTCGTAAATAGCTCCGGGACCCATAGCAACGCCAACGGGATCGCCCTTGAAAGCATCCGAGGACCCCATATCACTCTTAAAGCGGAAGCCGGGGGGCATCTCTGAGGACTCTTCCCTCACCTTCTGCATCAACCAACCATAAACCAGGTCAGAGGCGGCAGTGTCAACTACGTCTACGATTGCGCGGCCATCAGAAGTCTCGCCCACAATCTTTACCAGGGTACCAGCCGCAATCGGAAAAGTCTCCGAACTGCTTGCATAAAAGCTGGAGAACTGGTTTTCAACTACTGGATGTCTCAGTTGAAACGTCATAATTACATTCTCCTTGTGTGTTTACTCGTGGCCATTGGTCATGTACTTAGCCAAATTCTCAGCCATCTCCCGGTACTCAGACTTCAAGTCTTCTGGGGCAACTTCGATGTTGAGGGTCGCGGCAGCAGCAGCAGCAGCGGTCGCCTTGTGGGCCGCGGCGAGGTCAGCCGGAACAACACCTTCTCCGTCTCCCTCTCCTGGGGCGCCTTCTTCGGCAGCAGCAGCAGCAGCAGCAACAGCGGCGGCTTCGCTCTTAAGTTGTGCCTCAAGGTCACTACGAAGCTCAACACGCTCCTCCTTGTACGACGCAAACTCTTCGTCGCTCATCTCACGAACACGAGCGGACTGGGCCCCCCGCTTTTCGTCAGACAAAGCCACCTTGGCTTCATCCAGCTCGGCCATACGGCCAGCAAGACGCTTCTCGGCCTCGATGTCAGCGAGCTTCGTCTCAGCGAGAGAAGCGCGCTCTTCAAGAGCCTCTGTCTTCTTAGAAGACTCAGCAATCTGAGCCTCCAACTCCGCGGCCTTCGTCTTAAGCTCTTCGACCAACGCCGTTAAAGAATCACGTTCCTCAGAAATGGAGGCCAATTCGCCTTCCTTCTGAGTAACTACATCAGCAAGCCCGTTAATGGTAGCCTCAGCCTGCCCAAGAAGCTCCTCGACCTTGGAAAGACGATTCTCTTCCTCTTTTTCGGTCAAGGCCTCCCGGAAAGCCTCGCGGATACCACCCTTAAGCTTGTCCATATCCATGGTGGTTGCGTTCATATCACAATCTCCTTGTTAACCGTCTTAAGGTAAGACTACTTCGTAAGCAACGGTGTAGCTAGCGGAAGTGGCGCCCGAAATCGTTAGGTAGCCTGCGCCAACATACCAATTAATGCCCGATTCAGTAGGATAGGGATGTTTCGTAGAGACAAGTGCATAGGCATCAGCAACGAAGTTGCTGTTGGAAACCGTTACGGTGCCCGCCGTAAGAGTAGCGGTACCAGAAACGCGCTTAACGTCTCCGCCCTTTTCCAGTGCCTCTAGATCCCCATCACTATTGAGGAGGGCAGCTCTCTTCTTCGGAATGCCCGTGTAGTGGTCTCTCGACATCACTTCCTCCGTTTAGGTTGTTGGGAAAAGACAAGTTGTTGTTAATGTTCAAAACCGACCCGACTCCGAGTAAAATACCCTGTACATACGTAACGTCAGCGCCTCTTCTGACCGTATACCGCACCTAACCTACACCATCTTAGCAATCCAACCTCGACATCGCTAAAACTTACTTCTTAACCTGTTTGGCTTTAACAAGCAGATTTTGAAGCTCCACAAAACCAGACTGAATTCTCTTCTGCCTAAGAACCTCTTCGTGATTGAAAATTTCTTCCCGTACGGTACGAGCAAACACGTTGCGCCAGCAAACGGGCGACGTGGCGTCCCCCGGACGGGCCGAACATTCCAAATCAAACAGAGCACAGTGGTGCTCAGCCACAATACGGGCCCCCGGCCCCTCTGCTCCCGGCAGGGGCAGACTGACAAGCGGGTACTGACTGAAATCCTCAGAAGGCTCCGGCAGGTCGTCACTGGGGGGTTGGTACACATAACGTTTGTAGCTCACGCATGTTCCCGGCAGGATATCATTAAGTGGTTGGCCGGCGTCCTCTTTACGGCGGTCCTCCTCAGCAAAAGCCTCCGAGACGGCCGCGCGGACAGCCTCCGAAACAAACTCCCGTGTAACGGCTTCGGAGGGCGTCTCCTCAGAAACACCGGTTAAAACCTCGGCCAGGTTCATGACGACCTGGGCACCCTTCTTGGACTCCTCGTCAACGTATTCGTCGATCGCGGCGGCCTCCATGATAATGGAGCGGGGGTTAGCCGGGTTTTTAACCAAACCCACACCAGCAAAAAGAATGTCGCGGAGGACACGCCCCACCAGGTGGAAGCCCATCTCCTTCTCCCCGTCCTTAAGTTGGACAACGGTACCGACAAGCTTGTCAAACCCCATCTCTTCGGCTTTTTCGCGTGGGATGATCATGTCCCCCACCTTGATATCAAAATCGCGGTAGTAGGCTTCCATCGAAACCATCCAAGACCCCTCCACAATCTCCTGCGAAATGTGCGGGAACCGGGCCCTATGGATAATGGCAGAAATGCCCACATCCATTTCCAACTGATCGAGCTGTTCCGTATCCATAGAAGCAGCAGCGCGCTCGACGTCAATTGGGGTACGATCCCGACTCAGGAAAACGCTGCCTGTGATTTGCCCGATGATGGTCTGCTCGTCGTGCTCAATATCGACAGCCTTGTTGGAAATGCTGTTGCGCGCCTTTACCAACTCCGAACCAAGGAAAACCGCCCCGTTCTTGTTTTGACCAGAAGACACAAAAATAGCGGTAAGGTACTGGAGATCTGGTTGCCGTTCGCTCTCGTCTGGTAAAGATAGAATATCGGCGGCGGCGGCGAGCGCGGCAGCCTCGGTGCGAAGGGGCGCCGTTACCTCAACCTTGTACATTTTATCGACGGACGCCATGGGCCACACCCTCCTCAGTTGCTTCTGATTCGCGTTTATCCTTACGAAGTCGGGACGGGTCGTCAACTCCAAACCTCTCACATGCCCGCTCGAGTATATCCAGTATCCTACCTACCTCTTCTTCGACAGAGAAATCTGGAGAAGCCATCGTCAACCTCGTTAGCCTTGTTCCCCGGCAGGCTTTTTGCCTTTGCGGGTAGGCTTTTTCTTGGGTGGTTTTTCTTCCTCCGCCTTGGAAACCAGGCTGCTCTTAACAACAGCTACCAGCTTCTCTAACTCTTCAAGGCTGAGTTGCGAAAAGACCTCCGCAATCTCTTCTGCCGCAGCTTGCTTTTTGGAAGGTGCCCCAGAAGGACGCGGGGAATTCGAGTCCCTAGGTGTCTTAGCCGGGCGCCCGCGAGGGCGGCCTTCAGACGGAGTCCCCTTAGGGGTACCCTGATTCGGCTGGGCCTGGTCCTGGCCGCGCCCGGACTGTTGAAAAGGGGACCCAAGAATACCAAGGACACCGTCCTCAACAAGGGGGCGCTCTTCTTCCATCTGCGAGAGTTCCGTGTCGGGATCGAACCCTAACTTCTTCTGCCCGGTACGGTAAGAGATAATACGGCGGTCGATCATGCCCTGGACGATGCTCATCATTTGAATTTCGTCGCGAAGGGCCATGTCGTCGAACCGTACCCTGGGGATACGGTTAAATCCCATTGCCTCAGCTACTGCCCGGTACTCCCTGTAAATCCACCGCGACACTTGCCGGCGAGCGTAGTTGATCTCTTCTATGACAGACTTTACTGCCAACTCTGTCGCCGCCGGAGTGCTGTCTCCAAGCCCATCGATAAGTGCCCGGATGACACCTAAGCCCCCGGTTATATCGCCGTTAACCTGGATATATTTCTCTGGGCCTAAAATCTCCCCGATTTCGGGGGAGGTAATTTTCTCCACCTCGATTGTATGGTTCCAGACCACCTTATAGGACTTAGAAACCGTATCGAACATCTCAGCGGCCCGCTCTAACGTCTCCTGCTTCTTGACAGGGTGACTATCATTGCCAACCTTAACCAACAGGATGTAATTGGTAATGCCGTCAAGAGTGCTGTAGTCCGCCTTACGCAGCTCGTCTTTGAACTCCACGGCCTCAAACGCCCGACTACCGCGAGGAAGAGGGTACCGCTCATAAGGCATCCGGCGGTAATCGACCTCTCCAATCAGGTCGGGATCCAGCGGGATATCGTTGCCTTTGAGAATAGCCTTCTTAAAGTCGGCAGGCAGGCTGTCGATAATCTTCCGTTGAAACTCCGACAGGTCCGCCTTCTTCATCTCCAAAAGTTGCTTGATCTCCGTACCAGCTTCCTTCTTGAGGAAGGTGGCCGTCTGCCCAAACATTAAACTCCCCTTGATGAGAACCATCGTCGGGTTAAGGATGGTGTAACCAATAGGGATGAACGAGGCGCTGTACCGATTACGGCGCACCGCCTTGGCCTTCTTAACCACCGGCGGCGCGCGTCCTGGAATTGAACTTAGGAAACTGACCTTAGGTTCGTACTTACCTAAAACCTTGTAAGTCCTCACCATCCCTATCCGAAAAAAATCAAGGAACACCTTCTCAACAAAATCATCGAAGCCGACGTCAATTACCCAACTATCGTAAAAATCCTTGATGTTGTTATCATCGATGTCGTTCTCAAACCCCTTCGAAGCGAAGTTGGTTAGCGCGTTAATCGCCGAACCGTACACCTCCTTGGAGCGATAGTACTCGATGGAACGCGCATAAATCTGCTGGGGCTCATCCTGAAGAACGGACGTTTTAGCTAGGTCGAGGTCGGACCTCAATAGAGGGTCGACATCAATGCGCCGGAGACTCCCAGCGGCATAACTTAGTGGACGCACATCGCCAATCATGTCAGCAGGGGAGACGACCTCCACCCCCTCGGGAAGTTCTCCTATCTGCGGCCCGCCGGCCAGAGAAAGCTCCATAGTTAACTGGCCCTTCTCCTCGTCGAAGCTCGCCGACCTCACCTCCATGTTTTCATACTTAGAGGCGATACCATCTAGTTCTTTTTTGAGATCACTATCCGCCATCACTACCGCCAGGCTTAAAGGTTTTTCGGAACGCCCAACTGTTAACAGAAGCTGGCGTTACTTTCAAGCTATCCGTCAACGAACTCCTGGGGGCGTGGTGATAGTCTGGCCGGCCTTCGATAATGCCCACCTCCAAAATACCACCCTCATCCTCCTCCAGTATGGACAGTTCATATGCCTTTTTACCAGCCAGAATAAAGGCGGTGAACAAGTCCTTCTTTTGCGCGGCGTGGCCGCCTCCAGAAGGAACGTCGAAATGGGCTACCCCCGAACGACTCTCTGAAACCTCAATGAGCATCAACTGACGAAGTGTTTTCTCCACCGTATCGTAGAGGCCCTCAAGCAGATCCAGGTCCCTCATCGACGTCGCGCCCGCTTGTGGGCGGCGCGGTAAAACCAAACCGCCCTTCTCCATAAGGTTGAGGCTGGCGTAGACAGCCTCCGCATTAGCCTTCGGACTGGGGTTAAACATGTAAAGGATGCGTCTTCCAGGAGCATCTTCGAGTTCCTCGTCCTCGGCATCCAATATACGCATCGAAGCGCCCCACCGCTCTTCTTCCTCTAAGAGGTCCTTCATCGCCAAACCGCCGCCGCCGGCCCCCGCATCCATGTGAACAGCAACAACGTTGAACTCTTCGCAAATACCCATAATCGTTTTGGCCATTTTGGGGAAAACGTTTTGGTAGAACTCCCAGGCGGCTACAACCTTGTTGGGGTTCCCCACCTCAATCAAGCAGAGAGCGAAGGCGTCGGAGGCGCGGGCGGGGTCCACACCCAAAACATACTCGGCCCCTTTGGTGCCTGCCAAAACAACTGTGTGCTCAGAACCTTTACGACACTTCTCAATTAGAGTGGCCTTGAAGACCCCAGCCGAATCGGACTCCCAGATGGCTTCGTACTCCATCCTAAACTCGACGTTGGAGAGTGTGCCCTGGGCGTTTGTAATGTTTTCCTCTTCGAGGAAGCCCTCCGACATATCGCGGAACGATATTGTATGGGTGGCGTAGCTGTCATTGCCTGCGTCCCTCAACTCCTCATACTTAACCTTACGCAAGTACATGTGGTTGAACCTATAAAAAGCGGACGAGGTCATGATGACCTTGTTACCGGCCCGTTTTTGGAAATCGTCTTCCGTGGCTACACCGGCCCGAATCAACTCTCTTTCGCGGGCCAGCCGCTTCACGTTTTCCATCGGCTCCGCTACGGTCGCTCCCATGGGAAGAATAACGGTGTTGAAGATGGACTCCGGGATCTGGGCAAACTCGTCAGCAAGAATCAAGTAGTAACGAGCACCACGAATCTTGGTACCGTCGCCCAAAGGAACCGCCTCAATAACCGAACTGGCGCCGAACCCAGACTGCCTAAAGTTTAGGTAACAACGGTCACTGGCACGAATGGGGCGGTTGACTGTGGCCTCCTGCATTAGAGGAGCCCGCTGCCAGCGCTTATCGACCTCAGAAAAGAGAAGTTTCGCCTGACGAAAGGAAGGGGCTAAGAGGCCCACCCGCTGGCCTGGAAAAAGCATCGCCCATAAACAGGCCATCACTGAATTAAGAAACGTTTTCCCAGTACCGCGCCCGGCGGTAAGAAGGACGAAGCTCTTAGACCACATGTCCTCCAACACAAGCTGTTGAGGAACATCTAGTTCAACCCGTAGGAGATCCTCCGCAGCGATGATGGGGTTGTCCCTATAGTACTTTACTAGACTCAGTTCCCGGCCAAACGCTTCGATTTCCCCGGCCCTAAGAGTCGTCATCGGTTACCAACAGACCCCGTGCACTGCGCTTAGGGGGCACAAACCCTTTCCGCTTCTTCTCCATCTCAGCGGTGCGCTGCTCAAAGTCCGCCTTCTCCTGCTCGTCCAGGTGAGCAACAAGATCCACAATACTAAACGCGGGACGATTTTTTATATCGATACGGTCGACTCGGCGGCTTGCTAAACCCCCCTTGATCTTTTCCGAAAACTTACGGAACTTCTCAATGGTGGGGGCCGCCTCAAGGATTCGCATCGGGTTTTTGGCACCAATCTTAAGGAGACGGTACTCTATCACTCTGTTCAGTGCGAGGGTGACGATGTCGTCGATGTCCGAGTTTGTAAGATCGCCGGGATCGAAGTCTTGGAGCAGAAGCCTGATATAGGTGTAGTATGTTTCCTGCTCTTGGCGGCTAGACAAAACATCCAAAGCGGGCATCAATTGGTGGATGGCATCCATACCGGCGTAGTCGCCTAGAAAATCAGCCGGGTCTACATCCTCCTCCAACTCCACGAATTGCAGGTTATCGATAATCTTCTCTTTGGTTTCCTTGGATTTCTTCTGGTACTGAGCAAGATTCTTACGTGAGTTGTGGTTGCTACGCGCCTTAGAGCTTTTATGCTTCTCGGCCGCCAGCTCCTCTTCGGTCGGCAGGTCGGCCAGCTTCCAGTCTTTCTCTACTATCTCTTCGACCTTAGCTTCACCGAGCTTTTCCTTCGCGTCTTTCACGTTAATAGACATACAATCCTAAACGTCTGCCTTCCTGCTCAAAATATCTAAGTCCTCGGGACTAAAAACAACCTTGAGTGCTCTCCCCTCGCCGCTCCGTTGAAGTTCAACCGCAACAGAGTTGCTGGCCAAGTGCATCACTCTCCCCCCGAAACCGATGAAAACACCCCCGTTAACCCGCACCTCGTCGCCGACCAGGAAGTTGCGGACCTCGTCGTTGTTTAGCTTCTCGACCTTTTGAAGGCTGTCCACGGAAGCCAAATCTTTGGCGGTGCAGGGCCCAACATACCGCGTAACAAAAGGGTGCTTGTTCAACTTCAACCAAACAATGGGGTTCTCTTCGTTGTGGGTGTATTGTAGAAACATGTAACCGGCGTATAGAGGGGACTTCTTTTTCTTGACGTCCCCCTTTACAGTTGTCTTTTCAGTAGTAACCGTGGGGTAAAGGACCTTCCGTATTTCCGGAACACGCTCTTCAATATATTTTTGAACTATATCAAACTTCCCTACTCGTACAGTCCAAACATACCACTCCTGGGCCAAATCTGGACTACTCACCCACCACCTCCGCCGACCCTCCGTCTACACGACGGACCAACTCGATATACATCTCTTCCTCAGTAGCAAACGTATTGGAACCATTAACGCTAGTAAACCGCTTACACCCCCGACACCCCTGCCCTGCCCGGTATTTGCTAACCATCGAAACATGCCCACAGTAATCGCAGACGTGGAGGATATCTTCTCGTGGCCTGGAATTCTTCGGGGGCTTACCGAAAGAGAAAGGAAGATTCTTCTTAGCGTCTTCCTTCGTCCCCCGGTCAATCATCTCCTTGTACTTCTTGCTACCTTTAATATGTTTGTTAGGGGCCTCCCGGTGAGGGCTGTTCTCTCGTGAAGTACCTATACCGTCGTGCCAATTTCCAAGCTTGCTCATAAAAACCTAAATCGGAATGTCTGGTTTTTTCGGGGACGGTCCGTTAACCTTGGTTGGGTCCTCACCCGGAGCGTCATGACCATCCTTTAGGGGGTCGGCCCGGAAACGGCGCCGATTGAGTTTGTTGTTAGGATCATTCCAGTGCGTCTCTGAACGGCGATCCCCCCCATGAGGGAAAAACACATTGCTGCGTTTCTTTACAATTGGGTAGTCTGACATAGTTCCTGCTTTCTCAAGAAGTTGCGTACTTCTTCATAGAGGAAATCCAGACCCTCACGGTAGTTTTTGATGGTGTCGTCGAAACGCCCCCACTCCAACATCGCTGTCTCGGAGGGATGTTTCATGTCGATGTTTGCGCTGTCGCTGGGGGGTTGGGGGCGGTCAAGATACACAACCAAACCCCCCAACTCATCGAGAATCAAATCCCCCTCGTTGGGAAACCGGACGTCGGTCACTATGACCCGCCCGTCAGGGTTATCCCTCACCTGCTTAACAAGCACATCGACGTGGTAACTGGGGACCAACTCGCGGCAGATCTCAGTGCCGATGAACTGAAGGATATGGCGGGGGTTAGCAAACTTTGTACCGATGTAGGACCTGACCTTCTCTTTGGCTCCCACCGGTACTGGGCAGTGTCCGTGCGTACGGGACATCCAAAACATTACCGAACCTAGATTACGGTCAGTAAAGACCTTTGGCGTCAAAAAGTCCTTCTTTTTCCCCTCTTGATTCTGCACGTCGTGGTCTGTCAAGAAGAAGATCGCCTTGCACATCTCTTTGAGATTTTTGGCGAAGGACAACTTTGCGGTCCACCCATACTCAGAAATAAGATAATCAGCCACGGTGTCTTTGCCGGCTAGGGCGCGGCCATTAATTCCCAAAACAGTTCCCATTACTGCTCCTAAATCTTGAATTTTTGCTGCAGAGATCTCAATCCGTCTGACAACTGGGCCAAGCTTTGGTCTAGAGAGCGGACACCCTCATCGGCCGGGTCAGTGTCGCCCCTGACGATGGGGGTGATGCTGATGATTGCTTCTTTGCAGGGAAGCTTGTGGGCTACGCGCAGAGAACAGGTCTTCCAAAAGTCTCCGTCACAATGACAGAGGACTTCGGTTTCGGCGTCATAATGCACTGTTCTCTTTACGGAAACACGAGTGTTACGCACCCAGGAACCCCACTTATCTGGAGTGAATCACCATAATAATAAGACAAAATAGCATAGATGTAAACCACTTAAATGGTATATGGTGCGCGAATTTACGCAGCCCCCCAAGCCGGGCAGGTCAGCAACGACTTTCCCGTGCCTGACGGAGACTGTTTTCAAAGGAAACCCAGCCGTCCGGCGGGACGATTGCCTGTTGGATAAGATTTCAACTACTTAAATCGTCCCCCGGACAAACAGATCTCTTATCTAGACAGATCGTAGTTCTCTAACCAAGATACTATATTCTAAAAAGATGTTAACAGAGTATGTTAAGGATAGTTAACATATATGTAAGATAGGGTAGCACGGTTTGTGCTCTGTGTCAACAAAAAAGTGAGGGACGACCCCCGTTAGGGGCCGCCCCTCAACAAGATTACTTGCCCGTTACAGGCGAAGGCTTGCCCGGAGTCTTGTTGACCGCACCAGAGGCGTCATTACCAGGACCATGAGGATTATTCTTCCTGATGTCCGGGTTAGTGAGGCCGGTTGTGGTGATAGCCAACACCGCTCCGTTCATAAAACGGTGATATGCAGCTGCCATTTTTTCCTCCTATAGGATTTGCGGGCCACAGGGCCCAAGGTATAATCTACTCGTCGAGTAGTTTAGTCTCCCAAAAACAGCGGGAAATGCTTAGGTCCAACTGGTCTCTGGTTATTCTTAGGGTGTTTAACTGTTCGAACAGTTTGTCCTTTTGCTCCTCCCCCAGGTCTTTCCTGTGCGCGAGGATGGCTAAAAGGTTGATCTTACGTTGCAGGGTTTGGAACACAACCAGGAGGTCCGCCAGGGTAGTCCCTTCAATCTCAGAGGTCGCCTCCGTCTCCTCGATCCGCTTCTCCAGTACCTGCTTCTCTCGTAAGAGGTGGGTACACTCGTCGAGGGTGGTCGACATTCCCTTCAGGGGCCCCGATGCTAGTGCTGCCTCGTACCCTGCAAGGAGGTTATCTACCTGCTCTACTCTCTTTTTAGCTTCGCCTAGTTTCATAAAAACCAACTTCTTTGCCCAGCCGTTCAATGATGTCGGCGTAGCTGGTGCTCTCGACCACCGTCGCCAACTCCTGTGTGTAGCGTCTCACCAAGTCCTGCCTGTTACGCTCTTTGGCGTCAGCCAAAGCGTGGTGCAAGAACACGAAGGCCCGCTCGGAGTTGATGAAAAACTCCACAGCGCTCGCGACGGCCAGAGCCGATGAAGCGGCTAAGGACCGGGAAGAGTTGGAGAACTCAAAATGAGCCCCCCAGGAATTACGTACCTCCAGGGAAACTTGACAAACAGCATCGGCTTTGTCGTGATGTCTGCCCGTTCGGCGGTCCAGGCGAACACTAAGATCGGAAAGCTCTATTGATCCTAGGGACTGGTACTCTGCCGAATAGTGGGACTTGAGGGCGTTGAAGATGGCGTCTATCTGCCCCACGCCTTCCCCTCTCGCTGTAATTCCCACACCAAGGGTAACCTGGGCCGTGCAGCCGTCGCTCATTTGGTCATCGATGAGAACGGCAGTAGCTACCACTGGGAGATAGTTTTCCCCCAAGGCCCCCTTGATCGTGTCCACACTTCCCTCAGGAGCAGGCACCAACAGCAGTCCCTTTCTGTTCAGGAAATACAACAAGCCCGTTTCCCCCAGTACTGGAGATAACGGGCTGATTTTACTGTGTTTGTTACTGCTAGGAGACCAGGCGTTTTACCTTGTGAGCTTGGGGACCCTTCTCCCCGCCTTCTACTACCTCAAACTCTACTTCCTCCCCCTCTTTGAGGGTTCGGTACCCCTCCATCTCGATTGAGGAGTAGTGAACAAAGATGTCTCGGTCGTCGTCTGTTATGTTAACGAAACCATAACCCTTTGCAGAGTTAAACCACTTTACTTTACCTCTTATCATACTACCAATTCTCCTTCTGAATTCCAACGTGTCAAAATACTAAAAATGGCCCTTATTGGGTAACGTCTTCGTTAAGATAACCGAAAACTTCCCAGTATTTCCAGCTCTCCCTTAGGAGAGTCCTGTACTCACTGACCGGTTTGATGTAGTAGAAACCCTCGTAGGGTACCCCATTCTTGCCAGTAAACAACGCAACAGATATACCCACCAACTTTCCCTCCGAGGTCCAATTCCCCCCTCCGGAGTTGCCGAAGAACGTCTGAGCAGTCACTCGGTGGTAATACCCACGAACACTAACATTCCTGCCCGCCGGCACGTTGATAGTAGCCAACACACCCTCTGTTATGGAGAGGCGTTTAACCCAGGGCGCCGCTAATTGTCTGGGGTAACCAACCGCCCAGATAGGCTCCCCTGTGAAGGGGTCTGTCTCCATCTCCGTGGAAACACCCAAGTTACCAACAACCACCAACACAGCCAGGTCTCGCTCGCTGTTGACGACAAAGATTTTGGCGTCCATTCGGGTCTTTTTGTCGCCAAGATTTTCATCTAGGTTGACGTACAGCTTACAGGTGTACCCCTTCTCGTACTCCTTCTTAATCTCGACTACGTGCGCCGCAGTGTAGATATAGGACTTCTCTCCCCTAGAACTAACAACTACCCCTGTCCCCCTGCCGTCCAGCGCTTTGTTGGGCGGCCTGCTTGTCCCCAAAACCAGAACATCTTTCTTTACGGTGCAGTCGCGGAGAACCGATACCGTCCGGTCCGTGTTGTGGGTCATTAATTGTCGGTTGTGTTTTCGCGCTTCTGCCCGCACTTCAATATCGGGCACTAGCGTCGTCGGCACTATTGTATTTGTGGTGCTCCCACTACAGGTGCAGCCGACCATAAGAAGGGTAACTAAGGCAAAGAGCGACCACACTTTTCTCATAAAAGAGCCCCTTTATCGCGTTATGATTTCAGGACCCTCTTCTGTCGCTATAATCGTGTCTTCCCAATGGGCCGAAAGGTTTCCCCCCAGAGAAACTACCGTCCAACCGTCGTCTTGTATGTGTGCCTCTGCGGGGCCATCAAAGACCACTGGTTCTATAGCTAAACAAGTTCCTGCTATTATTAGCTCTCCGTCTCCTGGGGGTCCGTAATTGGGTATAGCAGGAGGACCGTGTAGGACGTGGCCTATACCGTGCCCTATGAGATCCCGACTGACTCGGAACCGATGACGCTCTACGTGCTTTTGAATAGCGTAAGAGATATCGCCAATGTGGTTACCGACCCTAGCTGCTATAATGCCCCTGTCGAGCGCCTCTCTCGTTACCTTTATCAGCTTCCTGGTGCGGACATCGACGTCCCCAACAGCCACGGTACGACAAGCATCTGTGAAGTGCCCCTCAAACTCCACACCACAATCAACGCTGACAATGTCCCCTGACTTAACTATGTTATTTTTAAGGGGTACCCCGTGGACGACCTCCTCGTTGAGTGAGGCGCACAATACCCCGGGGAACCCTCTGTACCCCAGAAAAGCAGGAACCGCCCCCTTGTAAGAGCGGATGATGTCGTGCGCCTTCTCTGCGATGTCGAGCGTGCTTACCCCCGGGACTATACAGTCGCTCTCCAAAAAACGTAATGTTTCCCCTAATATACGCCCGCATTTACGCATCAGATCAAGATCAATTTTGGACAAAACTCATACCCTTTAAGATTGAATCTTTTAATACGCAATAATAATAAGATAAGATCTCGTAATTGTAAACTATTCCTTTTTCCGGGGTGGAAGCCGCTCCTCTTGGATCTGTGCAAACCGTTTATCTACGGCAGCACTTAGCCCCGGGTACAGGTCTTCAATAAAGGAGAACTCGGCCCTTGAGAGAGTTTCTTTGAGGGCCACAACGGCCTGGCCGGGCGTCATTCCGGGGACAGCCATTTTCTCACAGTTGGCAACACCGATCAGCTCGTCGATATGTAGTTGACGCATTGCGTCGGACATCTGCTCCATAACCTGCTCTGACTGCTGCTCCATCAGCTGCTGGCGGAAAGCCTTTCGGGCAGACAAGTCTTCGTAACTCATATTCTTGGCTGCAAAGAAGGCGGCAAAGGGGTCTTGGGTGTCCCCGGAGGGAGCGGGGCTTGGCGTGAAACCCGGCGCCGGTCCCGCCTCTGGTTGGGAGGCATGTCTAGAAGTCTTGTTCTCGTCATCACAATCGCGGCACGTCATACCTTAGTCTCCATTCCATTTAATTTCAATGGTTTCCGGGCCAAAAACAACCGTGTCTTCGCCCAACCTTCCGTCGGCCTGTACCCTAAACCCCATGAATTTCCCGGCAGTGGTGGCCTCCTCCCCCTGCCGTACACCAATCACCCTGTCTGCTGCCCGCCGCAACGCCGCCGCGGTTTTAGGGTGCGCCCTAATCACGTAGATGTTGGGGTCTTTGGGGTAGGAGTTGCGTTGATATTCCTGGTAAGCATCCAAGACCACAGCGACAATTGTCCTACCCCTCTTCCGATTTGTTGTTTTCAATTTGATGCTCCACTGTGCAGGTCATAAACCGGACCATGCACTGCACACACTCCAGGGAGGGGTTTACCATCTGGGCTGTTATCCCCCGCTCCTCCCCATCTGTGCAGTAGAAGGTGACTTTGCCCTCGGGGTTTACTTCGGGGGTCAGCCAACAAAGGCCGTTCTGGCGCATGTACAACTCCAGCGGCCGAACACCGAGCTTTGCGTACTTCTCTTTCCAGACAGGGAACTTCTCCATGGCATCGAAATCGCTACCCACTTAGGGCCTCCCGCAGGAACTGTATCTGCTGGGGGCGGGGCTGTGTCTTCAACCATTCAAAGAAATATTCGATGATTTCAAACTTAGATAGGTCGCCCTGCTGCTCCTGCACCCGCTCTATGTAGGCGATGGCTTCGGGGTCAACGAGAATATCGTCCGTGTTGCGTAGAGGCACTGCCCCCTCCTCGTAGAGACGTTGCTTTGTGTAGGTTAAGTACCAGTTGGTTTTCCCCCAATTTACCTTCCGGTAGCGGTACAACAAAGAGTTCCAACACGGCAGCACAATGTTGTTGCCGAGCGTGCTCCTTAGCTTTGAGAAGCTGATTCCTAAAAAAACCAGCGATTATCATGCCGATAGCTGGTGGGCCCATGTGTTTGACGTCGTTATATAGCCCGACCACCTTCTCCCACAAGGTGGGCCTGTTCAACGCGAAGCACAGAGCTATGACGCTGGGGTCCTCCTGCTCCTCGTCGTCAAGCAGCTTCAGGATCTCTGAGAGGCTCTTAGAGCCTAGTTGCACCACCTGTTGGAGCAACACCAAGGCATTCCGGGGAGAGCCCCCTGCGGCGTCTGTGACGGCCTCATAGACCTTCCTTGAAAAGTCCTCCCCTTCCAAGGTGGCCACCTCTTCGACCAGGGCCAACATCTCAGTCCGGTTTAGCAGGTTAAACCGGAACTTCTGGCAACGGTTCTTGACCGTAGGTAGAATCTTCTTTGGGTGCGTGCTACAGAGGATGATATAGACATGCCCAGGCGCCTCTTCAAGTTCCTTGAGAAGAGACGACTGGGCATCGTTGGTTAGTTGGTGGGCTTCATCAAGGATGAAGACCTTGTTCCGAACCTGCATTGGCATGAGGGGCATTCGTTGGCACAGCAGCCGTATATCCCCAATACCTCTGTGGTCGGCGGCATTAACCTCCACTATATCGGTGCAGTTGCCAGAAAGAATCGTTTTGCACGAAGTACAACCAAGGCAAGGTTCCCCCTCCTCGTCGCGTTCGGTGCAGTTGAGTGCCAGGGACATGATGCGTGCGGTGGAGGTCTTGCCCGTCCCCGAATCCCCTGTGAGCAGATAGGCCTGTGAAGGTTGACGAGCGGTTATCGCTTTGCGTATGCTCTTGATAACTTCTTTATGTCCTGCAACCTCGCCAAACTTTCGAGGGCGGTACTTGTGGTACAAATCCCCAGAACCGTGTGGTAAAACCATCTAGTGCTCCTAACCTGCCTTGTGTCCGCCTATTGTCATAACGCCGTTCTTAACATACCCGTTTCGGGCCGCCCAATCCACGAACAGGCGCAGTACATTTTCTACTGTTTGGGTGGAGATACCCACGATAACAGGTACACTACCTTCCACATTCTTCCCTTGAAGATAGTGACTTACTACGTAGTAGAGGGCCTCGTCGGGGATGACTAGTTCTTCTGCGTCCTCGGGTACAAATTTGCCACCGCGCCTTACGTATGTCTTGTCCTTCTTCTTCTTTACCATTCCCTATCCTTAAACGAAGCCGTTGATTTCCTGGAAATCACGGATGGAGCGGCGAATCATCGCCTCGACTGTTGCGGCTGTGGGCTCCATCACGTTGTGGGGGCGGGCCGGTATGATAATGTACTCGCCCCCCAAAATCAGCTCCGGTACCTCCTGCCACCCCCAGTTGACCTGCCGAATACGCCCAGAGGAAAAGCACATCTCCTTAAGAGGCGCGCGGTGCAGTCCTGTAAACTGCCAAACTTCTTCCACCAAAATCAGGGATTTCCGGTCCACAAGCCGGTTAATAACCAACCCCCTCGCGGGGGTTCGTTGGGGGTTAATGAACTCCTTGGGCAACATTAAAGCACACTTCGATCCAACAGGTGGTGCGGCCATTTATATCGTCCTCGCTCGTGTGTCAGATACCCCTCGTGTGGTGGGCTGGGGGGACGAGAGCAAGCGCCTCCTCGTGGGTCTCCGCATAGGTTGTCAGACACCCCATGGCCCAGCCAGGAACCTCGTACTTACCCTCAGGGAGGTCAATCCAAGCATAGACAGGAATGTCGTTCCGTCTACAAAAAGTAATTTCCCCGAAAGTACCGGCGCCTTTGAGGGTGGGTGTATCTATACGGACAAAAACGCCGGCACAGCCTTCGATGAGGTCTAGGTCGAAAGTAACAATGTCTTCGGCCAGCCTTTTGTAGCGGGCAAAGTCGTTACACTTGGCCTCAGCCAGCTCTACGGGGTCAGCAACCGTTGACTCGGTAATACAAGGGTCGACAACAAGGTACCCCATACGGGTCAGGATGGGGGTTATTTCCTCCCTCCAACCCTTACCACCGTCCGCAGCTTTTTCCATGGCTCCAGCGAGATATATAGCGGGTTTACTACGCATTTTTCCCTCTTTGGTAAAACATTCCGGGCAAAGAAAAACCTCTTCCACGCAATCTACGCGGCCGCACCTCTCACATGTAGGTTGGCCGCATTCCTCACAGAACCAATCTCCGGTGGCTTGGATCCAGAAACCACAAGCGGCGCAGCTATTACCTGCTGCCTCATAGTTCAGCATCGGTCTCGTCCGCATTTTGCTTGGTTTGATTATCTTCGCGCTTCTTCTCCTGGACCAACCTCTTCAGCCGGTGTTGAAACTCGTCGGAGTCGTAACGGCTTCGCCGAAATACGCCGGCCAGGTTCCAGCTAATCTCCGCCACCCAGTCCGCCACCTCCTGATGAGAGAAGCGTCCGCTTAAGATGAGTTTTTCGAGCGCGTCAAGCTCTTTGGTGCAATTAGTGATGCTTATATGGGTTAAACGATCCATTACTCCGGTATTTCTACAGTCACTTCTGTAATTTCATCGTCTGTTCCCCCGTAGGGAAAGACTAGGTATATAACATCGCCACTGGTGGCGTCCACATATAAGCGCATGCTGAACCATACGCGGGGGTCGATTTTACCCTCCAAGTCTATGTGAGGTCCCGGATAGACTCGGTCAAAGGATGCAAAGGCCGGTGCTCCGGTCTTAAGCATCTCTGAGAAGTAAGGATAGCTCGGCACGGGTGATGTTTCCAGAAGCAGAACGGACGGATGTTCCCCCACGAACGTGGACGAAAGTGGGTACGGTGCGGACCCCGTATTTCTGTAGGACGGGTTCCATCCCGTCTCCGTCCACATCGACAGCCACCACCTTAACATCTGGATGTTGTTTTGCAACCTCTTCGACAACTGAGACCATTGCGCGGCAAGGCATACACCACTCCGCTTCAAACTCGACAAGAACGTTCTCCGCAGTCTCCACCTCGTTCTGAAAAGACTGGAAGTTTGTGATTTTAGTTACAGGCATCCCCTACCTTTGTTTGGTTAGACTTGGTTGTACCTCGGACGTTGCAGGCTCGTGCAAATGGCAGCAAGCAGCTCCACATCTCTCGTATGGGTAAGGAAGTGCTGAGTCACGGTGTTGTATACAACGGTCCCCCGCCGGCAATAGCCGGGATATGTCGCGTAGAACTCTATTTTGTTCATTCCCGGACGTCTATACTTGATGTCCAGGACATGGACTGTTTGCGGTTTCATTGTAGTATTCCTAGCTCCGACGAAGTTCGCCGTCGGACTCTAAATCTCTACTACAATAATACGACCAAAAACGCAATTTGTCAATTAGTTTCCGTAACCTAACGTAATTCGAGACCCATTACCCCCTACTCGCCTTGCTGCTGCTCCTTGACGATGGTAATTGTGTCGCCGTTGGCCATCTGTAAAACGATGGCGTCCTTCTCTAGATCGTAGTAAACTGCACACGGCTGTCCACACTCTACACCAGATAATCGTACATTTGCGGGAACTACCATCTCTGTGTGTGTTGATCCGCATCCGGCTAGTACAACACAAAAAACAGCCACCAAAAACGCCCCTACCAGTTTACGCATACTTATCTCCTAATACGGTGTCGGATAGGCCCGACTCTCCACAAAATCCCTTACACGCAGCAACACCTCTTCCAGCTCCTCCGGGCCCTCTGCGTCCGCCGACTCGTGAAGGAGAACCAACATCCCGTCTCTTTCGGTTTCTAGGCGGTCCAAGTCATCCCGAAGAGTCCGAATATGCTCGTGAATGAAAGTACTGCTGGGCATACTTGTAATCGTCTCTTCGGTGTAAGCTACCTTCTCCATCTTATAACTCCATTACATCATCTTTTACTTCCCGCAGTTTGAGGTCCACGTCCAAATCCTTGTTGGGGTTTTGAGCCTCAAGTTCGAGTAGGCGGGTTTTACAAAAGGACATTATCCTACCCACCGCACTTTCTAAGTCGGGAGCACAGACGACCCACCTTCTGTCCAACAGGTCGCTATGCCCGATAAATACCTTGTCTAAACCGATAACCACTATGTTGTCCTTCTCCAACCATCCTTGATGGTCGCCCACGAACCGGACTCGAAGAGGACCCCCGAAACCAGAACGATGAGCAAAAGCACGTATACAAGGGGCCACAAAAGGCCCCCGACGGCGGCAAACGCCACGTTTTGTCGGTCCCTTACACTCATCAAATCCGTGACAACGAAAGCCCAGGTTTTAAGGCCAGCCCAACCCCATAATATACATGCCAAAATAAGCAGTACTGACATAGGATTTTACCTTTCACTACAAAAAAAGCCCGCCGCCTCAGAGTGGAGAGGGCCGGCTTTGTTTAGGGGACCCTTACGTCCTCTATGTCTTTTGATTGTAGCTGTTTGAGAACCTTCCGTTCTTCGGAAGGAAGCCGCTCAATAAAGGCCCCCGGGATATCAGTATATCGACGCCCGCGGTCAAAATACATGCGCTGCCCCTCAGCACACTCGGCTAGGTGCAGCATCAGTTTTCTCGCGGGCGGTGTCGTTTTAACCACGGTTGTGCTCTTTCATTTCGTTAATGGTGTAAAGACCTCGTGCCCAGAGGACCCCCTGGATGAACCCCAACCACCGAAAAGCCCTCTCTGTTTCCCCACCGCGCACAAGGTTTTTAGTCTCCTGACACATCCAAACAATGTGCTTGAGGGCTTCCAAATTTCCTAGGGGTTTTTCTTCAAGGTTCTCGCCCTCGATCCCAAAACCAGTAAGGGCTAACGCATAAGAATTCAGTGTTGTTTCTATTTGTTCTGGAGTCATTGTAAATAGCTGTAGATACTAAAATAGGCAGCCCCTTACGGAGCTGCCTACTAATAATAAGACAAGATTGTATGTTCGTCAAGAGGGAAGATATGGCCCCCCTTTGTGGTCCCACCCCGAGGAATCGAACCTCAACCTTCGGTTCTTCAGACCGACGCGCACACCAGATACGCTAGAGTGGGTTGGGGGGGGGGGGTGTCTATGGGGCGACACTCCTTTTTCGTCGCTGGTACTCCTTGGCGCTCTTTAAACGTTTCCATTCTTTACACCGCCTGCAACGACACCTGTATTTTCGGTACATAACTTCTTTCCCGTGGGGAGTGCTATTGCGCCTAGCCTCAGCGGTTTTTTCTCTGTGGCAGCTAACACATAGAACCTGGCACTTTTCCAACTCGGCATCACGTCTGGCCAGGGACCACGACCACACATTGTGACTAATCTTTCTGGAGGGGTCTATGTGATCAGTCTCAAGGTTAGACCAATCCCCACATCTAATACAAGGGCCGTTTTCTTCCAACCACCCTGCTCTTCGAGCAGCAACCCACCTTCGTTGATAGGCCATCTGTTCTTCGGGGTCTTTGTAAGGCATATTTTAATATCCTTGGGGTAACCGAGCAGGTTCGAACTGCTTCCAAAAGGTTCACAGCCTTTTTATGCTGCCATTACACCACGGCCACCATAACTATGGCGCTCCCACTAGGATTTGAACCTAGGACTCGCGGGTTAACGGCCCGCCGCTCTGACCAGGCTGAGCTACAGGAGCATCAGACGTTTTTATATTTTGAGTTTCCTTTCCTGCTTACTCCGGTTAACAGCCGGACGCTTTCACTGGATGAGCTAGAGGTACCTACTTGAAACAGGCTACGGTGTTACATTGAAGAACGACGACCTGGTTGTTCTCGTTCCAGGGGCGCGAACTGTTATTTACGATTATACAGGTAGTGAACATGAAGTCTGCATTCGACGTCCTGTGCTCGTGTAGACACATAACCGCGATGGGGCGCCGGGCACCAAATCTCTCAGAGGCGACAACAAACGCAGTCTCCTCTATCTGCTCTCTTCGTTCCTCACTCCTGGTTTTGCCACAACCAATTAGGAACGCCATTATCATAACCGCTACCATTAAACGCTTCACACTGCTTCCTTTCTTCAGCTCCAGGAGCAGGGCTCGAACCTGCGGTCAAGTGGTTAACAGCCACCCGGCTTACCAATTTGCCTATCCTGGAAAGGTGACACAGGCTGGATCTTCCCCAACACCCCGTCGGGCCGCGGTGAGTTCTTTTAGGCATCCTCACAGACCTACCCAGGACCGTCGTCCTTTTCCCTTAGACGGGTGAGTTTTAGCCGCAACAGGTGTTACCTGACGACATCCCTCGGGTAATTGTATGAAATTCACGGGCTTACGCTACTATGTCGTGGAGCCCAAGGCGAGAATCGAACTCGCAGTCTCTTCCTTACCAAGGAATTGCATTACCATTATGCTACAAGGGCGTGGTGTGACTGGAAGGACTGTGTGGCATTATGGCCCCCTCGATAGTCTCCATCGTAAAGTGCCCCTTTCTTTTGCTGTTTTTCTACGGTGGCAGTTAGCGCAACGGACGTCACATTTATCGATTTCTATTTTTATAGCTTCCCAGCTATACCCTACAGCAATAAGGTTTGCAATATCTGTTCTTTTCTTTCCGGGGTCCCGGTGGTCGAAATCTAAAACCACCGCATCCTTCTCCCCACAATCTACACAAGGATTCCACGAAAGATAGCTTAGTACTTCCTGCGTTGTCTCTACTTTCCTCCGCTTAACCCCCAACTTATTAGTATATCTTTTTCTTTCTCTTCTCTTAGGAGCCTCATTTTTGTCCCGTAAACTAACACAAGCGCGGCACCAAGACTGAAGGGTACCCTTAACTTTATTATGCCAGGCAAATTCCCATGTCGACTTAATTGTATGGCACTTTGTACACTCT
>SDBV01000071.1_pt1 | contig 107234 bp, 117 predicted proteins | sample 2277081 | NCBI WGS metagenome assembly SDBV01 (sample SAMN10402039, study PRJNA504765) | marine sediment metagenome | isolation source: marine sediment core GS10_PC15, 223 cmbsf | place: Arctic Ocean: Southern Knipovich Ridge | collected 2010 | reverse complement strand
CATTAATATTTCGCTATTTACAATATTACCTTCCAGGATTGGTATTGACGTTAGAATCGCCAAAGTAAGAACGGAGAAGACGGCAGTTTTTTTATCGAAAAGATGTTTAGCTAGAAAGTAGAAAGCTACAAGTGTCGGTATAAACCAAATTGTTAATAGGAATTTAAACGACCACAAGGTTCCTCCTAAAATTTTTAAAGACCAAGCCGCGAGATAATAAATTCCAGGAGTTTTGTGATCAAAGACATCAGCATAAAGTAGACCACCACGGTTAATTTCTTGACCGATTGTTAAATAAATAGACTCGTTGACATTCCATAGCGGTTCAAATAGAGATGGGACTCTAACCAAGAAGGTTAAGGAGACAATAGTTATTAAAGCTTTGTTTGACAAGATATCCTCTACAACCCTAGTAAGAATACGTTCTAGCATTTCACTCCAATTGATATTTATATATTAATAATTCTCTTCGGAGGCAAGTCTATTCTATTCTATTCTATTCTATAAATAAAAATACTGTAACCAGCTTTTGCAATTGGTTTGTGTTTATCAACTACCCAAGAATAATTTTCGTCACGATCCTCGTTAAATGCGATTACCGAAGTTGATAAAGCCAAGTAACCTTCATAATCAGTTTCACCTGGAGAGATTTTAGTGACGGGGATATTATAATATTCGGTAGCGTAACTACCAGTGTAGTTGTCTAAAGCGATTGATTCAATATTATTTTTTTTGACATACTTAGCTAACCTTTTAATATCTTGCCCCCAATCGTAGTTTGAATCATTAGCTACCTTCCACCCGTTCTCGGTTCCTCCAAAAACGATGTTATAGTAACTTAAATAGCCGGGAAAAGTTGTTGATACTGACCAGACTCTTACACCAACAATTAGGAGCAAAATTAATAATGTAATAACAAAAGCTCCTTTTTTCGAAAAATATTTAGTTATTAATCTCACTAAAACTGCGATTGCCCCGGCCCCAAATACTATCATAAAAGGATATAAAGGTAGAATATGGCGTACACCTATATTAAATTTAGTAATTGATGCAAGACCGAGAAAAGTAATTGGGATAATAAAAACCAAAAATAATTGCTTTTTTGATAGCCTTACTTTATCAGTAAATATAAGTACTAAAGATGCGAAAAAAGCTATCAGAGTGAGAATTTGGGTTTTGGCCAAGAGAAGTGTTGGGAAGTAATACCACTTGCTTCCATAGTAACCTTCTCCTAGAAGATAAGAAAAACGTAGATCTCCAGATAACTCACCTGAAACTATAGCTAGTCCTGTGAAGTACTGAATTGGGAGAAAGCCTAGTATTCCCCGATCTCGAAAAGAAATGACACCATAGAAAAAGGAAACAACGAAAAGTACTCCAACTAGAGTGTAAACTAAATGTTTCCACGGTTTCTGCACTTGAGTTAGATAAATAAATACCATAAGAGTCAGTACCAACGGAAACAAAAAGAAAGTCGAATACTTACTAAGTAAGGCAAGACTTAAGGATAAGATTAAAAAAATTAGTCTTTTCGGCGTTTGTTTATCAGAATAAAGCAAAAGAGAGAAAGCAGTCATTAGTATAAAGCCAGTACCAGCTAGATCGGTGTTAACCAAACCACCATGAGCTAAGATATTTGGTTCTGTGGCGAAAAAAAACGTTGCAATTAAGGCAGCCAACCCACCGAATATATTCTTAGTGAAAAAGAAAATAACCACACCAAAAAAGACAGTTAGAATAATCATTGGCATTCTTGTCGAAAGTAAAATCCCATCAGGATCATTTCCGTTATAGTCTAGGAATATTCTTGAAGCGGAAAACATTTTGCCAATGTCAAATTCCGTTTTTTGATTTATATAGCCTGGATCAGTTTTGTCAAACTTTATATTTTGGAAAAGTAGTGGTATAGTAGAGGTAGCTTTCGCAAAAAGTGGGTGCTCTGGGTCAATGTAATCTTGTCCGTATTTCAAAGCTACGTAGCCGGAAAGGATGTGAGGCGGTTCATCACTTGTAGGAGCATCGTTCAAAAGAGAGGTATACATTAGGATACCCATAAGACCAAGGATTATAAATGCAACTGTAGTTATTAAGAGGGATAGTTTGTCGAAAGTTATGAAGGTTTCAATTTTTTCTAACATTTTTTGAACATAGGATCGCTACCAAGAATTTTAAACTAAAAAGAAAGTATCTTCAATATTCTTTTCGGTGTATTATTAGGACAAGCTGACATTAAAGGTAGTATTTTTTGAGTTAATATTGGAGGATGTTAAGAATTATCCTTATTGCCAAATTTTTCAGTCACTTGATAATCAAGTCTCTTACCTAGTATTAATCTTGTATGCGCGTCCATACCTGGAAGTGCCCCGAACAAAAAGCCTGTAACAGGTAGAAGAATAAATTGAATAATTGTAAAGGGGAGGAAACTCTTCTTAAAATAGGCAGGTCTTGGCGGCTTCAGTAACCAATCAACAACAATTACGGCTAAAATAAATATTGTACACATTGTTAAGATGGTACCAGATATTCTTGGAAGGTAGTACCCCAAAGTAGTGAATCTGAAAGTAGGATTAATTAAAGGTGGAAGTGTGGCTCCTAGAGTGAGGAGAAACCAATTTGCTGGCCAAAGTAAATGCTGCTCCAAAGATCGTAAGATTCTGAAGAAAGAATTTACCCAGGAAAGCTCACCTTTCCTTAACCAGAATTCTCGAAGTGCATAGCCAACATCAGTTACTCCCCAAGCCCAGCGACGGCTTTGATTATATTGACTTCGGAGAGATTCTAAGTAAGTATTTCCTTCTGCAGCATCGGCAAATAAAGGTAGGTATATAGATTCGAGTTCTACCTCCCCTTTGTGAGAGAAAAATGATTTAAAGAAAAAGTGCCAATCTTCAGCAACCACATCTACATCCCAAAAATCAGCATTCTCTAAAAGATTCCATGAGAGTGAATAAGTTGAAAAATTAAAGTTTGATGCAGGCCTTAGTAACTCAGCAATGTTATTAATAGAGTATATTGTGTGAACTACTCGGACAAACATTGGTACTCTCCAAATATTATTGTAAAAAACCAAAGCCCCTTGCCAAAAACGCAGATATTTATTAGGGTTTTTCAGAAATTTGTAGGTTAAATTTGAGAGGTACTTGGGGTGAATAGCTACGTCAGCATCACAAGAAGTTGCTAAAATAAAATCTTTATCATAACCTTTCTTATCAATTGATTCTTTTACTTTTCTACCAGAGTAGGCGAGGTTGGAAGATTTACCAGCCAACTCACCTTTAACTAATGGGTGTACAGTAATCCAAAAATTTTCGAAGTGCTTTGAATATCTATTCTGAAGTCTCTTGGCCTTTTCCGTTGCCTCGTCATCTCGTTCCTCCAAACCTAAACAAACCGAAATTTGCTTGGTTGGAAACTCCTGCTCGGTTAGGAATCTAAGGGTTCTGTCCAAAACGCCTTCAGGCTCTTTATAAGTAGGTATAAGAATTACGTGCCTTACTTTAGAGTAGTCGATTTTCTCTTGCCTCATTTTTTTTAACCAAAATTTAGAAGATTCCTTTTTGATGAGATGATAACCTCGAACTGAGTTTATTCCTAGGTTTGCAGCTTTCCATAAAAAATATAAATTGAATAAGATTACGAAGTACGCTATTGCCGTAGGAACTATAAAAGCGCCCCAGAAAGGGGCCGTCAAAACAACCCAAGATGTGTAGGCTGGCAACTTTTCTAAAAACCTCATATTATTTTAAATATACCTCTAGAATTATTGTTTATTGTTTCAACTACATTTTCAAAATTTTCAGATCTTACTCTTGCAATAGTTTCTACCACGATTCTAACATATATAGGCTCATTTCTCTTCCCTCGGTGTGGTTCTGGTGGAAGGTATGGAGCATCTGTCTCCGCCAATATTTTGTTAAGAGGCATAATTTTCACAACCTCACGAATATATTCGTTTCTTTTGTAAGTGATGTTTCCAGAAAAAGATATATAAAGACCAAGATTTAAAAACTTTTTAGCTTGTTCGCTAGTACCCATAAAACAGTGAGCTAAGCCTTTCAGCTTTTCATACGGTTTGATTACTTCATAAAGCTCATCATACGCATCTCGGCAGTGGAAGATTATGGGTAAGTCTAATTTATTGGCCAATTCAATTTGTTCAAGCAAGATTTTTGTTTGCTTGGTAATATCCGGTTTTGGGTAGTCTTCATACTCGTGGTTGTCGAGACCGATTTCCCCAATCGCCACCACTTTTGGTTCTTTGGCCAGTTTTTCTAATTTATTAATCCAATCTTTTTGCCATTCATCTACGTGATGAGGATGGACACCGACAGAGGCATAAAAATTTGGAATCTTTTGGGCAAGCTTCAAAGCTGCTTCAGAAGAATCAAGCTTCGTTCCAACATTTACGACAGCGGCAAGTTCCTTAGAACTTCTTACCACTATCTCATCTCTATCTTCGTCGTAAGCTTTAAATTGTAGATGTGCGTGGGTGTCGGTCAGTCTCATTTGATCCTTGGGAAAAGAGGCGCAGCACTTTTTATTTTTGGTTTAGAGAACCTACTTTCTATTTCACTAGCAGTTTCAGGTAAGAATGGTTTAAGATCGTATGTGATTTCAAGAAGTCTGTTGATTAGGGTTTGCCAAATAACGTTCTTTCCTAGTCGAGATTTTTCCCAGGGTTTTTTGTCCTGTAAATAAAGATCCACAGCCTTAATATTTTCCCAGATAAAATTTAGGGCTTGATTAAACTCTAAGTTTTCTAGCGAACTTTCTACCTCTGGTGAAAATTTGTTCGGCTTTTGTTTTAATTCACTAATATTTACGTCATTGATTTCTAGTAATTTCGATATTCTTGCAACAAGATTCCCTAATCCATTAGCAAGGTCAGCATTATAAACTTCTTCAAGTCTTTTGAAAGAAAAGTCACCATCATTTCCAAAAGGGATTTCTTTAAAAAGGTAGTAGCGCAAAGCTTCGATCCCATATTTTTCGGAAATTGCGATTGGGTCGATTGCATTGCCAAGAGACTTTGAAATTTTTGTCCCATTTACTGTGAAAAAACCATGAGCGAAAACTTTTTTCGGAAGCTTATGTCCTGCGGAGAGAAGCATTGCCGGCCAGATAACAGCGTGAAATCTCAAAATGTCTTTACCGATTATATGGATATCGACGGGCCATTTTTTTGGATCGGCTGATATATAGTTTATTAAAGCATCAAACCAAACATAGATTACTTGCTTAGGATCGTTTGGTGCTGGAATCCCCCACTTTTGAGTTTCCCGCGTTACCGAAATATCTTGCAGACCACTTTTTATAAAGCTAACGACTTCATTGTACCTTTCTCGCGGTTGTACAAAATCTGGGTTTTCTTCAAAATGTTCAAGAAGCGGCTTTTGGTAACTAGATAATTTAAAAAAATAGTTTTTTTCAACAATCTGGTCTGGTTTTGTTTTGTGATCAGGACAAAAGCCTTTTTCGTCCAAATCGTCTCGTTTTAGGAAAGATTCATGACCAACGCAGTAAAGCCCTTTGTACTCTCCTTTGTACAAATCACCTTTCCTATTGATTTTTTTGAAGATCTCACCGACTGTCTTTTTGTGTCGTTTTTCTGTAGTCCGGATGAAGTCATCGTTTGAAATTCCTAGTTTTTTCCAGGTAGCTTCCCACTTTTTTGCTATTTCATTGGTGTACAAATCAATGTTTTTTCCAGCTTTTTTTGCAGCAACAACAGTTTTCTGAGAGTTTTCATCAGTCCCAGTTAAAAAGAAAGTCTTATCGCCTTTAGCTCGATGGTAACGCGCCAAAATATCAGCCGCAAAGGTAGCGTAAGCGTGGCCAATATGAGGCACGTCGTTTATGTAGTAGATTGGTGTTGTTACGAAGAAATTTTTAGTTTTGCTCATCGTGAGGAGAAGTATACCTCAATTAGTAAAGCGATAAAAATTATAAAAATTGAATTTAATAAATTGTCTAGATCATTGACCTTCAAGAGGCCAAGTGCTAGTAGAGTAGTAGCAAAAACAGCACCACGTCTTAAGGATGTTCGAAAAACCCGACGCGGTCTAAGATCCTTCTCAAGCTGCATTTGTTTTTTGGGTGCTTCTTCAAACAGAAAATTAATAAAATAAAATATGAGTGTAAATATAGTGGTGGATCCTAGCCATCCTGAGACAAAAAAGTAAGTAAAGTTTACGGTGATTAATTCCCCTCCAATATTGGGAGGAACCACCAAAACCACGTATGCAAAAACTCCCCAGGAGATCAAGCCTGTTAAAAATATTGGAATTAGGAAACGTCTCATACACCTAATTTTAGCCTTCTTTCCCGTAAGTTTACAAGCCTAATAGCTTTTGTTAAGATGGCTCTATTATGGATCAACAAACGCTTTTGTTAATAATTGGTGCAATTGTAGTGGTCGGTTTTTTTGTTTTCTTCAAACAACTTCAGGAATTGAAAGAAAAGAAAGAAGATAAATCACAAGAAGTTTTAATGAAGTGGTTGCAGGAGATGCGGGGAAGTTTGGATAAAAATACTGAGACTTTGGAAAAAAGGTTAGAATCTACTAATAAGGCTATCAACGAAAGGTTAGATAATGCCGCAAAAGTGATTGGTATGGTGGGAAAAGAAGTAGGGCAAATGAGTGAGATTGGTCGGTCCATGAAAGATTTACAAGATTTTTTGCGTAGTCCTAAGCTTCGTGGCAATATAGGTGAGCAAGTTCTAAAAGAATTGCTTGGTCAGTTTTTACCAAAAGAAAGTTTTCACTTACAATATCGTTTTCGGTCTGGTGAAGCAGTGGATGCTGCCATAAAAACAGAATCTGGGATAATTCCCATAGATTCAAAATTTCCCCTGGAGAATTTCCAGCGAATGATAAAAGCGGAAAGTGAAACAGACAGAAAATCGCATGAGAAGGATTTTACTCGTGATGTGAAAAAACACATCGATAATATTTCGAAAAAATATATTTTGCCGGAAGAAGGAACCATAGATTACGCTCTCATGTATATCCCAAGCGAACCAGTTTATTACGAAATAATGAGTAATATTCCCGAGCTTTCTGATTATGCTCAAAAGAGACGGGTTCTTCCGGTTTCTCCAGCAACTTTTTATGCTTACATGCGAGCGATTTTGATGAGTTTTGAGGGAAAGAAGATAGAAGAGCGGGCTCGATCTATCCTTGCTTCCTTGCGAGGGATAAAATCTGATTCTGAAAAATTTGGTGAGGCCTTACGTGTTCTCAATAAACATATTAATGATACAAAGAACACTTCGGATCTTGTAAATTCTCGATATATTGCGCTAAATAGTAAGATAGACACCGCTGGTGGGTTGAAAGGAAAGACAGATCAGGAGGCTCTTGATGAGCCAGAAACCCTTCCGCTCGAAGAAGTGGAGGAGATGACAGAAGGAAGTTAGACAGGAGAGGTGCTATGTCTGAGGCTATCAACGAAAGGTGGACGTTCCTCCTCTTGGTATTCGCAGTGTATGCGGGTGCTGTAGGACTTGGAGCAGGGGTTGTGGTTATTATGGAGATGACCAACCTCGTAGCGTTGAGAGGGGAGCTGACAGTCGCTGCTATTGTCAGTTGGTTGATAGGCTTCCTGGCTATCTATATCACATGTCTATTCATGGAGGGAGTCCATACGGGATCTTTGACGGTACCGCGCAAGAGGCGGAGGTTGCTTTTCGCGGCGCTTTGGCCAATCATGATTTGGAGGGTTCAGGTGGACCAGACACCTCGTACAACCGGTGTGAAAGTGTAGAAAGGAGGGCTGATATGCCGACGATCGTTTGGTACTGGTGGGTGTTGGTAATTGTTGGCGGAGTTTGGTTAGTAGGTGCTGTTCTCACTTGGCTGTTGTTCAGCCTTACCGATCGCGGGCCTGATGGTAGGTGGGACTTTAGCCGGGACTGGGGAGCCAAACTTACAATGGCACTCAGCTGGTTCGTAACTTTCTGGCAATGGAACTGGCCGCAGCTTATCCGCGGTCTAAAGGCAACGCGGTAGAAAGGAGGCTGCCATGTTCGGATTGACTTGGAAGAAGAGCATACTAGCTACTGTTGGGTTTGTGGTAGCGGTTGGTATTCTTCTGGCAATCGCGACTGGTTGGTATCTCGGAAAGGAGTTCGAAACTTGAGGTACCTAAACGGAAGTATCCCGGCCCAACACCGCTGGTTCTATATGAGCTGGCGGTTTCGTTTTATGATAGAATTTGTTGGCAATGAAAGATATTTTGCTGGGTTTGAATAAAGCGCAGAGAGAAGGAGTTACTACCACCAAAGGACCGCTTTTGATTATTGCTGGCGCCGGTACTGGCAAAACCACAGTCATCACCCATCGTATCGCCCACATCATTGAGAAAAAACTTGCTAAACCTTCAGAAATTTTGGCTCTAACTTTTACCGAAAAAGCAGCCGGAGAAATGGAAGAAAGGGTCGATGTCTTAGTTCCTTACGGGTACATCGATACTCGAATCTCGACCTTCCATGCTTTCGGAAACAGAGTGCTGCAGGAAAATGCAATTGACCTTGGGCTTCCTCCAGATTTTCGAGTGATGACTCGCCCGCAGCAGATTCTCTTTTTTCAACAGAATCTTTTTTCGTTTGACTTAGATTACTACCGACCACTTTCCAACCCCACCAAATTCATTGAGGCGATACTTTCATTTATTAGCCGAGCTAAGGATGAGGATATAAGCCCTGAACAGTATCTTCAGTACGTTCAGAAGTTAAAAGAAAAAAGTCAAAAGGCAAAAATGGCGAAAGAAGAGAAAGAAGAATTAAGGACAGAAATAAAAAGACAGGAGGAGTTGGCAACCGCTTACAGAAAATATGAGAGGCTGAAAGAAGCAGCCGGATTTTTAGATTTTGGGGATCAGGTGGTGATGACCTTAAGACTTTTTAGAGATAGACCGAAGATTTTGAGAGAATATCAAGATCGATTTAAGTATATTTTAGTTGATGAGTATCAGGATACAAATTGGGCTCAAAACGAACTAGTAAAACTTTTGGCTGGATCAAATAAAAATATCTGTGTAGTTGCGGACGACGATCAATCCATTTACCGGTTTCGTGGGGCGGCAATTTCCAATGTTTTGGAGTTTAAGAAAACTTATCCAAAAGCAAAAATTGTCTCACTTATAGAAAATTACCGCTCCACCCAGCCATTACTTGATAGTTCCTATCGATTGATAAAACATAACGACCCAGATCGTTTGGAAGTACGCGAAAAAATTAGTAAAAAGCTTACATCGACTCGAAAAGAAAAAGGAAGAGTACCAACTGAACTTTATGCGGATACTTTGAGTGAAGAAGCAGATTTGGTGGCGAAAGAAGTTGAAAAGTTAACTAAAAAACAGAAAGGTGGAGATCAAAAATACAATTATAGAGACGTAGCTATCCTTGTTCGCGCCAATGCCGCTGCCGACCCCTTTTTACGAGCTTTGAATATGAAAGGGATTCCACATAAATTTGTTGGCTCCTCTGGTCTTTACAGTCAAACGGAAGTAAAGTTATTAATCTCGTATCTTTCGGCGATTTCAAATTTTGATGATAGTCTGAATCTTTATAATCTTGCTTCTTCGGAAATTTATAAATTACCAATAGAAGATGCAATTATTGCAATGGATTTTGCTAAACGAAAGAATAAAACGCTGCGGAGTGTTTTTGAAAAAATCGCTGATGGAAAATCTGAGATTGAGCTAACCGAAGAAGGGGAAGCGATTGTTGAAAAAGTAATTGAAGACCTAAAGACTGCGGCAGAACTTTCCCGAAAAGAAAATGTTGGTAGGGTGCTTTATGATTTTCTAAAAAGAGTTAGTTATCTTTCCCGCTTGGAAAAGGAGGGAAGCGTTGAATCAGAGATTAAGATCCAAAATATTTCCAGATTTTTTGACAAGATAAAGGAATTTGTTGATCTAGTTCAAAATGAATCTACCAGAGCCTTTATTGACTATTTGGAGACAATGCGAAGTGTAGGAGATGACCCAGCCACTGTCGAATTTGACCCAGATTTGGATGCGGTAAACGTGATGACGGTTCATTCCGCCAAAGGTTTAGAATTCCCAGTTGTGTTTTTGGTCAATCTTGTCGCAGACAAATTTCCTTCCAGAATGCGAGGGGATCCGATAGCTCTTCCAAATGGTTTAATTAAGGAAATCCTGCCTTCTGGGGATTTTCATACGCAAGAGGAAAGAAGACTTTTTTACGTAGGGATGACACGGGCGAAGGATAACCTTTACTTTTCTTGGGCGCGTGATATGGGCGGGAAACGAAATAAGAAAGTTTCTCCGTATGTTTTGGAAGCTTTGGACAAAACAGTATCGGAAGCAGTACTGGTGAAGCTTTCACCATCCGAAAAAATTAAGCAGTTTGCTCCGTCGGTAACAAAAAATTACAAACTCCCCCAATCTGATCAAAAAATAATTAAACTTGTACAAGGATCTATTGGTGATTATGAAACTTGCGCCTACAAATATCGATACGTTCACGTACTGCGTTTACCTATTCTTCGCCACCATGCTGTAGTTTATGGATTCGCCTTGCATGGTGCAGTGGCCGAATTTTACCGACAAAAAATGCAGGGTAAAAAAATAACTCTGAGAGTATTACTTGGAGTTTTGGAAAATACGTGGGTGACGGAAGGTTTTCTCTCGGCCGAGCATGAAGAAAAGCGCTTGGCCCAAGCAAAAAAAGTCTTGGAAGAATTTTACAAAAGAGAAAAGGATTCGAAAGATGTTCCTACTTTCATTGAAAAAAATTTCCGTTTCACCGTTGGCGATGTTTTAGTTACAGGGCGGTTTGATCGAGTCGATGTGAATGAAGGAAAAGTTAGAGTTATTGATTTTAAATCAACGGAAAATCGTAATAGGGAACAGTTGGAAAAAGATGCCAAAAGTAGTGTCCAAATTCGTGTTTATGCTTTGGGTTACTACAAAAGTTATGGAGTAATCCCGGAGTTTGCTGGGATATATGACTTGGAGTCAGGGATTGTTGGTGGGTATGCGCCGACTAGCGAACTTCTTAAGAAGACAGAGGAAGAAATAAAAGATGTTGCTAAAAATATTCGATTCGATTTACAAAAAGATTCTTTTGAAGCAAAACCAAAATACTTTGGCAGATTACCGGCTTGTTTCTACTGCGCGTATAGCTCCATTTGTCTGTTTTCTTTGGCGAGAGGATAGTCTTTAAAGACACCCAAAACTTGACTATGGGGTGTATATGTGCTATAATAAACCTGTTATTACGTGGATAGTTAGCCTTAGTTTGCTAGGCACGATTTGAGGCTAAGTTAGTTCAAAAGGAAGATTGAGAGAGGTATTTTTGTAGGCTGGAACCTGATTACTATAAGTTGGTGTCAGTTTCGGGCAGATAAAAAGCCGCTTCGTCTCCAAAAAAGCCGTAGGTCAAACGGTGAGGTGAAGTGAGTCTGTACAGGGAGGGTGCAATGTTGTGGATATCTAAGGGAGAGTCCGCCCAAAGAGGCGCACTCGCAAAGCGGGCCCCAGGAACCACCTATGTGGTAGACGAGTATGGGTGTGTAGTCCGCGCTCACATCGAACGACCCTCCTGACAACCCGCCACCGGCGAAGACACAGATACTAGGGACCTTGTTTTCAGAAAGGAGCCGCCATGACGTGGCCTTAACACCACTTACGGTAAACCGCATGCCCTCGCCGGCCACACAAGGAGGAGACGATGCAACCGCAAGGAAGCTCGCCTCCTCCTCCAAACTCTCAGCAATTTGGCTCGTAAGTGATTACGGGGTAAAAACAAAAGGAGGTGAGTACAACTCCCCACCGCTTAGGGCCAAATTTTTGAGGGTTTACCATGATGTATTGAAGGGTTAGGGAAAACAGCACCCAATTGTTTAGTTGTCAGAAACCTGGTTCGGAAATAGCTAAAAACTATTCTGAGCCAGGTTTTTGGTTGCTATTTGTAACTTAAAAGATCTTATTCAGGAAAAAGATAAACTTCACAATCGGATTGTAGAATTTTATGAAGGATCCCAGGTAGGTCACTTCTTCCCCACCAAAGCCTTTTTTAAAATGAGTAAAGCCTTTCCAATTTTTTGTAGCTGATATTCTTTTATCTAAAATTCCTTCAAAATCAAATTTATTACAACCCTTTGCTTTCGCAAGTTTCAGGCCTTCCCAAACAACTAAATACGGAGCCAGTAGATCTCGTCGATAGGTAGATGAAGCGGCCTCATAATAATAGGCGATTCTATCGTAGAAAATTAGAAAAGATCCGGCTAGTACTTTTCCATCCTTTTTGGCAAAAAGGAGTGCTCTATTTTCTTCAGGTAAAGATTCCCAAAGAGCTTTTGAATCTTTTTTGGATGTCCAAAAATGTTGCCTTTTAGAGGTTTCCTTGTGAAGAGACAGAAATTTATCAATATCTTTTGATTTTTCTACTGCCACCCCCTCCCTGTATGCCTTTCGCACACTGTAACGGGTGTCCTTTTCCATATTCATCAAAAGGTTCTCTTCATCTTGAGATAAATCGATGGCTATTGTTTTTGTAGGTTGAAGACTCCATTTTTCAGTGGTGAACCCATTTGATTTCAGTTTTTCCACCAAACTTTTATCATCTAGTCCTCTGTTTGGCTCGAGCTTTACAAAAAACGCACCTTCCTCCTTAGCGATCTTATCGATTTGAGCAAAAGGAACAGGTGGATCAAATCTAGGGATTTTTATTATTGCCCCGAAAGGGATTTTTCTAACATAAGCTTTTTGGGAGTTTAGCGGTACAGTTTTCCAACCTAGTTTTTCAAGATAAACCTGCCAAAATTTTGATTGGCGAACATCCATACTTCTAGTTTACTTTAAATCGAGGGAAAAATTAATTAGTCAGAATATAAAGATCTGTTTGACGAGAACTCCACCAGCCGGATTGTATGTTGTCAAACCCCAGATCTACCACATTTCCTTTGATAGCCCCGCCCGTGTCTCCTGCTACTGCAACACCGTATCCAGGCACGTAAACTTTAGATCCTAGCGGAATAACGTTTGGGTCAACTGCAATTACTCCATAGCCTGCTTTAAGCCCAAGGGCGGTGGTACCGCTACATCCAGGGCAATATGGATCATAAGAGGTTGCAAAGACGTTTAGTTTTTTTGAGTACTTTAGGATTCCATCCGGGGTTTTTAGAGTTTGTGGTTTCGAAAATTCAGTGAATAAGGCAGACTTTTGAGTATAGTTTACATTTTGATTAACTGGACTGTTTACTGGTTTTTGAGGAGTAACTTTAGCCTTTGGTTTAATGGTTTTGACTTTCGTTTCTTTAGTTTCTAGGGGACCAATACCAGCATTCAGGTGAGGTAAGGTGTTTAGTGCTGATTCAACAAAGGATTTTTCGGTAGGAGAAGCCACAAGATTTATTTGTGTTAATAGTATTACGGTCGAAGCCAAGAAGAAAGCCCCCACAAATTTGGTAGGGAGCCGTGCAACGACTAACGTTGATATAGTTTTGGTGGTGGACAGAGATTCGCTCGCCACGCCTGCCAGACGGTTGAGCATACACTCTTTATGATAGAGGAGTAGGTTTGTTTAGTAAAGTTGACAAGAAATGATAGAATCATCAATATTTGATCGGGATAATGAGTTCCTCAGGGATATCTAAAACAAAACGAGAAATCACCCCTTCAGTTTTAGCGCCAAAATATAACCGTTTTTGAGTGTAGGTTAGATACAGTTGTTGTTTGGCTCTGGTGATGCCGACATAGCAAAGCCGCCTTTCTTCTTCTAGCTCGTGCGTATCGGTTAAGGATCTGCTGTGAGGGAAGAGACCTTCTTCCAGACCCACCATAAAAACTATAGGAAACTCCAACCCTTTTGCAGCGTGTAGGGTCATTAACGTAACTACATTTTTAACATCCTCCGCAGTTCTACTATAGTTTTTTGGGAGGTATTCTTTTTCCACCAAGGCAACATTTTCTAGAAAATCGATAGGTTTTGGGAATTCCGCAGCTACACTTCTAAGTTCCTTAACATTTTCTGCCCGCGCAGCACCTTCTGTGGTACCGTCATCAAGATAATCTAAGTATTTTGTTTCGGTTAAAACAAGATCGATAATATCTATTGTGGCGGGTGAGGCACTTTTTTCTTTAGCATCTTTTATTAGTTTCCAAAATTCCTTTACTTTTAGGTTGGTTGGGTCTTTTAAGGCGGCTGGGCCAATTCCGCGAGGCGGTGTATTCACAATACGTTTGAAACTGACTTGATCAGCTGGGTTTTCTAGTAATCTTAGGTAGGAAATAACATCTTTAATTTCCTTTCTCTCGTAAAATCTCGTTCCGCCTACCAAGGTGTATGGTAATCCTGCTCTGAGCATAGCTTCTTCAAGAACCCGACTTTGAGCATTTGTTCTATATAGAACAGCAAAACTTTTCAAATCAAAATTTTGGCCAGTTTTAATAAGTTTTTCAATAGTTCGGGTAATGAACTCAGCTTCTTCGACCTCATCTTTAGCCTCGTAGAGGATTAAAGGAATACCTTCTTGGTTTTCAGTCCAGAGGTCTAAAACTGGATGAGATTGGTTTTTAGATATAATATTTGTGGCCGCCGACAAAATTTTTTTTGTACTTCGGTAATTTTGTTCAAGGTTAAAAATTTTAACTTCGGGAAAATCCTTCGAAAAATTTAGGATATTTCGGAAATCGGCTCCTCGCCAACCGTATATCGCTTGTGAAGCATCGCCAACGATAAATAAATTCCTTTCCTTTTGAGCTAAAAGTTTAGTAAAGATGTACTGTACTCGGTTCGTATCTTGATATTCATCAACCAAAATATATTTCCAACGGTCCTGGAATTTTTTTAAAATCTCAGGATATTTCTGAAATAAGTTAACTGTTTGAAAGAGAAGATCATCGAAGTCTAAGGCCTTGTTTTTATGAAGAGCTTTCTGGTACTCATTGTAAACTTTAGAAGCAATTTCTTGAAAATAACCTCGAGCTAGGTTTTGGTATTCGGTTGGCCCAATAAGCTCAGTTTTAGCCGATCCAATCGCGCTTTTTATAGATCCAGGAGAAAAGGTTTTGATGCTTATATTCAACTCTTTCATTATATCTTTAATCAAACGTAAGCTGTCATCATCATCAAAAATAGTGAAGTTTGGGGAAATCCCAAGGAAGCCTCCAGACTCACGTAAAATTTTCGCGCAAATAGAATGAAACGTTCCCATCCAAAGCGGCACAGTTGTTGTTAGCTTTTTAATTCTAGCCCTCATTTCATTAGCTGCCTTGTTGGTGAAGGTTACTGCCAATATGTTGTCAGGTGTTACGTTTAGCCTATCAATAAGATAGGCGATTCGGTGAGTAATTACTCTGGTTTTTCCAGATCCAGGACCAGATAGAACTAGACTAGGGCCCTTACCATGCTTAACCGCTTCTTGTTGAATTAAATTTAGATTACCTAATGTTTTTTCCACCGTTAATATATTAACAGAAACTTATGTTAACCTCATAACAAAACGAGGAAAAATTTATGATATACTAAATATGTCAGTGAGGAAAAATATGGTTGAGCTAATATATTTTTATGCAGACTGGTGTGGCCCTTGCCAACCAATGAAGCCGATTATTGAAGAAATAGAAAGCGAAATGAAAAGTAAGTTGAAAGTAAGTAGAGTTGATGTTGATCAAAACCAAGAAACGGCTTCAAAATACGGTGTAATGAGTATCCCTACGTTCATTATTTTAAAAGATGATAGAGAAGAACGACTGATTGGTGCAACTAGCAAGGATGCCCTTGTTCAGAAGATAACGGCCCACGTGCCTTAAATCAAAAATCCTGGTAAAATTAAGAATATGAAGTCTGTAAAAGAAGCGGATGTTTCCGGGAAAAGAATTGTAGTCCGCTGCGATTTTGATGTGCCTGTAAAGAACGGTCAAATTGAAGATGAGACGAGAATTAATAATAGCCTACCGACTTTACAGTATTTGCTAGGCAAAGGCGGTAAACTTTTTCTCATATCAAAAATGGGACGACCAAAATTTAGAGACCCATCTTTAAGTTTAAAAGTAGTGATAGAAAATGTCTCACAAAAACTGGGAAAAGAAGTTGTTTTCAAAGAGGACTTAAATAAAGCAAGGCTAGAGGATATAGTTTTATTAGAGAACTTAAGGTTTTGGCCTGAAGAGGAGAAAGGAGATTTGGAATTTAGTAAAAAATTAGCCTCGTTCGGAGATTTGTATGTGAATGAGTGTTTTGCTACTTCTCACCGTTCTGATGCTTCTTTCGTAGGAGTCCCAAAATATTTACAGTCCTTTGCTGGCTTAAATCTTGTCCGAGAAGTAACTGAGCTCAGAAAAATTTTAAATGATCCGGAAAGGCCGCTTATTTCAATTATTGGAGGTGCTAAATTAGAAACTAAGCTGCCTGCTATCAATAATTTAGCAAAAATTAGTGAAAAAGTGTTGGTTGGTGGAAGGTTGATGTTTGAAGTTGGTGGCCAGGTTTTACCTCAGAATGTAGTTGTGGCGCCGGATGATATAGATCAAAAGGATATAGGTTCAAAATCGATTAGATCTTTTGAGAATATAATAAAAAGCGCTAGGACAATTGTATGGAACGGGCCAATGGGTGTTTTTGAAGAAGAAGCTTACTTGAAAGGATCACAGGAAGTCGCAAAGGCGGTGAGTGAATCCAAAGCTTACAAGGTTGTTGGAGGTGGTGATACTATTGCTGTTTTAGAGAAATTAGGTTTGCTTGCTAAAATGGATTATGTGTCAACTGGTGGAGGGGCGATGTTGGAGTTTCTAGCAGGAAAAAAACTGCCAGGCCTTGTAGCACTAAGATATTATGATTAAAAACATGAAAAAACCAATTGTTATAGCTAACTGGAAAGCAACAAAAACAATTAAAGAGACGGTTGAATGGATCAAAATAGCCAAACCTAGTCTAGAAAAAGTAGATTGTGCGAGTGTTGTTATTTGCCCACCCTACACCTCTTTACCGATAGCCGCTTCTTTATTTGAGAATACGAATATCAAGTTGGGTGCACAGGATGTTTCAAAATTCAAAAAAGGAGCTTACACAGGGGAAGTTACAATCGAAATGTTGGATGGGTTGGTCGATTACTGCATAGTCGGTCATTCGGAGAAGAGAAGATATTCTGGGGAGACTGATGATGATGTTATAGAGAAAGTGAAAAATCTACTGGAGAGTACTATTACCCCGATTCTTTGTGTGAGTAACCTTGAACAGTTAGACTCGTACTTAGATAGAGGCCAAGTGATTGTTGAAGAAGCCGAAAAAATAGTTTTTGTGTATGAACCACCAAGCGCGATTTCCGGTGGCAAGGCGTATCGTCCTGACTCACCTGAGAATGTTGACAAAAATTCTGGTAAAGTGGGAAAAAAATTAAGTAAGAAAGTTACAACTGTGTATGGAGGAAGTATCAACCCAGATAATGCAGTGTCATTTTTTTCTAAAGAACATATCGATGGTGGTTTGGTAGGTCAGGCTAGTACAAATCCAAATGTGTTTGTAGACATTTTTAGCAATATTAAACCTGCTGGTAGGTAAAGTGTTATTTTCATGATGAAGTATGTTGATGCTGGGATATCTCCTTACAAAAAAGAGGAGAAAACTAGAAAAAAGAAACTAATAAAATTCAGTATTGCTGCAGTTCTCTTAGGAATCGTTCTCTACGGAGGCTACCTATTTTATTGGCCCATATCACAACTTATTAACGAGATAATGCATCATCCAGGTGTAGTTTTTTCGTTTCTTAAGGATCCAGTTGCCGATCTTAAATCTACTGATGGGAGAACTAACATGGTACTTCTCGGTATAGATAAAAGGGCATATGCACCATATTCTTATAAGGATTCTCAAGGTAACGTCACAAAGAATGGATTTCTGACAGATACAATCATTGTACTTTCTGTTGGAAAGGATTCCAAAGATGCTGTGATGATTTCTATTCCGAGAGATATGTGGGTAGATATACCAAAATGGGATTCCTTCCTTGGGGGAGCAGGAAAGATCAACTCGGTTTATTCTATTGGAGATACTCAGAGCTATCCAGACGGCGGTTTAGCCTTAATAAAAAAAGTAGTTTCAGAGAAATTAGATATCCCGATTCATTATGCTCTGAGGATCGATTTTGAAGGGTTCAAAAAAACAATAAATACACTCGATGGTGTAGAGGTGGTAGTAGATAGAGCCTTTGATGATTATCGTTATCCTGTGGAGGGGAGAGAGAATGCTGGTTGTTCAGGAGGCTCTTTTTCTTGCCGGTTTGAACATGTTCATTTTGAAGCTGGTAGCCAAGAGATGAATGGGGAAAAAGCTTTGCAGTTCGTACGGTCCAGAACAGGAACAAACGGAGAAGGAAACGATTTTGCTAGAGCTAGCAGACAACAAAAAATTTTAGTAGCAGCACGAAAAAAAGCTCTTTCACTAGGTAATTTTCTTAATCCCAGTAAAGTAAACAGTCTATTTAAGGACTTTGGAGAGTCAGTTGAAACCGATTTCAGTTTGAATTTATACCCAGCAGCCTACCAATTGTTAAAGGAAGTAGATGCTTCCTCCACAAAGAAGTTGGTTTTGGATTCATCTGCAGAAGGCTTACTTTACACACCAAATCCTGCTCAATACGGCGGAGCTTATGTTCTTCTACCAAAGGGAAATAGCTGGGATAAAGTGCATAATAAAGTCAGAGCGTTATTGTTCCCAACTTCAGGTAATAAACAATGAGATACGTTGTTCATGGTGGTGATGTTATTTCATCGAGAAATTACTTAGCCAGTTTGAAAAAAAAATACAAGAGTACACTTTATTTGGATGGCGAAAAGCTGGGGGTGGCAGGTATAGAAGAGGCGATCAGGAACCGACCTTTGTTTTCAGATAGAATATTGACAGTGGTTGAAAACTACCCTGCTCAAGAAAAAATACCTTCGGTGGATACTTCTTACGATTTTATTTTTTGGTGGTCAAAAACACTCCGTGAAGTACCAAGAGCAGAAAAAGTTATCCATTTTAAAGATCAATCTGTATTTGGTGTATTTAGGTTTGCGGATAGTATTGGTCAGAAGCAGATAAAACCTACTCTGCTTCTATTAAGTAAACTGCTAGAAGAAAAAGTCCCACCGGAAAAAATTATCGGTGTTTTGACTAGGCAATTGAAAATGATTGCCCAAATTTTAGACGGTGAGGTAGATAAAGTAAGCACGAGTCAGTTTGTTCAAAAAAAACTTATCGGGCAGGCAAAACACTGGGATTTAAAAAGCACCCAAGAAGGTTTAGCGTTTATATTTCGGACAGATATCAAGATAAAAAAAGGTCAGGCGAAGAAGGAAATAGCTCTAACCGATTTGGCGTATTATTTGTGTAAGTAACTTTTTTAGTCAATGGGGTTTTGGTAGCGAAACTCTAAAAACGGTGACACTAAAGTTGTTTTAACAGGTTCAAAAAGCTTGCCGTTAGTTTCATTGAAGTTTTTTTTGTCAGAAATTATTTTGTAGTAAAAGTAAGTGTTTGAATCTAGGTTAGTTAAAGTAATAGTATGATCTATAGTTTTAAACGTAGTGTCACTTGCCTTGTCCGCTTTATTATCATAAGCCTCAAAAATTAGTTTATCTGGAGAAGTTCCGTAGATTACATAACCATTTACTTCTTTGTTTGTCTTCCAAGAGACTGTGAACGATCTATCGGTAATATTCGATACCGTCGGAGATATAGGTATTGACGATTTTGTTAGAGACAATGCATCTTTAGCTAGGAAAAGGGAGGAAATCAAAATTACCCCAAACAAAGAAAAGCCAATAATAGCAAGAATAGTTTCAATGTTAGATTTTCTAACACTAAGATGGTATTCAGATGGTAGGCCTTCTGTTGTCATTGCGGGCAGGGTTTAGTACTATTTTTTACTGTTTTCGAGATCCTCTATCAGATTCAAATCTATTTCTGGATTTAGAGGGGCTACTTGTTGCTTTGTTGCTTCCGGTAGTTCTGATTGGAGAGTGGTCTGAGCAAGCACAACCACAACAAAACCTACCAGTGTTATTAATGTCAGTACTAATATTGTTATGAAATTCTTTGACATAGTTATTTTTCCCTTCTAGTCTTATTGATCTGGGTTTTTAGTTTGCTTTGTCGTTGTTGCTTTAATAGTCGGTTCTCCTAAATAGTACCCAGCTGCCTTAATAGCGGCTGAAACTTTAGATTCATTTTTGTTGATGAGTATTGAAGTAAAATTTGTTGTTCTGACTAACTGTTCAAAGTCAGTTAAGAACTTTACTAGGTTGGTAAAATTTCCTTCAAGTGTAAGTGAATAATCAAATTGCTTAACTTTAAGGTTTGTTTTATTGACTGGTTTAGACAAAGGAATATCTGTAAATTGAGCGGCTGCTATAGTAGAATTATTTTTACCTGCGAATTTCTCTATTTGTTTGAAATAAGTATCAACAGAGCTTCCGGTTGGGAGGGCAGCATCAATTATCTGCAACCGATCTTTAACTTCCGTATAGTTAGACTCAGCTTCCTGTAAGGCCGTTACCTTATCTTGAAGCTTTTTTTCAATATTTTTTCCTTCGGAAATTTCTTTGTTTAGTTTTAAAATGTGATTTACAGCGGGGAAAACCAGTCCGATTAGAAGGATTAAAAGACCTAAAGTCAAGCCAATATTTAAATAGCTTTTTTGTGTCGGATTCGATTTATTATATTGATCTGATAGTTTTTGATGAAGTTGCATTATTTGGTTCCTCCGTCTTTACTAGTTTCGCTCTTTGCAAAAGCTGAAGTATTCACAATCGCACTGGCCGTAAAGGTAAATTCTGGATCGTCTGTAGAAGGTGATTTAAGCTCGCTAATATCTAAAGCAATAAGTTTGTCTGAATTATTAAACGAATTGATTAGTGTATATAGTTGGGCAGCAGTTGGGAAAGACCCACTAAAGGATAATTCTGTTTGGTTTATATCCAAAGTGGTTAAGGTGATTCCTTCCGGGAGGAGTTTGTTAAATTCGTTGATTAGAAGATGATTGTCGAAATGCTCAAGTCTTATCTTTTTTATACTAGAAAGTTTGTTTTGTACTTCACGGAATTCCTTCTCAAAATCTTGTTTGGAGTCTATTATATCTTGAGTATACTCTACCCTCTTGTTTAACTCGTTTTTATCAATTGTAAGTTTGAGGCTAAGTCCAAATGCTGTAAGAGCAATGATCTCTGTTATAATTATAAGATATCGGCCGACAGTGAGGGCCCAGTGAACACCTTGACCTAATGCTCCTTCCATTTCCTGCTGAGGCATTAGGTTTATGTTAATATCTTTTTTTTGGTCTTTTCGGGCAGAACGCACCATTGATTTAAGTATAGCACCAACAACTTATCATTGACAATAATAACCTAGTCTTAGTTAGATTTTTTTCGACTCTTAACTGTTTTGTCAACGAGTCTAAGTTTTTTGGCGATAGAGGATTTGTTTCGACTGGCAGTATTTTTGTGGATCAAACCCCGTTTAACTGCCTTGTCCAACACTGAGTTGGCCTTGTTGACAAGCTCAGGGTTAGGGTTTTCAATAGCTTTTTTTGTGGTTTTTTTCAATTCCAGGCGAATATTTCTGTTTTCTAGCCTCTTTCTTGCGTCCCTACGCATCTTTTTAATAGCAGACTTTATCAAAGGCATAATGTACTCCTTTACCGTACAATTTAAGTAATGATGTTAGGTTTACGGTTTATTGTTTTTAACAATTAAGTTCGCGTAATACTAGCAAAAAATTGAGCGAACCGCAAGTAGCTGTTATACTTGACCTCTATTATGGTAAAGCGCTTTTTCCGCAAAGGCACTGCAATTCTTTTTAAGCGGCAGAAAACTCTTCTTTCTGCTGCAGTAATAATGATGTTTTTAATACTGACGTCTCGTGTTTTGGGTCTTGCTAGAAATTGGTTCTTAGCGGGAACTTTCGGGGCAGGGAGTCAGTTAGACGCTTATAACGCTGGTTTTGTTCTACCTGATCTTATTGCTGTTGTTTTAATAAACGGGGCTTTGTCTGTTGCTTTTATTCCTATCTTCACTACTTATTTAACGCAGAAGGGTAAGGAAGAGGCTTGGGAGATGGCATCTTCAGTGTTGAATTTGTCGTTGATAGTTTTTTTGATTCTAGGCTTCGTGATCCTTCTTTTCCCTAGACCATTGATCGAATTGCTGGTTCCAGGTTTAGATTCGGAAACTGCTGAAAAAGCTGCGAACATGACTAGGATAATTACTATTGGCGAGCTTTTTTTGGTAGTAGGAAGTTTTTTAACTGCGACGATGCAGAGCTACCATCGCTTCATAGCTCCGGCTCTTGCTCCTATTGCTTACAATATCGGTATAATTTTCGGGATAGTTTTCCTAAGCTCAAGATTTGGAATTTTTGGGGTGGGTTTAGGAGTTATAATAGGCGCGTTTTTCCATGCCTTATTACAGTTTATTATTATTAGGCAGTTTGGCTTCAAGTATATGTTTAGGCTTGATTTCAAAAACTCAGGATTTAGAAGAGTTATTAAACTAGCAGTACCCAGATCCTTAAGTATTGGGTTGGCTCAGCTTGAGTGGACCGTTAGTATTTTTTTGGCTTCGTTTTTGGCTTCCGGGTCTATTGCTGTTTTGAGATTCTCCATCGATATCCAGAATCTTCCAATAGCTCTATTTGGGTCGACTATTGCTATAGCTTCCTTCCCTACGTTTTCTTATGAGTGGGCTGGAAATAAATTAGAGCAATTCAAAACAACCTTTTTATCTTCTTTGCATCAGATTCTATATTTAGTCATCCCATTAAGTGTTATTTTTGCAATGATGCGAATACCTTTGGTCAGACTAATGCTTGGTAGTGGTCTTTTTGATTGGTCAGATACTGTTGCCACCGCAACTACCATGTCTTATTTTGCTGTAGGTATATTTGCCCAAGCAGGGTTTTTACTGATTAGTAGAGCTTTTTATGCTATGCACGACACTACCACTCCACTTCGAATCGCTTTCGCGAGCTTAGCGATACATGTTATCGTAGGGTATATTTTTATCGTAGTATTTTCTTGGCCGGTGCAATTCTTAGGGTTAACGAGTGCCATTTCAGGAATTTTTAGCTTTTTTGCTTTGCTTTTGATTTTGGATAGAAAGTTAGGCGGTTTTGACCGGAAAAAGCTTATTTTGCCTGTTGTGAAAATTGTTGTCTCGGCATTTGTTATGGCAGTTTTTCTTTATGTCCCGTTGCATTTTAAATTTGAAGGTAAGTACATTATTGACTTAATAATTGATACTACCCGTGTTATTAATCTGTTGTTAATAACTTTAATTGTGGCTGTGTCTGGTTTCACGGTGTACGGTATTCTAACTTGGTGGTTTAAATCAGAGGAACTTAGGAGTTTTCTGAATCTTTTACCAGACTTCAAAAAGTTCACGAAAAGTTTGGCTTTTGAAGAAGTTGTAGATTCTGATCACCCTGTAAGTAAATCATGAGAGGATTAGATTGTATCCGCAACTTCGCAATTCTTGCCCACATCGATCACGGTAAATCCACGCTTGCGGATCGTTTTTTAGAAATTACAAAAACCGTCCCAAAAGGAAAACTTACAGAGCAGTATTTGGATCGTATGGATCTTGAGCGGGAGAGGGGAATAACTATAAAACTAGCCCCGGTAAGTATGGAATGGAAGGGTACTAGGTTAAATCTAATCGACACTCCTGGACACGTAGATTTTTCTTATGAAGTGGCAAGATCTTTGTCGGCGGTAGAAGGTGCTATTTTCCTAGTTGATGCCACTCAAGGGATCGAAGCTCAAACTTTATCAAACTATATTCTGGCTAAAGAACAAGGTTTAAAGATAATCCCAGTGGTAAATAAAATTGATTTACCAAATGCCCAAGTTGAAAGTATTCAAAAATCTATGGCGGAGACCTTTGGTTTTTCTGAAGGTGATGTATTACTTGTCTCAGCGAAGGAGGGAAAAGGAGTTGAACAACTTTTGGATAAAGTAATAAAAACAATCCCCCCACCAATAGGGTATCTGGATAAACCTATCAAGGCCCTAATTTTTGATTCCACTTACGATTCTTTTAAAGGAGTAATTGCTTACGTTCGAGTTTTTGATGGTAAGTTAAAAAAAGGAGAGAAAATAAGATTAATTGGTGCTGGAGAGGAAGAGGAGCCGACAGAGGTTGGATGCTTTACTCCAGAGCAAACAAAAAAAGAAGAAATCCAAGCTGGAGAGATTGGCTACATTGCAACTGGAATTAAAGAAGTGCAAAAAGTAACCGTTGGCGATACAATAACCTCCGCTTTGAATCCGACAAGCGAAGCATTGGTTGGGTACAAACCATTTAAATCTATGGTGTTTGCTGGGATTTTTCCAGTCGTTAGGGATGAGTTTCCCAGGCTTAAAGAGGCTCTTGAGAAACTGAAATTAAACGATGCTGCATTAGTATTTGACCCGGAAAATTCTCCAGCTTTGGGTTTTGGTGTTAGGGCTGGTTTTTTAGGCCTGCTTCACCTAGAGGTTGTACAGGAGAGGTTGGAGAGAGAATTTAATCTTGAGTTGATTATGACTTCCCCTACGGTTGGTTATAAAGTTTTATTGACTGATAGTAGAGAGATAATGGTTTCTAGCCCAGCAAAACTTCCAGAACAGACAAAAATAAAAGAGATTCGTGAGCCTTGGGTTTCATCTTCAATTATTACACTAAAACAATACGTTGGATCTATTAACCAGCTGCTCCACAAAAAAAGGGGTACGGTGGAAGATATGAAATATTTTTCTGATAAAGTGAAGATTTCGGCGAGATTACCACTGGCAGAGATAGTTTCAGATTTCTATGACAGATTAAAGACTATGTCTTCTGGATTTGCTTCTTTTGATTGGGATCTTTCAGAATATAAAGCTATTGAAGCGGTCAAACTTGAAATTTTAGTAGCAAAAGAATCTGTGGATGCTCTCTCTCAAATAATCCCAAAAGAAAAGGCATTTCAGGTAGGTAAGGATTTGGTTAGAAAATTAAAGGAGGTAATTCCCCGGCAACAATTTGAAATTTCCCTCCAAGCGGCTATAGGAGGAAAAATAATTGCCGCCGAAAAAATACCCCCATTTCGTAAAGACGTTACGGCGAAGCTTTATGGTGGGGATAGAACTAGGAAGGATAAGCTTTTAGACAAGCAAAAAAAAGGTAAGTATAGGATGAAGCGTGTCGGAAAAGTAGATATTCCCCAAGAAGCATTTCTTTCTGTTTTGAAAATCTAATATATTAATTTTTATTCTGACTAGTCACAACCAAGGATGCACCTAGGGTTGTTTTTCTATACACGTATAAATACTCTTGACAAGCATTAGCACTCATGCTAAAGTGGTGCTACTCTGAATCAGGTTCAATTTCAGGGTAATTTGGACAGCAGGTGTTACTATGGCAGAGATTACTGATAGACAAAAAGAGCTCTTGAAGGCAGTTATTGAAGAGTACATTGAGACGGCTGATCCGGTTGGTTCAGAATCGATTGTAAAAAAGCACCGACTTGGAGTTTCCCCTGCCACCATCCGAAACGAGATGGCATCTCTTATTGAATCAGGTTTTCTAAAGCAGCCTCACACTTCTGCTGGTAGAGTTCCAACTCCTATGGGTATTAAACATTACATAAAAGAAAGTATGAAGGAGCAAGAGGTACCTGTTAAGGATGAGGTTAGGATTAAAGAAAATCTGTGGGATTATCGGTTCCAATTTCCAAGACTTTTAAAATTTGCGACTAATGAGCTATCCGAAAAAACCGGAACCTTAGCTTTAGCTGTTTCTGAAGAAGGAGACATTTATTATTCGGGAGCGTCGAACATATTAGATATGCCAGAATTTTATGATATCGACCTTACTAAAACAGTCTTAACTATGCTTGATAGGCACGAGATGCTTACTGAAATTTTTAATAAAGCAGTGGGGGATGAGCCAGTCCACGTTTTACTTGGTGAAGAGCTTGGTTTTGATTATATGGAGTATGCAGGTATGGTGTTTTCTCCTTTTGGTTCTGGAAAACGAAATGCCGGAGTTGTTGGGATAGTTGGACCAACCAGAATGAGATACGATAGAGTAATTCCTACTGTCCGCTATTTCGGCGATCTGTTGACCGAGCTATCAGGCTCTTGGTAAACTCACCCACCAAGGATTATTAATGAAAGTTATGGCAAAGAAATCTGGCAGGGACAAAGAATTAGAGGACATTAAAAACCAGCTGAAAAGAGCCTTAGCAGACTATTCCAATTTACAAAAAAGAGTGGAGGAAGAGAAGAAGGTTTTAATTAGGTTTGCTAATGCTACTTTGTTAGTTAAGTTTGTAGGTGTTCTAGATTCTTTGGCGGAAGCAGGCAAAGCATTGCAAGACGAAGGTTTGAGCCTAGCGATAAAAAAATTTAGAGGCACCCTGTCTTCCGAAGGTGTCCAAGAAATTGAAGCTGATGGTAAGAGCTTTGACCCGCTTTACCATGAGGCGGTAGAAGTTGTTGAAGGCAGTTCTGATAATAAAATTATCGAGGTTTTGGAAAAAGGATACACGCTAAATGATCAAGTTTTGCGTCCGGCAAAAGTCAAAGTGAGCAAGAAACAAATTAATAAGAAGGAACAAGATTAATCATGATACGTGTGCTTTATTTATTTTGGACTCTAATAGCCTCACTTTTAGTAACAGGTTTTGGCTATTTTTATGTTGCTAGTGGGGTGAAACACGGCTTTCCTTTTTCTTTCGCAGAAGAAGTAGCTGATGGAGTAGTTGGCGGAGAAATTCTTTTAAAATTTAATGTGTGGCTTTTGATTTTCGATATAGTTTTTTGGTGGATTCTTTTTAGCATATTATTGATAATTGTTAAGAATTATGTTTTTGAAAGCGATTAACATTAGTACTAAGGAGGTTAAATAAATATGGGTAAGATAATTGGTATCGATCTAGGAACAACAAACTCAGCCGTTGCTGTAGTTGAGGGTGGGAAGCCAAAAATTATTCACTCGGCTGAAGGCGAAAATATTATTCCTTCAGTGGTAGACCCAGTAAAAAGAATAGCTGGGCGAGTTGCTAAGAGACAAGCGGTTGTTAGCCCGGAGACTACTATTTTTTCGGTGAAAAGGTTGATGGGTAAACACTTCAAGGATAAGTCTGTGCAGGATGATATAAAGTGGTTGCCTTATGAAATAAAAGAAGGTAAAGGTGGGGTAGCCGTAGTTGAAGTTAAAGGTAAAGAGTATACTCCTCAGGAAATCTCTGCACAAATCTTGCAAAAAATTAAGGCTGATGCTGAAAGTTACCTGGGTGGAAAAGTAACTGAAGCAGTTATCACTGTCCCAGCATACTTTGATGATTCGCAAAGACAAGCTACTAAACAAGCCGGTGAGATTGCTGGACTTACAGTTAAAAGAATAATAAACGAACCAACAGCCGCGGCTTTAGCTTATGGTTTGGAAAAGGAAAAGGCTCACACTATTGCCGTGTATGATCTTGGTGGTGGGACCTTTGATGTCACCGTTCTAGAGCTTGGCGAAGGTGTTTTTGAAGTAAAATCCACAGCTGGGGACACCCATCTTGGAGGAGATGATTTTGACAAAAAAATTATTGATCATTTGATTGAGGAATTCAAAAAAGACCAGGGGGTTGATCTAAAAGCTGACAAACAAGCTCTGCAAAGATTAAGAGATGCTGCGGAAAAAGCCAAGGTTGAGCTTTCCACCACTGCCGAAACTGAAATGAATATTCCATTTATCACCGCGGACTCAACTGGACCAAAACATTTGGTGATGAAACTGACTCGAGCAAAACTAGAATCTTTAGTCTCTGATCTAATTGAAAAGAGTTTCAAAGCGGTTGGCCAAGCCCTGAAAGATGCAAAAGTTGAAGCAAATAAAATCGACGAGATTGTTTTGGTAGGAGGACAGACCAGAATGCCAGCCGTACAAGAAAAAGTAAAGAGGTTCTTTGGGAAGGATCCACACAAGGGTATTAATCCAGATGAAGTAGTCGCCATTGGTGCAGCAGTTCAAGGAGCAGTATTAGCGGGAGATATGAAGGAAATGGTTCTTCTAGATGTGACTCCTCTATCTCTTGGAGTTGAAACTCTAGGTCAAGTTAGTACTGTACTGATTGCAAGAAACACCACAATACCAACTTCAAAAAACGAAGTTTTTTCCACGGCCGCCGATAATCAAACTAATGTGGAAATAAACGTACTTCAAGGTGAGCGGCCAATGGCAGCAGATAATAAATCCTTAGGACGATTTATGCTTGAAGGGATTCCACCAGCTCCCCGAGGAGTTCCCCAGGTTGAGGTCACTTTTGACATCGATGCGAATGGGATATTAAACGTTTCTGCAAAAGATAAAACTTCCGGTAAAGAACAAAAGATTACTATCACAGGCTCTACCGGTCTTTCCAAAGAAGAATCAGAAAAAATGGCCAAAGAAGCCGAGGCTCATGCGGAAGAAGATGCAAAGAAAAAGGAAGTAATTGAAGCTCGCAATATCGCCGATTCTCTGGTTTATACTGCGGAAAAATCCTTGAAAGATGCAGGTGATAAGGTAAAAGATGATTTAAAGAAGGAAGTTGAAGAAAAGGTTAAAGCTTCCAAAGAAGCAATTGCTGGTGAAGATCTCGAAAAAATCAAGAAAGCAACCGATGAACTAGGTCAAACCCTACAAAAAATAGGCCCGGCTATGACTGAGACTCCTCCAGGGAGCGATAAAACCGAAGCCTCCGCTCAAGAGGAGATTAAGGAAGAATCAAAAGAAGGCGAACCAGTAAAATCCGAGTCAAAGGATGAAAAAGATGAAAAGAAAGACGACAACTCCAAACCAGTCGAAGGCGAAGTAGTGGATGAAGAGAAGAAGTGATGAGGTGTTATTTGAGAAGTTTTTCCTTCTTCGTTCTCCAATAGAGAACTTTGGGAGGTACGTTAAATCTTATCCCAAGGGGAAGGACGGTTTGGCCAAACCGTCCTTGCAGCAAGTTATGCTGCGGAAATATTTGGTTTTGGGTCTCCATTTGGCTTCGGGTCCAAATGGAAATCTCTCCTCTAACCTCTCTCCCAAGCCGCGGTGATATATTCTTTACCTACCACCTCCCCTTCTTCTACCCAGCGGGCGAGTTCATTCAAATCGGCGATTGTGTAGCTATGGTCGTAGTGTCTGTCATATGCTGGCAAAGTCGTCTTATTTAGCGCAACTGGGTCTTTTGGTAGCTGGTTGCCAACTAACCCGCCTAGGGCTCCTTCATCTTCGATTGAGATTCTTTGGTAAGAATACGACAAGTCTTCTCCCAAGATTCTCAGATTGAGCCAGATACGGGATTTGCCGGGCCAACTCCCAATCTCAAAGAAGGAAAGCGTTCCATTCTCAGCGATCAGGTTGAGACTAAGAATTCCATCGTCGTCATTCTTTCCTTCCTTTTGAAGACGGGCTACTGCTTTCTCAATGAACGATTGGTAAAGAGGTATCCTTTTCTTAAGGTTATACTTATCTAACACCTCTCCACGGACCACCCATTCTATTGGAACAAGGTACTCATCTGCTGTAATGACAATCTTCCAGCATTCTGCGATGCTTGGGGGCTTTCCGGAAAGCCAACCCAATAGTTTGCGTCCAGGAACTTTCAGCTTAGCTGCAATTTCATCGACTCCTAGATTGTACCCGTCTTCTCGCGTCAGGTAGCGGACCAGCTGCACTGCGCTTTTTTGAAGGAACTGCCTATCCTCCTCCAACCTTCCTTGGATCTCCCTTGAAAGTAACATTTCCCCACTCTCCTTTCTGCCTAAATTATATTTTATATACCACCATTTGTCAGTAGGATGGCTAACAAAAGTTAGTTTTGAGATTAGTTACTTTCAAAGAATTTTAACGAAATAGGGAGGAGATTGGATTTACTGGAATCTAGCCCAGAGGCTGAATTTACTATTAGAGCCAAAAACCGATTTTACAGTGAATTTCCAACTTCCTTCAGGTAAAGGACTACCTTGAGCAAAAACCACATAACTTTGGGTAGCTGATTGGGTAACAGTTGTTACCTTTCCGTTTGGATCGGTAACGGTGAGACTAAGCTTATTATTAGCATTTCTCCAATTTAGGGCAGCTAAAAGATCTGCCTCTGATCCACCACAGAACTCCGCTGTATATTCCGTTGTCTTACCTTTTTTAATCGTACCTTCCCAGCTTACAAAACTAGCACAGGTGGAGGAACTATCCGCTGAAGTACTGGTAGTGGTTTTGGTGGGTTTACCTTTTGCCTCAGATTCAAGTGTTCGGACTCTGTTTATTGAATAGGCAGTTACTCCGATGGCGGCAACAAGGAGCACAGCCATGAGTAGGTTTAGGATTTGCGTAGTGCGGTGCCAACTATCCATGTATTTATATTGTAAGAGTTGGTTGCTTGTTTGTCAATTTTAGTAAAATCTTTTCTGGAGGGAGAACAATGGGTAAGATTGATGTTATGAATATGTGGCCTGGTCGTTGTCGACGGCCTTGCAGGACGATTTGGTATTGGCCAAGAGCAGGACATTTGCTAACAGAGGATCTTGAAAAGGAACCTAAATGTCCTGTGTGTGGGAAAGAATTGGCCAGGACTCAAGGGACTTCTAATGATGCTGAGAGAGCCACAACCAGAGTCGCAGTAGGTCTTGAATAAGGAGGCGTAGTATGGCTGCCACAGCCGAACAGATGTAGGACCTGATGTCGCCAAAAGGAAGAGCTAAGCTGATGCTCAGATTCGGCGTTCCAGATCACAGCAGGCCAGGTTGGTGTAAAGGGCTGGTTTTGATGGAGCTTGCTAGGGTCGGCAGTGAGGAGCTACCACCCGAGTTGTTGGGCCGTCTTATGCTAGCTATGACGCTCGACGGCCCGTCGCAGATGAGTTCTATAGATGCTGCCGAGTGATCACCAGAGCGGTACACATCAGTCAGAATTCCAAGGCTGTGTAGCGAGGCGGTAATCGCCGTAGCCTTGGAAAAACCTTGACACCATATTAATTTTTCCAGTTAGCAATTATTTGACCATTCTGCTAAAATGATCCTCTAGATATGGCTAGCAAAAGAGATTACTACGAAGTATTGGGAGTCTCCAAGAATGCATCCGGTGATGAATTGAAGAGTGCCTACCGGAAAAAGGCAAGGCAACATCATCCTGATGTGGATAAAGGCCCTGATGCCGAGAAAAAATTTAAAGAAATAAACGAAGCCTATCAAGTACTTTCTGATCCGCAGAAGAAAGAAGCCTATGATCGGTTTGGTCACGCTGCCTTTCAAGCCGGTGGTGCTGGGCGCGATACTGGAGCTGGTCCTGGTACTGGTGGGTTTAGTTATCAATATAGTCCTGGGGTGGAATCTGATTTTGATTTTGGGGGGTTTCGTGATCCGTTTGAGATTTTTGAAGAATTTTTTGGTGGCGCTTCTCCTTTTGGTCGATCAAGCCGCCGGCGCGGTCCGCAAGGTGGGGAAAACCTGCAATATGAGATAACCATTCCTTTCGAACAAGCAGCATTTGGAGTTGAGAAGAAAATTGAGCTTCCTCGACATGAAACTTGCCTAGAATGCAAAGGATCAGGTGACGAGAAAGGTAGTAAACCAGTATCTTGTCTAACTTGTCAGGGGAAAGGCCAAGTGCACCAAACCACCCAATCATTTTTAGGAAATATTGTGACCGCCAGGACTTGTCCGAATTGTGGTGGGGAAGGTGAAACAGTTGAGAAGAAATGCAAGGTGTGTAAAGGATCTGGTAGGAAAAAAGATATAAAAGTCACCACTATCAAAATTCCGGCTGGCGTGGATGATAGTGATGTGATTCGTTTTCGGGGTTTGGGAGAAGCTGGTGAAAAGGGTGGCGATTATGGTGATCTTTTCTTAGGGATTCGCGTGGTGCCGCATAAAGAATTCAAACGTAGGGGGTATGATATTTTAGCAGAACAGTATATATCTTTTTCTCAAGCAGCTCTTGGCGATACGGTGGGAGTTGAAACATTGGATGGCAAAGTTAAGCTAAAAATCCCAGAAGGCACCCAGACTGGGACGGATTTTCGACTGAAAGAAAAAGGGATAAAGCATGATGGATCTCGAGGAGATCAGTACGTTCGCGTAAAAGTAGCCACTCCCAAACACCTTTCCTCTAGGCAGAAAGAAATTCTCAAAGAGTTGGATTAATAGTTAGTATTAAGTATGAATAGTGTTCGAAAAGGGAAAGTGGGTCCGCGCTTTGTGAACGAAGACCCACTGTTACTTTCTGGCGGCGGCCCAGTGCTGGTGAAAAAAGGTTCCCAATCCCTAATCCACTTAGACAGAGAGAGTTACTGTTTTCTCCGGACCGCCATAAGTGCCACGCGAAGCTAGGCTTCAGGTGGCTAAACAGAACAGATGTTCTGGAATTGGTTTTGGCAGGCCCTATGGGATTCGAACCCACAAATCTTTTGGACAGGTGCCCAAGTGCTTTCTACCAGCTTAAGCTAGAGGGCCTAATCTCTCTTTTGGTTGGGGTGGAAAGATTTGAACTGCCGACCTCGAGGACCCATGCCCCGCGCTCTAGCCTGACTGAGCTACACCCCGACTCCTTCCTTTTCGCAGACACTCGTCTGATAATTATGTGGCTCCTCTGGTAGGACTCGAACCTACAACCTGACGATTACCAGTCGTTTCGCTCTACCAATTGAGCTACAGAGGATTTTTGGTGTGATGACTTTCAAACAACCACTTTTCGAGGTAGGAACCAAGTCAGGCTGAGACTGGTCTCAACCGTTTAGGTATCCGCCCCTTCTTTCCGGATCGTCGATTACGTTAGCGTCGGGCGTCCAGGGATCGTACGAGAGTCACCACACGATCTCATATTATACAACTAGTAATTTACTTGTCAAACTCGTTTGCTTGTTTGAGAGTTGACCCAGCAAAAGTTTGGTGGTAATATTGCCCTACAATTTATATTGAAATTATACGGTGGGAATTAAAATCCCACCTTATTTTTATTTAAGGGGATATGATGGCATTAAGAACAGAATTTGCAGCAGCCTTAAATCAAGCCGCTACTGAGCGAGGTGTAGATCCTGAGAAAGTGCTTTCCATAATTCAGGATTCTATTATTGCTGCCTACAAGAAAGATTACAGCGGAAAATCGGAAGATTATTCAGCGGAAATAGATCCGGAAACAGGTGAGGCTAAGGTTTTTGAAGACGGCAAAGACGTTACTCCGCCTGGCTTTGGTCGCATTGCCGCCCAAACTGCTAAGCAAGTTCTTTTGCAAAGAATCCGCGAAGCTGAAAAAGGAGCTATTCTTACTGAGTTCGAAAAAAAGATTGGAACTGTGGTAAACGGAATGGTACAAAGAGTCGAAGGAGCCAATATTGTTATCGATCTTGGAAAAACTGAGGCAATAATGCTAGCTGCAGAAAGAATGCCTGGGGAAGAGTATAGACTCAACCAACGTTTGAAGGTTTTTGTAGTTGAAATACGAGAAACAGCCAAAGGACAAGATGTTGTTGTTTCCAGGTCTCATAAAGGTTTGGTAGAAGGTCTTTTCAAACTTGAAGTTCCAGAAATTGGGTCAGGCATAGTGGAGGTGAAGGCAATAGCAAGGGAAGCTGGTCAGCGCAGCAAAGTAGCTGTTTCTTCTCGACAAACTGGAGTGGACCCGGTGGGTTCTTGCGTAGGCCAAAAAGGAGTGAGAGTGCAAGCAGTTATAGCTGAGCTTGGTGTAGAAAAAATAGACGTTATTTCTCATAGTGATGATTCGGCCAAATTTGTAGCAGCGGCCCTTTCCCCAGCTAAAGTGGATAGAGTGCGGGCGGATGTGGAGAATAAAATTGCTTTTGTTGAGGTTCCAGATGACCAACTCTCACTGGCAATTGGTAAAGATGGCCAAAACGTGAGGTTGGCGGCTAAATTAACTGGTTGGAAGGTTGATATTAAAGGGGCAGAAGGGATTACAGCGGAAAAAGAAGCAAAAAAGGAAATGGAGAAGAAAAAGAAAGCAGAAGAGGTAAAAACAAAAGAGAAAAAGACTAGGAAAAGTACAAAAACCACAATAAAGAAATCAGAAAATAAGGAAGATACGGAAAAAACCAAAAAGACATCTAAGACTAAAGTAAAGAAAGCAAAAGAAAAACCAGAGGCAAAGAAAAAAGATGCCGCAAAATAACAGTTTTTATGGCGAAACAAAGTGCGAAACAAGTAGTCGAAAAGAAAGCGCCGGCTGGTGGGCCAAAAGCACCACCAGTAGTGGCAATATTAGGCCATGTTGATCATGGTAAAACCTCTATTCTTGATCAAATTCGCAAAACCCATGTAGCTAGTAAAGAAGTTGGTGGTATTACCCAACACATAAGTTCTTATCAAGTAGAGCATGAAGGGAAAAAGATTACGTTTATTGATACTCCCGGACACGAAGCTTTTTCCCAGATTCGAGCCCGAGGGGCAAAAATAACCGATATTGCTATCTTAGTAGTAGCTGCTGATGATGGGGTTATGCCTCAAACAAAGGAATCTATTTCTCATATTCGAACAGCAGATATCCCATTTATCGTAGCCATTAACAAAATGGATTTGCCTGGAGCAAATATAGAAAAGGTTAAAAAGCAATTGGCAGAAGAGCAGGTTTTGGTGGAAGGTTACGGTGGAGACGTCGTGGCTGTTCAAGTTTCAGCTAAAACTGGAAAAGGAATCCCCGAACTTCTAGAGATGATTCATTTAGTGGCTGAACTTTCAGAAGTCAAAAAAGACGGGACCGGCGAATTTGAAGGGGTAGTAATTGAGTCTTTTCTTGATAAATTTCGTGGTTCTTTGGCTACAATCATTGTGAAGAGTGGGTTATTGAAAGTGGGAGATGTGGTGTTTGGTAGTTCTAGCTCTGGAAAAATAAAATCGATATTTGATTACAACAACGAGAGTATAAAAGAGGCAGCCGTTTCAATGCCTGTGCAAATAATGGGTTTAGAATCGGTTCCTGTAGTTGGAGATATCTTAAGTAAGAAAACCAAAGAAAAAACCAACCCAGAGCCAAAAGAGGGTGGGGCTAAGAGGGATTGGGCAAACATACCCAAAACCTCCGAGATTCGTCTTGTACTTAAAGCAGATACTTACGGAAGCCTCGAGGCTATTTCAAATTCAATAGAGTCTCTAAAGACGAAAGATCAAGAAGTTAAATTTATTCACCAAGAGACTGGGGATATCACCGAAAACGATATTCTTTTAGCCTCCTCATCGAAAGCTATTATTATTGGGTTTAGTGTAAAGATTTCCAGTACAGTTGAGAAAATTGCCGAAGAAGAAGGTGTTAGCATTCGAAACTATAGCCTTATCTACGAACTTTTAGATGAGTTAAAAGAGGGTTTGTCTGCTCTAGCCGAATCGAAAAAGAAAAAAGAAGCTTTGGGTGAAGCAGAGATTTTAGCAAAATTTAATGGGGAGGATGGTAATATTGCTGGTTGCAAAGTAATTAAAGGAAGAATAAACAAGGAAGATTCTCTTGAAGTTCTGAGGAAAGATAAAGTATTGAAGGAAACAAAAATTCGATCAATGAAACATAAGTTGCTAGCTATAAACGAAGCCGAAGAAGGTAAGGAGTTTGGGGTTGTATTTGATTCTAAAGTGAATTTTGAACCAGGTGATATAATACAAGCCGTTAAGGACTAACTATGGAAGTGAATGTTAAGAACCACCAATTTGAAGATTTGCTGAGTAAGGCAAATAAAGTACTGATTTTGGTAGGTAATGAGCCAAATTTTGATATGGTTTCTGCGGGCCTGGCTTTGAATAATCTTCTAAAGTCCTGTGGCAAAATATCGCATCTAGTTTCTACAGCTAAATTGCCTGATGATACGGCTGTCCTTTCAGGAGCAGATGAAATAAAAAGTGATCTTGAATCGAAAAAACTGGTTATCTCACTGGATTATGAAAAGAATCCGATTGATAGTGTTAATTATAAAATTGAAGGAAAGACATTAAATTTAATCATTAAACCAAGGACTTCTAGCCTTAATCTTGATGAGATTCAGACTAGTTTTATTGGTGCGGATTACAATCTAATTATAGTTTTGGGGACCAAAGATATTAGAAGTTTGGAAGTGTACGGATCTTACCGAGAGATTTTTGATAGTTTACCATCGATTAATATAGATGTAGATGAATCCAACACTAGGTTTGGGAAATTAAACATAGTGGACTCGAAAATCGAAAGTATTTGCGGGTTACTATCACTACTACTCAATGATGCAGGTATTAGTCTTCCAGAAAAGAGTGCAAACCTTATGCTTGCTGGTATGAGAGTGGCAACTCAAAATTTCACTAAGGTTAATGGTCCTGCAATATTTGAAGCAGCAGCTTATACTACAAGGTCTAAAGGAAGTGAAAAAACTAGGTTACCCGAAAGTTCTGTTAAAAGTAAAGAAAATAATGATTTACCTAAGGAATGGCTGTCCCCCAAAATATACCGCAGCTCAAAAGTCTCCTGACTTTTTGATTTTGTTGCGAACCTAAACTTCCTTCTGCTATACTAAATATATAGGATTGGTAATAAATGGCATTAGAAAAAAACGAAAAACAGAAAATTCTAAAAAGTTATGCCCAACATGAAGGTGACACAGGCTCACCGGAGGTTCAGATTGCATTACTAACAGAGAGAGTAAAAAGACTAACGGAACATCTTAAGTCACACAAACAAGATATACATTCGAGAAGAGGTCTTTTGCAAATGGTAAATAAGAGAAGAAGAATTCTAATATACTTGACAAGAAAAGAGCCGGATAGGTATAAAAGAGTTGTAGAGAAATTAGGCTTGAGTAAATAACCTTAGTTTCTCTGAACTCATTAAAACAAGCTAAAAGCGTTATCTAGAGTTGAAAGTTTGCACTTTTGTTGTACAATATAATGTGATCAAGGATCGGTGATCAGGGATCGGTGAAATGTGAGTAGTAAAATCTAGTCACAATCCACAGCTCCCCGATTACAAGCAAACGGTTTTTGGTCCCCAGAGTTTAATGACTAAGAATAATCAAAAGAAAAAATTTGTAAAAAAAGAGATAAATTGGGGTGGTAAAACCCTCTCTTTGGAAACTGGAAAGTTGGCTGGACAGGCGAACGCTGCTGTACTTTGTAAGTATGGTGAAACGGTTGTATTGGTTACGGTTGTAAGTTCACCAGCCGCCGAAGACTTGGGTTATTTCCCTTTGTTTGTTGATTACGAGGAGAGGTTGTATGCATCAGGAAGAATATCTGGTTCAAGATTTGTCAAAAGAGAAGGACGCCCAACTGAAGAAGCAGTTCTAAACGGTCGTCTAATCGATCGTTCGATTCGGCCACTATTTCCAAAAGATTACTTCAGTCAAGTTCAAGTTGTTATTACTGTATTATCTTACGATCAAGAAAACGATCCTGATGTACCGGCAATGATTGCTACTTCAGCGGCGTTATCAATTTCCTCAATACCATGGAACGGTAAAGTTGCTTTTGCCAAGGTTGGATTGAAAGGTAGTGACTATGTATTAAACCCAACCAAAGTTGATTATGAGGATAGTGATTTGGATTTGGCAGTGTCTTTTAACGAAGATAAAGTAGTTATGATTGAGACAGGAGCTCGAGAGGTTCCAGAAAAAGTTGTCTTAGGTGCTCTTCATTTTGCAAAGGAGCAGTCTAAAGAAGTATTTGGGTTGATAGATGATTTTACGAAAGAGAGTGCCTCTGAGAAAGAAAAGTATGAATTTGAGGAGGTTGATGAAAAAATTAAAAAACAGCTAGTGTCTCATATAAAGGAAAATTTTAAGGAGAAACTGTTTAACCCAGAAAAAGGTGCCAGAGAAAGTGCCAGGGAGGATTTTGAAGAAGAACTCTATAAAGAATTTGAAGGAAAATTATCAAAGACCGAGATGATCGAGATTTTTGATGAGACGGTCAAAAAGATGGTGAGGGAGGCGATTGTAGATGAAGGAAAGAGGCCTGATGGTAGAGCAGTAGATGAAGTGAGAGAAATCGAAATTGATATTGGCTTGCTACCGAGAACCCATGGATCAGCTGTTTTTAGAAGAGGAGACACACAGGTTATAACTGTAGCTACTCTCGGGTCAACTTCTTTGGCGCAGCTCATTGATAGTATGGAGGGTGAGTCGACAAAGCGATTCATGCATCATTACACCTTCCATCCGTTTTCAACTGGGGAAGTAAAGAGGATTGGTTCACCTGGTAGGCGAGAAATCGGTCATGGAGCGTTAGCTGAGAAGGCGCTTCGATCGATGGTCCCATCAGATGATAAATTTCCTTATACGATAAGACTGGTTTCAGAAGTCCTTTCCTCATCTGGTTCTACTTCAATGGCAGCTACTTGTGGATCTACCCTGGCTCTAATGGATGCTGGTGTTCCTATTTCATCAGCTGTATCTGGGATCGCGATGGGTTTGGTTACTGAAGGAGATAAGTACAAAATTTTGACGGACATCCAAGCGTTAGAAGATTTTTACGGGGATATGGATTTTAAAATAGCAGGAACAGAAAGAGGTGTGACTGCAATTCAGCTTGATGTCAAGATTGACGGATTGACAGAAAAGATGATTGAGGAGACTTTTGTTCAAGCTAAGAAGGGTAGAGATCTTATTCTCGGTAAAATAATGGAAGCTATTCCTAAACCCCGGCCAGAACTTTCAAAATATGCTCCGAGGGTTACAGTTATCAATATTCCTACAAAGAAAATTGGTGAAGTTATCGGTGGTGGTGGCAAGACGATAAATCGGATTATCGAGGAAACTGGGGTGGCTATTGATATTGAGGATGATGGTAAGGTTATGATTTCAGGTACAGACTCAGAGGGGGCTAAGAAAGCAAAGAAATGGATTGAGGGGTTGACTAAGGAAGTCCAACCAGGAGAAGTTTATGAAGGTGTGGTCAAAAGAATAATGGCTTTTGGTGCATTTGTGGAAATATTGCCGGGCAAAGAAGGTTTGGTACATATATCTCAACTTGCTTCTTACCGGGTAGAAGACATCAATAAAGAAGTCAAGGTTGGTCAGAAGTTTAAAGTAAAAGTTGTAGAAGTAGATTCTCAAGGTAGGTTGAATTTAACCCGCAAGAACGTTGAGTAGACACCTTAGGTTTATAATTTACATAAATTTTCCCAATGGATAAAAGTTTGTTGCTAGGGGAACTAGCAAAAAAGATTGACGATTGCAAAAGATGTAGTCTTTGGGAAGGAACAAATAGTGCAGTTCCTGGGGAAGGGGACTCGGATTCCCAGGTTTTGTTTGTTGGGGAAGGGCCTGGTTTTCATGAGGATAAGATAGGACGCCCTTTTGTTGGACAAGCAGGTAAGTTACTTGATAAACTTTTAATGTTGATAGGCCTTTCCCGCAAAGAGGTTTTTATAACTAATGTTATTAAGCATAGACCTCCGGAAAATAGAGATCCTTTACCTTCTGAGATTGCTGCGTGCAGATACTGGTTGGATCAACAACTAGAGATTATTAAACCTAAAATAATCGTTACCTTGGGTAGGTATTCTTTAGCTAGATTCTTACTAAATGTAAAGATATCAGAGGTTCACGGACAACCAGTGAAAGTAAAGCATCAAGTAGTGGTGCCTATGTACCATCCAGCGGCGGCTTTAAGAAACGGGGTTATTATGGACAGACTAAAAGAGGATTTTCAAAGGAACGCAAAAATTTTGAAAGATACAAGTAAAATAAGCGAAATTGATGAATTAAAAGGCACAGAAGGCGATCCGAACCAAATAAGTTTCTTTAGCTCTGATTAAGTCAGGTGCATGATTTGCAGGAGAATATAAATATTATGAGTAGGAAGTTTAAGTTTGAGAAGAAAAAGTCTAATAAAAAGCTACGATTCATTTCTCTAGGTGGTAATGGTCAGGTAACTAAGAACATGTATGTATATGAGTACGGGGACGATATCGTTATTGTTGATTGCGGAATGGGTTTCCCGTCTGAAATTATGTATGGCGTTGATATGGTGATTCCGGATATTTCTTACTTTGATGACAAAAGGCATAAGATACGTGGTATTTTCATAACTCATGGTCATGAAGATCATATAGGAGCCCTGCCTTACCTAATTGATCGGCTTTCGGCTCCAATTTATGCTACAAGACTTACAGCCGGGTTGATAAAAGTGAAGCTTAAAGAGCATAATAAATTAAACTTCACCAAGTTGAACCAAGTTGAACCACGGAAGAAATACCAGCTTGGTAGCTTCAGTGTTGAACCATTTCGGGTTAGTCATTCAATCCCAGATTCGGTAGGTTACGCAATAACTACGCCTATAGGTACAACGATACACACAGGAGATTACAAATTTGATTGGACCCCAGTCGACGGAAAAACTACCGATGTAGATCGTTTAACTGAGCTGGGTAAGAGGGGCGTTTTAGCTTTGATGAGTGATTGCCTGCGGTCCGAGAAACCAGGTAGCACTTTGTCCGAAGCTGCCATTCAAGAGAATTTCGAAAAGATAATAAAAAATGCTAAAGGTAGGGTATTAGTTACTACTTTTTCCTCCAACATTTCAAGACTCCAACAAGCTATCAATGCATCAGTGAAATATGGTAGAAAGGTAGCTGTAGTTGGTCGTTCTATGGATCAATATTCACAAATAGCTAGAGAGTTAGGGTATTTAAATGTTCCAAAGGATGTGTTAGTTAAGCCAGAAAAACTAGATAAAATACCGGATAAAAATGTAACTATAGTTGTAGCTGGAAGCCAAGGACAGCCAGGTAGTGCCTTGTCCCGAATTGCAAATTCTGATCATCGGTGGATTTACATAAAACAAGGAGATGAAATAATATTTTCCGCGGATCCTATTCCAGGTAATCAAGATGCTGTGTATGAGATGATTGATAATCTTTCCAGACTTGGTGCCAATGTTTACTATTCTGACATAACTTCCGATTTTCACGTTTCTGGTCATGGTGCTCAAGCGGAGCTTCAATTAATGCTTTCTCTAACCAAACCAAAATACGTAGTCCCGATCTCGTCAATGCATCGGCAAATGAGCCGTTATTCTTTGCTTGCTCAAGCGACAGGGGTTCCACCAGAAAACGTTTTTATTATCGATGAAGGAGGAATTATTGAGTTCGATCAGGGGGGTGCTCGTGTTGCAGGTGAGATAGAAACTACGAATGTTTTTGTTGACGGAATTGGAGTGGGAGATGTTGGTTCTATTGTTCTTCGTGACCGGAAGGTTTTAGCAGAAGAAGGAATTGTGGTCGTAATTGTTACGATAGAAAAAGCAAGAAATAAGATGCAAGGAGACCCAGACATAGTAAGTAGAGGCTTTGTGTATATGAAGGAAAGTGAAAAATTGATAAAAGAAGCGCAAGAAGTAGTGAAAAGATCGATCAAAAATAACGGTAAGGTAAAAAATTGGTTGTCTGTTAGAGAGAAAATTACTAATGATTTAGAAAAGTTTTTGTATAAGAAAACCGCTCGTCGTCCTATGGTACTACCCGTTATAGTGGGTATTTAGATTCTAGATTTGCTCCTTTGACGATTATCCTTTAGAATTAAAATAATGTTTGATAATTTTTTTGGATCCTCAAAAAAATCTGATAATCTGAAAAATGTTATTTCCACTCATGAGCAAATATCTTCCGAAAATTTACACCAAAAACACCCTCATCTTCAAGGTATTTTGGATAAGCACAATATTGATTTGAAAAATGTGAGAAAAAATAGTGTGAAAGTTGGTGCCGCAGCGGCGGTTCTTGGCGCATTTCTTGCAGTCCCTTTTCTTCTTGGTTACCCCAAGCATCATGAGCAACCACCAGCTCAGACCAAAACGACCGCAGATTCTAAGCAACTTGGGCATTCTGTTTTGGGTCCATACGAAGAACCGCAATTAGAGGGTGGCAGTTCTGGCGCAGTTGAAGGATCATCTAAGGGAAAAGGCCCCTTCTCAAAAGAGGGTGGTGTTGGAGTTGGCTCACCACCTGCTGGTGGAGAGGGAGAAGATGGAACAAAGGCGGAACCAAAATCCCAAGGCCACAAATACGGTCGCTCCTACCTAGCACCGCCGAAAAGACACGGACTTCATGATTTAGGATTGCATAAGGGTGAAGATGAAGGTGAAGGCAAAGGGAAGGGTCACGAAGAACCTCACCTGGATGAATTAGAAGTAAGACACCCTGATAAGGGAGAAAACTCATGAGTGTTTTTTATGACCATTTAATAGGCTTGGATGAAATTCATAATGACCTAACTGAGTTTGATTTACCCTTCAGAGATCATTACGATTTGCTAAACCAGGTTGATTCTATCTTGCACAACGAAGTATTGGATGTAATTTTAGTAATATTACCAGTAGAGCACCACGAATATTTTCTAAAGTCGTTCAACGATAGACCTCATGATCAAGACCACTTGGTATTTTTACGCCAATTTGATCCTGAAGTTGATCGTAAAATCCAAGAAAAAGCTCACACAGCTAAGACTAAAATAAAGGAAGATATTAAGAAAGTGAAAAAGTAGGTTAGATACTCCTTAATTTTTAACCCCTTAAAGTTTAGCAGGTTCTCAGCTTGACAAAACCTATAGTGGATTTATAATATTTGCTCCTTGAGCTCGAACGTGAGAGCTTGATCTTGCTACCGATGAAAGGTTTGTTTCATTGGCGGCTCAGAAATATAAAGGAGGAGGATGATGGCGGGATAGACTAACTAGGAAATCTTCTGTTGTCTGTGCGGGACTGAGCTTCAATACAAGCGTATTATGGAGCAAAGACCGCAAGATGGGAACTTGCGGTATATTGAGGAAGAAGTTGGCTTTGTCTGCAAACCCTGCCTTGAGAAGAAACCGGATGCGAAGCCGCCTATACTGCACACACACCACCACGGCGAGTTACTCGGACCCTTTGAGCGCTGCCCCGGAGGATTTTCAGGACACGGAGGCGTGGGTCTCCTTTGCGCGGCAACTGGTAAAACAGCCTGGTTTGCAGATCGTAGCTAGGACTTGAGGTATAAGGATGCCCCGGCAGAACCTGATACAATCTTCAGCGGTGAGTCACACCACTCACCGCAAGGTTCCACCCAAAACTAAGTACACAATCCTATAGTTTGACATTACCTTCCATCTCTGCTACATTTTAAACTCATCTAGATTGAAACCTAGAGTGATTTGTGCGAAAATCAAACAGCAATGCCCAGAAGAAAAGGATTTAAACTTCGTCTCAAAGAAAAAACTTTCAAGACTATCGTTGGTCTGCTCCTAATTTTATTGGGTGGTCTTTCTTTCCTATCTTTTTTTGGTCAGGTGGGTTTAGCAAGAGAGTTGCGAGATACGTTATTTGATACTTTCGGTTGGGTTACCTATGCGGTTCCAGTTGCTCTGGTTTTGGTAGGACTTCTTTTTACCAAACTAAAGATAAAATACATAGTACCAAACACGGTGTTTGGTTTTTGGGGGTTTATCCTATCAATACTTTCACTCTCTGCTTCTTTTAACTTGGGTGCGGCTGGTTTGGTGGGAAGAAGTGTCTGGAATTTTGTTTCCTCAGTCCTTTCTTCACCGGGTGCTTTTTTTGTATTTTTTATTCTTTCGCTGGTATCGATCGTTGTTTTTTTCAATACTTCTTTAGAAGGAGCAGCCGAATTTCTTGGAAAAGCGTGGCAACTAGGGAAGAAAGCTTTTCAAAAGTTTTTTGCCCGGAAAGAAAAAACAGCGGGATCTTTAGGTAAGTCACCCTTCGAAACTAAAGGGATGGATGAGAGTAAGCAGGATAAAGGTTCTGAGGAAATTTCTACTGCCGTTGTTTCAAATCTTCCAGGAAGTGACAAAGTTTGGGAGTACCCACCACTTGATATTTTGACGGAAAGTCTTGGAGCGAAAGCAGAAAGAGGAGACATAAAGCAAAATGCAAGCCTAATAGAGAAAACTCTGGAGAGTTTTGGGATAACTGCGAAAGTAGCTGAAGTAAACATGGGACCTGCTGTTACTCAATATGCCTTGGAGATTGCAATTGGAACGCGTCTTACCAAGATTACTTCTTTGGCAAACGACATAGCCTTAGCTTTAGCAGCCCCAACAGGGACGGTTAGAATCGAGGCACCAATCCCAGGAAAGGCTCTTGTGGGGATTGAGGTGCCAAATATTAAACCTGAGATTGTCCCACTTCGGTCTATTTTAACCTCGTCGGCTATGCAAAAGGCGAAATCAAAGTTAAGTTTAGCACTTGGACCTAATGTTTCTGGGACACCTGTGATAGATGGATTGGGTAGGATGCCACATATGTTAATGGCAGGTTCAACTGGTAGTGGTAAAAGTGTGGCTATCAATACTTTTATCAGCACCCTTCTTTTTAGAACGACTCCAGCAGAAGTAAAGCTTATTCTTGTAGACCCAAAAATAGTTGAACTTTCACAATGGAATGGTATCCCACACCTTCTTTCTCCGGTTATCACAGAACCAGAAAAGGTTCTTTCCGCGCTTCGTTGGGCAACTAGTGAAATGAATCGTCGTTATAAACTTTTTGCTGAAGTGAATGCGAGAAATATAGATCAGTACAATGAAATGAGTGGGTTTCAAGCTATTCCCTACATCGTGATAATAATCGACGAGTTAGCGGATATTATGCTTTTTGCGCCAGTTGAGGTTGAAGATGCTATCACTCGTTTAGCTCAGATGTCTCGAGCAACTGGTATCCACATGATTTTAGCAACCCAGAGGCCGAGTGTAGATGTTATAACAGGATTAATAAAGGCTAATATACCTTGTCGACTTAGCTTCAATGTCACTAGCCAAGTGGACTCTCGGGTAATTATTGATCAGGTAGGAGCGGAAAAGTTGCTTGGTAGAGGAGATATGCTTTATGTTCCACCTGACGCGTCAAAGCCAAAAAGAATTCAAGGTGTCTTTGTCTCTGAGCCAGAGATAAACAAACTGATTGAGTTTTTGAAAAAATCTGGAGTCGAACCGCAATATACTGAAGAAGTAACAAGTATGCCGGTTTCAAAACTTTCAGGTAAAAGTAATAGAGCAGAAGGCGATAGGGATGATTTATTCGAAGAATCAGTAAAAGTAGTTTGCCAGTATGATAGAGCTAGTGCTTCACTTTTGCAAAGAAGACTTCGAGTCGGTTATGCCCGCGCGGCAAGGCTTTTAGATGAACTCGAAGCAGCTGGAGTAGTTGGAATCGCTGACGGATCGAAAGCAAGAGATGTTTTAGTAAAAGATCCTGCCCGGGTACTATCTCCTCAAGAAGAGAGTGAGTAAATTGAATGAAGACAGTTGGGCAGATTATTAAAGATGCAAGAGAACAGAAAAATATAAGTTTGGAAGAGGCGGAGAAAGCCACTAAGATACGAAAGAAAATGCTTAGAGCTCTTGAAGCAAGCGATTGGAGGAATCTACCATCCCCAACTTTCGTAAAAGGCCTTCTGAAAAACTATGGGAGTTTCCTTAAACTTGATACCAGAAACCTATTAGCTTTTTTTAGAAGGGAATATGAAGAACCAAAAACTCAAAAAAGTCTCTTAGTTTCTCGGGTAAAATCATCAAAATTTCGGTTCACCCCACAAGTTGTTACTACTGCGGTTTTTGCGCTCATTCTTATTACAGCTGGTATTTATCTTTTTTCGCAATATCGTTCTTTCACTGCATCCCCTCTTTTAGAAGTTACTGAACCTTCTAACAATGTTAAAGAAGAAGCATTAGATGTTAACGTAGTTGGAAAGACATATCCTGATGCCACTTTGAAAATTAATGGTCAGCAAGTACAACTTTCTCCAGGTGGGACATTCTCAGTAGCGGTAAGTTTGGTTGAAGGAATAAATACAATTGTTATAACAGCTGAAAATCGTTTTGGAAAAATTTCAACTGAGAAAAGAACTGTAGTAGTCGAGACAAAAAAGGCTGGTGTGATAGATCAAAAACCAGGGAAGAAAAAAGTAAAGTTGACTCTAAATATTGGTCCGCAGTCTGCCAATGTTAGAATTGAACTGGACGGTAAGAAAAATTTTGAAGGGGTTTTGGTTGCAGGGAGTGGGAAAGAGTTTGCTGCTGAGGAAAGAGTTAAAGTTTTTACTAGTAACGCCGGTTCTACAAAAGTCACTTTTAATGGTAAAGAACAAGTTTTAGGAAAAGAAGGAGAAGCGTTAGAGCGAGAATTCAAGAAACTCTAGGATCGGGTTTTACAGATCCAGAACAGACGCCTTAGAGAGTATCTTGCCAAGGAAATTGGCTTATGCTATTCTTGCTTTACTTACACTTTAAAAACTGCTCCTTCAGGCATAAAAGCCTCGGGGCCTGGAGTTATGGATACAGCTACACTATTTACTATAGTTATAATAATCGTCACCATAATACTAGTAGCGGTTGGGATTTATTTGATTTTAGTTTTGCATGAAGCAAGACAAAGTTTGAAAAAAACTAACCACATTTTAGACCATTTAGAGTCTGTTGTTGATATTATTGACACAAAGATTGCACGACCAGCCTCCTCGTTAGGAGGAGTTTTGGTCGCGGTAAAGGAAGGTTTAGAGGTTCTTAAGAGTTTTAAGAAAACAATATCTAGAGAAAAGGAAAATGATTAATCATAGTGATCGAGAGAATGGTAGGGAAGGTAAATTCTATAAGGGCTTGTTTTATGGTCTGATGTTAGGAGTTGGTTTGGTCTGGTTTCTTGGCACTAAAGAAGGAAAGAAACTAAAAGAGCAACTTAGTGATAAGGGTGAGGGTTTTATTGAAAAGGCAAAAGAGACTGTGGACAAAAACTTGGCAGAAAATTTTGTCGAAGATGACCAAGGCATTTCTGAGGAAAACACTAAAGAATCTAAATCTTTACCGCATCGCCTTTTTGAAGAAAAGTGATCTTAAGCTTCTGGCGACGGGTCGCTTACCAAAAGCTGTCCCAAGTTGGCTATGAATTCTGGGAAGTAGTGGGAAATTATACTAATATCAAATTCCGTCAAGATGGCTTCTTTTGGTTCCTTCGAAAGTAAGAATTCAAATGACTTTTCTACCACCTTCTCTGGATCGTATCTAGCGCCGATTCTAGTGACAAAATCACGATCCATTGTAACTCTGTGTTGAGTCGAACCACTTTCTTCAAATACCTCAACAGTAAAATGCCAGCCTAGATTAGTTTCGCGCGATTTTATCTTGATATCAGTCATACAAAATATCCTACCAGATTATAGCACATGCTTTTTTTTAAAAACTTTATAAAAAGGTTTGATAGATCAATTTCGTGGAGGTTAGTAACGTTTGGGGTTTTTTACCCGTCTAGTTCTTTGTCGATTGATTCCTTGAACTGATCGTAGCTTAAACCACCTTTATGCATCTCCCCATTTATGAAAAAGGTAGGGGTGGCGCGTACTCCAAGCCTATCACCATCGTCCATGTCCGCAGTTACTTTATCCTTGAACTTGCCGGAATCTAAGGCCTCGTTGAATTTATTCATATCCAGTCCTAATTCTTTGGCGTATCTTTTTAGATTTTCAACTTCCAAGTTTTCTTGGTTCGCGAATAAAAGATCGTGATACTTCCAGAACTTACCTTGTTCACCTGCCGCTTCAGATGCTTCGGCTGCTTTTAAAGCATTTTTGTGAGAAGCAACTAGTGGAAAGTGGCGATAAGCAAATAGAATTTTGTCGCCGTATTCTTGGGTTATTCTCTTCACGATAGGATGCGCGGAGCCACAAGCCGGACACTGGAAATCGGAAAATTCAACAATAACTACTTTGGCGTCTTTGTTGCCTAGAACTTGGCTTTCTTCTTTAACCAAGTTTTCTTTTGTGGCTTCAATTGGAGGCTCGCCGCCAGAAAGTAAAAGAACTCCGGCGACTACAATAATTAAACTTACCACTCCAATTCCAATAAAGATCCCTTTGTCTGAAAGGCCTTTCATTTGGAGCTATTTTACACTATGAGCACAAGTTTGTTAACCCAGCAGTTTCAAAAGCCAAGGGTTTGATTTTACTAGCCCGGAATCTTCGATTGATTTATCCAAGCCCCACACGCGCCCGGCACCAGCTGCGGCTAACAAGACGAGGACCAACGCATAAACTATATGGTCATCAATAACATAGGCGTGCTCTGGAGGGAAACTGGCTAGCCAGTAAAGAAGCATCATAGCTGCTCCCCACAAAGCTGACCATCGCACCAGTACTCCCAATATAATAGCTATTCCAATGAGAAGTAGGCCATAAGCATTGAGATAGTCGACAAAGGTGCTTCCAGCCATACCGCTGAATAAATCGGCAAACGTCCCTTCTAGATTGCCCAAAAACCCTGCAGCAGTCCAGTCTTTTGCATCTGTAAAAAATGTGACTACTTTAGACCAGCCAGCATAGAAAAATACCCAGCCAATCCCAAGTCTAAGTAAGAATAATGGAACTCTTGCGGAGTTCGACATATTTTCACCTCCTTTCAGAAATTACCCACCAAGCGTATGAGCGATTGGCTCAAAAATAGGCGGGAAAACCATAATAGCAAAGAGTATGGTGGAGATAACGAAGAACCAGAAGGCAAAGGTTTGATCTCTAACTCTTACTACATGAAAAATGGCTGAAAATACAATAAAGATTATAATGGAAACGGTGAATAAACCAAGCAAGGGCCCTATCGGTTTATAAAATGCCAAAAGGCTCTTAACTCCTGGGAAGGCTACCTTAAGAATACCCAAGACCCAAAAAGCTACTAAGGCGATTGCGGCAGAGGTCAAATACCCATTTGCAGTTTGTATGTTTAGTTCATCGTTTTGTTCCATAAATTCTACTCCACTGGTGCGGCTTTGGTGACAATTACACCTTCTGCCGCTACCATAAGAACAAAGATTAAAGCTACTATTAAAGAAAATATAACCGACTTTCGAAGAAGTCTTACGTTCTCGTTATTAAGCTTCTTACCAAGTGTTTCGGTAACAATAAAAGCAACTAAGATTATTAAAGGTGGGGCAAAAGCCAAGAATTCTTTGTGCTCAAAGACTACTCCATGAAGCCAAGCTGTAGCCTCAGATGCTTTCAAGATTGTTCGTGGCCCGCCTTCGGCTCGGTAAGGTATATAAACTGTTAATCCAAAAATGTCCAGCAAGACTAGATCGGCAAAAAGTAGGATAAGGGTGATTTTTAACCAGGAAATAAATTCGACATGTTTCTTCACGATGAAGTAAAGTATTATCCCTGCACCGAATAAAATAAGCGAAAGCATTGCCAAAAAACCGTGGAGGTCGGCAAACTTACTCCAAAAAGGTAGATTTAGAAGGTTTGTTATAGTTTCAATCATGGCAGATTATCACCCAACTATTCCCTGTAGGGAGGCGATCATGTAGAAACCAAGTAATAGTAGGAAAATGCCGACTCCAAGCCTCATCACTCCTCGGTGCTCTTTTCTCCAGTTCTCAAGGGTCTCAGAGGTAGTTCCAAAATAGGAGATCCCAATTATAACAAAAAGTGGGATTATGAAAATAAAGTTATAAATTAAAAGCATTGGGACTGCTTCAGAGAATTCCCCTTTTGAAAGAAGTCCTAGAACAGCTAGATATGGAGCGCCAGTACAGGGGAGTTCTACTAGAACAACAAATACTCCTAGAAGGGCTGTTGTCAGAATAAGCAAGGCTGGGTGGCGCTGTTCCAGAGATTCAATTTTAGAAGTGTAGTATTTTATTCGGTCTCCACCACCAGGAATTATTTGAAGTGAAGGTCCTTGGCCATACCAAAAATAGTCTTTTACTTCCAAAAGTCCAGCAAAGATTGCGATTAGGGCAGCCAGCCAATAGAAAGCGTTAGCAAGATTTGTATCAAGGGCTATCTTTAGTATTCCAAATCCCAAAAGGAGATAGGTAAGATACACGATTGTGGAGTAGAGTAGCCCGAAGAGCAGCATTTTGTTCGCACTCTTGAACATTTTATTCATGAAAGCTATTAAGAAGATAAGGACACCAAAAACACAGGGGTTAATACTATCTACTGCAGCGGCTACAATTATGATTGGTAGTGTTAGTTCTCCGTCCATTTATTTTTCCTCTCGTTGATCGCTTCTTACCTTGAAATAAATCAGGTAAGAAAACCTCATTCGCAAAGTGTCATTCCTCCAATTTTTCTTGCGGAACTCCCGCAAAATCTGCTAGTTCTTCTAAAGATTGGAGCCCAGTAACCCTTTTTACTTCTATTCCGTCTGGTTCTAATATAAAGGTGGGAGTGTGTGTAATATCTTTTTGTAAACAAAGTTCAGGGTTTCCGTCCGGACCCTTTGGATGACATTCCACGAAGTCCAATTTTTTATAAGCATCGCCTATCATTTGCTCTTGACGCTTACAGTTGTTGCATGTATACGATTTATAATAAACTACTCCTTTTTCATTCAAAGCTTCAACAAAAGGAGTGTAGTCTTTTTGGGCTCCAGTACTAGCTTGGGCAAAATAGGTGATTCCAGCCGCTACAATTCCAGCAATGACAATTGGGATTGCCATTCGGAAGACCACGCTTGCTTTTTGTTTCATGGCAACGAAGGAAACGGCCAATATTGCAAACATTAGGGCTTTCGAAGTCTCACAAAGAACACACCATGCCTTAATTACAAAGTACTCAAGACTTGAAAGATACAAAGAAGGTATTAAAACAAAAAGGGTAAGGAAAAATATGAGTTGGAATACAGATTTTTTTCTGTTAAGTAGTATCAGTAAAAAAGTTAATCCAAAATAACCCAGACCAAGGATTGAAACAGGTAAGCCAAATATCTCTGAATAAATACTGGTGGTTACAACATCGCAAGAGACAGTTTCAGAAATATCACAGAAAGAAGTTTTCTCGGTAAAATGGATAAATGTAAGGTAGGCCATTATGCCGAAGCCAGTTGCGGAAATTAGAAGTGTGATTATTCGGTCGATGCTAAATAAAGGTTGTGTGTCGCTACTCTTTGGATCCATATTGGACAGAGATAAATTCAAACTACTAGTTTATTATAAGGTTAAAGCATTCAACTAGTCAATGCTTTGAATTAACCATCAAAAATCTTCGTAAAAACAAAAATGGTTATTATTCCCAGAAGAAAAATAAGGATTTGATAAGGCCTGCTGTTCTTTACAGATGTTTCGTGCAATTCGGGAATCAAGTCGGCTGCTGAGATGTAGATAAAGTGGCCGGCAGCAACTGCTAAAAAGATATAAAGGTATTGTTCAATAAACGAAGCAAAAAAGAAAGTAATCAGAGCCCCAACTAGAGCAACAAGAGCTGATAGAAAGTTATAGATTACAGCTTTCCTTTTCGATAGACCGCAAGCAAGTAAGACCCCCATGTCAGCAATTTCTTGAGGTATTTCATGGGCGGCGACTGCTAGGGCGGTAGTAATTCCAAGTGGAATACTGGTTAAAAAAGCAACGGCAATTATTATACCGTCTATAAAATTGTGTACCCCATCTCCAATAATTATTAAGCTTACAGTTGGTTTCTCTCCGTGGCCGTGATGATGATGGAAGAGACGTATGTAACGCTCTGCAAAGAAAAAAGAAACAAATCCTAAAAGGGCGTATAAGAAAACATTAGCTTCACCGGCCTTCTCTACTGCTTCAGGAAAAAGATCTAAAAAAGCGACCGCGATCAATGCTCCAGCAGCAAATCCAATTAGGTTGTTTGAAAAAGACTCAGTTATTTGCTTTCTGAGTAAAAGAAAAAAACTTCCGATTAGCGAAATAACGCTTCCGATTAGAGTAAAAGTTATAATGTAAGCTAGAATCATAATTCTCAGGGAATTTTATCACAAAGTATAACTGAAGAACATGGTTTGCGAATTATGTAATAAAGAAAAGCCAATAATGGGTAGCTATATAATACCAAAATTTATTGGTGTTTGAGCCTTTAGTTGATAGAGCCTCTCTCATTAGCAATCGTATTGAATTGCGCAAGCTGGTGGCTTATACTATTATCCACATGAAGGCAAGCGAACTTAGAGAAAAGTTTCTGAAGTTTTTTGAGAAAAAGGGGCATAAGATTATCCCATCTGCTTCTCTAGTACCATCCGAAAAAGTTGAACTTGCTGGTACTCAGCGGGTTTTATTTACTACCGCCGGAATGCACCCACTTATCCCACATTTGCTGGGTGAACCTCACCATCATGGGAAAAGGCTAACCAACGTCCAAAAATCTCTTCGAACTGATGATATCGAGGAGGTTGGAGATTCTTGGCACAACACATTTTTTGAAATGTTAGGCAATTGGTCTCTTGGTGACTACTGGAAAAAGGAAGCAATCAAATGGAGCTACGAGTTTCTCACCTCAGAGTTAAAAGTACCTCATGAAAAAGTCTGGGTGACAGTTTTTGCTGGCGATTCTAATTCTCCAAAGGATACAGAATCTATCAAAGCTTGGAAAGGTCTTAAAATCCCAGAAGAGAAAATTGTGGAACTTGGGAAGGAAGATAATTGGTGGGGACCAGTTGGTCAAGTAGGACCATGTGGGCCAGATACAGAGATGTTTGTCGATGCTACAAGCAAACCACACAGTGCAAATTGCAAACCTGGGGATAATTGCGGCCGGTTTTCTGAAGTTTGGAATGACGTTTTCATGGAATATGACAAGCAATCAGATGGTAGCTACAAAAAGTTGAAACAGAGAAATGTGGATACAGGGATGGGGGTTGAGCGAACAACAGCTATCTTACAAGGTAAAGGTAATATTTTTGACACTGAACTTTTTTCTCCAGTTATGAAAAAACTAGAAAAGGAATCGGCCAATTGGAACCTAAAATCGGCTCGAATCATTGCCGATCACGTTCGGGCGACGACATTTCTAATTGCCGATGGAGTAGTACCTTCCAACGTAGATCGGGGATATATTCTACGACGTTTAATTCGTCGCTCTATTCGGCACGGTCGGCTTTTAGGAATTAACGAAAATTTGACTCACGATATTGCCAAAGAGTTTATTCATATTTTCGGTGATGTTTATCCAGAACTACAGAAGAATGGTGAAAGAATTTATGAAGAATTGGATTCTGAGGAAGTAAAATTCCAGAAAGTACTAACTGAAGGTATGAGAGAATTTGAAAAAATAGGTGACAAAATTACTGGTAAAGATGCCTTTTTCTTGTATGAAACTTATGGGTTTCCACCTGAACTTACATTTGAGCTAGTTTCCGAAAAAGGTTTAAAGGTGGATCGGACTCAATTTAACGAACAGTTCAAAAAACACCAAGAAGTTTCGAGAGCCGGCGCTAAACAAAAATTTGCAGGTGGGTTGGCTGACAAAAGTGAAAAAACTGTCCGTGGTCATACTGCTACCCATCTTCTGCACCAAGCCCTACGTGATGTTTTGGGTGATCAAGTTTATCAAACTGGTAGTAACATAACACCCATTCGGATACGTTTTGATTTTAGTTACGGGGAAAAGCTAGAACAGGAACAAATTAAAAAAGTTGAAGATATTGTTAACAAAAAAATCGAGGATGATTTGAAGGTTACGAAAACTACGATGACTCAAGGAGAAGCAAATAAAAAAGGAGCGTTAGGGCTTTTCCAGGAAAAATATGGAGAAAAAGTGAGTATCTATCAAATTGGGGATTACTCTATTGAGTATTGCGGCGGCCCGCATGTAAAGAGTACAGGCCGGATTGGTAAGTTCAAGATAACTAAGGAGGAATCAGTTGGTGTTGGTAACCGACGTATCAAGGCGGTTTTAGAATAATTTTATGCTATACTTTAGATAAATTTCTGCCATGTCATTCCTAAAAATTCCACGTCGAAAAAAAGAACCAAAAGATTTCTTACTGATAGAGATAGGGCTTGAGGTGGTTAATATTGCGAAACTGTCCTTGGAACCTGATCCTAAGATAGAAGAAGTCGGTAGAAAGAAATTCTCCACTTTGAATGAAATGTTTAATGCCTCTTTGGAGGCGATGGATGAGCTGGCGGGAAAAATTTCCGATATACCAAAAAAAGCTATACTTGGAGTCTCCGGAGGACCTATAAAAACCGAGACTACTGTGGCTCAATACACAAGACCAGAACCAAATGATGGAATTTCTGAGGAGGAGATAGAAAAAGTTTTGGAAGAGGTTTCATCCAAAGAAAAGCCGGGGGACCTAAAGCTCTTCTTTTCAACAATCGCTTCAGCAACTGTCGATGGTACGAAAGTTTCTAATCCTACCGGGATAAAAGGTGAAAAAGCAGCTCTTTCTTGCTTTATTGCTTACAAGCATCCTGGAGAACTAGAAGTATTCGACAAATTAATTGACGAAATAGATATGGAATTGGAAAAAATTATTCCTACCTCTTTTGCAGTAGCTAAGGTGATGTTGAAGAAAGGTAACGAAAGTTCACTTATGTGGAGATTAGGCGCAGGGCGATCCGAAGTTGCATCTCTTTCGAAAGGGCATATTGATCGGATAATCCAGTTTGATTTAGGAGCCTCAAATTCCGAACTTCTGTTGGTTGGGTTTGAGATGGTTTTGGAAGATTTGGTTAAAGAAGTAAAACCAGATTTGATTTGGCTTTATCCGGATAGTAGAGGTATTGATCTTTCTGAGATAAAGGAGAAACTTTCGGAATTTCCTTGGAAAGATTTTGGTTTCGATAAAGCTCCACACATAGGTATTGCTAAGGAAGAAGGAGACGAAGAACCCGAGGATATAGGTCTTTCAGCGCTTAGTTCGGAGGCGACTTCATGAGGAAATTAGAATTTGGTCAGGAAGCATCTTTGTCACAAATATTGGAATCTATAAAGGCTGCCGAGGACTTGGATATTGCTTTAGACTTGCCTGAGGATTCTCCTGTACATCTTAATCCAATCAATAAAGAAATTATTGAGAAGTTTGCTAAAAAAGAAGGTAAGCAGGTTTCTATAAAAGGTTTACCTTTGTCAAAAAAAGGCGCTGGCGAGGAATTTGGATTTGTAGAAGGAGAGGACATAGTTGAAAAAGGTGAGTTTCAATCACAAGAGAAACTACCAACGAAACAGGAAAGTACAGATTCTGCAGAGGATAAGTCTTCAGAAACTCCCAAAAAAAGCGGTGGGATTTTCAAATTTATTTCTAACCTCAAGGGTAGGAAGAAGATAGCTTTTTTCGGAGGTATAGGTTTTTTGATTTTTGCAATTTTATTCTTTGTATCGTTTTGGTTTTTACCAAGCGCTGATGTGAGTATTGTTGTTGAAGGAGAAACTAAAACCAATCAAATAACCTTAACGGCGTCTCAAAAGGCATCTGAAGTTGATGTGGAAAGTAAAACGATACCACTAAGTGTGGAAGAGGTTACTAAATCTGATGTTGAGGAAGGTAAGGCAACTGGTAAGTTAGTAGTTGGGACTCCTTCAAAAGGAAGGGTGACAATTGGGAATTTTAGCATGGTAACTTCAAAGAAATATAATGCTGGTACAAATATTAAGTCCATAAGTGGCCAAAATCAAGGTTTGGAGTTTACTTTGGATACTGAGGTGACGGTTCCGAAAGCTTCTTCTTCAGGGTTTAGTATAGTAGCTGGACAAGCTGGGGTAAATGTTACATCCAAAAAAATTGGGTCGTCTGGTAATTTGCCGGCAGGCAGTGAATTTCAGGTTGGTAGTGAGAATATTGGGACAGTGAAAGCTGCTAATGACATTGCTTTTAGTGGTGGGGAATCAAAGGAAGTCACTGCAGTGTCAGAGGAGGACCGTAAAAAATTGAAGGAGGATCTCTTAGAGAAACTTTCAAAGGAAGCGAAAGAAGAACTCGAAGGTAAGTTGGAGGGAGCCACTGTTCCTGAAGGTGGTTTTAAGACGGAGATTGTCAAAGAGAAATTTGACAAGGTGGTTGGTGAGGAGGCGAAAGAAGTGACTTTAACTTTAGAAGTAAAAGCGACCGCGAAACTTTTCCAAGAAGACGATCTTAAAAAGCTGCTTGTTGAATCAATAAAACCGTCGGTTCTAGATGGGTTTATTATTGATGAAGAAAGTTCGACTGTTGAAGCTGAGCTATTCGAGACAGAAGGAGAAGATGATGTAGAAATCTTAGGTAAAATAAATGCAGTTTTGATTCCAGATATGAATAAAGAAGATCTTCAAAAGAATCTTTCCAGAAAAAGTTTTGGTTCGGCAGCGTCATATTTACAAGGGTTGGATAATGCCCCAGAATTTGAAATCAAAATTAAACCTTCAATTTTCAGGATCTTTAGCTTGATGCCGTTTAATAGATCTAGGATTAATGTGACTGTTACTAAACAAGAAAATAACACTGGTGATTCTACGCCTGTAAAAAGCCAAGAAGAAGGATCAGAAGAGGAAAATGCAGACTAGATGGGTAGGTAGAAGAAAGGTTGTAGGACCACTTGGATGGATTTCATTATCCTTTATAGTTAGTTTTCTGCTTGTTGTTACTAGTGTTTCCTCAGCTATTATGTGGTATAAAATTTCACTAAAAGCCCCAGGAACAAACAAAGAAGAAACCTTTGTTGTTAGAAAAGGTGATACGGTTCAAGAAATAGCTCAGAGTCTTGAAGAAAAGGGACTGATTAAAAACGCATTTGCTTTTCGGGTATATCTTTTTTCCCAGAAGATTGATGAAGATATTGAGGCTGGCAGCTTCAGGTTGAACTCAAATCAAATAGCCCAGGAAATAGCCACAGGACTTCAACAAGGGCAATTAGACAAATGGGTAACTATAATTGAAGGTCTGAGAGTGGAAGAAATAGGTGAAAAGTTAGAAGAAGAATTTGATATTCAAAAGGAAAAATTTGTTAAATTGGCGAAAGAGGGGTACATGTTTCCTGATACTTACTTAGTGCCTATAAATGCTTCAGAGGAAAAAGCAGTTTCGGTTTTGAGAAGGAACTTTGATATAAAGGTCGACGATACAATCAAAAATTTAGCAAAGAAAAATGGATTGACGACTTACCAATTAATTATTTTAGCATCAATTGTTGAGAGGGAATCGAGTAGTAGCAAAGAAAGCCCAGTGATAGCAGGGATATTGCTAAAGAGATTTAAAGAAGGGATTCCTCTTGCTGCAGATGCAACAATTCAATACGTCTTAGGTTATCAGAAAGAAGAGAAAAGCTGGTGGAAGAAGAATCTTACGATGCAAGATCTTGAAGTGGTGGGTTCTTATAACACAAGAAAAGTAGCTGGTTTACCACCAACACCAATCTGCAACCCAGGACTTTCAGCAATTAAAGCAACTGCTTCTCCGGCTGAATCACCTTACTATTTTTATATTCATGACACAGATGGAAATGTTCATTTTGCAGAGACACTGGAAAAGCACAATTCAAATATTGCTAAATACTTGAATTAACAACCTTCTTTTTGGTTGTGATAAACAATATAGGTTGGTATTTTTGATAAGGGGTTGACAATTTAGGCTTTAGGTAATATCATTTGCGTAATTGAATATGGCAAATGACGTACATGAGTACGACGTACGTCATTATTTTTGCGTTTAAAGATTTATTTAGGACTTATCCGATATTTAGATGATAAATTCTGATTCTAGAAAAGTATTTGGGGCAGCAGGACACCAATATCCAACACCAAATTTAATACAAGCACAAAAGGATGCCTTTTCTTGGTTGTTGTCGGAAGGTATCGAAAACCTCTTAGGAGAGATTTCACCAATAGATGATTTTACTGGTAAAACGTTTTCTCTTTACCTTTTAGACCATACTTTAGGCGAACCAAAGTATAGTCCCGAAAAAGCAGTTGAAAAAGGCGTTACTTACTCAGCTCCAATAAAAGTTAAGGCAAGGCTTTTAAATAAGGAGACTGGGGAAACTCTCGAGCAAGAAGTTTTCTTAGGTGATCTGCCTCTTATGACAGAGTCTGGCACTTTTGTTATAAATGGAGTGGAGAGAGTGGTGGTAACCCAGCTTACAAGAAGCCCAGGGATTTTTTATACAGAAGAGGTGGATCCAGCTACAGGGCGCTTGTTGTATAAGTCGGAACTGCGGCCCACAAGAGGCAGTTGGTTGGAATTCGAAACGGCAAAAAACGACGTTTTGACTGTTAGGATTGATAGGAAGCGGAGGATCCCAGTAACAGTACTCCTGAGAGCCGTTGGTTTTGGAAGCGACGACAAAATTAAGGAAAAATTCTCTAGTCTAGAGGAAGGTGAAGAACACAAGTTTATTGAAGCTACGCTGCAGAAGGATTCTACTAAATCTTCTGACGAAGCATTTTTAGAAATATATCATAAGATGCGGCCTGGCGATCCCGCCCTTCTTGAAAACGCGAAACTTCTTCTTGAAAATCTTTTCTTCAATCCAAAACGTTACTCTTTAGGAAAAGTTGGAAGGTATAAGCTAAATAAAAGATTAGGCCTTGATATTCCTAACAATGCGAGTAGCTGGATCTTAAGACCTGATGATCTGATAGCAGCCATCCAACTACTAATTAAGTTGAACCAAGGAAAAGGTAAACCAGATGATATCGACCATCTAGGTAATCGCCGTTTGAGGGCAGTAGGAGAGCTGATTCAAAATACGCTTAGAGTAGGCGTTTTACAGATGGAACGAGTGGTAAAGGAAAGGATGAGTATATCTGCTGATGTGATGGCAGCAACACCTACAAGCTTGATAAACGCTCGACCAGTGGTAGCACGACTTAACGAATTTTTTGCTGGGAGCCAACTATCTCAGTTTATGGACCAAATCAATTCTCTGTCGGAGCTAGAACATCTTCGAAGACTTTCAGTTATGGGTCCAGGTGGGCTTACACGAGAAAGGGCTAGTTTTTCTGTTCATGATGTTAATAATTCTCAATACGGTAGAATAGACCCAATAAAGTCTCCAGAAGGCCCGAACATTGGTTTAATCACACACCTTGCTTTGATGGGTAGAATAAATGAATATGGTTTTTTGGAAACACCGTACCGGAAAGTTATCAAGAATAAACAAGGAAAATCTAAAGTTACCGATGAGATAGTTTGGATGATGGCCGATGATGAGGAAAAATACAATATTACCCATTCTAACATTAACCTGGATAGTAAAGGCTATATAGTTGATAAACGAATTCCGGTTCGACACAAATCCACGTTCACAACAGGATCTTCAGACCAAGTAGATTTTATTGATGTAGCGCCTTGGCAGACAGTTGGCGCTTCTTCGTCACTCATTCCTTTCCTTGCCCATGACGATGCTAACCGAGCGTTAATGGGCGCAAATATGCAAGGTCAAGCTGTTCCCTTGGTGAAGCCGGAAAGCCCGATTGTTGGTACTGGAATGGAAGGAGTTATTGGTAGTAATGTTGGTAGAGTAGTAAAAAGTCCTGTGGATGGCAAAGTAATTTTTTCTGATGCTCGAGAGATCATAATTAAAGGTAACAAAGATAAGAAAGAAATCAAAATCCCAATTAAGAAATTTGTAAAATCAAACCAGAACACCTCATACAGTCAAAGACCTTTTGTTGCTCCTTCAGATAAAGTAAAAGAAGGTCAGATCATTGCCGACGGTCCAGTAACTGATCACGGGGAACTTGCTCTTGGACAAAATATGCTTATCGCTTACATGTCTTGGGAAGGGTATGGTTATGAGGATGCCATTATTATTTCCGATCGTTTGGTTAAGGAAGATATTCTTACATCTATACATATTGAGGAATACGAATGCTCTGTGACGGAGACAAAACTTGGACCTGAGGAAACAACGAGGGACATTCCTAATGTTAGTGAAGAGGCACTAGCGAATTTAGACGAACAAGGTATCGTGTATGTTGGAGCCGAAGTGGGTCCGAACGATATACTTATTGGTAAAATCACGCCTAAAGGTGAAACAGAACTTACTGCTGAGGAAAGGCTTCTGAGAGCAATCTTCGGAGAAAAAGCTAGGGAAGTGCGTGATACTTCACTTAAGATGCCTCATGGAGAGCGGGGCACTGTGATCAGTATTCAAATTCTTTCAAAAGAGGCTGGGGATGAGTTGGAGCCAGGGGTCCAAAGATTGATTAAGGTGAAAGTCGCTCAGACTAGGAAAGTTACGATTGGGGACAAACTTGCTGGGCGGCATGGTAATAAAGGAGTTATTTCTAAAGTAGTGCCTTCGGCTGATATGCCTTATCTAGAGGATGGAACACAAATTGACATAATCCTATCCCCTCTATCAGTGATTTCTAGAATGAATTTGGGACAACTTTTAGAAACCCACCTAGGGTGGGCGGCTAAGAAGCTTGGCTACAAAGCTGCAGTCCCAGCATTTGGTGGAGCAAAAGAAGAACATCTCATTGAAGAACTTAAAAAAGCTAATCTCCCAGTCGATGGAAAAGAAGTTCTTTACAATGGTAAGACAGGAGAACCATACAACAGCAGAATTACTGTTGGAATTGGATATATTTTGAAACTAGTTCATATGGTGGATGGGAAAGTGCACGCGCGTAGCACTGGACCTTATTCTCTGGTCACCCAGCAACCTCTTGGAGGTAAAGCTCAGATGGGAGGTCAAAGATTAGGAGAAATGGAGGTTTGGGCGCTAGAGGCTTATGGAGCAGCACACACCCTTCAAGAAATGTTAACGATTAAATCCGATGATGTAGTTGGGAGGGCAAAAGCTTTTGAGGCTATTGTTAAAGGAACTGAGATTCCAGAATCCACCGTACCGGAGTCGTTTAAAGTTCTTGTAAAAGAGCTTAATGGTTTGGGTATGAAGGTTGAGTTATTGGGAGCTGAGGTTGAATCCGAAAAAACAGATACCGAGAAGGAAGCAGTTGAAGAAAAGAAAATAAAGGCAGAGGCAAAAGAATTGGCGTTTGTTTCAGGCGAAGAATTAGTGGTAGAAGGGAAAGAAATTTCTCAAGGTTCAGATATATCAGCAGAAAAAACCGTTGCGAAGAATAAAGAGGAAGGTAGTTAAATGAGTGTAGGAGAAGTCAAAGATTTTAAAGCTTTAAGAATAATATTAGCCTCTTCGGAGGATATTTTAGGCTGGTCTTACGGTGAGGTTACCAAACCGGAGACTATAAATTATCGAACATTTAGACCTGAGAAAGATGGATTATTTGACGAAAAAATTTTTGGGCCTACGAAAGATTGGGAATGTTACTGCGGTAAATACAAAAGAATCCGTTATCGAGGAGTAATTTGTGACAAGTGTGGTGTGGAAGTTACTCAGTCAAAAGTTAGGCGAGAGAGGATGGGCCATATAGGTTTAGCTACTCCAATTGTGCACGTATGGTTTTTTAAAGGTTCTCCTTCGAAACTATCACAACTTTTGGGTATTAGCCCGAGGAGTCTTGAATCAATTATCTATTTTGCAGAATATTTAGTTATTGATGTCAACGAGGATAAAAGAAAAGTAGCTTTGGAAAAAATAAATGTAAGAATGAAAAAAATTAAAGGAGATGTAAAGGGTGAATTCAAAAAAAGAGCTCGGGAGATAGAAAAAGTAAAAAACGAAGAAATAAAAAAACTTGGTATAAAGAATAAAGAGCAAAAAGAATTGATCGTTGATGAAATAAGACTCAAAACAAAAGCAAAATTAAACGCTTTGAGAGATAAGGAAGCTGATGAAATTTCTAAGGAGGAAGGGAAGAACAAGGTAATTATTGATAAAATAAAAACAATATCTAGCTTATCTTTGCTTTCTGAGGATGAGTATTTAGAATTTGTAGATTATGGTATTGATAATTTTGTTAAAATTGGTATGGGAGCTGAGGCACTACTTGAAGCCCTAAAGTCAGTGGATTTAGCAAAACTATCCAAGCAGCTTCGAGAACAAGTTCAAAATAACTCAGGTCAGAAGCAGATGAAGGCGACAAAAACTCTCAGAATAGTAGAGGGGTTAAGAAATGCAAACATTGAGCTTGAGAGAATGATTCTAAAATATCTCCCAGTGATACCACCTGATCTAAGGCCTATGGTACAACTTTCAGGAGGACGTTTCGCAACCAGCGATTTAAATGATTTGTATAGGCGGGTAATTAATAGGAACAATAGATTAAAAAGGCTTACGGATCTTGGTGCCCCTGAAATAATTCTACGTAATGAGAAGCGTATGCTTCAAGAGGCAGTTGATGCCTTGATTGATTCATCTCAAAGGCCGTCCACTCGGGCTGTAGCTAACCAACAGTTACGTTCACTTTCAGATATGCTTAAAGGTAAGCAGGGAAGGTTCCGCCAGAATCTTTTAGGTAAGAGAGTAGATTATTCTGGTAGAAGTGTAATTATAGTTGCACCTGATATCAAGTTGAATGAGTGTAGACTGCCAAAAGAAATGGCTTTAGAGCTTTTTAAACCTTACGTTCTTCGAGAGTTGATTTTTCAAGGCTATGCACCGAATGTAAAAAGCGCCAAGAATATATTCGAACGTCGTGGCGAAGAAGTTTGGGATATCTTGGAATCAATAACTAAGAACCACCCCGTTCTTTTAAACCGGGCGCCAACATTACATCGTCTTGGATTTCAGGCTTTTTACCCTATTCTAACCGAAGGTAGTGCTATTGGGATTCATCCTTCTGTTTGTGCGGGTTATGGTGCGGACTTTGATGGTGATCAGATGGCAATTCATATCCCTCTTTCTCAGGCGGCCCAAGATGAAGCTAGAAACCTCATGATGTCTACTAACAACCTGCTCAGACCAGCAGATGGGGAGCCAATAATGACACCAAGACAGGATGTCTTTTTCGGAATTTATTACTTGACTAGGGTTGAAGGTAAAGAACCTAACGGAGTTTTCTTACGGGAAGAAGCTATTACCGCCTACCAAGCTGGTAAATTGGGTTTAAGAGATCAAATAAGTCTTTTTGATAAGAAGGAAGTTATTACAACTTCGGTTGGAAGAATACTTTTCAACGAAGTTTTACCAGAGGAGCTTCAGTTTATTAATAAAGAAGTAAGAGGGCCGGATCTGAAAAATATTTTGACGGAAAGCCAAAATATTTTTGGCATCGACCGGACCGTAGAGCTCATTGACGATATAAAGAATTTGGGTTTCCAATTCTCCTCTGATTCTGGTATTTCAATGTCAATTTCAGATAGTGTGATAATTCCCGAAAAGAAAGAGCTTATTAAAGAAGCTGACAATAAAGTGGAGGGTGTTGAAAACAACTTTCGGAAAGGTTTGATTACCGAAAGTGAAAAGACCCGCCTCGTAGAAGAAATCTGGGCAGATGTGACATCAGATATTGATGAAAAGACTTGGGCTAATTTAAAGAAAAATAATCCACTGAGGATTATGCAAGAGTCTGGAGCTCGTGGTTCAAGGGATCAAATAAAACAGTTAGCTGGGATGAGGGGTTTGGTGGCTGATCCTTTAGGAAGAATCGTGGAACTTCCTTCCAAGAGTAACTTCAGAGAAGGATTAGATATTTATGAGTACTTTACTTCTACTAGAGGTGCGAGAAAAGGATTGGTTGACAAAGCACTAAAAACTGCGGATGCGGGTTATCTGACTCGTAGGTTAGTTGATGTTGCTCATGACGTGATAGTAAGAGAAGAAGATTGTCGCACCAAAGACGGTATCTTATTGACTGGAGATATGGATCAAGGCGACCTTTTTGCAAGTAGACTTTTTGGTCGAGTATTGGCAGAAGATTTAGTTGATGATAACAAAAAGGTGGTTTTAAAAAAAGGTAAATTAATACTTGAGGAAAATATCCAATTAATTAAAAAATCAAAGATTTTAAAAGCAAGAGTAAGATCTTCTCTAACTTGTGAAACTAGGTATGGTGTTTGTATAAGTTGTTATGGGGTAGATCTATCTAACAAGAGTAATGTATCAATTGGGACTCCGGTGGGTGTTATGGCAGGTCAATCTATTGGTGAGCCAGGTACTCAGTTAACGATGCGCACATTCCACTTAGGTGGTGTGGTTGGTCTTGACATTACCCAAGGATTGCCTCGGGTGGATGAGATTTTTGAGGCGCGTCTTCCTAAAACCCCCGCGGTTGTAACTGAAATATCTGGAAAAGTCCAAATCTTGGAGGATGGGGAGGGGAGAAAGGTTAGAATAGTATCAGAAGATAAATCTGCTAAGACCGAGAAAGAGTATGTAATCCCGATTTCTGTGGAATTAGTTGTGAAAAATGGGCAACAAGTCGAGGCTGGTGATAGGCTAACAGGCGGGCATTTAGATTTGAGATTGCTCTTAGAGACAAAAGGTATTATGGCGGTTCAGCAGTACGTGATATCTGAACTTCAAAAGGTGTATGAATCCCAAGGAGCGCCGATAAACGATAAACATTTTGAAGTTATTGTTCGTAAGATGGGGGAAAAGGTGAGGGTTGAATCACCTGGTGATACAGCGGTTCTTCCTGGTGAACTTATTGATAAAGCAAAATTTGCTGAAGAAAATGCAAAGGTTTTAGCAGAAGGAGGAGAACCGTCTACTGCTTCAGTAGTAATATTAGGTATTACCAGAGCATCGCTTTATACTGAATCTGTCCTTTCAGCGGCGAGTTTTCAAGAAACAACTACTGTTCTTCGAGACGCTGCGATAAGTGGAAAAGTTGATTACTTACGAGGGCTAAAGGAGAATGTCATAATTGGTCGTCTAATCCCTACTGGGGAACGAGCTAGGTTTGATAAAACTAAAGTAAATCAAGAGTTAGGTAAGCTATCAGTAGCTTCTGAAAAGGTAAAGTCGAAAGATATTGAGGTCAAAAAGACTCAAGAGGTTAAAGTTTAGTAATCTAACTAGACATTATAAAACACCCCACCATAAAAATAACCAGGTTCAATAAACTTACACTTTACTAAAAAATGGAGTTGTTACATGACACACACTACCTTCATGTCATATAATTTAATGTAATGATTGAACTATCAAAAGTTACAAAAAGGTTTAAAGAAACAATTGCTGTTCAAAATCTTACCCTGAAGGTTGATAAAAGTCAGATTTATGGTTTTATTGGTCCAAACGGAAGTGGTAAGACAACGACTATCAAGATGATAGTTGGGATTCTTCAACCAACATCTGGCTTGATAAAGATAGATGGGAATAGTGTTTTACGTGAACCAGAAAAAGCAAAAGCAATAGTAGGTTATATACCAGATGATCCTTTTGTTTGGGAGAATCTAACCGGGCGGGAGTTTTTACACTTTGTTGGGGCTATGTTTGGTCTTCCAAGCGAAAAGGTGGAGGATCGTCTAAAGCACTATCTAAAAAATTTTCCAATAGAAGAGTTATTGGACTCTTATTTCGGAGAATACTCTAGAGGGACAAAGCAAAAATTGACAATTATAGCTGCACTCATACACGAGCCAAAGGTTTTGGTGATTGATGAGCCTATTGTTGGATTGGATCCTTCTAGCGCTAATTCTGCGTTGGAGTTATTTAAAAGATTCGCAAAGGACGGAGGAACTGTTTTTTTAGCAACCCATACTCTATCAGCTGCCCAAAAGATATGTAATAAAGTTGGCTTACTAAAAAATGGAGAGCTTATCAGCGAAGGCACCTTAGAGGAATTATATAAGAAGGCAGAACTTTCCGAGAAAAACCTTGAGCAGCTTTATTTTAAGTTGGTTAAATGAAGATACTCTCTATTTATAAGTACAATTTTATAGCTGCAAGAAATTTTTTTAAACAAGGAGGGTGGCCAAGATGGTTAGTGGCTGGTTTATTTGTACTCATAATAGCAGTTTCTTCTGCTGTAGTTTTTTTTCTATTTAAGGTTATTTTTGACTTCTTAATATCTCAAGAACAGGGCCTGCAGGTTTTAACATTTTATAGTGTTGGGGTGGCCTTCTTCTTGATATTTGCTATTTTACTTATCACAAATCTTTTGTTCCTTTCCAGACAACTGTTTGTTGGTAAAGGCCTAAAGATGCTTATTGGTTTTCCAATACTACCTCTGCAGATTTTTGCGGCCAAGTTCGTGCCGGCTTTAGTTGTTACCTCTTGGCCGGTTTACGTTGTTGGTATACCTACAATACTAGCTTTAATATATTCTCAAGGATTGTCTTTTCAGATTGTATTTGGGTCGTTGTTGCTACTTATACCCTTTGTATTGATTGCTTTGTTCTGGTCTACATTACTAATTTTTATTCTAAGTGGTTTGTTAGGCAAGTTTACATTTAAGTTTGTCATGGTATTATTGATAATAGTAGTTCCATTACTAGGATATCTTATGGTAGATATTCTTTTCCCTAAAAACATAGATTTGATTTTCGCAAACTTGAATAAAGAAGTCGCTAGAGAAACACTTCTAAGTTTCTCATTTTTCTCAAACGCGTTTCCTTCATCTTGGTTCACGAAAGGGGTTTGGGGCCTTGTAGAGACTGATACAGGTTTGTTTTGGGGTTCATTTGCGCTACTTTGGTTTGTTAGTTTATTATCGTTTGTGGCTCTCCTAGTTGCCGCGAAATTTTCCTACTTACCTCTAATCCAAGAACTGCAGGAAGGTGCTTTTTTTGCCTCTACGAAGCTACCTGATAAGGCGAAAAAGATAGCTCCGGCAAGATTTTACAAATCTAGATTATTTAGTTTAGTAAAAAAGGAGATTTTAGTACTAATTAGGGATTCCAAACAAATGTCTTACGTTGGGTTTTTACTTCTTATTTTCTTTATTTACTTATTTGCACTTTTCAGAGTTCCAGATCTAAGGGGTTTAAAACCAAGCTTTGCAGCCTTTATACTAGCTGGAAACTTTTGTTTCATTGGTTATATTCAAACCATTATTTCGCTTAGATTCTTATACCCGTCTATTTCTCTAGAAGGAAAGAGTTCCTGGATTCTTTGGACACTACCTTTTAGGTTAGATAAAATACTTACCGCGAAGGCTAGCGTTTATATTACTGGAGTTGTTTTGATTGGAGTTATCTTGACTTTACTAACAGGATTATTTTTCTCTTATGATTGGACGCTTTGGGCGATTAGCATAGTTTCTAGTATAATAATCGGTGGCTTTGTAGCTTCAATTCCGCTTGCACTTGGGGCTCTTTTTCCAAATTTTAATGAAGATAATCAAGAAGTGGCCAGTACTTCTGCTCCTGGATTACTAGCTTCCGGCGTTTGTTTGCTAGCGGTAGGAGGTTTTTCCTTTATGCTGTGGAGTTTCTTTAATGGGTATTTTTCTCTTCAGTTTTCAACTAACTTTAGTTCGCAGTCAATACTAGATTTTCTAGTTATTACAGCTGTTTATTCTGCTGTGGTCAATTGGTTTCTTTTTCACTTCGCCGGGAAAAAACTCCGCAGTTACGATTTCTGATTTGCTTACTTTTTCCACTTTATAGAACAACCCATAGATGGTTTTTGATCTTGTGGTGGGTCTTTACCTTCTAGAAGTGAATTTAAGGTATCTTTAAGATCCTCGCGGGTTACTTTTTCTGGTTCCTGCCAATTATCGTTGATTCTTCCGTGATAGTATTGTTTGTTATCTTTATCGAAAACAAAGATATCTGGTGTGCATACCGCTTTGTATTTCTTGGCAACTTCTTGAGATTCATCTCTAAGATATGGGAAATTGATTCCCCACTCACCTACTTTTTCTTTCATCACATCAAGACTATCTTCTGGATAGAGATTTTCATCATTTGGGTTTATTGCGACGAAAGAGACTCCTTTACCGCTAAATTCGTCCGCCAGTTTTATCAAAAGGGGCCAAGAGGCTTTTGCGTAAGGGCAATGGTTGCAGGTGAAAGCCACAACTAGGCCTTTAGCTTTTTTGAAGGAATCCAGAGAATACTTATTTCCGTCTGTTCCCGGTAAGTTAAAATCTTGTGTCTTTGCGCCAACTTTTGCTGGTGAGGAATACGTGAGTGACATAACTAGAAAACAGCTACTTCTTGCATCACGTCGCCAATTTTTATCTTATCAACCACATCTATACCTTTGGTTACTTTACCAAATATTGTATATTGTTTTGGAAGATCTTTATTGTCTTTAAGCATTATGAAAAACTGGCTCCCATTTGTATTCTCACCGGAATTGGCCATAGCTACGATCCCATGATCATAGTCCTTCTTGACCTCTTCATCTTCAAATTTATAACCAGGTCCGCCAGAGCCGTCACCATTTGGGTCCCCACCTTGAATGACAAACCCCTCGTCTCTACGATGAAAAGTCAATCCATTATAAAAGCCCTCATTCGTTAGGAAAATAAAATTACTGACTGCCTTTGGTGCCTCTTTACCAAAGAGTTCAAATTCAATCTCACCTTTATTAGTCTGTATCCTAATGTGCTTTCCGGTTATCTCTTTTTCTGAGAAGACGCCGGGAAATTCTGAATATTTTCCTTTTGGAGAAGCACTTTGGGTGGCTTCATTAGTCATAGTAGGCCTCGTATCCTCGCCAGATTTTATTAAAATAAATCCAGCTCCAATTATTAATAATATAACAATAATAATAAACCAAACGTTACTCATAAGCTAGACAATTATACCACGGACTTTAAATCATACAATAATTGCCCGTCAATTCTACGAATGGTATCATAAACTTATGAAATTAAATTCAGTTACTTGGTATTCAAAACTCATGGCGGCGGTATTATTCATTATATTACCTTTTGTCGGATTCTACGCGGGGGTGAAATATCAAGAAGCTATTTCTTACCTAGACACGGATGTAGTTGTAGACTTGGATAATAGTAGTAACGATGGCAGCGCTAATTGGGATAGTTTAGTAAATGCGAACGAGATTACTGTAAAAACGAAATACGAAGGAGGAAATTTGAAGTATGCTGGGACTGTCCAAACCCCTACACCTTGTCATGAATTGAAAGAAGAAACCAGAGTTTTAGAATCTTTCCCAGAGCAAGTCCAAATTCGTTTGGTGGTTGTTCAAGGAGAAAGTGATGTTATTTGCGCTCAAGTGATCAGCGAACAAGAATTTTCTGGAGAAGTTACAGTTTCTAAAGATGCTTTTGTTTCAGTCTACTTGAATGGTAAGAAAGTAAAATAACCTTTTCTACCACCCCTATCTTTACAAATACTTTTCATTTGATATAATGCGGCCTAGCAAACAGATTTGTCATTGCTTGATCGAAAGGAGAGTGTGTCGTGGTGAGAGTAATTCGGCGTTGTATGTTCGTAATAGGACCAGGCCTGGGCCTTTTCGGTGTGCTTCTGATCGTGTTTCCAGAGCTGAGATGGAGACTCTCTCCGATGAAGGTTGGGGGATTGCTTTGACCATCGTAGGCTTCCTTGGCGCATTTATCATAATAGTCTTTGCTGAATACGAAGAGGTGTCGGGGCAGGCCGAGCCGGAAACCAACGGTCTGGATGTGCGGCTTTGGAATGGTGGTATGTTGTTGGCGCTGATGTTTGTAGGGCCTAGCTTCGTCGCAGCGTTCGCATAACCCGTAGCGTTGTCCAAAGCCAGATTGAGATCTGAAACGGGGGTATTCTTGGCGGAGAGAGAGAGATCATCCTCATTTTCCCACTTCTCTCCAAGTTGCTATTTATCTTTCTTTGTGATATAATCCGCTTATTAAAAATTCCTTAATTTTTCTTCCCACTTTGGTTTTTCCTAAGAAAAGAGAAAAAGAGTAAGGCGCCAAGCAAGCGTGTGAGTTTTGCTAGAAAGGAAAATATGGCTAAACGATTATTTGTAGGTTCGTTATCTTATGATGTTACTCAAAGTGCACTTGAAGACCTTTTTAAAGGTATGGGCACAATAGAATCTGCTACTTTGATAACTGATAAATTCAGCGGTAATTCTAAAGGGTTTGGTTTTGTGGAAATGGGTACTGAAGAAGAAGCTAAAAAAGCAATCGAAGAACTAAATGGTAAAGAAGTTTCCGGTAGAAATATTGTAGTTAATGAAGCAAAACCAAGAGAAGAACGCCCAAGTGGCTCTGACCGTGGTGGCTTTCGTGACCGCGGACCAAGACGAGGGTAATTAGTATTCTACCTGCCCCTAAACTAACTTGATGGACTCTATAATAAGCCTATGTGTGAGGTGTGGAGAAGAACGAATTAAAGGAAAAGAAAGTACATATCTCATTGGTTCTACGAAAACAAAATTGATAGTATACGTTTGTTCCGATAAGGAATGTCAGAAGATAGTTGAAGCGGAAATAAAAGCAAAGGAAGAACGTAGGCTGGCTCTTATCCAGAAGAGAATTGACAATTCTGCTAAAAAGAAATCCAAATAATTTGCCCGTCACCTTTCCTAATGATAAGATCAAATAGTGGGTTTTACTTCTCCTAGTTTTAATCGTTGCGGCCGCTGCAGTAGCCCTAATATTTATTTTCGACCAATCTGATTCACCTGGTTCTTCTCCATTTTCTAATAGTTCAATAAAAGTTTTTTCTGAAAAAATTCCTGGTAGCAAAAATCATTCTCCAGATGGTACTTGGTGGGGATATAATCAGAACAAAATTGTCCGTTTTGGCGACATAGTTTTTATGTACGCGATTCACAACGACGATGATCCTGTCACTCCTTCAAAATTTACAATTTATAAAAAGAAGGGGGATAGTGCCTGGGAAAAAGGAGCAGATTTTCCTACCTCTCGCCCCGGAAGCATCTTAATTGATTCAAAAGGTGTACTTCACGTATTTGTTTTTGAAGCTACCGATATGGTGAAAAACGATTCTCTTGGGAAGCTAGTCCATTATTGGTTCCCAGATTCAAAAGCAGAGGGTATCAAAAACTATAATGAAGAGATAGTAGTTGATAGGAAAAGCGGAGTTGAAACAGTCAATATAAGAGTTGGGGCGGCAATTGGAGCCGATGATACTATGGCGGTTGCTTTTGGTCTTACTGTGTGGGAGCAAGAATTGGGACAAACAGAGCAACTATATTATAAACGTTCGGGAGACAAAAAATGGACTCAGCTGGTTGCTGGTACTCATCTTGGCCATGATTGGTATTACCCTTTTACATTGGTGAGTAAGAACGGTTTTCACATTCTACCGATTCAAGATGATTTCATCGCACCTGATGAGGGAAATATTTACCAAAAAATTATGTATTTTGAATATAAAGACGAGAATTGGAAGAAAAAAACAATTATAAATTTGACTAACCATGATTTGGCGAAATCGCGTCCACGGCTTCTTGAACAAAGTGAGTTTTTTGAAGACAGCGATGGTCGTATTCACGTTATCTACAGAGAACACCTAGAACCTGAAGACGATTATCAAGCATCTACCTATAAGCATTGGATAAAAGGTACAGAAGGTAGATGGGAATCAAGCACAATCGAACTTTCTCGAGATGATTTAGGATGGATAAGGTTAACCGAAGTAGATGGAAGACTTTATTATATTACTTCTTCTGGTAGTGGGGAGCTTTGGGTTGCGAAGGTTGGAACAAAAACACTAACTCGTATTGATGTCGCATCAGAGGTACAGGGGACGTACCTATATGGGGCTACTTCCAAAGGAGTTACAAGAGATGCAGAAAAGTTTGTCGATATCCTTATGCTTTCCGGTGATCAAAGAGCCTATCCAAACGCTGCTAACTATTACGTTCGCATCCCAAAGATTGAGTTTTCTAAAATGAATCTGCCTTGATAAAGCTCTACATCTTCTTTGCCAAGTGCTTAATCAGTGTGCCTTTTAATCCACTTTGCGATTTGTTCAATTGGAGGTTTTTTGTTTCCAACCCAAAGCGTGAACTCTACTTTTTCTTTTTGACCAGCCTTCAGTAACTTACCATTAAGATGCAAAAAATATTCTGTAGTGGTTAAAGCTGTTCTTTTATTACTATCAACGAACGGGTGATTCATAACTAAGGATTGAACTAAAGCAGCTGCCTTCAGGAATTTGTTAGGATAAAGATCCTCACCGCCAAAAGTTGATTGAGGACGTCCTAATGCTGAAGAAAGTAGATCCCAGTCGCGTATGCCAGAAGACCCACCAGTTTTTTGGGTAATACGAAAGTGTATGGCTACTACTTCATCTAAAGTGGGGTATAGGGTCATTTCTTAGCTAGTTCTTCCAGAGCAGGGCGGTTTTTCTCAATATAATTATCAACCCATTTTAGAAATTCTGGGGAGACAGTGGTTCTTTTACCTACTGGGGAGATACTCACCTCGGCTTCTTCGCCAACCTTGAGGTTTTTTTCTTCGAGAACTTTTTTTGGAATTGTAACTGCGGCTGAATTTCCAACCTTAATAATTTTCTGACGCATTGTAATAACAATGTTATAACACTGACGGTTAGGTGTCAACATTCACATTGATGTAGGTACCGACATCAATTTGCCTGCTTCTTTTCTAAATGTTTACAGCAAGTAGCCTAAGCTGATAAAATCCGTTTGTCATGAATGAACACAAACCTTTGGCAGATAGAATGCGGCCGCAGACTTTGGTTGACTTTGTCGGGCAGCACCACATTGTTGGCAAAGGAAAAATTTTATACTCTCTTTTGAGACAAGACAAAATTCCTAGTCTTATTTTTTGGGGACCACCGGGAAGCGGCAAGACCACTTTGGCGAAAATAATTGCCAATGAAACAAAAAGTAAGTTTGTTTTTTATTCTGCGGTTGAGGTTGGGGTTAACGAAATCAAAAAAGTTGTTAAAGAAGCAAAAGAGCGGCTTGAGGATGTTGGCCAGAAGACAATTCTTTGTATAGACGAGATTCACCGTTGGAATAAAAGCCAACAAGCTTATCTTTTGCCGCACGTTGAAGAAGGCACTATTACTCTTATTGGCGCCACCACTGAGAACCCATCCTTTGAAGTAATCGGGCCATTACTTTCCCGCAGTAAAGTTTTGGTTCTAAATCGCTTAGAAGGAGAAGATCTAAAAGGAATAATCGATAGAGCAATTAAAGATAAAGAGAAAGGTCTTGGGAAAACTAAAATAAAGTTAGAAAAGGAAGCACATAGTGCACTTTTAGAATATTCAAATGGCGATGCCAGAACCGTTTTGAATACTTTGGAAGTAGCTGCCGACCTTGCACGGATCAGTAAAGGACAAAAACAAATAACTTCTGAAAAAATAACCCAAGCCTTTGGGTCCAAGCGAATTTTGCACGACAGGGTTGGGGAAGAACATTACAACGTAATTTCTGCTTTTATAAAATCTATCCGCGGGTCGGACGCTGATGCAGCAATCTACTATTTAGCTAGACTTTTGGAAGCTGGGGAGGACCCGGAATTTATTGCAAGAAGAATGGTGATCTCTGCTTCCGAAGATGTAGGAAACGCAGATCCTAAAGCCTTGCAAGTTGCTGTTTCTGCTGCTTACGCTCTCCAATTCGTGGGTTTACCAGAAGCATCTTTGAATTTGGCTCAAGCAGCTACATATTTGGCGACTACGCCAAAATCAAACGCTTCGTATTTAGCCTTAAAAAGAGCCAAAGCTGATGTTAAAAAAACTTTGAATGAGCCAGTACCTTTGCATCTTCGTAATCCTGTAACAGACCTGATGTCAAAGGTAGGGTATGGAAAAGGCTATAAATATGCTCATGATTTTTCAGGAGGACACGTTGCCCAACAATTTCTTCCAGATAAACTTAAAGGTAGAAAATACTACGAACCAAAGAATATTGGGTACGAACGGTACATCAAAGAACATCTAGAGAAACTATCTTCGACAAGTAAGTAGAATTATTTTTTAAGTTCCTTTAACCTTACGTCGGAAATACCAAAATGATGGGCGATTTCGTGTTGAACTGTATCCACCACCAAATCTTTTATTGCTTCCTCGTCTCCTCTTGAGACAAGTTCAATTGGTCCTTTGAAAATAGTTATCTTATCCGGTAAGGCCATGGTGTAGCCAGAAGTTCTTTTGGTTTTTGGTACACCTTGGTAAAGCCCAAGTAAAAGTCTACCTTGTGAAAAGTTTTCACTTGGCCAATCCTCTACCACCACGTCGACATTATCAAGCTTTTCTTTGAAAAAAGAGGGGAGATTAGTTAAAGCTTGTTGGACTAGTCTTTCAAACTCGCTATCTTTCATCGCAAGCACATTCTAACTTGCTAGTAGCAAGTTTACAAGTAACCCACCATTAGAAACCCGATAGGTCCTTTTTACTATTTATTTTGGTTGGAAGCTAACTGACGCGTTTCCCTTATCTTTCTGGTCTCTCTTCGCGAGGCCTTGCTTCGTTAACCACAATGTTACGACCTTTGAGATCGTGCCCGTTTAATTTTTCAACAGCTTTGGTTGCATCTTCGTCTTTTGCCATCTCGACGAAGCCAAAACCTCGGGAACGACCGCTCATTCGGTCGGTTATAACATTAGCGGATTCAACTTCTCCAATTTCGGAGAAAAGTTGACCCAGCTCCTCTGAAGTAGTTTCAAAGGGCAAACTACCAACAAAAAGCTTTTTAGCCATGAAAGCTTTCCTTTCTCCCCACCTTTGGCGGGGTTGCCTTAATACACACTATTCCTTTTTCTGCAAGGGAAACTTGAGAGGAAAGAAACTGTGACACACTTAAGGAAATTATTAATAATACAAGGTAATTTTACACGGTTATAGTAATCAAGTCAATTACTATTTGTAAGCCTGGTCACTTGCGGAATATTTCACTCTGAAGTAGCATACGTAGTATGAAAGTAAGCCCATCAGTAATGGTAATTTTCGGCGGAACCGGTAATCTAACCACCACGAAGCTGATCCCAGCACTTTACCAATTAGAAGTCTCAAATCTTCTTCCAGACAATTTCAAAGTGATAAGTGTAGCGAGGAAAAAATTAAGTGATCAAAAATATCGAGACCTCATTTTAGAGTCGCTGTCAAAATACGGAAGATCTGAGATTGACGATTTGGCCTGGAAAAAATTCAGTGAGAAGATAAATTTTCTTTGTGCTGATTTTAACGATCAAAACGCACTCGTCGATCTTTCGAACGTTTTGGACAATATTGAAAAGGAATGGCAGATCTGTTTCAACCGAGTGTTTTATTTAGCGGTTGCCCCAAGTTTTTTCCCAGTCGTATTCGATAGGCTTAAAAAATTCAGACTGAATGAAGGTTGTGCAAAAGATGCAAACCCAGCTCGGATAATTATCGAGAAGCCGTTTGGGAGAGATCTAAAAACTGCCAAGGAATTAAATACAAAGTTGTCAGCAATATTCAAAGAAGAGCAAATTTACCGAATCGACCATTACTTAGGTAAGGAAACTGTTCAAAACATCCTTACGTTTCGCTTTGGCAACGAGATATTTGAGCCGATCCTAAATAATAAGTTCGTGGATCATATTCAAATAATAATGGCAGAAGAGCTAGGGGTTGGGGGCAGAGGAGAATTTTATGAGGAGGCGGGAGCTTTGCGAGATGTTGTCCAAAACCACCTGCTCCAAGTTTTAGCTCTGTTAACCATGGATGAACCAAAAGAATTTAGTGCAGAATCTATACGGCGCGAAAAATATGAAATATTAAAATCAATAAGATTTATTGAGCCAGGCGAGGTTGATAAATTAACAGTTTGTGGCCAATACGGACCGGGAAAAATGGATGAAGAGAAAGCTTCAGGTTATCGCCAAGAAGAGGAGGTTAATAAAGGCTCTTCCACCGAGACTTTTGTAGCTCTAAAGACTTTCATTGACAATGAATGTTGGAAAGGCGTTCCGATTTATATAAAAGCCGGTAAAAGATTAAATAAGAAGGTTACATCCGTAACCATCCAATTTAAGGAAACAGGCCATAGACTTTTCGAAAAGTTTGCAAAAAAACCAGAGGCCAATCTTCTCACCTTTCAACTTCAGCCAGATGAAGGGGTGGCAGTGCGACTAGTTGCAAAAAAGCCGGGATTTGCCAAAGAATTACAAGATGTAGATATGGAATTTTGCTACAACTCTGCTTTTCGTGAACCACTTCCCGAAGCCTACGAACGATTACTGATAGATGTTATGAACGGAGACCAAACACTGTTTCCTCATATAAACGAAGTTGAGGAAAGTTGGCGGTTTGTAGATAAGATTCTGGAAGGTTGGAAAAAATCCTCTCCGCCAAAATTCCCAAACTACGAAGCTGGTTCTTGGGGCCCTAAGGAAGCAGATGATCTTATCGAACGTGACGGACGGTCCTGGCTCGCCCACCAACTCTCTGTTTGCCAAATCCACTTTCGAAGTTAGTCTTGTATTAAAATGGCTCTTGCCGGGGAGCCGTCAAGGTCTTTGAGTTTTAGAGGTAGTACTATCAATTCGTATTCGCCTGGTTTAACACCAACTAAATTCAATCCTTCGACAATTACAACCTCTTTTTCTAATAACCTTGTGTGAACTGGGTGTCCTGGTGAGCCAGAGGCTTCAATACCTGTATAGTCGATTCCTATCAAGACAATACCATGATCAATTAAATATTCTGTCCCTGAAATTCCCAATGAAGTAATATCTTTCGTATACGATTTATTTAATAGCTTTGAATTCTTTGTTTTGAAAATTACTCGGTTGCTAATTATCTTGTCAATAATATGCTCTTTTTCAATTAGCTTCACATCTTCATCTATCTCAGTTACTTGGCAAGTCCCAATACATTTTTTTAGGTCAACTTGGTCGGCGCTTTTACCATTTTTTTGAAAATGGCTGGGAGGGTCGATATGAGTTCCTGTGTGAGAGCCTATTGTTATCTTTGAAGTACGAACACCATCTTTTTCAAACGTACGGTTTGGTGATATATTCAAAAAGTCTTCAGAAGGGTGAACTAGAGTTTTGTTATAAATAGGAAGAGAGATATCAATAAATTTCATTTCTTTTTAACTTCATGACCGCCGAATTGATTTCGGAGGGCAGAGACTACTTGGCCAGTGTAGCTGGGTTTCTTTTGAGAATCTTGTCGAAATTTTACCGCCTCTTCGATAATTGGTGCTGGGACCCCTAATTCTTTGGCCACCTGAGAGGTCCAAAGCCCTTCCCCGCTTTGAGAGATGGATCCAGATATTCCTTCCAGGTTTTCTCCGTGCTGCTCGTAGGCAGATTTTAACCAGTCGATTAGTTTTGACTCAATTACCGTTCCGCGGCTATAGACCTTGGTTACTTTTTTCAAGTCCAGTTGGAAAGGCGCTTCTTTCATTACTTCGAAACCTTCACCGATTGCTTGCATCATTCCGTATTCGATCCCATTGTGTACCATCTTCACAAAATGACCTGCCCCGGTCGGGCCCATATGCCCATAACTTCCAGCAACAGCCGAGTCCTTAAAAAGAGACTCAAGCTTTTTGTAAACTTTTTTATCCCCACCGACCATAATTGAAGCACCGTTTTTGGCACCACCTGGACCACCAGAAACTCCGGCATCTAAAAAATTTATTCCTTTCTTGGAAAGTTCTTTGCCGCGCCTGATACTATCCTTATAAAACGAGTTTCCTCCGTCTATGACTGTGTCATCTTTTTCCAAACTATTTACCAAACACCTTTCATTAAAAAGAGTGTCGTCTACAGGTTTTCCTGCTGGTACCATAAGCCAGATAATTCGTGGTTTCTCGATAGATTTTACTAATTCTTGTAAAGAGTTTGCTTTTTTAGCCCCCTCCTTCGAAATTTTTTCGACCAATTCAGAAGAGACATCAAAAGCTACGATGTTGTGGCCCTTTTCTAATAAACGAAGAACCATGTTGTATCCCATTTTTCCTAGACCCACATAACCAATTTGCATATCTAAATGTATTTTAACCCATACTTATAGGTAATTAAAGTAATGATCAATACAAACTTTCTTTAATTAATAACTCACAATTAGTATAATAACGGTATGGATATTTATGAGAAGTCTCTAAATTTGCACAAAAAGTTGGTCGGTAAACTAAAAGTTGAGTCGAAAAAACCAATAAAGGGTAAGGAGGATTTATCCTTATTGTATACACCTGGAGTAGCAGAACCAAGCCGTGTAATTTCTAAGGACAGAAAACTAGCCTACAAATATACTGGCAAAGGAAACACTGTAGCGGTTATTACCGATGGTAGTGCTGTGTTGGGGCTTGGTGATATCGGCCCGGAAGCTGCTCTCCCTGTTATAGAAGGAAAGTGCGCCTTACTAAAAGATTTTGGAGGAGTAGATGCCTATCCAATTGTTTTAAATACTAAAGATTCAGATGAGATTATTTCAATTGTGAAAGCACTGGCCCCTGGGTTTGGTGGTATAAATTTGGAGGATATATCTGCCCCTCGTTGTTTTGAGATTGAACAGAAGCTACAAAATATTGGTATACCAGTTTTTCATGATGATCAACACGGAACAGCAATTGTGGTTTTAGCCGCGTTAATTAACTCCTTAAAGGTAGTCGGAAAAAAAATTGAAGCTGTGAAAATAGTTATTCTTGGAGCTGGTGCCGCAGGAATTGCCATTTCCAAAATACTAAAGCCTAAATCTTTGGTCCTTATAGATTCTAAAGGCACAATAACTTTAGATAGAAAAGATATCAATAAGTACAAGAAACAAGTAGCATCGCAAGCAAACTACTGCCAGACAAGTAGTTTGGAGGAGGCTTTCGAAAAAGCTGATGTTTTTATTGGAGTTTCGGGGAGAGGTGAAATAGACGCACCGCTAATTAAAAAGATGAGTAAGGACGCAATAATATTTGCTCTTTCAAATCCAAAGCCTGAAATTATGCCTAAAGAGGCAAAAAAAGCAGGTGGAAAAGTTGTAGCAACAGGTAGAAGTGATTTCCCAAATCAAATAAATAATGTGCTGGTATTTCCGGGGATATTTCGTGGGGCTCTGAATTCGAGGGCTGAGAAAATTGGAAAAAATTCTATGTTAAGGGCTGCTCAAAATTTAGCTGCTATTATTGAGAAACCTAGTACAGAAAATATACTACCTTCACCCTTTGATAAAAAAGTTGTTGAGGCTGTTAGTAGAGCGGTTTATACATCCTAAGGAATTGTAAGGTCGTTGTTATGAGGAAAGTAACAACTTCCAGTTTCATAACATGGGGTTGTCCTAACTTTGTTACTAAATAAACCTTCGTAGTATTCCCACATGAATTCTGGCAACTTATGTGATCCGTCTTTATACTTTCCCATCAGAAAATCGGCCATGTAAGCATAAAAATGATGATCATCTACATTGTCGTAATTAATATTGGTTGTATCCAAACAGAAGCAGAATTCTTTGACTAGCCATTGCGCTTTCTTTATGGTTTGTACGTAATTCGGATCTTCCATCTTCGATAGTTTGATCGTATCGTTTACCAAACTTTTTTTAGTATCTCGGTCCTTCCTTAGTTTTTCCCACCAAGCATGAGCAAATTCATGTACTGCTACCTCATCATTAGCGGTGTTTAGACGGACATTTTTGGTATTTGGTTTCCAATAGCCGCTGTGCTGAAGACCTAGAGGTTTTGATTCAAATATGTTCGCAACTTCAATTTTAGTAGTTCTGAGATAATTTCTGGATTCGGCTGTAAATCCATATCTATAAAGGACTTTTTCTCTATATCCTATTGCTGTGAAATTAAGGACGAAATAGCCTACACTTGCTAAGATTACGAAAATAACAATAAAACCTATTACTAACTTTACAAATAGACCCTTTTTGGCACGTTTTTGGTAGACTGCTCCAGTGTCGTTTCCTTGCGGTTGGTGTCTAGGTATTACAACTGACTGGGAAATGTCACCTAAATATATTTTGCATGAAGGGCAGAAAGTTTGCCCGTCTTTTTCAACGGTATTTTCTCCACAAACGGAACAGCTCATTAAGTTTATTTTATGATAATAAGAACAATTACACCAGCTGTTGACACTGAACCTAGCTTACCGTATAATCGGTCACTATGCCAACAATAAACCAACTCGTTCGGAAAGGGCGAAAGAAGGTAACCAAAAAAGTTAAGGCGGCCGCTATTCGTGGGTCATTTAATGCTTTAACAAGAAAAACAGCCCCAACGCATAACCCCCAAAAGAGAGGCGTTTGTGTAATTGTAAAAACAATGACTCCAAAGAAACCAAACTCTGCGCTTCGCAAAGTGGCTAGAGTGAGACTCTCAAACAGAAAAGAAATAACAGCTTACATTCCAGGAATAGGTCATAATCTTCAAGAACATTCAATTGTTTTGGTGCGTGGAGGAAGGGTAAAAGATCTTCCAGGTGTAAAGTACCACGTTGTTCGTGGTCACTACGATATTGGTGGGGTTGAAGGTAGGAAGCAAGGAAGAAGTTTATACGGTACGAAGAAACCTAAAGAATAAATTTTATTTATGCGTGGTAAAAGAGCAGAGAAAAGAAAATTAGTAGGAGACCCAATATATAATAGCCGACTAATTACTCGGTTTGTGAATCGAGTGATGGTGGGTGGAAAGAAAACTGTTGCCCAGAAAATTATCTATGGGGCTTTTGAAGATATTAAAGATAAAGGTAAAGACCCACTTGAAACGTTTGAAACAGCTCTTAGAAATGTTTCTCCAAAAGTAGAGGTGCGGCCTCGACGGGTTGGTGGAGCAAGCTATCAGATTCCGGTTGAGGTTAAAGGCGACAGACGAGAAGCCTTGGCTATTCGGTGGGTTATTTCAGCAGCTAGCTCAAGACCAAACTCGGAATATAAAAGCATGAAGGCAAAATTAGCGGCAGAACTTATGGATGCTGCGTCTGGTACAGGGGTTGCTATCAAAAAGAGAAATGATACTCTGCGTATGGCTGATGCGAATAAAGCCTTTGCACACTTTCGATGGTAATTGAAAGGTATTAAGGCCTTGTGTCTTGCAATACGGGATTAATGGCATTTACTTTGTCCAAAAAACTGGTGAGATTTCCCATCAAGACAATTTAATGAATTGTTGACAGGTTGGTGGCTATTTGATACTATTCCACCTTCGAACACCAAAGCGGTGTTTTTTAGTGCCCAGAATTGGTATAATCTAGGCTTGTACTATGGCTGAAAAAGTTTCGTTAGATAAAGTTAGAAATATTGGGATTATAGCCCACATTGATGCCGGTAAGACTACGGTTACCGAGCGTGTGCTTTTCTATACTGGGAAAACCTACAAAATAGGGGAAGTTCATGAAGGTGAAGCGGTTATGGATTGGATGGCTCAAGAGCGAGAGCGTGGAATTACTATCACTTCAGCTGCAACGACAACCTTTTGGGAAACCAAAGATGGTCCGTTTAAAGATGAACAACATCGGATTAATATAATTGATACTCCTGGCCACGTAGATTTCACCGCTGAAGTTGAAAGATCGCTTCGTGTTTTAGACGGAGCAGTTGTGGTTTTTGATGGAAAAATGGGAGTGGAGCCACAATCCGAAACAGTTTGGAGACAAGCCGATAAATACAAAGTTCCAAGAATATGCCTCATTAATAAGTTAGATGCTACCGGTGGGGATTTTTTCACGAGCTTAGATTCTATTAAAGATAGATTAGGGGCCAATGCCCATCCTATCCAACTTCCAATAGGTGAGGAAAGTAAGTTCAAGGGGGTGGTGGATCTTATATCAAGGAAGGCAGTTGTTTTTACTGACGAAATGGGGGCACATCCTAAGACGGAAGAGGTCCCATTGGATATTAAGGATAAGGTTGAAGAATACCGCAGCAGGTTGGTAGAAGCTATAGCAGAACACTCAACCGATGAATTGTTGGAGAAGTTTCTCGGCGGAGCCAAGCTTTCTGAGGAAGAATTGTGGAGTGGGTTGAGAACCGCGACCCTTTCTACAAAACTCATTCCAGTTTTGGCTGGAACAGCCCTGAAAAATAAAGGCATCCAACCTTTACTAAATGCGGTTGTGGATCTCTTACCTTCCCCACTTGATGTACCGTCTATAAAAGCCATCAACCCAAAAACTGGAACAGAAGAAGAAAGAAAAACCGATATTAATGAGTCTTTTACGGCGTTGGCTTTTAAAGTAATGACAGATCCTTTTGTTGGTAGACTTACGTATTTTAGAGTTTATTCTGGGAAGCTTTCGTCCGGCTCTTATATTTACAACTCAACTAAAAATACGAAAGAGCGGGTTGGTAGAATTCTTTTGATGCATGCTAATACTAGGCAGGAAATTAAGGAGATAGCCGCAGGTGAGATTGGAGCAGCGGTTGGTTTGAAGCAAACTTTCACCGGCGATACATTGTGTGATGAAACAAAACCAGTCGTTCTCGAATCTATAAGCTTTCCCGAACCAGTTATCTCGCTTGCAATTGAGCCAAAGACTAAAGCAGATCAAGAGAAAATGGGACTTTCCTTAGCGAGGCTTTCTGAAGAAGATCCGACATTTAAACTCAAATCAGATCAGGAAACGGGACAATCGATTATTAGCGGTATGGGTGAACTACATCTGGATATTCTTGTTGATCGAATGAAAAGGGAATTTGGAGTTGAAGCAAATGTTGGAAAGCCGCAAGTGGCGTATAAAGAAACGATCAAAAAAACTGCCGAAGGTGAAGGTAAGTACATACGTCAGAGTGGTGGTCGTGGTCAATACGGCCATTGCTTTTTGCGGATTGAGCCAAGAGGACGAGGTGAAGGTTACGAATTTAAGAGTGAAATTACAGGTGGGGCGATTCCGAAGGAATTCATCCCAGCTATCAAAAAAGGTGTTCGCGAAGCTACAGATAGCGGTAGTTTAGCTGGTTATCCAATGGTAGACATGTTGGTTGCAGTTTACGATGGTAGTTTCCATGAGGTTGATTCTTCAGAGGAAGCTTTTAAAATTGCAGGTTCCCTAGCTTTAAGAGAAGCAATAAAAAGGGCAGACGCTGTGCTATTGGAACCAATAATGACGCTTGAGGTTACTACTCCTGAAGATTTCATGGGTGATATAATAGGAGATTTATCGAGTAAGAGAGCAAGAATTGAAGGAACTGAACCCAGAGGAAATGTAAGATTTGTTAAAGCACTTGTTCCTTTGGCAGAAATGTTTGGTTATGCAACTAAGCTGCGAAGCCAAACCCAAGGCAGGGGAAGTTTCAATATGGAACCTTCCCACTACGAAGAGGTTCCAGTGAATGTGGCAAGCACAATTATTAGTAAAGGAAGTGCGGACTAAGAAAAAGCTTTACTATTTGACTTAGTTTGGTAAAATAGCTAAAGTGTTTAATTAACCTAAAAATTCGCAGAAGGCGAAGCGATCAATAAGGAGGTATTTATGGCTGAAGCAAAAAAATTCGAGCGAACAAAACCCCATGTTAATGTGGGGACCATTGGTCACGTTGACCACGGGAAAACTACATTAACAGCTGCTATTACAAAGCACCTTTCATCCAAAGGAGGGGCGGAGTTTAGGAGTTTTGATACTATTGATAATGCACCTGAAGAGAAGCAGCGGGGAATTACTATTGCATTGGCTCACGTTGAATATGAGACGGACAAGAGACATTACGCGCATATAGATGCTCCAGGACACGCAGATTATATCAAAAACATGATTACTGGTGCTGCTCAAATGGATGGTGCTATTTTAGTAGTTTCTGCAGCCGACGGCCCAATGCCTCAAACCAGAGAGCACATCCTTCTAGCTCGTCAAGTCGGGGTACCAGCAATTGTTGTTTACATGAATAAGGTAGACACTGTAGACGACAAAGATCTTCTCGATCTAGTTGAAGAGGAGATTCGTGATCTTCTTTCAAAGTATGAGTACCCTGGGAAGGAGATTCCTGTTATCAGGGGTAGTGCACTGAAGGCTCTTGAAGGTGATGCAGAAGCGCAAAAAAGTATTGATGATCTGTTGAAGGCAGTTGATGAATATGTCCCTACTCCTACACGAGAACTAGATAAGCCATTTTCAATGCCAATTGAGGATGTATTTTCAATTAAAGGCCGAGGGACAGTTGTAACCGGTAGAGTTGAAAGAGGTAAGGTTAAAGTGAACGAAACGGTTGAAATTGTTGGAATTAGACCGAAAACAACATCCACAGTGGTTACTGGTGTTGAGATGTTCAAGAAGCAATTGGATGAGGGCCAGGCTGGTGATAATGTTGGACTGCTTCTTCGTGGAGTGGAGAAAGATGATGTTGAACGAGGTCAGGTTGTAGCTGCTCCAGGGAGCATTAAGCCCCACACTGAATTTGAGGCTGAGGTGTACGTCTTGACAAAAGAAGAGGGTGGACGTCATACCCCATTTTTCTCTGGGTACAGACCTCAGTTCTACCTCAGAACAACCGATGTAACGGGTGAGACTACTCTGCCGGAAGGTACTGAGATGGTAATGCCAGGCGACAGCACAAAATTGAAAGCAAAGTTAATTGGTCCAGTTGCTCTTGAAGAAGGGCTTAGGTTTGCAGTCCGAGAAGGTGGTCACACCGTCGGAGCAGGAGTTATTACTAAAATTATAGCTTAAGTAGTTAAGCCCTTAAATATTTAAAAATTTATGCCAAAAGGTCGCATTAGGGTACGTTTAAAATCTTACGATTCTAGAGTTTTGGATGATTCAGCAGAGGATATTCTAGATACAGCTATACGCACCGGTGCTAAAGTAGCTGGTCCAGTCCCATTGCCTATCGAGCGAGAATCATTTACTGTTACAACGTCGCCGCACATAGATAAAGATGCGCGGGAGCAGTTTGAGATTAGAACTCATAAGCGGTTGATAGATATTATTGAACCAACACCAAAGACTCTCGATGCCTTGATGCACTTGGAACTGCCAGCAGGAGTGAATATTGAAATCAAAATGTAATTTTGATTTTTAATTAAACTTTTGAAATGCTGATGAGATAAAGATGTAATTTTTAAATAGAGCAATTAAGAAGAGGAAAATGGACCGAAAGGTCTTTTTTGTTGTTTTAGGATATTTAAAATGATAAAAGGGTTAATAGGAAAAAAACTTAATATGACTCAGGGGTTTGACTCTCGCGGTAAGGCAACACCTATCACCAACTTTTTAGTTGAACCTAGTTATATTATACAAATTAAATCTACTGAAAAAGATAACTACAAAAGTGTTCAATTGGGCGTAGGTTTAGCAAAAAAAATTAATAAACCCATGGCTGGGCACGTTAAAAAATCTAGTTTAAATCATTTTCCAAAAGCCCTAAAGGAATTTAAATTTGATGGAGAGGTTAAAGTTGGCCAAGAGGTTAAGATAGAAGACGTATTCAGTAAAGGTGTTTTGGTTGATGTGGCAGGTATTTCTAAAGGAAAAGGTTTCGCTGGAGTTGTTAAGAGGCATGGTTTTGCTGGCGGTCCGAGGACTCACGGTCAATCTGATAGAGAGAGAGCACCGGGATCAATTGGGGCAACAACTACACCAGGAAGGGTTTACAAAGGAACTAAGATGGCAGGCCACATGGGAGCACAAAGGGTAAAAGTACAAGCTCTGGAAATATCAAATATAGATAAAGAAAAAAATATCTTAAGTTTGAAAGGTTCTGTACCAGGGCCAACAGGAGGACTTCTAATTATTGAGAAATCTAAGAAAAAAAGGAAGAGATACCATGAGCCTGAAATACCAACTGCACCGGCTTTAAGTGGTAAGGAGGATAAAGAAAGCAAGGAAGGTGACGAAGGGAAAACTCAGGAAACAAAGGAAAACGAGGCGAAAAAGGAGGAAAGCTTAGGTAAAGATCAAGCACAAAAGTCCGAGGAGTCAAAAGATGAGTAAAGAAGTATCAAATAAAAAAACTCTAAAAAAGGAAAAGCCTTTGGTAGCTCCTTTGTTCAACCAGAAAGGTGAAGAGCTGGGTCAATTTAACCTGAATAAAGAAATATTCGGTAGCAAGATTAATAAAAATCTTTTAACACAGGCAGTAAGAGTTTATCTAACAAACCAAAGACAGGGTTCTGCTTCTTCAAAAACAAGGGGCGAAGTTTCAGGAGGTGGGGCAAAGCCGTGGAGGCAGAAGGGGTTGGGAAGAGCGAGAGCTGGTTCGAGTAGAATTGTTCATTGGAGAGGTGGGGGTGTAGTGCATGGTCCGAAACCGAAGACATTTACGCTTACCTTACCAAAGAAGATGAAGAAAAAAGCGTTGCTTTGTGCCCTTTCCGTGAAGGCTTCTGAAGGAGATATTGTTGTGCTTAATGATTTGAAGTTTAAAGAGCCTAAAACAAAATTGGCAGCTGCTCTTATATCAAAACTCCCCGTTAAAGGAAAAGGACTCCTTATGATTAAAGGAAAAGACGAAACCGTTCATAAATCGATGAGGAACTTGACTAATATTGAGTTAGGGTCGCTTCATAATTTAAATACTTACTCTATTTTGAATACAGATAAATTAATCTTTACAAAGGATATTTTAAAGGAAATGGAACAGAAGTTTTTAGAGAGGAAAGAAAATGGAGATAAGTGAAGTTATTATAAAGCCGATTATATCCGAAGCCAGTATAAAGGAAATCGAATCGAACAAGTATGTTTTTCAGGTTAAAAGAAATGCGAATAAAAAAGATATAGCTAAAGCTGTAAAGGATAAATTTAATGTAGATGTTCTTAGTGTTCGGACAAGGCTAATAAAGGGAAGGTCTCGTAGAATGCTGAAAAGCCGATCTCGGGCAAAATTAGGACCAATAAAGAAAGCATCAGTACAAATTGGGAAGGATCAAAAAATTGATATTTTTGAGACTAAAAAGTGAAGTTCACAAATTAAGTAGTGATCTTCTTTTGAGGACGCAAGAAAGTTATGGCGATTAAAAAAACACCAGGAAAAAAAGAAGCAAGAAGGTTCATGACCTCTGTTTCCTATAAGATTAGTAAAGAGAAATCCTTAAAGGGGCTTAGATCTGCTTTGCCAAAGACGGGTGGAAGAGATAATAGTGGGAAGATAAGTACTCGACATATTGGTGGTCGGCATAAAAGGCTTTACCGTAAAATAGATTTCAAGCGGGATAAGTTTAAAGTACCTGCTAAGGTAGTTTCTTTGGAATACGATCCAAATAGAAGTGCTTTTATAGCCCAAGTGAACTATGTTGATGGGGAAAAAAGGTACATATTAGCACCTGATGGGTTAGAGGTTGGTGATAAAGTAACATCTGGTGAGACTTCTGAGATTAGTATTGGTAACACCCTGCCTTTGGTGAAGATACCTATAGGTACTGTGGTTCATAACGTAGAGCTTATTCCAGGAAAAGGAGGGCAAATTGCACGATCAGCTGGGTCGCGTGTTACACTTATGGCTCGGGAAAGTGGTTTGGCGCATCTAAAGATGCCTTCCAGTGAAATTCGTAGAGTACCAGAAAAATCAATGGCGACGGTAGGTGTAGTTGGTAAGGTTGATTGGAAAAATATTACCATTGGTAAAGCAGGAAGAAACAGGCATATAGGGAAGAGGCCTACGGTAAGAGGTGTAGCTATGAGTCCGAGAGACCATCCTCACGGAGGTGGTGAAGGTAGAAGTGGTATAGGAATGAGCTCGCCAAAGAGCCCGTGGGGCAAAAAAACACTAGGTAAAAAAACAAGGAAAAAGAATAAATTTTCTAACAAACTGATTGTTCAAGGTAGAAAAAGGTAGTTTATGATTCGCTTAAGCGTGACGTAAATTATAGGAGTTAATTTATGGGAAGATCTGTAAAAAAAGGGCCGTACGTAGATGAAAAATTATTAAAAAAAGTCAAGAGAGCCAAGGAGGAAGGCTCTCGTGATCCTATCAAGACTTGGGCGAGACGTTCTCAAATCTCTCCTGAAATGGTAGGGATTACTATTTCAGTTCATAATGGGAAAACGTTTGTGTCCGTCTTTATTTCAGAACCAATGGTTGGACATAAGATTGGTGAATTTGCTCCTACGCGTACCTTTAAAGGTCACGGTACTGTAGCTAAGAGGATGTTAACGCCAACCTAAATTTAGGAGTTTAAAATGGAAGTTATTGCTGAAAGTAAAAATCTAAGAATATCACCTAGAAAAGTAAGGCTGGTTGCAGACAATCTAACTGGTAAGAAAGCTATTGAGGCGGTGGAGTCGTTGAGGTTCGTGTCAAAAAAAGCGGGTCTACCTTTATCAAAAGTAATTAAATCTGCAATAAGTAATGCAAAGAATAATAATAAGCTAGACGAAAAAAAATTAGTAATTAAGGATGTTGTAGTTAACGAGGGTCCGCGGCTGAAACGGTTTTTACCAAGGAGTAGGGGTATGGTCCACCCTATTTTAAAAAGGACAGCTCATATAAGAGTTATCGTTAGCGAGGAAAAAATCTGATGGGAAAGAAAGTTCACCCAAAAGCCTTTAGGTTACCAATAACTAAAGATTGGAGCGCTCACTGGTTTGGCGATAAAGGTAGTTACAAAGAGTTTTTGAAGCAAGATACTAAAATTAGAAGTTTTATCCTTGATAAATTAAGGAAGGCTGGAGTCGCAAAGGTTATTATAGAGCGTTCTATTAATAAAATAAATATTATTATCCATGTCGCGAGACCAGGTATGGTTATTGGACGATCTGGATCCGGGGTCGAAGAGCTGAGGAAAAATTTAGACATACTGGTAGGGCAAAAAATAAGTTTAAACATTGAAGAGGTGAGAAATCCTGATTTAGAAGCGTATCTAGTTGCTTCTTGGATAGCAGGTCAAATTGAAAGAAGGTTTCCGGTAAAGAGAGTGATGGCCCAGTCTGTAGCTAGAGTTATGAGGGCAGGTGCTTCTGGTGTAAAGATTGGTTGTAGTGGGCGGTTAGGTGGTAGAGAAATCGCTAGGAAAGAAAAGCTGGCTGAAGGTAGCGTACCTTTACATACTCTTCGTGCCAATATTGATTTTGCTAAGGTCGATGCAAAAACAGCTACTGCTGGTGTAGTTGGTGTAAAAGTTTGGATATATAAACCGTCACAGCAGAAATAGAAGGAATTTATTATGTTGCAACCAAAGAGGTCAAAATTTAGACGCGCATTTAGAGGTAGTAGGGCTGGAGTTGCTACTCGAGGCGCTACAATAGAGTTTGGAGATTTTGCTTTGAAAGCTCAAAAAGCAGGTTGGGTTACAGCTAGACAGATTGAGGCTGCTCGGAGAGCGATCACTCATTATACCAAACGAGGCGGTAGGCTTTGGATAAGAATTTTTCCTGATAAACCGGTTTCCAAAAAACCACTAGAAACTCGAATGGGGTCAGGTAAAGGAGCAGTGGACCATTATATAGCGGTGGTTAAACCAGGAGTTACAATATTTGAGATTAGCGGTGTTGATAAGGAAGTTGCTCAGGAGGCGATGAGGCTTGCTGGTAGAAAGTTACCTATCGAAGTTCGATTTGTAAGTAAAGGGGATATGTTTTGAAAAAACTTGATCTTACTGGTAAAGAAAAGGCAGAGTTAGAAAAGCTTTTGATAAAATCAAAGAATGATTTTTTTAACTTAAAAATGCAGAATTCAATGGGGAAGCTAAAGAATCCTAGAGGAATCTCTGAGAAGAGAAAAGAAATAGCGAGAATACTGACAAAAATGAGAAATGAGAGGGTTAAAGTATGATAGGGAAAGTGGTGAGTAAGAAATTAGAAGGAGTTGTAATAGTGGAAGTTGAAAGAGTTGTTAAGCACCCAGCATACAATAAGCGAATGCGAAGGAGAAAAAAATACCTGGTACACGATACTCTAGGGGTAAAGGAAGGGGATAAGGTGGTTATTGGATCGATGAAACCAATGTCAAAGAAGAAACGATTTAAGATTGTGGAGGTTGCCAAATGATTCAAGGGAGAAGCATTTTGAAGGTAGCGGATAATTCCGGCGCAAAAAATTTAATGGTAATTAACATTCCTGGTAGTAGTAAACAGAGATTTGCAAGATTAGGGGATATTGTGATCACTACTGTAAAAAGTGCCCAAGCTGTAGGTAATGTGAAAAAGTCTGAAATAGTGAGGGCATTGATTGTTCGCACTAAGAAAGAAAAGAGGAGAAGCGATGGTTCGTATATTAAGTTCGATGACAATGCTGCAGTTGTTGTAGATAACGCAGGCACTCCTAGAGGGACTCGTATTTTTGGTCCGGTTGCTAGGGAAGTTAGGGATAAAGGATATATGAAAATAATCTCGCTTGCTCAGGAGGTTGTTTAAATGAAAGTAAAAACCGGTGATGAGGTAGTAGTTTTACTAGGAAAGGATAAAGGTAAAAAGGGAAATATTGAAAGAGTTTTTCCTAAATTTGAGAAAGTTCTCGTTTCTGGTGTCAACATGTATAAAAGACACAAGAAACCCCAAGGAAGGACGCTTCAAGGTGGGATTATAGATATAACGAAACCTGTTTCAGTTTCAAGTGTTGCTCTTATTTGTCCAAAATGCAGCTTGCCTACGAAAGTAGGCTTTAAACTTGAAGGTAAAGATAAAAAGAGAATCTGTAAAAAATGCAAACAAGTTGTTGATAAAAAATGATAAATGACGAAATATTACAGACAAAAAATAAAGTATTAAAAGAGTTGAAACTTAGTAATATAATGGCAACTCCTCAGATAAAGAAAATAGTAATAAATGTGGGGTTTGGTTCTATTTTAGGAGATAAAAAGGCTCAAGAAGTAATTTCTGAAAATCTGAAGAAAATAACGGGACAAAGCCCTTCGGAAACAAAGGCAAAAAAAGCAATATCTTCCTTCAAAATTAGAGAAGGACAGGTGGTCGGAGCCAGAGTAACATTGAGAGGGAAGAAGATGAACGCTTTCTTTAAAAAGTTGGTGACAGTTGTACTTACGAGAGTACGTGATTTCAGAGGGGTTTCTAAGGAATCATTTGATGGAAATGGTAACTATACTTTAGGTTTTAGAGAGGTAAGTGTTTTCCCAGAAATTGAGTTTTCTAGAGGAGAAAAGCAGTTTGGTTTGGAGATTACTATACAGACGTCAGCTAAGACAGATGAGGAAGCTAAAAAATTGTTAGAGATAACAGGACTACCTTTTAAAAAGATAGACAACAAGGGTAGAGGGGAATAAATTATGGCAAGAAAAGCAATGTTAGAAAAATCTAAAAAAAAGCCAAAATTTTCTGTCAGGTCGCGAAGTCGTTGTTTCATTTGTGGCCGACCGAGAGCTTATATGAGAAAATTTGGCCTTTGTAGAATCTGCTTTAGGAACCTTGCTCATAAAGGTGAGTTGCCTGGAGTTATAAAATCAAGTTGGTAATATATGGATAATATTGGAGATATGCTAACGATAATTAGAAATGGATACATGGCCAAAAACGATAGTGTTATAGTACCTCATTCCAAGCAGAAAGAAGAAATCTCCGACAAACTTGCAAAACTGGGGTTTATTGGAAAAGTCTTGGTTGATAATCAAAATAAGCGTAAAATACTACAAATTAAGTTGCAGTATGAGAATGGTGAATCTGTGTTAACACATCTTAAACGTGTATCAACACCTGGATTAAGAGTCTATAGCTCGAAGAGAGATCTAAAACCAGTACTTAGTGGTATAGGATATACGCTAGTTTCAACATCAGTGGGAATATTAACAAACAAAGAATCTGTTAGAAAAGGCATAGGCGGAGAGGTAATTTGTGAGGTTTGGTAAACATGAGTAAAATAGGTAATCTACCAATAAAGATTCCGCAGGGAGTCGAAGTTACAATCGAAAAGAAACTGGTAAAAACAAAAGGCTTAAAAGGTGAGTTAACTGTTAGTATTCCTAAACACATAACCCTTGAGCAGAAAGGTGATACATTAATAGTCAGGAGGGAAGTTGAGTCTAGAGAGGCTAAATCGTTACATGGGCTTATTCGGAGCTTGGTTAACAATGCCGTTGTTGGTGTTTCCGAAGGATTCGAAAAAAAGCTGGAACTTTCGGGGGTTGGTTTTAGAGCAAATGTACAAGGGGATAAGTTAATTTTATCTGTCGGCTACTCCCATCCAGTGGAGATTATAAAACCAGAGGAGGTAGACTTTCAAGTATCTGAAAATAAGATTAAAGTATCAGGAGCTGATAAACAGATGGTGGGTGATCTTGCTAGTAAAATAAGGAAGGTCAAGCCAGCAGAGCCCTATAAAGGCAAAGGAATTAAATACGAAGGGGAATTAATTAGACGCAAGCCTGGTAAGGCACAGGCAACAGGAGGATCATCGTGATCATACTCAAAGGTAGACCACTGAGGCAAAAAAGGGTTAGAGCTAAGATAAAAGGGACATTGCAGGTGCCACGCATAAATATATTTCGTTCTAACCAACGTTTTTACGGTTCGTTAATCAACGATGCTTTAGGCGAAACACTAGCTGCTGTTTCTGATAAAGAAGCGAAAATTGGTAAAGGAAAGACCAATACTAAAACAGAGAAAGCTTATAAGGTTGGTGTTTTGCTTGGTGAGAAGGCAAAAAAAAAGAAAATTAAAAAAGTTGTTTTTGACAGAGCTGGTTATAAATATCATGGTAGGGTTCGTGCTTTCGCAGAAGGAGCACGCTCAGAAGGTTTGGAGTTTTAATGAGAGAATATATCCCAGAAGGTGAATTCGAGGAAAAAATAATCCAAATTAATAGGGTTTCAAAAAAAACTAAAGGTGGGAACAAAATAGCGTTTTCGATACTTGCGGTTGTAGGAGACAGAAAAGGTCAAGTAGGTGTAGGGTTAGGTAAGGCTCCAACTGTACCAGCAGCAATAAAAAAAGGTGTGTCGTACGCTAAAAAACACTTGATTAAGGTACCTATGGTTGGCACAACTATACCTCACCAAATTTTCATCAAGAAAGGCGCTGCTAAAATAATTATTAAGCCTGCATCTCCAGGAACAGGAGTGCTTGCAGGAGGTGCTGTGCGGGCTGTAGTAGAGGCTGTCGGGATTAAAGACATTCTTTCGAAGGTTCTTGGTACCTCGAATAAAGCATCAAACGTTTACGCTACACTGGAAGCTTTAAGTAGACTTAAGAGGAGATCAGAAAAGTTACCAAAAACTAGCGTAGCTAAGAAAGAGAAACAATCTAGAAAAGAAGAAAAGCAGATACCGAAGGAAAAATGAGAATTTCATCACTAGAAAGTGTTAAAACCAAAAAGATAAAACCCAAGAGAGTTGGTAGAGGAGAATCATCTGGTAAAGGTAAAACTGCAGGTCGTGGTATGAAGGGGCAAAAAGCAAGGTACAAGATAAAGCCAGCTTTTGAAGGCGGGCAGCTTCCAATTATCAAAAGGCTACCCTTTCAAAGAGGTGTGGGAAATAAACACAAAAAGATAGTGGCAACGATTACCTTAGATCAATTGAATAGATTTGAAGCTGGGAGCAAGATAGATTTGGAAGAACTAAGAAAAAATAAATTCCTTCCAAAGAGCCAGAATATATCAGCCAAAGTAGTTGCAACTGGTAAGATAGAAAAGCCTTTGACAGTTAAGTTACCAGCGACAAAAAAAGCTATAGAGTTGATTGAAAAAGCGAAAGGTAAAGTGGAAAAAAATGTTTAGAGTTCTACTCGATATTTGGAGAAGCCCAGATCTGAGAAGGAAGATCATTTTTACATTGGGAGTAATAGTACTGTTTCGGATTGTTGCTTTTATTCCAGTACCTGGAGTTGATCCAAATGCCTTGCGAAGCCTGTTTTCCGGTAGCCAATCGTTTGAGCAGGTCCTGAAGCTTTTAGATATGTTCTCTGGCGGTACTCTTCTTAACTTTTCCATTGTGGCTCTAGGTCTTAACCCTTATATTAACTCTTCAATTATTATGCAGCTTTTAGGTGTAGCAATACCAAAGCTGGAGGAGCTTCAAAAGGAAGGTGAATATGGGAGGCAAAAAATAACTCAGTATACTAGATATCTTACCGTTCCTCTAGCTTTGGTACAATCTTACGGGATTCTTGTTTTAATCCGTCGTAACTCACCTGAGTTTCTTGGAGATTTGAGCCCATTAAGTTTATTTACAATTATTTTAACTATGGCGGCTGGTACTGTCATGTTGATGTGGCTGGGAGAGCTTATAACTGAGCAAGGGATTGGAAATGGTATCTCAATATTAATTTTTTCTGGGATAATTGCCAGACTTCCGGTTAATTTTGGACAGACCGCTCAGATATTTAATGCCCAAAATATTTCAACTATATTATTACTTCTGTTCATTGGTTTTGTTGTGATTGTGGCAGCGATCGTTGTGATGGAGGGGCAGAGGAGGATTTTGATTCAGTATGCTAGGAGAGTAAGGGGCAACCGATTATATGGTGGCCAAAGCACCCATTTGCCTATTCGTGTTAATCAGGCTGGTGTTATCCCAATTATTTTTGCGGTATCAGTGATATTACTTCCAGGTATGATTGGGGAATTTTTCTCATCTGCTTCTACTCCCGTGGTGGCAAATACTGCAACTGCGATTAAGGATTTCTTTGCTAATACGTATTATTACAGCGCTGTTTATTTTGTTCTCGTGCTTGCCTTTACATATTTCTATACTGCAGTTACGTTTAATCCAACCAAAGTGGCTGATGATATCAAAAAATATGGGGGCTTTATTCCCGGCATACGGCCAGGAAGAGCCACCTCAGATTTCCTTGGACATATATTGAACCGGATTACTTTGGTAGGAGGGGTTTTTCTTGGGGCGATTGCAATATTACCATTTCTAGCCAGCGACTTTACTGGGGTTAGTACTATTGCTTTGGGTGGTACCAGCCTTTTAATTGTGGTGTCGGTGATTATTGAAACAACGAAACAATTGGAATCTCAGTTAATCATGCGTTCGTATGAAGGTTTTCTCTACAAATGAGAGAATCATGATTTCGGACAATAAATTTATGAACGTCTTAATTTTTGGTGTCCAAGGGTCAGGTAAGAGTACAGTTGGTGAGTACATCGCTCAAAAACTGTGTGTGCCTTTTATAGCGACGGGAGACATTTTTAGAAAGATAAGGGAAGAAAGGGCACCACTTGGTGATTTAGTAAGGACTAAAGTTGATCACGGTCAGTTTGTTCCAGATGATATTACCATGGAGATTGTCGAAAAAAGACTTAGTGAAGAAGAGGCTTCTTCCGGGTTTGTTTTAGATGGGGCACCAAGAAATTTGTCTCAGGTAAAATTGTTCAAAAAAGAGATAGATTTAGTTGTACTGGTAGAGTTAGAAAAGGAAGAAGCAGTTAAGAGATTACTCATTAGAGCTCGTCATGACGATACTAAGGAATCGATAGAAAAGAGAGTTTCTTTGTATGAGAAGCAAACCAAACCAGTTATAAATTATTATAAAGAGAAGAATGTGCGAATAATTAGGATAGACAATAGGCCAGCCGAAGAGGTAGTTAAGCAAAACTTAGATGGTGTACTTAAAGAGTTCAAAAGAAATTGAGATTATGAAGCAAGCAGGAAGAATTACCGCTTTAGCTCTTGCAGAGGTCGAAAGGCACATTAAAATTGGAGTGAGTACTAAAAAGTTGGACGAAGTAGCTTTATCTGTAATCGAAAAACATAAGGCGCAACCTTCGTTTAAGAAAGTACCAAATTATAAGCACTGTATTTGTGCAACCCCGAATAACTGGGTTGTTCACGGAATACCAGGAAATTATTTTTTAAAAAAAGGAGATATTATCGGTATAGATCTAGGCGCTTTTTATAAGGGATACCACTCAGATATGGCCAAAACTTATTTGGTTGAGGATACAAGTAAAGAAAAGAGAAAATTCTTAAAAATTGGAGATAAGGCGTTACGGGAAGCGATTAAAGAAGCAAAAGTTGGGAATAGAATTGGAGATATAAGTAGTAAAATACAATCAATTATTGGAAGTGGTGGTTACTCAATAGTCAAGGAGCTGGTTGGTCATGGTATTGGTAAGGACCTTCATGAGGATCCGTTGGTTCCAGGTGAGGGAAAAAAAGGTGTGGGACCAGAGATTAAGGAAGGTATGGTGCTGGCAATAGAAGTCATTTACAATATGGGGAAGCCTAGTGTAGTCTTGCTTCCTGATGGTTGGACAATCACCACAAAAGATAAAAGCTACTCTGGTTTGTTCGAGAAAACTTGCGCAGTTACTAGTAAAGGGCCTGTAGTGTTGACGCAAGCCTGAATTTATTGTAGAATTGCTTAGCCTTTTTTGTTTGATAAAGATATGGATAAGGAAAATGTCGAAGTTGTAGGAAAAGTAGTAGAATCTCTACCCAATACTTTATTTAGGGTTGAGGTAGCTGATAATGCTCCGGCGGCGTTGGCAGGAAAGATATTGCTCTGCCATATCTCTGGTAAAATGCGTATGCACTATATCCGCCTTTTACCTGGAGATAAAGTTCGCGTTGAGGTTACACCATACGATTTAGAAAAAGGGCGGATTGTTTACAGAGATAGATCATGAAAGTACAAGCATCAATAAAAAAACGCTGTAGTAATTGTAAAATAGTTAAAAGGCGTGGAGTCCTTTACGTTATTTGTACAAACCCGCGTCATAAACAAAGGCAAGGTTAAGGTAGCGACAGGAATATAATTGTGAAATTTTATGGCTAGAATTGCAGGAGTGGAATTACCAAAAAATAAGAAAATAGTATTTGCATTACCATATATTTATGGGTTGGGTAGGCCTACTTCTCAAAAAATACTGCAAGATGCAAAAATAGACGTAGATAAAAAGGTTGAAGATTTAAACGAAAAGGAAATCTTAAGGATACAAAAACTAGCAGATAATTATGTGATTGAAGGCGACTTACGTCGCCAGTTGCAACAGAATGTCCGACGATTAGAGGAGATTGGGACGTATCGAGGTATTAGACATAAAAAAAGCTTACCTGTTCGAGGTCAGAGGACAAGGAGTAATGCTAGAACCAAAAGAGGTAAAAGATCAACGATTGGTGCAATGAAAAAAGAAGTTGCGCAAAAGATGCAAAAACCAACCCAGACAGGAGGTAATAAATAATGGCGAAGAGTAAACAAAGTTCACATTCTGGTAAACCAAAAAAAGCGATCGCAGAAGTAAAAGAAGGTAAGGTATTTATTAATGCTACTTTCAACAATACTATAATTACAATAACTGATTTAAGTGGTAATGCACTTGGTTGGAGTAGCGCGGGAAGCATAGGATTTAAGGGTGCTAGAAAGTCTACTCCTTATGCTGCATCGACAGCCATGGATACTTTAGCGAAGAAAATTTCAGAGAGAGGACTAAGAGAAGTTGAAGTGTATGTTAAGGGTCCAGGTTCTGGGAGGGATGCTGCGATTAAAGCTTTAAAAAATAGCGGTCTTTTGATTAAGGCGATTGCGGATGTTACACCAATTCCTCATAACGGACCGCGGCCACGTAAGCAAAGAAGAGTATAAAATGGGAAGATATTTAGGACCAAAATTCAAAATTGATCGTCGTGAAGGAACAAACCTTTATCTAAAAGGTAAAAGGAGTTTGGGGCCTAAGCACCCCATTGAGAAAAAAGGAGCGGTACCTCCTGGACAGCACGGCCAGAAATCTTTAAGGCGGAGAAAGTCATCAGACTATAGCTTACAGCTTCGTGAGAAGCAAAAGGTTAAGAGAATGTATGGGTTATTAGAGAGACAGTTCAGAAGATATTATAAGGAATCAGCGAAAAAGAAAGGTGAAACTGGCACCACTCTCCTCCAAAAATTAGAAACAAGATTGGATAATTCGGTATATCGATTGGGTCTTGCAGCATCTCGTGCTCAGGCAAGACAATTAGTTACCCACGGTCATGTTTTGGTAAAAGATAAAAAAGTTAGTATCCCTTCATACGGTTTAAAAGATAATGAGATTATCTCGTTGAGCGATAAGGCTCAAAAGTTTAGTATAGTAAAGGAAGCGACTGAAGCTATTGATAAAGACACGATACCAAAATGGTTAGAAAAAAAAGGTCTTTCTGGTAAAGTAAAAAGGTTACCTGAAAGGGAAGAGATTATTGGTGATATTAACGATCAGCTGATAGTTGAGTTTTACTCTCGGTAAGGAATAAACCTCGAAGGTTACTGATTGTATAATGAGGATTTCGAATTCTATTAATATTTAGAATCTGAGGGACGCTGAATCTCTCAGACTTGGGACTTTTGGGTTCTGAGACCACTTCGGTGGGTAAAAAAAGGAGGTTTTATGGTAGATAAAGTTAGAGTTATTACAGAAACTAATAAAAAAGAAGGGACTTTAATAGTGGAGCCACTTCCTCAGAGTTATGGGGTAACGTTAGGCAACGCACTTAGAAGGGTACTTCTTACATCCCTTCAGGGGGCAGCTATAACCCAAGTGAAGATAGCTGGAGTAACCCATGAATATTCCACTATTCGTGGTGTGAAGGAAGGTGTAGTAGAGATTCTTTTAAACTTAAAAGGAATAAGATTAAAAGTTGAAGGAGACAAACAAGTAAAATTATCACTTGATGTAAAAGGCCCTAAAGAAGTCTTGGCAAAAGATATTGAAGTTCCAGCTGGGGTTCAGATAGCAAATCCAGACCATCTCATTGCTTCTCTTTCTGATTCTAAGACCAAGCTTAGTATGGATATGAAAGCGGAGAATGGGTTTGGGTACGTTCCAGTGGAAAATAGAAGGTCTCTAGGTATTGGCACAATACCTTTGGATGCTTCATTTAGTCCAGTTACAAAGGTAAATTACAGGGTGGAGTCTACAAGGGTAGGTCAAATAACTAATTTTGATAAGTTGATACTTAATATATCAACTGATGGGACAACGACCCCTCAAGAATCAGTTAAACAAGCTTCGAAGATATTGACAGACTACTTTAATGTCCTAGTTGAACAAAAGAAACCAACCAAGGAAGAGAAAGCAGAAAAACCACCTCGTCCGTTGATCGAAAAAGATGCTTTGGTTGAAGAGCTTGAACTATCAACAAGGATTACAAACTCTCTGCGAAACGCTGGAATAGATACAGTGACGAAGTTACTAGAAACTCCGAAAGAGCAGTTAGTAAAGTTGAAGAATATGGGAGCGAAATCAATTAGTGATATAGAGGAAAAACTAAAAGAGAAAGGGTTGACTAAGTAACACCCTTTGGATGCGTTTTGCCAGGAACATAAAAAATGAGACATAGGATTATTGGCAAAAAACTAGGTAGAGATACAAACCAACGTAAGGCTTTGTTAAAAGGTTTGGCGAACTCGGTGATTCTCTACGAAAAAGTAACAACAACTGAAGCAAAAGCCAAAGCGGCCCGTCCTTTCATTGAGAAACTTATAACAATTTCAAAGGAAGATAGTTTGTCTGCAAGACGCAAATTGATTGCGAAGCTTGGGTTACAAAATTCTGTCAAAAAACTTCTCGAGGTAGTTGGTCCTGTTTTTAAAAACAGACCAGGAGGTTACTTGAGGTTAACAAAACTTGGTCCTCGTGCCGGTGATTTTGCGAGAATGGTTGTAATAGAATTTGTTGAGGACGTTTCTGCCGCAAAACCAAAAGGTGTAAAGAAAGTAGAAAAGAAGAAGGAGAAACCGGAAAAACAAGTCAGTAAAATTAGAAAGACAAAAGAAAAAACTACTACTAAAGTAAAAGATGAAAAGCCAACCAAAAAAACAGGAAAATAAAGAAAAAGTAGCAACTAGCAAAACTTCTATTAAACCAAAAGAGGTTGAGAAAGCTTGGTATGTTGTTGATGCCAAGAGTAAAATTTTAGGTAGACTTAGCACAAAAATAGCAATAATACTAATGGGTAAAGAAAAAATAGATTTTGTAAGGTATAAGGATATGGGCGATAATGTGGTAGTGATAAATGCGGCCAAGGTTTCAGTTTCCGGTAAAAAAGAACAAAGTAAAAAGTATTATCGTTATTCTGGGTATCCAAGTGGACTTAAGGAAATTACTTTAGAGAAACAAAGGGATAAGAAACCTGAAGAAATAGTTATTCATGCAGTTTCGGGAATGCTTCCCAAAAACCGGCTAGGAAAGAGTATGATAAAAAAACTTTATGTTTATCCTAAAGATACACACCCACACGGAGCTCAAAATCCAATTGAATTGGAGGTAAAGTAATGCCAAGGAAAAAGAAAGAAACGGCTGAAAAAAAAGAAAAAGCTGAAACTAAGACAAAAACCAAAAGAGAGGTTCCGGTCAAGAAAGAGAAGGAATCAAAGGAGTTTTTCTACGGAACTGGAGGTAGGAAGGAATCTACCGCAAGAGTGAGGCTCTATTTAAAGAAAGGAGATATAATAGTGAATGATAAGCCAATATCCGAGTACTTTCCGGGACCGGTGGCTAAGAAAATCTACGAAGATCCTCTTCGTGTTGTAAATAGATTGGGCCAAATTTCTGGTACAGTGAAAGTAGCTGGAGGAGGGAAGATTGGGCAACTAGGCGCGGTTGCACATGGTATGTCTAAAGCTTTAGTTATGTTTGATGAAAGCCTTCGTCCTGTTCTTGCAAGAAAAAAACTCCTGACTCGTGATTCTCGTGAGAAAGAACGCCGCAAGTATGGACACGCGGGTAAGGCTCGTAAGATGAAGCAAAGCCCGAAACGTTAGCATAGAATGATGTGCTGAGCAAAGTCGAAATACCATTCCTAAAATACCAGGTTGAGACAATCGAAGTGTTAGTAATATTTATTGTGGAATATAGCTTGGTAGATTAGAAGGGCTCCAATTGATCCGGGGAGAATTGCTAGAAGTTGGAAAAATCGTACATCAATTTGAACAATTAAAAGAGCGAGTAATAGAAGCACAAATCCCCAAACAAAAGTTGGAATCCTTTTTATAACCACCCAGTTAATCTGCCTTAGCCACTCCCACATTGGTTTAAGTATAACAAATGGTCGGGGAGGGGAGAATCGAACTCCCGATACCGCACCCCCAGCGCGGTGTATTACCACTATACTACTCCCCGAAGCATTTGCCATTATATCTGTTTTTATGATACTGTTCAATTTAGAGTATTAGAGACTTGGTCGCGAAGCGGTCAACTAACTGCGCACATGGATTTTAGTCATCTTATCACTGAAGCTTACCATATCACCAGCCGATACAGGGTTCTTTGGACTTTTGGTGTAGTGGCAGCAATTTTTGGTGGTGTACCTAACGTATTCAACTTTAGTTTTAATTTACCAAGAGGCTTTCCAGGTTCTAGTGAAACAGAAACAAGATCTGAGGAATTTTCCTCAAGCCTGGGATTTATTAGTCATATAGATTCGTTGGTTTGGCTGGTGCTTATTGCATTGGCTGTGGTAGTGATTTTAACAATAATTTTAGTGGCACTTTATTTTCAGACGTGGGCCTATGCAGGTTTAGTTTCGCAAACGCTGAACATAATTAGAGAAGAGCCAGCTACTTTCAAAAAAGGTAAGGAAATAGGAGAAAAGTTTTTTTGGAGAATAGTAGGTTTTAGGTTTCTTTTTGGCTTGGCTATTGTTCCGGTGGTTGTTATCTTCGTCGCAATTCCCTTTTTGTTTTTCATGGCTGGACTAAATACTTTCGCAATCGTTTTTGTCATTATTGAGGTGTTGTTTTTTGTGTTGGGTCTTATTGTGTATGCGGTTGCAGTTGGAATAATTTCTGAATTTGGAGTGAGGAAGATGCTTGAAGGAGATCTGAAGATAGTTGAATCAATCAAGGGAGGTTGGTATTTGTTTAGAAATAATCTAGGTTCGAGTTTACTGGTTTGGCTTGTGAGTGTTGCTTTAGGTTTTGTTTTAGTGTTTCCAGTTATTTTTATCGCTATATTTTTCCTGGTTTTTGGAGTTATATTTTTCATCATAAATCCTTGGCTTGCTATAATTCCAGCCGCTTTTTTCATTACAGCCTTTGCTTTCGTTGGCGGCCTTTGGAACGTATTTGCCGCTTCCTACTGGAGTCTTGCCTATAAACAACTTTTGGAGAAAGGAGGTGTAGAGAATGCAGCAAGAACAAGCAAAGTCGCAAGCACAACCAACTCAGCCAGCTAACCAGGCCCCTCAGTCGGTACAAGTGCCAGCGTCGCAGGTAAGAGGTGAATACGCTGGGTTTTGGATAAGATTTATGGCCTCTATGATTGACGGTTTAATATTATCGGTTGTTTATATGGTTTTATTTTTTGGTGGTTTTATGGCCATGGTTTTTTTTGGAGTTGGAGCTGCTTCAGTAAATAATGAGGCTGCTTCAGTTACACTTGTTGCCATAATGTCAGCAGCATTTTTTCTTTGGGTTTTGCTTTGGTTTGGTCTGCAGTTATTTTACTATGTTTACTTCACGGCTAAAGGAGCAACCCCAGGTAAAAGAGCTTTAGGTCTAAGAGTTGTAGATGAAGCAGGTAATAATCTTGATTATGGCAAGGCATTTCTGCGTGAAGTGATTGGGAAATGGATTTCTGGTCTAATTTTTGGGGTTGGATATCTTATGGTGGGATTTGATGAGAAAAAACAAGGCCTTCACGACAAAATTGCTGGTAGTTATGTAACAAAATCCTAAGTCGCTATATTGACATCCTGTAATTTTTGGTAAAATGATTATACTTTCTGTCCAGAGAGGAATATTTTTATGGACAATAAAAAGCTAGATGCGATAAAGGCTGCCATGGGAGAGATTGAAAAGCAGTTTGGAAAAGGCTCTATTATGCGGCTTGGAGAGATAGCTGCAAAAATGGATATTGCAGCCATCCCTACTGGATCTGTGGGATTGGATTTAGCTCTTGGGATCGGTGGACTCCCCCGCGGGAGGGTTGTAGAAATATTTGGCCCAGAAGGCGGAGGAAAAACTACTCTTGCTCTTCACGTAATCGCTGAAGCTCAGAAAAAAGGAGGAACGGCCGCTTTTATTGATGCAGAGCATGCGCTGGATCCTTCAAGAGCAGAAAAAATTGGAGTTAACATAAAAGATCTTCTTATTTCTCAGCCAGATACTGGTGAGCAGGCATTGGAAATTGTTGAAACCCTGATTCGTAGTGGTGCCGTGGATGTTGTGGTTGTAGATTCTGTCGCAGCTCTTGTCCCACGGGCCGAAGTAGAAGGAGAAATGGGTGATGCTTTTATTGGTATTCAGGCAAGACTGATGAGCCAAGCAATGAGAAAGCTCTCTTCTGCTATCTCTAAATCAAAAACGTTAGCAATTTTTATCAACCAACTGCGTGAAAAAGTGGGAGTGATGTTTGGTAATCCAGAAGTAACTCCCGGTGGCCGAGCTTTAAAATTTTATTCCTCAGTGCGAGTCGATATTCGCCGAATCGAATCAATCACAGACGGTCCAAATACGATAGGTAATAGAGTAAGAGCAAAGATTGTAAAAAATAAAGTGGCTCCTCCATTTCGTAATGCGGAATTTGACATAATGTTTGATCGAGGTATCTCCAAGGAAGGATCACTGATTGATGCGGCAGTAGAGGCTGGTGTGGTAGCAAAATCTGGGGCTTGGTTTGAATATAATAAACAAAAAATTGCTCAAGGTAGAGAAGCAGCCAAAGCCTATTTGGAAGAGAACCCAAAAATAATTTCGGAAATTGAGAAAAAAGTAAGAGAAGCTAACAATAAGAAACCCAGTTAAAAGGATCAAAGCCGTCTAAAGTTTCCTCTAGGCGGCTATAAAGTGATCTTACTACTGACTTACTACTCACTACTTTCCGAGTTGACCCTAGCAACAGCTGTGATACTAATCTTTCCATGTGGCGGAATTCTAGTATGTTACTGCTATAATCAAGCTACAGTGGGAAAAATTACAGATATTGTTCCGCAAAAAAAGAACCCAAAAAGAGTAAATATTTTCCTTGACGAGGAATTTGCTTTTGGTATCTCGACCGAGATTCTATTTGAAAAGAGAATAGAAGTTGGTCAAACTCTTACCGAAAAACAAATCGCAAATTTCATCGAGTTGGATCAAGTAGAGCGTTTGTTAAACAAAGCTCTTAATTTTTTATCTTTCCGTCCAAGATCTGAAAAAGAGATTCGTGAACATCTATTGAGAAAAGGAAAATTGAAAGATATTCATAAATCTGATTCGGAAAAATATCAATACGAAAAATCGGTTGAAAAAGTAATTAATAAACTAAAAAGACTAAGCCAGATTAACGACAAGGAATTTGCGAAGTGGTGGGTGGAACAAAGAGGAAAATTTAAACCACGCGGTGAAAGATTGGTGAAGGTGGAATTATTTCAAAAAGGTATTGATAGAGATATTATTGATGAGGTAATAGAGAAAGACGAAGAGTCGAACGAGGAAGACTTGGCAGAGAGAGCAGCGTTAAAAAAAGCGAACAGCTATAGAAAGTATGATTCTAATGATTTTCGGAATAAAATGGGACAATTTCTCGCAAGGAGAGGTTTCGGTTGGAACGTTATTAAAAAGGTCGTTGACACCCTAGAAAGAAACAGGTAGAATTAGGTTGAAAGTTTCTAAAACTTTCTTGTTCTATCAATCAATACATCCTGCCCCATTACAATATATCAATGAGTACTAATCTTTCCCGAAGCCTTCGGGATAGTAATAAAGAAAGGTTAAAGGTGGAAAATAATCATGGATCCAATTTTTATAGCAGCCGGAGCCCTAGTGGTTGGGGCAGCGGTAGGCTTTGCCTATCAAAACTTTGCTAAAACCAAACTTCCTAACAAAACACCTTCCGATAAAGGAAAATCTACTGAGTCAGATTCTCATATAAAGGAATTAGTAATCGAAGCAAAGGACGAGGCGTATAAAATTAAAAGTGGAGCTGAGGAAGAGTCAAGAAAGATTCGTGAAGAGGTGATCAAACTTGAAGCAAGACTTGCTTCAAAGGAAGAAAATATAGACGCAAAGCTTACAGACATTGAGCAAAAAGAAAAGGAGTTAAAAGCTAAGTCCGAAGAAGTTGAAAAAATACGGGCTGAGTTGGGAACAAAACTTGAGAAAGTGGCAGGCGTTACCCGTGAAGAAGCAAAAAAGCTGATATTGGATGCGACTGAATCCCACTTGAAGGAGGAGGCAGGTAGAAAAATTCGTGAGTCAGAAGAACAAATCAAAAAGGAATCAGCGGAGAAAGCAAAGCACATACTTGTTGATGCTATGAAGCATGGAGCAACGGATTATGTTGCTGAATACACTACTAGCACGGTGAAACTTCCAGATGATGATATGAAAGGACGAATTATTGGTAAAGAAGGAAGGAATATAAAAGCTTTCGAAACAGAGACAGGTGTGGATGTTGATCTTGACGATCCTGGCATTGCCCGTCTCTCATCTTTTGATGGGGAGAGGCGTGAGGTGGCGAAGGTGGCTTTAGAGCGCTTGATGGCGGATGGTAGGATTCAACCGACAAGAATAGAGGAAGTGGTTTCTAGGATCCGTAAGGACTTCGAAAGAATAAGACGCGAAGAAGGGGAAAAACTTGCTAACGAAGTTGGAGCACCAAACCTTTCTTTAGAAATATTAGAAACTTTAGGTAGGTTTAAATGGCGATTCTCCTATGGACAGAATCTTTGGCTTCATACATTGGAAGAAACAAAGATTGGTGTGGCTCTAGCTCGAGATGTAGGTGCAGATATTAACGCTGTTCGCCTAGGTTGTTTACTCCATGATATCGGAAAGGTCTTTACTCCAGAGCAGGAGGGTACTCACGTGCAAGTAGGGGTAAATTTTTTAAAAAAGTTTAAATTTGACCAGAAAGTATTGGATGCAGTTGAAGAACACCATGAAGACAAGCCTTTTTCAAATGTTGAATCTATTATTGTATGGATTGCCGATGCAATATCTGGATCTCGTCCAGGCGCGCGGCATGAAGCGATTGAAGATTACATAAAAAGAGTTACTGAAATAGAGAATGTTGCCAGTTCATTCCGAGGTGTTGAAAAATCCTTTGCTATAGCAGCTGGTCGGGAGGTTCGTGTGATTGTGATACCTGAGCAAGTGAACGATAGCGATCTCACAAAGTTAGCCCATGAAGTGGCAGACAAGATTCACGATTCAGTAACTTACCCTGGTCAAGTTAAGGTGGCTGTGGTGCGAGAGACAAGGGCGGAATCTATCGCTAAATGAGCTGTCAAATACAGAATCTATTATGAAAATTTTATTCATTGGAGACATTGTTGCAAAACCTGGCCGAAGAGTAGTAAGAGAAGTATTGCCGGATTTGATCAAGAAAGAGAAGGTGGATCTTACTATTGCTAATATCGAAAATATCACCCATGGTAAAGGTGCAACGAAGGAAAAGGTTGATGAGATGAGAGAAGTAGGTGTGGATGTTTTTACTTCTGGAAATCATATCTGGTTCAGGAAAGAGTTTCGTGACGTTTTAGATAAAGATCCTTCAATTATCCGCCCAGCAAATTATCCAGGAGACGTTCCTGGGTTTGGCTTTACGTACGCGAGTGTTGGTAAAGAAAAGGTGTTGATAATTAACTTGCTGGGTAGGCAATGGATAAATGAACCGGTAGATGAACCGTATAGGGTGATAGATGCTATACTTTTAGATCAAGTAGAAAAAGAAAAACCGCAAACTATAATTGTCGACTTTCATGCTGAAGCGACAAGTGAAAAAAATGCTATGGCTTGGTTTTTGGATGGTCGGGTAAGTGCTGTCGTAGGCACGCACACTCATATTCCTACATCTGATGAGTGGGTTTTGCCTAAAGGAACTGCTTTTGTTACGGATGCAGGTATGTCCGGGGCTAAGCATTCTGTTCTAGGTGTGGAGCCGAATATTATTATTTCAAAGCAAAAAGATCCAGGACCATCAAAATTTGAGTGGGAGGAGAGAGGGCCAAGAGTTTTTGGGTCTGTTTTAATAGAGACAGATAAAAAAGGGCTTGCAAAATCAATCAAAAGGAGAGATAAAGTAATAAAGTAGAAAGGCTCGTTCTGGGTGTGTTTGAGAGGAGGTGAACCTAATGCTTAAGGCAGAAGTCGTTGAAAAAGTTGCAAAAGAGGCGCATTTGACTAAGAAAGCCGCTAAAGAAGCGGTTGATTCTACATTTAACACAGTTAATTCAGCTTTAAAAAAAGGTGAAAAGGTGGTTCTCTCTGGGTTTGGTACCTTTGTTATCCGAGGTAGAAAATCTCGGGTTGGTAGAAACCCAAAGACAGGAGATAGTTTGCAGCTACCTCAGATGAATACAATTGGATTCATTGCTGCAAAAGGAATGAAAAAAGCAGTGAGGAAGTAATCTGCATTTAACCAAATCCTTACGAACTCATCCTAGGATAATTTTCATATGGAAAAACTGAAATATTTTGTTGTTACTTATGGTTGTCAGCAAAACCAGGCTGATTCGGAGCGGATATCAGGTGCTTTTGAATCGCGAAATTTTGTAAAGGCAAACTCCCTCGAAGAAACAAATCAACTTATTGTTAATACTTGCATGGTGCGGCAGCACGCTGAAGATAAAGTCTACGGTTTAATGAAGAAACTTTCCCCACTAAAAAAAAACAACCCTAACTTCAAAATAATTCTCACTGGTTGTTTGGTAGGATCGATGGTGCGGGATCCGTCTCGTAAAATGTATAGAACGATGAAGCGGAGGCTCCCTTTGGTGGATGAGTTTTTACCTATTGATGAGGTTGGATTTGATGTTCCGGCGAAGCGTGAAAGTAGGGAACATGCTTGGGTGGTGATTTCTCAAGGTTGTAACAACTACTGCACGTTTTGTATGGTCCCTTATACGCGAGGTAAGGAAATTTCGAGGCCTTGGCAGGAGATTATAGCTGAAGTTGAAGATCTTAGGAAAAAAGGCTATAAACAGATTACCTTACTTGGGCAAAATGTTAATTCGTATGGTGCTGATTTTGTTAAGAAGCATTTAAAAAATGGTTTGTATCAATTACCGGATGGGAGATCAGTTTTGCCGGTGATGATAAAGGTGTCCATGGGCCGAAAGAGGGTTCCTACCATATTTCCCTACCTTTTTGAGGAAGTAGCAAAGCTCGGTTTTGATAAAGTTTCGTTTCTTTCTAGTAATCCCTGGGATTTTTCAAACGAACTTATTGATATTATTGCCGAAAACAAAAATATCGACCGTTTTATTCATCTCCCAGTGCAATCCGGAGATGA
>SDBV01000070.1_pt1 | contig 107368 bp, 92 predicted proteins | sample 2277081 | NCBI WGS metagenome assembly SDBV01 (sample SAMN10402039, study PRJNA504765) | marine sediment metagenome | isolation source: marine sediment core GS10_PC15, 223 cmbsf | place: Arctic Ocean: Southern Knipovich Ridge | collected 2010 | reverse complement strand
CGTAAGTTCCGCGTTCACCATCTTCTGGTTGAGCGTGCTGGGGTTCGGCGTAGCGTCGCTGTGGCCGACGATCCTCGGCGCCGCCGGAGATCGCTTTCCGCAGGCCGGGGCGTCGATGTTCTCGCTGCTGGCGACGTGCGGGAACTTCGGCGGGGTGGTCGGGCCGATCCTTGTCGGTGCGGTCGCCGAGGCGGGAAGCCTATACGCGGCGATGGGCCTGCTGGGAATCGTCCCGCTGGGGGCATTGGCGAGTATTCTGCTGCTGGTCCGCCCGCACAAGTGACACGAAAGCGGCCGCGAATAATGCGCCCTGATGCTTCCGCCCTTCCGGAAACCGTCAAGGTCTCCTGCGGCGAAGCAGCGCGCCTGCGCCGACGGCGAGCAGCGCCAACACGTGCGGGACCGGGATGGCGGCCGGGGGAGGGAAGGTCCAGTTGGCGGCCAGCGCCGTCAGGTCGATGATGTCGACCAGCCCCTCGCCGCTGAAGTCCCCAAGCTGCCAGTTCGCGTCGGTCGCCCCCCAGTTTGCGGCCAGGACGGTCAGGTCGATAATGTCGATGATCCCGTTGTTGGACGAGTCGCCGGGGATCCCGGGGACGCCGATGATCAGGTCGATCCAGTCGAGGTACGGTTCGAGCAGAATCCCGCCCATACCGGACCCGAAATACGGAAGCGGCCGCGCGGGGTGAAACTGCGACCCGAATGTATTCGTCGCGGTGATGTAGAGGCTCTCGGGTGCTTCGACGTAGCTGGGCCCGCCCGAATCGCCGCCGCCCAGTGTGGTCTCGATGTCGTTACCCAGCGTGCGTCCCCCCATCTCATTCGTATTGCGCCTGGGCCCGTCGAAATCGGCCAGCCAGACCTCCGCGACGCCGTTACCGGGCGGGGACTCGTCGTCCTCTTCGGTCGCATCGACGGCGTTTGTTCCGGTGCGCTTGACGGTCCACGACGGGTCAATCGTATATCCGTTTTTGCCGTCACCGCTCCTGCCGTACCCGACCTGCCGCGTTATCTGTGCGTCGGCGAGAGTCGACCGCCATAATGGGTAATGCACCACGCCGGGCGGGATGTCCTCCGACAGCGTGAGGATCGCCAAGTCGTCGTTGACGGATGGATTGTTGAATCCGGTGAAATCCGGGTGCAGGTCGAACCCGCTTACGGACAGATACTGCGGTGCCGAGTCGCTGTTGAGAATGAAGGTCAGGTCGGCGATGTCCACGTCGCTTACGCCGTCGTCGTTCAGGTCCAGCACGTGCCCCGCCGTCAGCACATGGCGGCGGGAGATTAGCGTACCCGAGCCGATCACGGCCGTTCCGTCGCCTAAGTCCGCGCGAACACTGCCCACCCCGGCGAACAGCGAGCTGAGCACGTTGGCGTCAACGTGGAACGACGGATCGTCCGGCGGGTCGCCGCCTGGCGAGCCGACCACGATCATCTTCTCAAAGACCATTCCCTCCGTGGAGATGATCGGCGGCGGCGGGCCTGGGCGCACCTCGATACTAACCCCGGCTGACCCGGGCGCAGCGCAGATCAGAACAACCAGCCCAATCGCCCAAAAACACTTCGACAAGTTTGGTCCTCCATCACCTGGAACTTCGCCAGGACATTATTATACCTCCTCATTGGTGATCCACCAATGCTATGTGCCTGGCGAAATGACAGAACTGGAGCTTCCGCCGCCGTCCCCAATCATCCGGCGGCTGACACTTTGTCCGTGACACCCTCGCGGCGATGGTGTAGTATTCCGCGTTAACCTGTTGCTGACATCTGTCACGAGGAAGTGAATGAGCAAGCCGCGACGACGCAGGAAAATCGGCTCCAAGAAACGGCGCGAGCGCCGCAACCGGCGCAAGAAAAAGTAGCTTTCTTTCCATCGGCGGCGCCGTATCCGCATTTGCACCGACCGTCGGCGTCAACTCCAGACGCCGGCGATATTCTGGCCGCAATTCGGGCACGCCCCATCGGTAAGATGGATTCCCCCCACGCGAAATCCCGTCCTGTCGATCAGCAATTGACGGCAGGTGGCAGAGGGGCAATAAGTCCGCTCGTCGGCCTGGCCCGGGACGTTCCCGCAATAGAGGTACTTCAACCCCGCCTCGGCGCCGATTCGACAGGCCGCTTGTAGCGTCTCGATCGGCGTGGCGGGAATCTGCGTCATTTTGTAATCGCCGTGAAAGCGGGATAGGTGCCACGGGACGTCCGCTCCCAATTCGCCGGCGATGAAGGCGGCGATTTCCCGCAACTCATCCGGCGAGTCGTTCATACCGGGCACGACCAGCGTGGTCACCTCCAGCCAAATACCGGCCGCGACCAGGGCCTTCAAGCAATCAAGAACAGGCCCGAGGCGCGCCTTCATGATCCGCCGATAGGTTTCGTCGCTAAAGGCCTTCAGGTCCACGTTGATCGCATCCAGGTATGGCGCGATCGTCTCAACGGCCAGCGGCGTCATAAACCCGTTGGAGACGAAGCAATTCTTGATCCCGCGCTCGTGGGCCAGCTTGGCCGATTCATACGCCAGCTCGAAGAAAACGGTCGGTTCGGTGTAGGTGTAACTGATCGAGGCGCAGTCGTAGTTGACCGCGGCGGTGACGATCTGCTCCGGTGAGATCGCCGTACCGCCGACGATCTTGCCCGTACGCGGCGACTGAGAGATCTGCCAGTTCTGACAGAACTCGCACTGGAAGTTGCACCCGGCCGCGGCCACGGAAACGCTCTGAGTCCCGGGGAGGAAATGGAAGAGCGGTTTCTTTTCGATCGGATCGACGTTAAGGGACACCACCGCGCCGAAGCTGTGCGTCGCCAGGGCCCCGGCGATGTTTTCGCGGACGCGACAGATCCCGTACTTACCGGCGGCGATAACGCAGCGATGCCCGCACAGGTTGCAGCGGACCTCCTGTCCGTCCAGCGGTTCCCAAAGCATCGCGTCGTGAGGATCCGGCATGCGGCGATCTCCCAAGGACCTACAGTGTAATTGTAGTCGCAGGTCCTTCTACGTTCGAGGCCGCTCATCAACGAAATGATGAAACCCGAAAGCTGAAAACTGAAAGGTGAAAAAAGACTCCCGCGAAAACAAAAGCGTCAAGTGCTCTAGAGCTGCCCCATCTGACGCTCGGGCATGACGCTTCGCAGCAGAAGATACCCCTTGCCCCTGTAGAAGCTAACCTCGCCGGAGACCTTCAGTTTGGCGAACCGGCCCTTCCCGACCGTCATAAGCCGCTCGGCCTCGGTGAGCATCGCACACGGCAGGAGGCGGACCGGGGGCTCTTGAAGCGTGTTGTCGGACTCGAACCTCCCGACGAGCCATCCGCCGACCCGCTCCGGGACGATCCGCACCACACGATCGACGACCAGCGTACGCTCCGCCTGGATGATCGCCTTTCCGGGCAGCGGCGCGATCGACTCGCCCTGTAATTCGCGATGATCGGGGCGAACGGACCTGCCCGTAAGAGGCCGGCCTGGATCATCCGCCATCAGCTTCTTGAATATGTCTTCCGACGAGACGGTGTCGGTTTGCGGCTGATCGGGGGGCACTTGGGGACTGTGCGGTTGCTCGGCGCCCTTGGTCGCCAGGACCACCCCGGAATCCACGACCGTCGCCTTCCGCGGCAGCAGAAAGCACCGCTGCGTGTATATCGTGGTCTCACCGGAGATCCAAAAGATCGCGTCCGGGTCCTTGGCGATGACGGCCTCCATCTGCTCCAGCAGTTCGCCTTGCAGAACGCGCCGCGGGACGGGCGGCGATGCGCCTTCAGAAGGTAAGAATCGCAACACGAACCAGCCCGTGGCTGGCTCGGGGACCAGACGGGCTCGGGAATCAACGACCATGGTCCCGTCGGTCGGTAAGTTTCGGCGCGGCGTTGCGGTCGCTGCGCTGATTTGCGGTTCCGTAACCGGAACGGGCGGGCGGTCCAGGAGCATCCGGCCGAGCTCTTCGGCGCTAATGGAGGGCCGACTTGCCGACACCCCGCCCTGCTGATCGGCGGCGGGGGCCGACTGCGGCGACGGTTCATCCTGCGAGAGGCACACCCCCGCCGTCAAGCCTAAGCCCAGGACAACCAAACCCAATTTGACCAAATGAGATCTAATCGCAACACCTCCGGGAAATCAACGACCAACCCACCCCTCTATTTACGCATGTATGCTCGGGAAGTTCAACCAAACTTACCGGCCACAGGGAAACAATCTGCCAGCTGCTCGGGGCCGGTTATGGTCCTAATAATCGCGGCACAGCTCGGTTTGGCCAACTCCATCAGGCCCAACAGGGGTTGCCAGAACCCCCCGACGCACACCACCGCTGTGCGGGGTATTGCGCCTTTGCCCATCCTCTCCCAGACGGTCGCCAGCTCCTGAAGCGTCCCGGTTGCACCCGGGAGGATCACATACCCGCCCGTCCCCAGCGAAATAAGCGTATCCAGCCGCTGCGCCAGCGACGACGTGCTGATGCGGCGGTCGATGTATTCATTGACCGGTGCGTCCCAAATCTCGCACGTCACGCCGATGGTCGTGCCTCCGGCGTCCTTCGCGCCGCGGGCCGAGGCGGCCATCGTACCCCCGTAACCGCCGTTGGCAACCACGTATCCCAGTTGGGCAAGGGTAGCGCCAACCGTGCGGGCGGTTTCATACGCCTCGGTGCCCACCTCGGGGTCGCTTGAACCAAAGACGCAAACAACCGCATGATCCGACCCGCCCATCTGCTCATCCACCCTTCGCCTGGGACCGGGTGTAATTGAGCAACCCGCCAGCCGCCAGAATCCGCCTCTGCCTCGCCGAGAGGCCCACGTCGCAGCGAAACTCGAAGCCCTTGGTGACGTTCTTGACCGCCACCGTAACAGCCTCGATCGCCGTCGCCGTATCGTCGATCGACAGCTCATCGCCCGCTTCGATCCGCTCGTAATCGCCCGGGTCGGCGAACGTCAGAGGCAGGATCGCGAAGTTGACCAAATTCGCCTGATGGATCCGCTCGATCCCCTTTGCGATAACGACGCGAACGCCCAGATACATCGGGCACAGGGCCGCATGCTCGCGCGAGCTGCCCTGCCCATAGCTGTCCCCCGCGACGATGATACCGGCGGCGCCGCCCTCTTTAGCGGCCAGGGCGCGCTGGGCGAAGGTCGGTTCGTCCGGATCGTTGAAGCAGCTAAAGACGTAATTGGCGTACTGGGGCACGTTGGAGCGGAGCTTCAACAGCGCCCCGGCCGGGGTGATATGGTCCGTGGTGATCTTGTCGCCTACCTTGATAAGCACGCGGCCCGTCAGCCTGGCGGCCAGCTTCTCGCCTGGCGGGGGCTTGACGATGGTGGTCCCGCGCAACACTTCGATTTCTTCGGCGCGATCGGGGGGTAGAGGCGGGACGATCATCTCATCGCCTCTGGGAAAGTTCATTGGCAAGTCGATCGGGAGGTAATGGATATCTTCCCGCTGGGCCAGTTCGCGCGGATCGGTAATCTCGCCACTTAGGGCGGTGGCGACGGCGGTGGCGGGCGACACCAAGTATACCTGATCGCCGCCGGTGCCCGAGCGGCCGGCGAAGTTCCGGTTGAACGTCCGCACGCTTACCGTCCCGTCGGCCGGGGAAAACCCCGCCCCGATGCAGGGCCCGCAGGCGGACTCCAAAATCCGCGCGCCGGAGGCGACTATTTTGGCCAGCGCGCCGTTTTCCGCGATCATCTTCAAGACTTGTCTGCTGCCCGGCGCCACGCCCAGTTCCACGTCCGGATGCACGCGCCGCCCAGCCAGGACCGACGCACATCCCATCAGGTCCTGGTAGCTGGAATTCGTGCACGAACCGATGATGACCTGGCGGACCTTCGTCCCGGCGATATCTGCGACGCGGACGATGTTGTCGGGGCTGGACGGCGCCGCCGCCAGCGGCTCCAGCTCGCCAAGATCGATGACGATGTTACCGAAGCTGACTTGAGCCATCCCATCCGAGCCCGCCTGTCCGATCTGGACGTCGGTGCAGTATCGTTTGATGTTCTCTATCGTCGCGGCATCTCGCTCGACGTGCAGGGGCTTGGTGATCCTGTCGTACGTCGCGGCCTCGTCGGCCGCCAGCGGCGAGAACTGATCGTCTCTGCCCTGGGCCTGGAGGAACTGGGCGGTGACCTCATCGGCCGGGAATACGCTCGTCGTGACGCCCAGCTCGGCGCCCATGTTCGTACACGTTCCCCTCGCCGGGACAGGCAGCGTCGCGACGCCGTCGCCGAAATACTCCACCACCCAGGCGACGTTCCCCCGAGTGGTCAGGATACTCAGGACACGCAGGATGATGTCCTTCGCCGAGACCCACGCCGCCAACTTCCCGCGAAGCTCAACGCCTATTACGCGCGGACAGTTCAGGTAGAACGCCCCGCCGCCCATGGCGACGGCGACGTCCAGCCCGCCCGCACCTATGGCAATCATCCCCACCCCCCCCGCCGTCGGTGTGTGGGAGTCCGATCCCAGCAGCGTCTTACCCGGCACGGCGAAACGCTCCAGGTGGACCTGATGGCAGATCCCGTTTCCGGGCCTCGAGAAGTACGCCCCCACCTTCGCCGCAATAGACTGCAGGTACAGGTGGTCGTTATGGTTCTCCGGGCCGAACTGGGCGGTGTTGTGATCGACGTAGCTGACTGAAAGCTGTGTCTTGACCCGGGGGACATCCATCGCCTCCAGCAGGCCGAACGCCGTCGTGCCCGTGGCGTCCTGCGTGAGGGTCTGGTCGATTCGGATGGCGATCTCGGTCCCGCCCGTAAGGTCGCCTTCGAGCAGGTGCTGCTTGAGGATCTTGTATGTGAGGGTCTGAGCCATGCAAATCACCTCGGTCAAGTTCGACAGCATAGCAGACATCCCGGAGCCGAGCAACGCATCGGCCGCCCCAACCCCCCCCCGCCGGTCGCAACGAGCGATCCAGACCCGCCAGGGAAGGTTGACTTGCACCGCTGACGAGCGAAAATAACAAGCCCGTACCCCAACGATAGAAAGGGTGTCGATATGGCCTTGTGCGAGATTCATTTCAAGAGCATCTCGATCGGAAAACAGTCGTCGATGTGCGTCATCCTACCCGACGGGCCCGGACCGTATCCGGTTCTGTACCTGCTGCACGGGCTAAGCGACGATCATACGATATGGCACCGCCGCACGAGCATCGAGCGATACGTCGAGCCCCTCCCGCTGATCGTCGTCATGCCCGACGGTGACCGCAGCTTCTACGTCAACCACCCGGGCCCCGGCGGGGCGGCGTACGAGGATCACATCGTCAAGGACGTGGTGGGCTTCGTCGATCGGACGTTCCCGACGATCGCCGACCGCACCACCCGCGCGATTGCGGGCCAGAGCATGGGCGGGTACGGGGCGTTGATGCTGGCGATGCGCCACGCGGACAGTTTCTGCGCCGCCTGCTCGCACTCGGGCGCCGTGGGTTTCACACACGAGCCCTTGGCGGATCGGCCGGACATCAACGCCCTGGCCCAAGCGCTGGATCCGGCCCAGTACGATTGTTTCGAACTTGCCCGCAAGATCGCGTCATCGCCCCGCCTCCCGGCGATGCGCATGGACTGCGGGACGGACGACTTCCTAATCGAGCCCAATCGAGCATTCCACGCCCATCTCGATCAGTTGGGAATCGAACACGAATACGCCGAGCATCCCGGCGAACACGGGTGGGCGTACTGGGACCAGCACGTTCCACAGACACTTGCGTTCGTGATGCGAAGCTTCCCAAGTACGTAGCGCCGACTACGAACCGGAGGGTGCTTTGGCCTCCAGCGTCAGGAGGCGCTTTTTCTGCTCGATCCCGCCGGGCGCGGAGAACCCTCCGGGTCGCCCGTCGGCGTAGATCACACGGTGGCACGGGACGACCAACGGCAGCGGGTTCTTGCTCATTGCGGTAGCTACGGCACGGGCGGCATCCGGACGGGCGATCATCGCCGCCAGGGCCGAGTAGCTCCGCGTCCGCCCGTAAGGAATCGCCCGCGCAGCACGATGAACCTTCCCGGTGAAGCTGCCCTCGTCGGGCAGCTCGCAGGGGATCGTCTCGAAGCTGACGCGCCGGGCGTTGAAATACCCCCGCGTCAGATCGATCAGCTGCGAGAACGGGCCCTCGTCTTTCGTCGCTTCGGGGTGCTCGAAGCTGAGAAGCTCACCGAGATCCTTGAAGTGATAGTGCGGTAAAACGATCCGCCTCAGCCCCTTCGGGCCGCACAGGGCCCCCATCGGGCCCCAGGCGGTCGCCCAGACGCAATATGACAGTTCGCTGCTGTCGCTGCCCACGGGACAGAACGTACCCCAGGTGAGCAGTTTGTTCAAGGGGTATCCGGGGTCGTCGGGGGGAGGGACAGGACAACCGGATCAATACGACATCTCAGCCACGCGAGCCTGGTGCTGATACTCGCTAACCTTCCTGCCGATGGTCCGCAGGGCCTCGCGACCGGCTGCGGTGTGGCCCAGGCCTAGGAATTGAAAACCGAGCTGGATCGACTCATCCTCGATCGTGACGTGGCGGCACTGAGCGTCTGCATAGACGGCTTCTCCGTCTACGCCGAACACCAGGCGCACGCCTACGACAAACCCGACCTCAACTATCTGCTGAACGTCCTTGTCGGTGCGGACGCTGAAGCCCCCCGCGGAGATGTTGGTGACCGCCCCCAGAAACACCGGCCCATCCTCTTCGCCGCCCGTGGGCTCGGCGTCGCAGCCTCCGGGCCAAAACGAGGAGCGAACTATCCGGTTGGCGGGGATGTCCACACGCTCGAACGTCCGCCTCGACAGCCGCTGCATCCGCTCCGGCAGAACAATCTGAAGTGCTTCGCACACCTCGCCGTCATCAAGCTCGATCTGCTGTGTCTGCTCGAGTTTCGACGTGAACAGGTACTTGTGATGCTTAAGCTTGAAGCTGATGGCGAGCGTCTGTCTTGATGACAACTGGTGCTCAGCGGCGGCTCCGTCACCGGACGGTGCCTCCACCCAGACGTGATCGTCGTCTGCGGAGAGGACCTTACTGGGCATATTGATCCAGCGTCCATCGTTGCGAACGGTAATCACAGCCCGTGCGCGCGCGGTAGCGGCAGGGGCCAACACATCGATAATCTGGTCCTCGTAGAGATTCTTCAACAACGCCATAACTGCTGTCGTCCTAAACTCTGTCCACGTAGGGATAGTCCGCTTACGAGATTGTTTTCGGACATCCCCAGGCCCAACTTAAGCAAGGGCTGGAGACCTGTCGGGAAGGTCGGCCTTGCGCGGGCGACCAGGGGCGCCCCTACTGCCCACCACCAGCGTCGGCGGGCTTATCCGGGCCCCCAGGATCAGAAACCTTCTGGGCCAGGCCCAATTCTGCCTCCATGGCTGCGGCGGCGGGCAGCTTCGAGCCGGCGATGGCAACAACAAGCCCTGGAAGCGTCCAGAACATCGGAATCCCCCTCGCCAAGAGCGCCAGGGGGAGAATCTGAGAAGCCCCAATGGCGCCGACGGCGAAAAACTTAACGTACAGAGACTCTATGACCCCCAACCCGCCGGGACTCAGCGGGACGGCCCCGATAATGTAGATGATAGGTACGTAGACAAAATAACGATAGAACTCGATCGGCAGCGACAGGCTCCTCCCGACCATCGCTATCGCGCTTACCCAGACGATGTGTGCCCCGAACGTCACTCCGATCGCCTTAGCCAGCGCGCCGAGCCTGTTGCGATAGAGCGTAGCGGCCTCGCCGGCAGCCTCGAAGTGATGGGCAATCGACAGTCGCTTGTAGAACCTTTGCAGGCCCAGCATGCGGCGAAAGCGCCTGCTGAACAGAAACGTCAGCATCCCGGCGACAACGACGAGGATAATGCATACCGCGTAGACCGCTACGCGCATCTGCTGAAAGCTCGCCAGCCCGCTGAGCAGGACAAAGCTGACCATCACCGTCGCCAATCCCGCCAGCTCCGTAAGCCCCAGGACGCGATCGACGAATATGCTCACCAGGGCGGCCGCCTTTTTGTCAGTGTGCCGCGCGGCGTAGTACGCCTTGACAACGTCGCCCCCGACCGTCCCCGGGACGATCAGACTGAAAAAATAACCCAGAAATGTCAGCCGCACCGCCTCCCACCGCCTGATATAGATGCCCTGGATGCGCAGCAGGAACCACCAGCGCATGGATACGGTCAGGATCGAGCAGACAAATCCTCCCGCCGCGACGATCAGCAATGGAAGCTTGACGCTCCTTATTGTGCGGGCGAATCCGGGTCTGACCGTCACGCCCTCGTCGACGGCGAAATCGCCCGCCGGGCGGAGTTGCTGGTCGGACCACCAGAGAATCCCGCTTGCGACGCGGAACAGGCGCTGCCCTGTCGCGTCGGTCTGTGAGGCAAGCACGGCGTATGATTCATTGGTGTCCTTATCTACGACGTAATCTCGCCAGTGGACGCGGGTTATGACCCAGATCAGCAGCAAGGCTGCGATCGTTATCTTCGCCACAAAAAGAGCTGCTTTTCGAATCTTCCTTGCCACGCATAGACCCCAGGTATTAGTCGAGCGGATTATAAGCACTTACAAGGACATAAGCAAAGGTAACGGCCCCCAGCGTGTCAGGGACTCTAAGAGATCACGGCCCACCTGGCCGATGGTAAATGCAGGCCGGTACAAATGTGTTTTTTAACTTAACTATCCCTGCGCCAGCGGGTAGAATTGATAGAGTTAGATAGCTTCATCCATACATTATTCCAAAGTATAAGATGAGTACTGCAGCCACCTTAGCGGTCCCTGGTTTCGAGGTGATTCAGTTCCTCGGGAACGGCGCCCGCAGCACAATTTGGCAAGTCCGCGACCGCCAGAGCGGCGAGTCATTTGCGCTTAAACGCGTAGTGAAGCGCGAGCCTGCGGACTATCGCTTCATGGAGCAGGTGGAGAACGAGTATGAGATCGGCCACCAGCTCGACCATGAGGTGATCCGGCACGTCTACGAGATCCGGCGGATGAAGCGATGGCTCAGCATCCGCGAAATCCACTTGCTCATGGAGATGTGTGACGGGCAGACCGTAGCGACGCGCCGGCCCGGGTCAATCCCAGAAGTCCTGCGGATTTTCCTGCTGGTGGCGCAGGCAGCCGAATACATAAACTCCAAGGGCTTCGTCCACGGCGATATCAAGCCCAATAACATCCTTGTTTCGGACAACGGGACCGTCAAGATAATCGACATGGGCCAGAGCTGCCGGCTGGGCACGATCAAGCAGCGAATCCAGGGGACGCCGGATTTCATCTCGCCGGAGCAAGTCCACTGCCGCCCGCTCGACGGAAGGACCGACATGTTCAACCTCGGCGCCGCAATGTACTGGACGCTGACGGGCCAGCCGATTCCAACCGTCCTGCCCAGGGAGAATTCCGTCACGTTCAAGGACGATCTGATCGTCGTCGCGGCCGAGAAGCTCAACCCCAAGATACCCCCGCCGCTGAGCAAGCTGATCCATGACTGCATCGAGCAGGCCCCATCGCGCAGACCCCCCTCCATGAGTGAGGTAATCTCGCGTCTGAAGCTAATCGCCCACACGCTCCAGCGGGGTAAGGGCACCGATAACACCCCCCGTAAAAGCAGAAAGGGGAAACGAAAAACCGAAAACGGAAAGCCCAAACCGTAGCTGATCGTGTGTCTGTTCTTCAGCTTTTAGCTTTCCGTTTGCATCCGCCCAAGCTTTATTGAGTTGAAACACGCGTAGGACGCCCCATGCCAAGCGCCGTCGCGAACATATTTCGTCAAGCCGCCGAACTGAACCGCCACAAACCGCAAAGAGATGGCAACCTCGTGCGACTCCCAGCGGGCTGCCAGCTCGTTGTTTCCGGCGACATCCACGGAAACCGGACAAACCTGGCGAAGATCATTGAATACGCCAAGCTGGCCCAACACGGCGACCGCTACCTGGTGGTTCAGGAGATCATCCACGGACCGGCGGATCCCAAGAGCGGCCACGACCGCAGCTGCGAGCTGCTTCTGCGTGCGGCGCGGCTGAAGATTGCCCATCCCGAGCAGGTCATCTTCCTGCTGGGGAACCACGACATCGCCCAGGCGACGGGAAACGAGATCCTCAAGGACGGCAAGAGCTACTGCAAATCGTTCTCGGAAGGCCTCGCCTGTGCATTCGGCCACGACGCCCACGACGCCGCCGATGCGATCAACGATTTCCTGCTGTCGGCGCCGTTGGCGGTCCTGTGCCCCAACAAGGTCCTCGTAACCCACTCCGTCCCCAACGACAACAAAGCGGGCGAAACGAGCGGCGAAATCCTCACCACCCCGTTCGAGCAAGACGACCTGAGCCGCGGGGGGCGGATCTACGAGTGGACGTGGGGCAGAGCCCACTGTCCCGAGGGCCTCGAGAAGCTGCGCAAAGCCCTCGACGTGGAGTTTTTCGTTCTGTCTCACCAGCACGTCCCGGCCGGATGTGCGATGGTGGGGACATGCGGTTTGTATATATCCAGCGAGCACGAGCACGGATGCATAATCCACTTCTCCACGGACGCCCCGCTGACGGAGCAAAACGCCGCAAGCTGCGTCAAGAAAATCGTCGCCCTCAACAAACCAACCTGACTCACCCGCAGCGCCCCCCCCCCGACCAGATGTGGGTGCCACGGTCAATAGTGACCCCCGCGCGCCGCAGCTCGTGGGACGGGCTTTCGAGCCTGCAAGCAGACTGGGCACACAACACCTCGTCGCACACCCATATATCCCAACGATGGAATTTCCTTGTTGCGGAATAGGTCGGACGATAGGTTAAGCTAGTGTCTGGGCGTCATTCGGTCCAGCGTCTGCTCGGCGGTTCGATGATGCGCAGTAGGGGACGTCAAACAGCGGAGATTTCTTCGGTAAGATGATTGATTTTAACTGCAAACATTGCGGGCTGCGGGTTTCATTCGCCGATCATTGGGCGGGCAAGAAGAGCATGTGCCCTCACTGCCGCAAATCCCTTTCCGTCCCCGCGCCCGACGAGACCGGCCTGGACGATTTTGAACTGGCCCCAACCGAGACAGACCCCACCAGCAAGACGGACATTCTCCCGGCTCAAAGGCCCGAAAGCGGCGTTGGACAGTCCACGCAAGTCCAAGGCGCCGGGGCCGGTGAAGAGTCATGGGTCCAGACCTACAGGCGAACAAGGGCCGCCCGAAGGCTCGAATCACGCCTGTCCAAACCCATCATCATCGCCCTCGTAGTCCTTGCGATCGTCATCGCAATCATCGCGATGGTGTATCTGCTGTAGCGCCCCCCGCCGCCGGCGCCGGTGAGGTGGTGCTGTCCGGCGAGACCGGGCGAACGAAACGAGCCTCCTCAATCTTCTTGAGCCAATCCCTAATATCCAGGTCGTCCGGATCGAGCGCAGCGGCGCGGTCGATGTACTTCATCGCCAAGGCGTACCGGCCGATACGGAAGTAGCAGCGTGCCGCCCCAAGAGCGCGGGCGGGAAGATTCGGGGTCCCGTCGGACGCTGCGGCGAAGCTCTCGGCTGCGTCGGCGTCTCGCCCCTGTACCTCAAGCACCCCACCAAGTGCGGCCCAAAGCGACGCCTTGTCGGTCCATCGCTTGACCGTCTGTGTCGCCTCACGCAGCGTATCGGCGGCCGCGTCCGCCCGGCCGGCTTGTTGGTGACACGACGCCAGGAGCCGCCACAACTCCGCGTTTTGCTGATCGAGCCTGACCGCCTCGTCCAGGAACGCCCCGGCGCGTCCGTACTCGGACCGCCCCATCGCAATACGCCCCAGAGACGCCAGGACATCCGAGCTTCTTACGCCCCCGTCCAGCGCCCGCTGCAAGTACTTGCGGGCAGGGGTGTGCTCCCCGCGGCCCGCCAGCAGCAGACCGTACGTACTGAACATCTGCGGGGTGGCGCCGGTGCTTTCAGTCGCCCGCCGATAGAACTGGACGTACGCATCATCGCCACGCAGACGCATGATCTCGCCATTCAGCCACAACGGGGCGGCGTGATCGGGCTCCAGCGCCAACAGACGCCCCACCGTCCGTTGGGCTGCGGTCAGGTCGCCGGACTTTATCTGCGCTTCGGCGAGCAGCGGGCGGACCTTCACGTCGTCAGGATGTGCCTGAACATAGACGAGCATCAGGTCGATCGCCTGGTCCAGCGCCTGCCTGGCGAGCGGACCGGCGGCGTACTTATCGGCCTCGATCAGCGGACGCGCCTTGGCGAGAATCACCTCAGCCGTGATCCGCTCGGGTGGCTTGGCGGGGTCCGGCGCCGGACCGGGCCGCCGAAGTGAAACGATCGCCGCCAGCGCCAACACCACCACCGTAAGCACCAGCAGAACCACAGGAAGGAACCATCGCGCCCCTTCCCGACTTTTGGAGGTATCTTCCGCCGCCATCGCCTTTCCTTAGGAGACCGGCCCGACAAGCCGAGCGATCTGGCCCGTAACGTCGCCGGACCGCATCAAGGTCTCACCGACCAGTATCGCCGCCACACCGGCGGCTCGCAGACGCTCGACGTCCTGACGCGTCTTGATCCCCGACTCACTGACAATCTCCGTCTTATCGTCGGTAAGCTCCGCCAGCCGCAGCGTGGTGTTTATGTCGACCTCGAACGTGGTCAGATCGCGATTGTTTATTCCCAGCAAACTGTATGCAGCATGACCGAACCCGATCATTGAACGGACCGTCATCAATTCATCCGCACCGTGGACCTCCACCAGCGAAGTCATCCGAAGCTGGGTCGCCAGTATCATCAGATCCAGCAGCTTGCCCGGGGGCAGGGCGGCGGCGATCAGCAAGATGGCGTCGGCCCCAGCGGCGCGGGACTGGTAAACCTGATACGGGTCGATGATGAAATCCTTCCGCAGCACGGGAAGCGAAACGGCGTCTCGGACCGCCTGGATATACCCCAGGTCGCCCTGGAAATACTCCCGATCGGTCAGGACGCTGAGGGCATCGGCGCCGCCTTCGGCGTACTGGCGGGCGATTACCGGCGGATCGAAATCCTCGCAAATCACCCCCGCCGACGGAGATGCCTTCTTGATCTCAGCGATCAGATTGACCAAGCCGGCGGGCTTCTTCGTGGCGGCCATGAAGAAGTTCCGCGCCCGCGGGGCCGCAGCGGCCTGGGCCTTCAGATCATCCAGATGGTAGGTCCGGTGCAGATCGGCGACTTCTTTGCGCTTGGTTTGGAGAATCTTGTCCAATATATTCTGCGGCATATGGAATGCGCCTTCTGGGCCAATGTGCTGGCTGTCAGCCACGTTAACGAGTTGAACGAAACAATGTCAAATTCTTTGTCCAACCTACCGCCTGCGCTGGTGCAGTTGGCCCAGGGCGCGTCTGCGTCCGCCCCGGCCGCCCAGACATTGCACCTACCCGCCCCGAGCGTATGGATCATCGCCATCGGGATCTGCACGCTTCTGGTGTGGATCATCTCGGCCGTCGCAAATCCGGGTAAGCTGACGCTCGCCAAGACCCCGCGGCGGCCCAACAGCATCAACCCCGCGCACATCGCCGTACCGCTCCTGTTGGTCATCATGGTGACGTTAGGGATGTCGCGCATTCTGGAACGCCTCTTCGAAGCGGGATCACTGCGTCTGAACATCCTGGTAACCTTGTCCGCCCAGGCGGTCTGGGCGCCGGCCGGGTTGGCGGTGGCGGCGTTCACATTCCACCACGGATTGCGCCGCGGGCTGGGCCTGTCCTTGCGCCGCTGGAAGTACGACACCGTCGCGTCGGTGATCGCATGCCTTTGCGCGCTACCGATCTGCTTCGCCCTGGCGCTGCTGGTCTCGTCGATAATCCCCCCCCACCTGCAAAAACCGCACATGATGCTGACGGCGGCGCGGCAACTCAGCGGGGTGTGGGTGGTGATGGTGGCTCTGTCGGTGCTGGTGCTGGCGCCGATTTGCGAGGAGGTATTCTTCCGCGGCCTGCTGCAGTCCATGCTTCGCAAGTACCTGGGCGGTCCGCGGCGGGCGATACTCGTGACCAGCCTGCTTTTTGCGCTGATGCACCACGACCAGCCGCAACATATCCCCGCCCTGTTCGCCTTGGGCGTGGTGTTGGGTTACAACTACGAGCGACACGGGCGGGTGTATACGCCGATCATGATCCACGCACTGTTCAACGCGGTCAATCTGAGCGGGTGGCTGATACGATGACCGGGCGAAGGGGCCCCCGGCGGCGAGACGACGGAATCGGCGCAAAAAAAAAGACCGTTCTTGCGGTCGGAGACGAGCAACTCCAGGTCAGACCGAGCAACTCGCACAAACAACCGCCGAGCGGCCTTACCCTCAACAAATCCTCCGCGTGTTTTTTGCCTCTCGGCCGGTGCTCCCTACAGGCCGCCACGTAAGGCAAAGAGCGATGAGCTTTTGGGGGGCACCCAGCATGAGCATTGCCAAATACCCACCTACTACACCAGTATTATAGGACACTTCGGCCCTTCTGTCAATGACAGAACGGCGTGTACGCGATAATTCGCAAGGCCCGACGAACCAGCAAACCCGCCCAAGCCGGTATCTGCAATCACTGGCGGGGCTGGGACATGCGCGGCCTGGTACTGCGCCAGTACCTCACCCGTGCAGCTTCATCGCCAGCTCGCCCGTCCGCTCACCGAGCTGGACGCACTGTGCCTTGCTGCGATCGTCGATATCGCCGATGGCTACGGGGCCGTAGTGGTCGCCCTTGGAACTGCCCCGCAGAATCATCCCATGGATCAGCATCGCCTTGAGGATGTCCAAGACCGTCGTCTCGTTCCCGCCGCCGATGTTGGCGCTGCTGGAGAAGGCGCCGCCGACCTTCCCCTCGAGCTGGCCATGGAATTCGACCGAATCGTCGAGGAGCTTTTTGATCTCGGCCGCCATCGTTCCGTAGTACGTGGGCGACCCGATCACGATCGCATCGTAGTTCAGCAGATCGGCGGGGGCGACCTGATCTACCGCGCGCAGGTCCACCTCAACACCGCTGACCCCGCCGGCGCCGTCGGCGACGGCCTCGGCCATGTGCTGCGTGTGCTTGGTCCGCGTGTAGTAGAAGATGAGCATCTTCGCCATAGCGTGCTCCTTTCGGCTTAACGGTAGGCGGATGGCGAACTGTACCTACCAGAGGTTCGGGCGATTCTCCTGCCGGGGAGGGCAAAAGACAAGGCGCAGGAAAAAGCCGAGACTTGGCGCTACCAGAAACCCCGGTTAACGAGGGCAAATGGAGCCGAGGGGGCTCGAACCCCTGACCTTCTGCATGCCATGCAGACGCTCTCCCAGCTGAGCTACGGCCCCAGCATCGTCAGGTATCGTCAGGTAAGGCCTTTATTCTCATATCGGCCTACCGGCTGTACTTCATACAATCTTGTATCACGCCGCAGGGATTCGGTCAAGGCGCCACAGCAAAGTGCGCTGCTGACCTGAACCCTAGAGCAATTCAAGATTCTCTGTTCCGTCCTCGCCAGCAGGGGCGGCCGGGTTCGGGCTTGCGCCGAGGAACCGCCGCCGACTACCAAGGATTCTGACGGACGATGATGCAGCGTTCTCGCAGGTCGCCCGGTAGCTTGGTGAGCAGCTGGCGAGCCCCTTGGAGCGTATCGCAAAGGATGAAAAACGCGCTGCCGCTGCCGGTCATGGACACGGGAAGACCCGCAGCCTCGCACAGGCGCCGATGCAACTCGCCCAGTTCGCCGCAAACTTCCACGGCCGCGTCGGTAAGCTGATTGCTAAGCCTCCCCCGCCAGCACGACGGCGGATTATCGGCGAGCAGTTCGGCTTCGAGTTGCTCGACTTCGACGCACTGCTGTCGATCGAAGGCGGCGTAAACCTCTGCCGTCGCCGAAGCGAAATCGCTGAGGTAAACCACGGCGAAAAACGGATGCACCGCCACGGGCTCGATCCGCTCACCTCGCCCGGTCATGCGTGCAGTGGGCGGGCCGAAAAAGATCGCCGCGTCGCTGCTCAGTTGCAGGGCAAGTTCGGTAAGTTCGGCCGCTGACTTGGACAGCCCCCACAGCTCGTTGAGCCCCACAAGCACGGCCGCCGCGTCGGAAGAACCTCCGCCAAGCCCACTGCCCGCCGGGATTTGTTTGCGCAACACAATATCCGCGCCGCCGGTCGCGCCGCCGGACTCAGCGTCCAGGGCGCGTGCAGCGCGGTGCGCCAGGTTCTGCTCGTCTGGGCCGCAATCAGCCCCGGTGCAGGCGAAACAAATTCGCCCGTCGTGGCGGGACCGAAGCTCAATCTCATCATAAAGGGTAACGCGAGCGACAAACGAGTCCAGCGGGTGGAACCCGTCAGGCCGCCTGGGACCAACCAACAAGTTCAGGTTGATCTTCCCCGGCGCCCGGACGCGCAGGGCGTCTGTCCCGGACGGCTCGATACGCGGCCGGTCAGTCACAAGAATCGCGCTGTCGCCGTCGACGTGGCTCATCGGAATCGAACACCACTGTAAGGCGACACGCAGCGGCGCCATAGCGTTTTTTAAGGGGTGGCGCGGCGGACCTTTCAACGATCGCGCAGAGATGACGTCGATAGGTATTGCGGGCAAGCCAAGACAGGGCCAACTCGAAGCGTGGCGGGAAGCAAGACCGCCTGTGCAACTGAGGCCTCGAACCAGACCGATCGGGGCCGCACCGGTGACGATACACCGGCGGCTACCACAACATCTTCACGTCGCAGAACTGACAGCGATCCAAACTGACGCGAACAGATATGCCGCTTCAACTGCCTGTGGCGCCAAGGGGTTGTATGGGTCCTGCCCTTAGCTGTCTCGCTTCTGACAAGGATTCAAATAGGGGCAGGCCGGCTTGCGCTCTGGCCGCGTACCGCAGTACGTTGACCTCCTTTGCCTGCTCCGTCACCTCGTCAAGTACATCAGTCGGCGTGAAGTAACTCGGACGAAACGCACGCATCCATCTTCCTCCGTTGAGCATGCCCGGTCCCTCCGATAGAACCAAGCATACCAAGCCCAACGAACCTCCTTGTTCGATTGCATCAGAGAGATGATTTAATCAACCAATCAAGAACTGACTCCAACAAATGACAGTTGATTCTAATCTGTTTCAAGCAAGACACACAAGGAATATTTACCAACTTTTTACCCAAAAGCCCTACCCCCGATCCGGTCGCCTCTATTGTTGGAACGACACAGGGCTTACGGCGATTTGTGCTCGTCCGTCTTCTGGGCCAGGACGTTCATATTGCAGTCGGCGGCGAGATCCATAAACTCCTGGTGCTCCAGATCGTCCAGATCCTTTTCCCTGGCGTCGAGCTTCTCGTTAAACTTGAGGCACTTTTCCTGCATGGACTTATGCGTGTCATCCGAACCGCCGACGAGGTGGAAGTTCTTTCCGCGGGTGATCCGCAGCTTCTCGTCGTCGTTATCAAGCCCGAAGCCCAGCAATTTGGCATTTTTGCGCTGACGAACCACGTGAAATACTCCTGAAACACTCCTGCTTGCGTCTGCACTTTTCTACACTTTCCTACCCCCTGATTGTACTGCTATCGGCTTGGCGAAACAAGTCTCTCCAGGTCGATTTGACCGACGCTTCCCCTTGACAGACCCCCCCCGGCGCTTATCCTTATCTGTTTGCGTCCTCGGGGGGCCAGGTAGGAAGAGGTCATGGAATCAAGAAACGTAACGGTTATCGGTCTGCAATGGGGCGATGAAGGGAAGGGCAAGATCGTCGACGCCCTCGCCAGGCTCAGCAAGTACGTCGTGCGCTTCTGCGGCGGGGCCAACGCGGGGCACACCATCAAGGTCGCCGGCGAGAAATACGCCCTGCACCTTATCCCGTCCGGCATCCTGCATCCTGACATTCGCAACGTAGTGGGAAACGGGGTGGTCTTCGATCCCCAGATCGCCCTGGGCGAGATCGACGAGCTTCTATCCCGCGGGGTGGCGATAGGCCCGGAGAATCTGTTCATCAGCCAATCGGCAAACGTCGTCATGCCGTACCACAAGCTTGCCGACTCACTCAGCGAGTCGCTGCTGGGCGGGGGTAAGATCGGGACGACCGGGCGAGGGATCGGCCCGTGCTACGCCGACAAGGCCTCCCGCACCACCGCTATCCGCGTCGGAGAGCTTACCGAACCCGATTCGTTCGCGGCTAAGATCCGCAAGATCGTCGAACTGAAGAACAAGATGTTCGTATCCGTCTACGGAGCCGACCCGCTCGATCCCGATGCGATCGTCGAACAATATATCGGATTCGCCCGGCGCCTGACCCCGATGATCTGCGATACGGGATCGATGCTGCGTGCGGCTATCGAGGCCGGCGAGCCGATACTGTTCGAGGGGGCCCAGGGCAGCATGCTGGACGTCGACCACGGGACGTATCCGTTCGTAACAAGCTCGTCGGTATCGGCGTGCGGCGTGGCGTCCGGTGCGGGCGTCCCTCCCAGCGCGGTCGGGCGCGTGGTTGGGGTCATCAAGTCCTACACCTCCCGCGTCGGGGCCGGACCGTTCCCGACTGAACAAGACAACGAGACCGGTCACTACCTGCGCGAACAAGGTGAAGAATACGGGACGACGACGGGACGTGCCCGCCGCTGCGGATGGTTCGACGCCTTCGCGGTCCGATACGCAGCCGATCTTTCGGGCGTCGATAAGCTGGCCCTGTCGTCACTGGATGTGCTCAGCGGGCTGAAGGAAGTGAAGATCTGCACCGGCTACCGCGTGGCCGGGAAGATGGTAGAGCAGTTCAATCCAGACCTGATGCCCTCCGCCCAGTGCATCTACGAGACGCTGCCGGGATGGACCGAACAGATCACCACCTCCCGCAGTTTCGACGAGCTTCCGTCGCAGGCCCAAGCGTATGTGAACCGGCTCGAGGAGCTTTTGGCTCGGCCGGTCGGGTTTATCAGCGTCGGTCCCCAGCGAAATGAGTGTATCGTTCACAATATGCAGATCGAAGGAGTGGGACAATGACGGGGTTGATCGACGCAACTGTCGAGGCCAGGAAGGCTCTGGGTGTCCCCGACGAGCGCTTTCCGAAGTCCGTGGCGATCATCATGGACGGGAACGGGAGGTGGGCCAAGGCCAACGGCCTGCCCCGCTCCGCCGGGCATGAGGCAGGCGCTAAGATCGTCCGTTGCATCGTGATTGAGGCGAACCGGCTGGGCCTTGACGCCATGACGCTTTACAGCTTCTCGCAGGACAACTGGTCCAGGCCCGCCGACGAGATCAAGATGCTGATGCATTTGTATGCTCAGTACCTCGTTTTGGAACGCCCGACGCTGATCGAGCAGAACGTGCGGCTGCGTCACCTGGGCCGGCGGGAGGGCCTTCCGGCGTCCGTCCTTCGTGAGCTGGACGCCTCCGTCGAAGCTTGCTCTCAAAACACGGGTATGTACCTTTGCTTGGCGCTGAATTACGGGTCACGATCCGAGATGGTCGATGCGGCGCGGCGTCTGGGCGAGCGAATCGCGGCCGGTGAGCTTGAACCAGACCAGATCGACGAGCGGGCCTTCGCCGGTGCACTCGACAGCGCCTCAGTACCCGATCCGGATCTGATCATTCGGACCGCGGGGGAGCGGCGGCTGAGCAACTTCCTGCTGTGGCAGTCGTCGTACGCGGAGTTCTACGTGACGGACAAGTGCTGGCCGGACTTCGCCGAGGCCGACCTGCACGAGGCGATTCGCGACTACTCCAAGCGCCACCGGCGTTTCGGGGGTCTGAACGAAACTGCAACCTGACAGACTCCCACCCCTCCCGCACCCCGCGCCGCCCCTCCTGCCCATTTGCCCGCCTCAAACAACTGCTTGCGGATTCGCCGCCCGTCCGGTTTGATATTGCGGAACTGGGTTTTCCCACAACGGCAGATAGATCGCAGGGATGACACCGAAAGAACGTTACATGGCCACGCTTAGGGGCGCCTCGCGCGACCGCATCGCGGTGACGCCGATCTTTATGGCCTGGTCGGCGCATTACATCGGGCGGACCTACCGTGACTTCTACCTGGACGGGAACGTTCTGGGCGAAGCTCAACTGGCGGTAACACGAGCCTTCGGCGTCGATCAGATCAGCGCGATCTCCGATCCGTGGCGCGAGTCGTCCGCATACGGGATGGAATTCGATTACCCCGACCAAGGCGTGGGCAAACCGAAGGACCATATCATCAAGACGCCCGACGACATTGATAAGCTCGCCCGCTTGGACGTGGACAACTCACCGCGTCTGGCGGACCGCGTTGGCGCGATTGGTAAGATGACCGCCGAGGTAGGCGCCACCCACAGCGTGCTGGGGTGGATCGAAGGCCCAATCGCCCAGTACGCCGACCTTCGCGGCGTCCAACAGGCGATGATGGACCTGATCGAGGCGCCCGAGATGTACGAAAAGGCCGCGCCGATCTTGGTCGACAACGCAATCGCCTTCGCCCGCGCCCAGATCGCCGCCGGGGCCGATACGATCGGCGTCGGCGACGCCGTCGCCAGCCTCATCGGACCGGACTTGTACACAAAGCACGTCCTGCCATGGGAACGGAAGCTGTTTGCGGAGATCCACGAGGCCGGGGCGCTGGTGAAACTGCACATATGCGGTAACATCAATGGGATCATCGCGCACATGGCTTCCAGCGGCGCCGACGTTATCGACGCCGACTGGATGGTCCCGCTGGACAAGGCCCGCCTGGCCGTCGGGCCCGACATCACGCTGTGCGGGAACTTCGACCCCGCCGGGGTGCTGCTGAGGGGCAGCGCCGAGGAGGTAGCGGGCACAGCCCGCAAGTGCATCGCCGAGGCGGGCGAGCGGTTCATTTTGATGCCCGGTTGCGAAGTGGCCCAAGGCACGCCGGAAGAGAACATCCGCGCCTTTTGCCCGTGCGAGGGGTGCCTGATAGATGATACATTGAAGCTTAACTGATTCCACGGAGCCTTGCCATGAAGACACGAATACTGCTGGGGAGTTTGATGATCGCCGCGGTGGGCGGAGTGCTTCTGCTGGACTGGTGGTTAGAAGATGCTCTTATCGCCCCGGGGGGTCTGGTGATTGCGGCGGGCCTGGTGGGTATCTGGATCGCCGCTTTTGTCGAACTGGACCACCTGGCGTCTTCCAGCGGCGTCAGGCTGGTTCGAATCTCCGGTCTGATGGGCATGGTTGCGCTGACAGCCCTGCCGTTTTGGGCCCAGTTTGTCGTGCACGGAGCAGTCTATAGAGTGCTTCTACCCCCTGTGCTTGCAATGCTGGTGCTGGGCGGGACACTTCTGTGTGTCTTCGCCGAGCAGATGATCCGGCACCGGACCCAGGCCGCCATGGTGCGGGTCTCCTGCACGCTTGGGGCGGTGGTATACCTGGGGATCGGCGGGGCGATGATCCTGTGGATCCGGATGGAAGGTGGGGTCGAGTCGCTGGTGCTGTTGCTGGCGGTGGTGAAGTTCACCGATATCGGGGCGTACTTCGTCGGGTCCGCGATAGGTAAGCACAAGCTGATCCCGTGGCTCTCACCGGGGAAGACTTCGGAAGGCCTCGCCGGTGGGCTGGTAACCGCGGCCGCAGTGAGCATGCTCGTGGTGTGGGCACTTGGGATCGAGTGGATCAATCTGTGGGAGGCCACTGTGTTTGGCGTGCTGGTGGGCCTGGCCGGTCAGTTCGGCGATTTGTGCGAATCGCTGCTGAAGCGCTCAGCCGGCGCCAAGGATTCCGGCGTCGCCGTACCGCAGTTCGGCGGGGTGCTGGATATCATCGACTCGCCCCTGCTGGCTGCACCGGTAGCAGCTGTGGTGCTGGTGCTGATGGCGTAAGGTTCACAACCGGCGTGTCGAAGCTGCCCTATCAGCTCTCGCGGCGAAGCTATGGAGTATACCAGGTCTCCGGGGGATCGCCCCCGTAAAGATACTTGTCCACCGCATACCAACTCGTGCCCGTGCCGAGAATCTCGACAGTCGCACCGGACAACAGGATGTTGGTGTGTATGTAACCGTGTTCATCTAGCCCTACCTCGCCATCATACATCACAACATCATGGCTATTAGGTCCTACGAACTCCCTAGTGTTCTCGTGGGAGTACCTGTTGGAGTCAAGCGGGTGAAACGGATCATCATCAGGCAGAAGGTGAGGGTACACATAGAAGTAGGTGCCCCATGCGTCGTCCCCCGACAGAGGCCTAATGGTATAGTTGGCGTCAAAGGTTAAAGCTGAGCAGGGGCAGAAAAAGACCCTTGGATCATCTATGAATACCTCGGCATCCGGATTCGCCAACGCCAGCGCCGGATTGCCCGGGCCCGGTGTGCCAGGATCATCGGTGTTCCACCACCTATCCGCCTTCTCATGCTCGAAGATAAACGGATGATCCATGTCCCAGACAGACTGATACTCGCTGATGCCGATCCCGATCATGTGTAATTGAGTGGTGCACTTGGCCAACTTCGCCTGCCATTGGGCCTCGCCCAGAGATGGGACGAGAATGCTCACCAGCAGCGCGATAATCGCAATGACGACGAGAAGCTCGATGAGTGTAAAGGCCCCCCAGAGCCTACCCCGCGCGTGTTTGTGGTGCTTTGTAGCCATGACCCAGACCTCCCAACTACGTAATGAAAGGCCAATGCGCAATGGATATTATCTCACAACTGGTCTCTAAGAGCAAGCAGCTACCCACCCCCTTCGTAGGGCGTCTGCTGGGCGGTTGTAAACCTAACTACGCCGCCTTAGCTGCTCGCCCCCGGGGGACTCAGGATCTATCTTGCGCGAGTAAATTGTCTTGGATTCAAAACCGCAATGCGAGCACTTCAGCTTTGCGGGCGGGCGGCTTTGCCACTTGTCCTGCCCGGCCCTGCGGTATCGGAACTTGCCCATCCCGAGCTTTTTCGACTCAAGACCTACAAACTGCTCCTTACATCTGGGGCAGACGTAGGAGGTTTTCATAATACCAGCGGCTTGGCACTGGGGGCAGAGGACCTGCTCGGCGGCTCCCTGCTGCCAGGTGTGCCCGCATACCTCGCACGTGGCCGTCTGTTTCGTGGCCTCTCGCCCTCCTGAACTCCCGCAGCCGCCAACGACGACCACGGCGACAATCGCCAAGCACACCACCACTGCCACAACACCTATCACGGGGGGCATCTTACCCGACGCCATGCGGCTGATAATATCGCTCATCCACAACTCCTGTCAGCTTTCCTTTGAAGGTCCCGGTATCTGTCAGGTCCTATCGCCTCTAGTAGTACCAGGTCTCGCCCTCACCATAGAGGTAATCCTGCATGGCTGTGAGATCCCTGCTGATAAGTTCGACATCGCCACTGATAAACAACCCGTTAAGGTGCGGGTAAGACCAGTCGCCGGGAACCCACGGGTCCCCGAGGTTCAACAGAGGATCGTCGTGGCTGTCGTGCATCACCAGACCCTTGCTGTCGGGCCCGACCCACTCTTTGCTATTCTCGTGAGCCATGACGGAAGCATTCCCGGAGCTGCCGACCTGAAACGGATCCTCAGACGTCGTCACGTGCGGATAGACATACCGATAGGAGCCCCATCGCCCATTAGGCTGGGGCGTATCGTCGCCCCAAACACAGAAGTTCTTCTCGGGGGTCAGCCTTGATATGGGGCAGAACAAGACTTCGGGACCGTCCAGGAAAATCTCGAACCCTTCCAGCTGCGTGGCCTCGGCTGGATTACCCGGCGTTAGGCCATACCAGTTCCCGATTCCGGCGCCATAACTGCTTTCGTGGTTCCCATCCCCCGTCCCGTCGTAATAGATCCACGGATGATCCAGCCCATACGAGGAGGAATACTCCGCGATCGCAATCCCGATGCTATGTAGATTCTGACCGCAGATGGCCATCTTAGCCAGCCATTGTGCCTCGCCGAGAGATGGTACAAGAATGCTTACCAGCAGCGCGATGATCGCGATGACAACAAGCAGTTCGATCAGCGTAAAACCTCGGGATCCGGATGCTCTTGCACTCGCCATGATGTGCCCTTCCTGCAAGACCTCGACCAAGTAGCTACACACTTACCGACTGAGACCTTACATATTCTAAGCAGTATTGCCCTTTCAAGGCAAGCCATATGTAGGCTGATTCTCAGCGATTCTCGCCGTATTACCTCCCCGGGCGGCTCGACAGGAGGCGGACTTGACAGTGCCGTCGCCTCTGCTATGATCGCCCCCATGCACATCAAAGCGATCATCCAGTCAGCTCCACCCGCCCTACTTGTCGCAGCAGCAGTTCTGCTGGTGTGTGCGCTCGGTCCGGGCTGCCATCGCAGCGACCCGGCGCCCAGCTTCCAGCCGCCATCGCGCCCGCTCGAACAACTGCGGAGCCCACCGGCGCCCACACACAAAGCTGACGCGCCTCCGGAGTCGTCACCGGCCAAACCCACCGCGCTCAGAACTTACACTATCAAACGAGGCGATACGCTCTACTCGATCGCCGAGCGCCTGTTGGGCGACCCGAAGCGGTATAAGGAGATCCTGCAACTGAACCCGCAGGTCACACCCCGCAAGCTCCACCCCGGAGCGACAATCGCCATCCCACCACGGTAGCAGGCACACAGGACCATCGCGCATGGCCCGGATAGAGCTCGACACGGCGGTTCAGTACGTAAAGGGCGTCGGTCCCGCGCGGTCCGAGCAACTGGCCCAGTTGGGTATACGGACGGTCGAGGACCTGCTGTTGTACTTTCCGCGGCGCCACGATCTGCGCCGACACGCCGAGATGATATCTTCAATCCACGGGACAGAGCAGACCGTCACCGTCGCGGGTGAGGTGATCGACGTTCGCAACCAGAAGTTCGGCGCCCGGCCTTCCTTCCAGTGCACGCTGGACGACGGAACCGGGTGCGTAGGCGTCAAGTGGTTCCACGGGGGCTACCTGGACAGTCAGATCAAGCCCGGTATGTGCATCGCCGTCAGCGGCCGCCCGTCGATCTACCGCGAGGTGATCCAGTTCATCAACCCAAACTGGCAGGACGTCACGGAGACGCCCCAGCAGGACCTGTCCTCCGACGAGCTGCTGCCCGTCTATCCGGCGGGGGCGAAACTGAGCAGCATGGTCATCGCGAAAATCGCCAACGCCGTCCTCCCGCAGACCGGTGCGCTCATACCCCGCTGGTTCGACGCCCGATACGTCGCCGAGCGCGGCCTCATGTCCCGCCCCGTCGCCGTCGCCGCCATGCACAAGCCCCAGGACCGCCGCCAGTGGTCCGAGGCGCGGCGGCGCCTGGCGTACGACGAGTGCCTCCTGATGCAGCTGGCGATCGCCCTGAGGCGCATGAAACAGGTCTCTCGCCCCGCTCATGCGCTGCGGATGACGGAGCAGATCGACCGTCGAATCCGGGCGCGGTTCCCGTTCGCCCTCACCGCCGCACAAGACAGCGTCGTGTGCCAGATCACCACGGACCTGGGCCGCTCGCGGCCGATGAACCGCCTGCTTCAGGGCGACGTGGGGGCGGGTAAGACAGTCGTTGCGCTTTACGCCGCCCTGCTCGCCGTGGCCAATCGCACACAGGCGGCGATCATGGCGCCCACGGAGATCCTCGCCGCCCAGCACTTCCGGAAGATCGGCGAGTACCTCAGCGGCTCGAAGGTCCGTATCGCACTGCTGGTGGGCGGCCAGGGGGCCTCCGAGCGACGCGAGACCCTCGAGTCGCTGGCGAGCGGAGAAACCGACATCGTCGTGGGCACGCACGCACTTATCAGCGAAAAGGTCCGCTTCGAGCGCCTGGCGTTGGTTGTCGTCGACGAGCAGCACAAGTTCGGCGTCCGCCAAAGAAGCTCCATCCGCGGTAAGGGCTTCGCGCCGCATTATCTGGTGATGACGGCGACGCCGATCCCGCGGACGCTGGCGATGACGGTCTTCGGCGATCTGGACGTATCGATAATCGACGCCCTGCCGCCCGGGCGGGGAAAGACCGCCACACGTCTTATCGCCCTTGACGCACTGGAGGCCGAGCTGGAATCTGTCCGTAAGCGCCTCGCCGCCGGCCAGCAGGCGTACTTCATCTACCCGCTGGTCAGCGCCTCAGATAACTCGGATCTGACCGCCGCTGAAGAGGCCCGCGAGCAACTGGCGGCCGGGCCGCTGCGCGATTTCAGCGTGGGGCTGATCCACGGTCAGATGCCCCCCGCCAAGAAAGAAGCCGTAATGGCCCGCTTCCGCGCCGGTTCAATCCAAGTGCTCGCCGCCTCCGTGGTCGTCGAGGTAGGCCTGGACGTCCCCGCCGCCAACGTCATGGTAATCATGCACGCCGAGCGGTTCGGGTTGGCGCAGCTTCACCAGCTTCGCGGACGGATCGGCCGGGGCGTTGAAGACGCCGTCTGCATCCTCGTCGGCGAACCGAAAAACCCCATCGCCAAGAAGCGCCTTGCAGTGTTGGTCGACACCGACGACGGGTTCAAGATCGCCGAAGAAGACCTGCGCTTGCGCGGCCCCGGCGAGTTCTTCGGGACGCGCCAGCACGGGCTACCGGAGTTGAAGGTCGCAGATCTGATCGAGGACTTCGAACTGCTGCGCCTAGCCCGCCGCGACGCGTTTGCGATCGTCGCCGAAGACCCGGACCTTTCGGCCCCCCACCACCAGCAGCTCCACCGCGAGATGGTAAGAGCCTACCAGGGCGGGTTCGACCTGCTGGGGGGGGCGTGAGGGTAATTCCCAGGCGACGCCGACGGGCAAAGTTAGCGCACCGATCCAGTTGCCACAACGGGGGTAGCTGCCGGTCGCCCCTTGGGGGCCCAGATATGCCTATTTGACCGAATGCACCATAGGCGTTAGCATATCGTCACTTGCGAATGCAGTTAAAGTGGAGAGACACTCTGGACAAGCTGGATGAGACAATTAGCGGCGTGAAGTTCGACGAAGCGGGGCTGATACCCGCGATTTGCGTCGATGCCGGCACCAGACAGGTGCTCATGATGGCGTACATGGACAAAACCGCCCTGCGCAAGACGATCGAGACCGGAAAGGCGCACTTCTGGTCCCGGTCCCGCAAACAATACTGGATGAAGGGTGAGACCTCCGGGCACACGCAGCAGGTAAAGGGAATCTACATCGACTGCGACGCCGACACGCTGCTGATCGAGGTCGACCAGACCGGCTCCGCCTGCCATAAGGGGTATTACTCCTGCTTCTACCGCCGCCTGAGCGAGGAAGGTCAGTGGCAGATCGTCGCCCAAAAGGTCTTCGACCCCCGGAAGGTCTACAAGGACAACAGCTAGAGTAGTTAACGACATAATGTAGCGATTTGCTCGTACGCGAGGACAAGGGTGGCAAGGAAGGCGAAGCAGCCAACCCCCTAGGGTTGTCGATGCAGCCTGACGAAGCCAGCCGACGCCGCAGGCAGAGCAAACGCTACAGGATGGTGTTGAGTGCTCTAAAAGCCCGGGCCCCTCGTCCTACGGATCGCACATGAAACGCCTACTCATAACGCCGAAGCCATTTCGCAGCACGAGCGTCATTGTGGTGCTGAACGTACTGCTGGGTCTGGCCGGTGCGGCTGCGGTTGCGGCGCTGGTGTTGGAGTACGGGTTTCGCCGCCCGCCGGTCTCTCTCGAGATACTGCACGCGGTGGAGGCAGCCATCGTGGCGATCTTCATCATCGACCGGTTAGGGCGCTGGGTCCTGGCGCGGAGGCGACGGGCGTACCTGCGTGCGAACTGGATTGACTTCGCGCTGATCGCAGCGGCGGGTCTGGCGATGGCGGTCTATCTGCACCTGCGGGGTAAGGTTTTGGCGGCGGGCGCCTTGTACGTTCTGATCACCCAGGCGTATCTGCTGGTCTCGCTGCTGTTGAGGGCGGTTAGCGTGAACTTGCGATTTGCCGGCTCCGGTATCCACCCCAGCATCCTGCTGATCGCAAGCTTCCTGTTCCTCTCCCTTGCCGGGTCGGGACTGCTGATGCTCCCCGTCGCCACACCGCCCACAACGCCCGGACCCTATTACATCGACGCCCTGTTCACGGCGACCAGCGCAACATGCGTCACTGGCCTGATCGTCCGCGACACCGGCGGCGATTGGTCGCCCTTCGGGCAGGGAGTGATCCTCGTCCTCATCCAGGTCGGGGGGCTTGGAATCATGGTCTCGGGAACGATGCTGGCGATGCTTTTGGGCAAGAGTCTGTCGATGCGAGGCTCGGACACGGTCGGGCAAATGCTCGCCACCGATCGCGTCGGCGACTTGGCCAGAATCATCAAGTTCGTCATCGTCACTGCCTTTGTGCTGGAGGCGGTCGGCGCGGTGCTGTTTTATCGCATGTTCGCCGCCGCTGGCCGGGCCGAGATGGTTTCCACAGGTAAGGCGATCTGGGAAGGGGTCTTCCACAGCGTCTCCAGCTTCTGCAATGCGGGCTTTTCGCTTATGGGGTCGAACATGATGGAAGGCGTCCGCGAGGGCTGGGGCGTCCCGCTGCGACAGCGCTGGCAGATCATGGGCGTCATGGCCCCGCTGGTCGTCCTTGGGGGGCTGGGCTTTCCGGTGTTGCAGGATTGCGGGCGCTGGGCGAGGCGGGCCGCTGCGCGCTTGTGGGAGCGCCTGAAGGGGAACCGAGCAACCGGAAGGCCCGCGAGGTTCAGACTTACGCTGCATTCGAAGATCGTCCTGACGGCGAGTGTGGCGCTGATCGTCGTCGGTGCGGCGGGCATCTTGCTGCTGGAACTGAACCAAGACCGGGATCGCCAGGTCGTCGGATACCACCCGACCATCGACGGCGGATCGGGGCAAAAGAGCGACTGGGCGTCCCTGAGCACGGTGCAGCGTGCAAAGGCGGCCGTCTTTCAGTCCATCACGGCACGTACGGCGGGGTTTAACACGATAGACATCGCTGAGCTTTCAACGGCGTCGAAGGCGTGGATCTGCGGGCTGATGACCATAGGCGGGAGCCCCGCCAGCACGGCCGGCGGGATGAAGACGATCACTGTGGCGCTGCTGATCCTGACGGTCTACTGCACAATCCGCAAGCGCAGGGACCTGGAGGTGTTCGGGCGAACCGTACCGGTGGAGCTGGTGCGAAAGACCTTCACGCTGGCGGTTTTGTATCTGGGGTTGGTGGCGGTCGTGGCGCTGCTGCTAAGTGTGGCCATGCGAGGGTGGGACTTTATCGACCTGCTGTTTGAGGCCTCCAGTGCCTGCGGGACAGTGGGCCTGTCGACCGGGATTACGAGACAATTGAATATGTTCGCCAAGTGCGTCATTATAGCGGGTATGTTTATCGGTCGAATCGGGCCGGTCACGCTGCTTATTGCGATGACCACCCGGGTCAAGTACGTGGCGTATGAATATCCAACTGAAACCGTAGTGGTCGGGTAGAAAAATGCAAAGCTTCGCTGTTATCGGGCTTGGAAGGTTCGGGAAAAGGTTAGCACAGCTGCTGGCCGAAGGCGGTGCACAGGTAATCGCCATCGACCGCCAGAAAGAACTCATCGAGGCGATACGCAACGATGTGGATCGAGCGGTCTGCCTGGACAGCACCGACATAGAGGCACTGCGCGCTCAGGGAATAGACAAGGTCGACGTCGCGGTGGTGGGGATAGGCGCAGCCTTCGAGGCGGACGCGCTGACGACGGCGGTGCTCAAACAGATCGGCGTCCCGCGCGTCATCAGCCGGGCGACGACCACGATCCGCGGGCAGGTTCTGGAGCGCATCGGGGCGGACGACACGGTAAACCCGGAGCGAGAATCTGCTGAACGCTGGGCCAAGCAGCTACTGGCCCCATCGATCATGGAGCACATCGCCTTGGCGGAGGGTTACTCCCTGGCCCAAATCGCAGCACCCAAGAGCTTCTACAACAAGTCCCTCAAGGACCTGGCGGTGCTGACCAAGTACGAGGTCAACGTCATAGCGATCCGTCGCAGCGAGCAGCCCGCCGAGGAGGCCCAAGACGCCAAGCCCACAAAGCCTCCCCGTCAATTCGTAATCTCCGTACCCATGGCAGATACGGTGATCGTCCCGCAAGATGTGCTGCTGCTGATAGGCAGCGACGAAGCGATAGCGGATTTCCCCACAGATTAAAGAGAGTCGACCCAGCCTAACTCCGCGCAGCCCCATACGTCGAGGGGTCCTTACCCTTCTCAATCCAGGTCATCTTTGCCACCCGCCGCGCGTGGCGTCCGCCGCCCTCGAATTCCGTCTCCAGCCAAAGTGTTATGATGTTCCGCGTCAGCTCCTCGCTCATCAGGTCACTGGCAATGCACAGGACGTTGGCATTGTTGTGCTGGCGCGACATCTGCGCCGTCAGCTCGTCGTGACACAGCGCCGCTCTGACGCCCGGAACCTTGTTGGCGCATATGTCCATTCCGATCCCGCTGCCGCAAATCATGATGGCCCGATCACACCCACCTTCTGCGACGGACTTGGCGGCCGGGTATGCCAAATCAGGGTAGTCGCAACTGGCGGCACTGTTGGTCCCCATATCGAGGACATCGTGGCCCTTTTCACTCAAAAAGACCGAGACCTTCTCCTTCAATCCATGACCGCGATGATCGGCAGCAAGGGCGATTTTCATGGCAATCCTTTTTCAAAAGTGTTCTTGAGAATCTTTTCGATACGCTCAGCCGTCTGGCGGTATACACTCACACCGGAACCCACCGGGTCCGATATATCACCGGCCGGATCGAGTCGACGGACCTTCCCAGCAGCGCCCGCAGCAACCTCGCGGATCTCCACCAACTGGACATTCGTCATGCAAAATACCATATCTGCGCCATTTATCAACTCGACAGTCAGTTTTTGGCTGCGGTGTCCGGAGATATCGACGCCAAGGGCCTTAGCAGCGTCGAGAGCTTCGGGAGTTGGTTTCATCCCGCCAGCGGCGAAAACACCGGCAGAAAGCACCTGGACGCCCTTCTGGGCGAGTTGACAGATATCACAGCCCATCTGCTCAGCCAGTACCTTCTGGGCCAAGCCAACGGCCATCGGGCTTCGGCACGTATTGCCGGTACAAACAAACAGAACTCTGCGCGTCAGCAACTCCTGTATCTTGCGCGCATCATAGACGCCGGGCCGGACTATCTTCCACCCGTCCGGGCCGAATCGAACAATCGTGCTGTCGGTGCCGTAGCGAGTCGGGCCGGTGTCGATCATCAAGTCTATTCCATCCCCCAAGGCGCCCATGGCGTCCTCGGCCGTTCTGGGCGAGGCGGAACCGGTAAGATTAGCGCTGGTGGCAAGGACGGGGACGTCAACGGCAGACAGCATCGCCTGGGCAGCGGGTCCCTCCGGTGCCCGCAGGGCGATTACGTCGTCGGTACAAAGGATACGGTACAGTCCCGCCTTGCGGAGCTTCGGGTCAGCCAGCTGACCGCCCACCTCCAGAAGCATCGTAACCGGACCAGGCCAAGCACGCTCGATCAGCCGCCTAGCGTCGCTGGGAACGTCGCGAACATAGCGATGCGCATCTTCGGGCCGACCCAGGTGCACGCTGAAGGGGTCTTTGGGGCGGCACTTCAACTGACGCAGCCTCGCAAGGGCCTGCGGGTCGGTCGCAATCACCCCGACCCCGTAGACCGTCTCCGTGGGAAATCCGACAACTAGACCGTCCTTCATCGCACGGGCGCCTTCGCCGGCGGCCTTGGCAATTGCTCGGGGCGTCTTGGCTTTTACAATGCGTGTTTCCATAGTGATCTACCGCAACAGCATGATTATGAAGACAATCGTGACGCGAATCAAGCTGCCCCTTCAGCCTACAGAGGCGGCGAGGGGCGCGGGAATCGTCCAGCAAAAGTGTATTGTGTTTGGCATGGAGGGCCTGTCGGGTTTAAATTAGCAATATGCAAAGCACCGGACAGACGCGACGATTCGACGGGGTCATCTTCGATATGGACGGGACTCTCATCGAGTCGTTGATCGACTTTGCAGCGATCCGGACTGAGTTGGGTATCGACCCCGGGTGCGGAATACTGGAATTCATAGACGCCATGCCCGACCCAGCGCGTCAAAAGGCCCACCAGTATCTGCGTACCCGCGAGCTGTCCGCTGCAAGAGAAGCAAAGCTCATGCCCGGCGCCGATGTGCTTTCCCAGGCGATCCGCCGCGCGGGCCTCAAGACCGCGCTTCTGACCCGCAACTCCCAAGAAGCCGTCCAGATCGTCCTGCAGCGTTTCGGCCAATTGGAATTCGACCTGAGCTGGTCGCGCGAGGACGGGGCGATAAAGCCCGAACCGGACGGTGTTCTGCGAGCTTGCCGGACACTGGGGATCGACCCGGCCCGCACCGCTTGCGTGGGCGATTTCCATTATGACATCACCGCCGCCAACGCCGCCGGGGCCGTCAGCATCCTACTTCTGCACACCCCGGGGGCCAAAAGGCCCGACTACGCCGACCAGGCCGATTACGTTATCGAACACCTTCAAGAGCTTCAAAAGATACTAGGGATTTAGATGGGTTACCTCCCGCTGGCCAACATTCTGCACCACAAGCTCCGCAGCGTGCTTTGCGCGGTGGGAATCGGAATCGGGATTTGCATGCTTGTGACGCTCTCGGGCCTGGCCCGCGGGTCGCTGGCAGAGGTCGCCGACCGGTGGGAGTCCATCGACGCCGATCTGATCGCCTATCCGGACATCTGGGGCCAGAACATAACCACGCTGGCCGGTGTGGCGCTGTCTGATCGATACGCCGCCAAGATCAGCGAAGCCGGCGGCGACGCCGTCCAGAACGTCGTGCCGGTCTTCCTGTGGCAGATGAAGCTGGCAGGGCAGGACCACATGGTCGCCGGCGTGGATCCGCGGGATTGGGAAATGCTTACCGGCGGGCGAGGGATTCAGAGGGGCAGGTTGTTCGACCCGCAGGACAGATTCTCCGCCTGGATCCAGCAGCGGCTAGGCGGCGACGTCGACCACAGCGACGAGGTGATCGATATAACGCCCGCCGAGCTGGCCGATCCCGACCATTGCGGCCTGGAGCTTGTCATCGATTCCCGCCTGGCCGCCGCGGGCTCCTACGCGGTCGGTGATACCGTCACGACCGCCAATCATGAATGGAAGATCGTCGGTGTCACCCCCGTCGGCGGGATGGCAAGGGCGTACATCCCGCGCCGCTGTGCCCAGTTCCTCTTCGGAGGCGCCGACATCACCAAAAGCACACTCATGTTCATCAAGCTGGCCCCCCCAGCGGACCCGGCGGGCGCCATCCCAAAGCTGCGAACGGCGGGCCTGCAGATGGCCCCGCTGAGCCAATACCGCCGGATGCTCGAACAGAAATTCGCCATCATGTTCCGGTACGTCGATGCGGTCAACGCAATAACGCTGATCGTGGTGTTCCTGTTCATCATGATCACGCTGTATACAATGGTGCTCCAGAGGCAGCGGGATATCGCGATCCTGAAATCCTGCGGTGCCTCGAATGGGTTTATCCTCCGCCAGGTGCTGACTGAATCTGCGCTGCTGACGGCCGGTGGTGCGTTCATCGGCGTTGCGGGAAGCTTCGCCGCCGCCTGGGCGATCGAGGCCGCCAGACCGCTGCTCACCGTGAGCATAACCTTCGAATGGATTGTAATCGCCGTCGCCGCCGGGGCCGTCGGCGCACTGATAAGCGGATTATATCCGGCTTGGCAAGCCACGCGCGTTGATATGGTCGAGGCCCTGGCGTGGGAGTAGCAACAGGCAAGCCAATGAGCGAAAGTGAAAACAAGAACATCTTGCTCGCCAGAGACTTGCATAAGTCGTTAGGCCGCGGCGCGGCGAAGGTGCACGTGCTGCGGGGCTTGAACTTGACGGTGCGGCGCGGCGAGTTCCTGGCGGTCATGGGGCCCAGCGGGTGCGGAAAGAGCACGCTGCTGCACGTGCTGGGGTTGATGACCGGGTCCGACCAAGGGCGGATCGTCCTGGACGGCCGTGAGATCCCCGACGACGAGCCGTCTCGCACGTTGCTGCGGCGAAGGCACATAGGTTTCGTCTTCCAGCGGTTCAACCTGCTGGGCGTGCTGAACGCGGCCGACAATATACGAATCTCGCTGCGGGTCCGCGGTCTTCAGATGGACGGCCGGGCCGAACAGGTCCTCGATCAGCTTGGCCTGGCGGACCTGGCCCGCCGCAAGCCGTCCCAAATGTCAACGGGCCAGCAGCAGCGGCTCGCGGTAGCTAGAGCGCTGGCGCACAACCCCGAGCTTATCCTTGCCGATGAGCCCACCGGGAACCTAGACTCCGACAACACCGGGCGGCTGCTGGAGCTTTTGCGCCAAGTCAACCGCCAGGAGACCCAAACGATCGTGATGGTAACACACTCGTCGACCGCGGCCGAGACCGCTGACCGCATCGTGCGTATGGCAGATGGGAAGATCGTCGATACAAACGTTTAAACAGGCCCTTCTTGAGGCCCGCCTGCCCGATCGGGTCTCCGTGCGCCGATGGTTCGCCGCATACGGAACGGCGCTGGCGGCAGCCTGCGCGGTGTTAGTGATACTGAGTATGCGCGACACCTGGGCCTGGCGGGATTGGCGATACGAGTTCGTACCAACCTTCACCGCGGCCGGGACGGAACTTAAGCTGCTTGGGCTGGGTATCTACACTTCGCTGTGCTGCACGTTCCTCCCGCTATCGACGGGATGGATCGTCTCGGCGGTCGCAACGCGAGAGGCCGCCGTGGGGGCGGGGCCTTGGACGACGACGCTGCTTGTAGCCACCGTCGGCGCCGTCGGATCGACCGTGGCGAACCTGAACGACTATCACCTTTTTACGTGGATGCTGCGGTCGCGACACGTCTCGCGCGTCCGCAAGTCGCGGACCTACCGGGCGGCCGCCAAGTGGTTCGCCACCGCGCCGTTTTTGATCCTGGTAACCTTCAACCTTATTCCCATTCCGGTGGACGTAATTCGCATGCTGGCGACCACGTTCCGCTATCCCCGCGTCCCGTTCGCCGCGGCGAACTTCATCGGCCGATTCGTCCGCTACGGGACTATTGCGTTCGTCACATACTACTGGAACTTAAGCTGGGTCGCCCCAGCGGTCCTGCTGGGTCTGGCGGTGGTCTTAGGAATCGGCCGGCTCGGTCCGGTAGCTGTAAGAAGGCTCCGGGAGCATTTCGCCAGACCAGCGGTAAAGGAAGACACAAATGCATAAGTCGAGAAGCTCTCGCCGCAGACGATGTAAGCGACTAATGGTCACGGCGGTTGTGCTGGGCGTGCTTACCTGTCTTACCGGGTGCGCCGCCGCCGAGCAGACCAACCGCCCACAAACCCAACCTACCCCCGTAACCGCACCCGCCGAACCGACCTCGCAACGGGCGTCGGCGTTTACCATGCGCCTGCTGGAAGACCTCGAGGCAGCCGGCGAAAAACACAAGACCATCCGCGCCAACATCATCTACAAAGTCGAGAACCCCACGCTGGGCGACAGCGAACAGCGCGAGGGGTGGGTCGCCTTCAGCAGAAGCAGCAAAACCAAGCCCGCGAAGTTTAGAGTCCATTTCGATACTCTCAGCCACCCCCCAGGACCAAAGAAACGGGCCAGGATCGACTGGGCGTTCGACGGGACTTGGTTGACACACGCGGTCCACAAGACCAGGCAGATGACTCGCTATCAAATCGCAGCCAAGGGACAGAAGGTCGAGCCACTGCGCATCGGTAAGGGCCCGTTTCCCATGCCGCTCGGTCAGAAGCGCAACGACATATTGGAGCACTTCGAGGCGGCGGGACGAGACGCTGCCAAAGGCGAGCCAACCGGGACCGTGTACTTGAATCTGACGACCCGGCCTCGTTTCCGCAAGCAACTAAGCTTCGTGAAATTAGGGATGTGGGTGGACGCGGCGACGCACCTGCCCGTTCGGATAATCAGCCACGACCGCAGCAAGAACATCACCACGGTTAACTTCAAGGACGTCCGCAGCAATGAGAAGCTCGAGGACGCCCTTTTCGAGATGCCCCGCCCGCTGGGGTGGACCGTAACGGTCAAACCGCTCGACAAATAACCCCGCCGCCCAGCTGGTGCAGGTTCCCCGCGCTACTTATCGAACCAGACGGGCGAGGCCCACCCGAGCTGGGCGTCTTGCTGCTCGACGCGAATGTAATAGAACATGAAAGGCCCGCGCGTGTATTTGGTCCGCCCCACCCAGAGCTTCTCCGGTGGCGTGCGGTCGGTCCATTCCAACTGATAATCCAACTTCCCACCACAATCGACGCTCTTGACCTCGCGGCCATTCCGCACAACGACGATCCTCTTTAGCGGGCCCTGGCCGTTGACGACCGCACGGACTTCCCGCTGCTGCGGCGCGCCGGCCCGCTGCTGCCCCATCGCCACGCCGCTGACGTGAAATGTAATGATCATGCGGGATCCAGTCGTTGCGAAACATCGCCGGCGGACCAGTGCATCCCATATCGACCTTCGCGTGCGCTGCTTGGCATAGACGCCCGTCAGCCCCCCCTGGAAGGTCTCGTTCGCTCGCATGTGCCGTCCATACCCGGGATGGCAAGAGTGGTTGTCACTGCCGCCCGTAAACCCGAACCGCAGGCCCGCAAGCAGACTATTGACCACCGCCTGGGGTGGCGAGACCGTCTCCCTGCCGGTCAGAGTGAACGGACGGTGCGGTTTTTCGAAGTTGCCCCACTGCGAGTAGATCTCGACCAGCGGGATACAGGCGGCTTGGAATTTCGCCGGATAATCTATCGAGGGCTTGAGGTGATTATGAGGGATCACCAGTGCCTTCGTGCCCTTAAGCGAGTTGATGTACTTCCGCAGCGGGTAGGTGTTGTAGCTGCCCGCAAACTTCGTCGCAGGCGGCTGGGGCGCCGACGAGCCTCCGAAGTAGAAATTGATGTCGCCGAAGTCCGACGTCCTGGCCTCGTACCCGACGTAGGTGACGAACTTGCCGGGTTCGTTGAACGCCTCGGCCGCTTCCAGCACGTACTTCCACATCGACGGGTCGTAGAACGAATGCTCGGAAACCGACTGGAAATCCAGGCGTGTCACGTCCCGTCCGTGCGTGTAGACCTCCGCGGGCGTACCGGTTCCGTCGTACAGCAGGCTGTGTGTGTGCAGGTCGCCCCAGTAGATATTGTATTTGCCCGGCGTCACGGCGGGGTTGGAGATATCCCCGGCGAGCTTTACCCTTAGCACATCACACTTACCGGGCCGGATGCTCGCCTTGGCGACGCCGCTTTTGAAGCGCATCGCAATCCCGCCCGGGGAGGCCCTCTTGTTGCCCGCGTAGTTGCAGTCGAAGTTGTCCGACTCATCGCGCGCCACGGCAGTGAGACGGTTTGATCTGCCCAGGTTGGACCCCAAATACACCACAAAATGGTCGGCGCGCTTCGGTTCGACGAAGACCCTGGGGAAACCAGCCACAATATAATACCCGGAGTTCTTCGCTCGGCGCTTCCCGTCGGGATCGACGAACACCGCGAAATCGAACAACCCGGACCACATAGACGCTTTAGCGCGGCTGTAGTGAAGCGTGACGGTATCGCCCTGCTTCAACCGGCCCCCGCCGACGCGGACGAACACGCTGCGGGCGTATGCCCCGCAGTGCCCGTCGGTGGCGTTGAACCCGGTGAACGGGCTGTTGTTAACCGATAGCGACAGCTGGACACCACTGCGCGAGCAGCTTGCTTTGCAGTATCCGGCCCCTCGTGAGGCGCCCAGCTGGGGAGGGCTGAACGGCAGCGGAATCGCAAACCGCACCGCACCACCGTGGCGGATCGGGACCTTCCCCACGGTGTAGACGATCTTGTACGACTGGGATGCGCCGACCACCGCCTTAGACCCCGCCAGCAAAGATGCACCGCCAAGATCGCAGCGAACCTCCTGCGTGCCGCTTAGGAAATAGTACTTGTAACCCAACCGCTGCTTGTGACGTGTAGTCATCTGGAGCCCTTCCTGATACGATCAAGACTTCTTAAGATTACACACGCAGGAGCTTACCGGCCCCATGCGCACCAGCCGGTTAGTTTAATCGTTCACCGGCGCCATCTCCAAGGGCCAACTGATCCCTCTTGGTCGATTGGTACGCCCGCTCGCGCGGCGACAGATCATTTGCCTATCCGCACAGGCCCAGCGCCGGCGCCGAAGCGTGGCCGCATGCGAGGAACCCACACACCCGGAGGCTTCTTGGCGGACTTGGCACCCATCGCACGCCGCATCACCGTAAAGATATCCGTGTTGTCCACGTACCTCCCACGGACCGGATCGATCCCGTCGATAAGCTCACCGAACATCGCCGAGCCATACCCGATCGCAAACAACGGTACAAGTGCGTTGCTGTGGTCGTCCGAATGGTACTTGTGCCCGGGTATCTGGGCGGCGCCGTTGTTGGTGACGGGATCCCACATAAGGTAGGTAAACGCGCCGGACTGGCCGGACTCGGGGCCCCACAAATTTCCGCACTCGTGATCGGAAGTTACGATCAGCAGCGTCTCGTGCCAGTTGCTTTTGTCGGAGACCCAATCGACCACTGCCTCGACGGCCTTGTTGAACTCGATCTGCTCCTCGATCATCCGCCCGAGGTTATTGTCGTGATTGGCCCGGTCGACAGCGCCGCCCTCGACCATCAGCAAGAAGCCCTTGGCGTTCTTGCCCAGGACGTTGATTGCGCCGGTGGTCATCGTCTCCAGCGTGGGGACATAAGGGTTAAACGGCGGATCGTAGGGCTTACCGGACTTGTTGCCCGCACCGTACTGAAGGGCCTTGAAGGTTCGCGGGACGCCTATCAGACGCTTGGGCACCAGTACACCGCGCGCAAGCGATTCAAACGCCTCCCTGGACTCAATCAGCGACCACCGGGGCGTGGTTGCGGCTCCGGAGGTGCTGGCCGTGCCGGACTTCAGGTCGTCCCAGGTGGCCTTGCCCCCCACGTACCTATAGGTGTTCTTGGAACCGCCCTTCAGGTAATTGCCCAGTGGGCCGTAGTCCGGGTGCCCGCAGCCCATAATCACGTCCAGCGTCCCGCCATAGATCATCTCCTCGGCGATCGCCTCGTAGTTGTGGCGGTCGACGTTGTGGGCTGCAAGTGCGGCGACGGTGGCGTAGTTGAACTGCACGGAGGTGACGACGCCCACTGACTTGCCCATCGACTTGGCAATTTGCCCGATGGTCGTAAGCGGCCTGCGCTTCGCGTCCACGGAGATGGCGCCCTTGTATGTCTTGACGCCGGTGCACATGGCCGTGGCGGCAGCGGCGGATTTGGTGTATTTGCTCTTCGCCCCACCGTCGGTCACCCACGTGAAACTCGCCCAGCGAGCGACCGGGTCGTATCCTTGCGGGCGGCCGTCGGCGCCGATCATGTATGTGGTGCAGGCGAACTTGGCGGGGAACTTATCGTAAGGCTGTTTGCCGAGGGCACCGTATTCGTAATAGCTCGCCGCGGCGAAGGCGTTAAAACCGGCCCCGTCGCTGACCATCAGGATAACGTTTTTAGCATCTTGCCCGTGCGCCGCCCCAACTGCGAGGACCAAAGCAACCAGCACGACTGCGAACAGATGCTGGACCGACCGTGATTTGGTGTTTGTTGGTAAGTGCATCTCCGCCTGCTCCTTTGTCATCGTCGCCTACAAGTACCCCAAGTGTACCGCCAGACCCGTGCGGGAAAAAGCTCCTTTCCCCCGCAAGACCAACGGCTGACCAGCCCCCCACCCCCACCGCGGCGATCGACCCCAGGGGGTCACGACCTGCGGGCCACTTCCCAGGAAGTCCAGTTATGGTCGTTGACACTTGAGCTTTGTCCGCCGATGCTCTATGAAGTAGGTCTTCAAGCTGCTTTGGAATGGCTCGTGGAACAGTTTCAGCAAAGGTACGATATCACTTGTAAGTTCCAGCATGATGGTACGCCCAGGCCCTTGAACGCCAAGGTTCGCGACTTGCTGCTTCAGGGCACCGGCCAGTTGCTGACAAACGTCGCCAGGAGGGCTTGGTCTGTTTAGCATTCGTAAAAGACTGAAGCATTTCGGAGGGTGTCTTGAAGTCGATTCCGGGCGGGAAGGCGGCAGTCGGGTCGCTGTCATTGTGCCTCAAAACCCTTCCAGCCGGTCCGAGGAGAGCAGGAATGGCCATACGGATTCTCTTAGCTGACGACCACGCAATCGTTCGCGCTGGGTTTCGCAACCTGCTTGAGAAACAACGCGACATGGAAGTTGTCGGCGAGGCGAATGATGGCCGCGACGCCATACAGATCGCCCGCCAGCTGAAGCCCGATGTGATAATCATGGACGTGGCCATGCCGGAGCTTAACGGTATTGACGCGTCACGGCAGATTACGCGAGAGTTTCCTGACATTAAAGTGCTCGCCCTTTCGATGCATTCCAGCCACCGTGTCGTTTCACAGATGCTCCGAGCTGGAGCGTCGGGGTATCTCGTAAAGACCTGCACTGTAGAAGAACTCGTTCGGGCCGTTCGCGCCGTTAATGAAGGCAAGACTTACCTGTCGCCTGAGATAGCCTCCGGACTGGTCGAAGATTATATGCATCGGGTCCCAGCCGGCGATGATGATACCCCCGCCACCCTCAGCGACCGCGAACGAGAAGTCCTTCAGCTTGTGGCCGAAGGGAAGACCACAAAGGAAATCGCATCGCTGTTGCATGTGAGTGTCAAGACGGTCGAGGGGCATCGCCATAGCATTATGGAAAAGCTCGCCCTCCACAGCATCGCCGAGCTGACCAAGTACGCTGTCCGCGAGGGTCTGACGCCTTTGGAATCCTAACCTGCCCACCGTCCTTTTCCCTGTTGACCTGTCACCTGCGCGCGGCTTCCGCGCCCGCTGAACAAGGGACCCCGCTTCTTCTTAATCCGCACATTGGCGCTGCAACCGGAAGAGACCCTCGCTGCGATTGGGTAATGTAAAACAACCTGAAGTTCACGTTTTGTTTGAGGTAAGGGTTTTTCCTCAGCAAAACCAGGGATCACCCAACCAACCCCCTACATTGCAATTGCCGACTTACCAGGACAGTAAGAGGCGCACAGAGGCGAGCTTGGGAATAGTAGCGCAATCGAAATCCCAGAGCACGCAGGCAGGGGACGGACAATCCATATGAACTGAAGTGTTCTGGGATGTCCGCAAAAAAAAGACCAATTCGTAATGGGCAGACAACACACGAAACTAATCGTACCGAGAACATCGGCGACACCGGCACACATAGCGTCTGCATCGGCGAGCAGTGTAGCGTCGAGCGGGCGCAGAGTAGATAGTCCGATGTTTTGCGGCTTCTTTGAGATAAAGACGAAGGTCCTTCATTGGATAGCTTGGGGCGACGTACGGGTGCGAGAAAGGGGACAGGGGATGCACGTAAGATGAACCACCGTGATTTGTTTGTGTTTAGACAAGGGATCCTATTTTGAGAGGACTACGGTTATGACGGAACAAGACACTTTAACAGCCGAGCAAACACACACGAGGGCGGGTAAGTACCTTACCTTCGTCCTCGCCGAGGAAGAGTACGGCCTGGAGATCCTGAAGGTCCGCGAGATTATCGGGATGATGGAGATCACGGCCGTTCCTCGCACACCTGATTACGTCAAGGGCGTCATCAACCTTCGCGGTAAGGTCATCCCCGTCGTTGACCAACGTCTGAAGTTTGGGATGCCTGAGACCGAGCGGAGCGATCAGACCTGCATCATCGTCGTGGACCTCGGCGACGTGGAGACCGGGATCATAGTCGACAGGGTCTCGGAGGTGCTCGACATCGCCGAGGAGGACATCGACGAAACCCCGACCTTCGGAGGCTCGATCGATACGGACTTTATTCTGGGGATAGGGAAGATCGGCGAGTCGGTGAAGATCCTCCTGGATATCTCTAAGGTACTGTGCAGCGCAAATCTGGTAGACGTGCGAACCGAGGCGCAAAGCGGTTCGAAAACTGACGGGTAAGAATGAACGCAAGGTAAACTAACAACAATGCAGCAAGGGGACAGACAATGAAACAAATGGCCTTAAAAACAAAACTAGTGGTGTTGTTTCTGTTGGTGGGCGTTATTCCATTCGCCGTAATGGGCATAGTGGCGCTTTGGAAGTCCAGCGGCGCGATGGAAATCCAAGCCTACAACCAATTGACGTCCGTTCGGGACATCAAGAAGGGGCAGATAGAGAAGTACTTTGCTGAGCGCCGCGGCGACATGGGCGTGCTCGTGGAGACTATCAACGTCCTCCGCGACGAATCATTCAAGAAGCTCGATGCTATCCAGAAGGTCAAGTTGGCCCAGATGGAACAGTATCTCGGCGAGCGGCTCGGCGACATCTCTGTCCTGTCGTCCAACGACACGGTCGCTACGGCCTTGACGAGCTTCGATGACGCCTTCGAGGTGGAAGGCGGCAAGATCGGAGGCGATCTGTGGTCCGAGGCTGAAGACCAGTACGCCGCCTGGTTGGTGCAGTACAAGAAAGAGTACGGATATTACGATCTGTTTCTCATCAACAAGTCCGGCGACGTTATCTACACCGTCGCCAAAGAGTCCGATCTGGGCCAGAACTTGACCAGCGGCTCGCTGAAGAGCAGCCCTCTGGGCAAGTGCTTCGCGAAGGCTGTTGATGGTGTCGCAATCGCGGACTTCGAGCCTTATGCACCGTCCAACAACGAACCGTGCGGGTTTGTTGGTGCGCCGGTCGAGCGTGACGGCGCCGTGATCGGCGTGGTGGCGCTGCAGCTTCCCATCGACGCAATAAACAAGATCATGCAACAGCGTGACGGGATGGGCCAGACCGGCGAGTGCTACCTGGTCGGTCCGGACAAGCTGATGCGGTCTGATTCATTCTTGGATCCGCAAAACCACAGCGTTCTTGCATCCTTCAAGAACCCCGCCAAGGGCAGCGTTGACACCGAGGCCGCCCGCGAGGCCCTTTCAGGCCGAGCCGACGCCAAGGTCATCATCGATTACAACGGCAACCCGGTCCTCAGCGTCTACGCCCCGCTGCGCGTCGCTGCGCTGCAATGGGCGATCATCGCCGAGATCGACGTCGCCGAAGCGTTCTGCCCAAAGTCAGAGGGGGCCGACAGGGACTTCTTCACCGAGTACAAGGAACAGTACGGCTACTACGACCTGTTCCTGATGAATCCCGACGGATACTGCTTCTACACCGTCGCCAAGGAGTCGGACTATCAGACCAACATGATAACCGGCAGGTACGGCAGCTCGAACCTGGGCAAGCTCGTGCGTGAAGTTGTCAAGACCAGGGCCTTCGGTATGGCGGACTTCGCCCCATACGAGCCGTCCAACAACGAGCCGTGCGCATTTGTCGCCCAGCCCGTTGTCTCGGAAGGCAAAGTCCAGTTGATCATAGCCCTCCAGTTGCCGCTGGATGCGGTCAATTCCATCATGACCGAGCGAAGCGGTATGGGTAAGACAGGTGAGACATATCTGATCGGTTCCGACAAGCTGATGCGATCGGATTCGTTCCTTGACCAACAGAACCACACCGTTGCGGCCTCCTTCAAGAATCCAGAGAAGGGCAAGGTCGACACGGAAGCGGCCCAGGAAGCGCTTTCGGGCAAGACCGATGCCAAGATAATCATAGATTACAACGGCAACCCGGTCCTCAGCGCCTACGCCAAGATCTCCCCGAGCGAGGGAATCGACTGGGCGATCATCGCAGAGGTAGACGAGTCGGAGGCCTTCGAAGCCGTCACGATGATCAAGTGGATGATGGGGGTTATTGGATGCGTCGGGATCGGCTCCATACTGGTCACGGGGTTCGTGGTGGCCCGTTCGATCGCCGTTCCGATCAACCGGATCATCGAGGGCCTCACTGCTGGGGCCGAGCAGACAACCTCCGCAGCTGCACAGGTTTCTTCTGCCAGTCAGTCTCTGGCACAGGGCGCATCCGAACAGGCTGCGGCCTTGGAGGAGACCACCAGCAGCATCGAGGAGATGAGCTCGATGGTCAAGCAGAACGCCGTGAATGCTGAAGAGGCCAAGGGTCTGGCCGCTACTGCCCGCGGCAATGCTGAGAAGGGCACGGAAGCAATGACGAGGATGTCGACGGCAATCGACGACATCAAGAAATCGTCCGATGAGACGGCCAAGATCATCAAGACGATCGACGAGATCGCCTTCCAGACGAACATGCTGGCGTTGAACGCAGCGGTCGAGGCAGCTCGTGCGGGCGAGGCCGGTAAGGGCTTTGCGGTCGTCGCCGAAGAGGTCCGCAACCTGGCCCAGCGATCGGCAGAAGCAGCTCGCAACACCTCCGATATGATCGAAGGGGCCGTCAAGAACGCCGACAACGGCGTGGATATCTCCAAGGAAGTTGCCGGCGTACTGGAAGAGATCGCCGACGGGAACCGCAAGGTTAGCGACCTCGTCGCCGAGATCGCGGCGGCTTCCAACGAGCAAGCTCAGGGCGCAGAGCAAATCAATACCGCCATCAGCCAGATGGACTCGGTAACGCAGTCCAACGCTGCCAACGCAGAAGAGTCTGCCTCGGCCGCCGAGGAACTCAGTGCCCAGGCTGAAGAGCTCAGTCGGATGGTCGAACAGTTGCGGTCCGTCGTTGGCGGTTCGGTAAGTGAAGACAAGGCCACCACGGCGACCACTACCGCCAGGAAGCACCTGGAGTTTAAGGCAGATCACGGCGCAGCCGATCGCGTTCACAAGGCACTGCACCGTGAGAAAAAGGTCACAAAGGCCCAGAAGGCGACCTCTGCCAAGCAAGAGCAGACGGATGAGAGTGCTCTTCTTGAAGAGGTCATCCCCATGGACCAGGAGAAGGAGCTAGCAAAGTTCTAGGATGAGGCTATAAGTGCCAACTTGCCATAGTTGGTCTACTTTCCCGACCCGCAGCGCCCCTATCTGTCCTGGCGCTGCGGGTCTTTTATTCTCCTGCCGCCCTCGCAGAAAACACCGTCACGCAACAATTCGACAGGGGAATCAGGCAAGACGACACCACCTTCACAACGCGAGGGATAATCGAGCCGCTCCCCGAGGTGTAGTTGTAGACCGAGCTGTTGCAAGCGGCGATGTTGGTAGCGCTGTCGGGCGCGGATGCACGACAGAATCCCGCCAATAAAGCACGAGGCCGGGCGTCGCGCGCCCGGCCTCGATTATCGCCACAATTTACTCTTACGCTTTCGTTACCTTCTTCGCCGAATGAGTCCGATGGCGCCTATCGCCAGCAGCGAAAGCGTCGCCGGCTCGGGAATCACGTCGGACCAATTCTCGGCAACGATGTACTCGTCATACCCAATCACTTCGCCAGCATCCATCTGGGCCCACGCATTCAGATAGAGGGCATCCAGGTGGGTCTTCGTCGAGCTGGCGCTGGTGCGGGCGCTGCTGACGTCAAACGAATTCAGCGTGTCTGACGTATCGGGGTCTACCCAGATATCCAGCCGGTTGCCCGTGGTTGTAGTGAAGGGATTGGCGGGATCATTCCAGAACCGGCCGACGATGAGATAGACTTGGCCAATCGCAGCGGGACCGCCCCCATAATTCCTAGGGGCATACGAGGTTGACGAAGCAGCCAGGGCAACGTGCTCACCTGCTGCACCACCGCCGTAGATACCGGCCATGTAGGTAATGCCGGCCTGGTTTCCAGGGGTATTCCTGTATGCGTTCATTCCCGTCGTCCCGGCGTCCTGATTGCCCAAGTTCGCGGTCTTATTCGAAGCCAGGAACCGGAAGTACACCTCAAAGCCAGCACCGGTCATGTCCATGTCGGAAGCAAACGATCGTGACATCTTCTGGGCAATGGCGTTGCTGTCCTGCAATTCCACGGACTTAGCGCCGCCGTTGACCGTTATCCCGCCCGCGCTGTAGTTCAGACCGCCATTGACAACCGTGACATCAAGCCCGGTGACATCACTAGCGGACCATGCGCCGCCCCAGCCGCCGCCGGCGCCACCCTTACCGTCAAGGGGACCGGTGGCGTACTCGAAGCTGTCCGCCATGATGATCGCCCCTTGGCTCCCGGCCGTGATCGCCAGAAGCGCAAGGGCAAAGACTATTACTCTTAGGCTATACATACGCTACCTCCTTCATTTTGGATGGGGCGGCTCGGCCCCAATCCCTCTCGTTATATAAACTGCTAATTCCTCAGCCGGGACTCACCGGCTCTGCGGACCAGCTACTATCCTACCACGGATCTGCAGATCGCCAAGTAGATCCCGGCGCCGAGAACGATAAAAGAACAAGAAAATCCCCTACAGTCCCCCCAAAAGGAAGGCAAGCCCTGAATAGCGCGCCGGCCCGCGCAACAGGGGTGACAAAAAACGGCCCAAGTCCTGTGCGCGGACGGCCTGAAGACTCATTCGACCGTCAGACGCCGCAGCCCGCTTTGACGCCGAATCCGAGGACGTTCCTGCGATATGCGCTTACCGTTTTGGCGCTAAGGCAATATAATCATGCTTAGAGCCCCTATTGCGGGAACAGGAGGTCGAAGATGCAACATAGGGTCGCGCCAATAATCGTCGCTGTCATCTTAACTACCATCGTCGTCCCGGCTGCGGGCTGGACGCCGCCGGTTGGCATTCCCATGCCGGACTTCGGGATCGATGAGACGCACATGATGTATGTCGGTGCGACGTACGACTTCGGCGCCGGGCCGGTGCCCTACCCCGACGCCGGGAACGGGCCGTACACCCATTACGTTGACAATACTCATCCGTCAGCCACCGACAGCGGTAACCTATTTGGAACACCGGCCACACCACGCGACACGATCCCGCTGAATCTGCCGGCCGGGAGCGTCGTCGAGATTCACGGCGGACCCTATGCATACGGCAACTACTATGGGAACAGGCTGGGGACCACGGGCACGGGAACCGCCGCCAAGCCAATCTTCGTCAGGGGCACAAATGCGAACAACAGAGCCGTCTTCGCCGGTGAAGTGACCATTCGCGGCTCCTACATCATCGTGGAGAACATCAAGACCGATACAGTCGGAAACGACGAGGGTGTGCTGCGAGTCTGGAACCCCTCCGACCACATCTGTGTTCGACACTGCGAGGCGACGAATCTAGCGCCATTACCCGAAGGGCACGGATTCCGGGCGATATGGGCCGTAGTAGTGAAGTCCGTTGCCGCGGGAGGAGATCCCGAGACCGCCTTTAACGAGGATATCGTCTTCTACGATAACTACATTCACGACAACGGATACCCTCCCACTTACGAAACAGGCTTACAGGGCATTATTGTCTCGGGCAACTCCAAGAGAGTGTGGATTGTAGACAACACCATAATCTACAACGGAGAGGATGGGGTTCAACTTTTCTACAACTCTGCCAACTCCCACTACTGGGCGGACCGCATCTACATCGGGCGGAACCTGATCCACCACAATGGCGAGAACGCCATCGATATCAAGCAGAGCACCAACGTCATCATCTCGCAAAACGTGATGCACAGCTACATTCCAACGAACTTCCCCTCCAGCGGCTCGGACGGCACGGCCGTCGTCGTCCACTACGACCCGGTGGACGTGTGGATCCTGCTTAACAACATCTACGATTCGGCCAACGGGATTCGCTCCAATGGGGCGCAGCGGGCATTCATAATCTCCAACCTCATCCACAACATCCACCACGTCGGCGGCGACTATAACCCTGGATCCGTCTGGGCATCCGGGGCCGCTATTATCACCTGGGCCAATCCCCAAATGCATGTGGTCGGTAATACGATGTACGACATTGATGCCGGATTCAGCGCCCCCAGCGGCGGCGCCTTCGAGTTTCACATCCTCAATAACATCATCTCCAAGCTGGCTGAACCCGCCCACCACATCGCCATCCCGGTGAGCGCGCCGGCGAACATCTCGGTGATGAACCATAATATCGTCCACCAGGGCGGCGCCGGCGCGCGGATCAAATGGGGCTCAAGCGTTGTCCGCGACCTGGCCGGGTTCCGAGCGGCGTATCCGACCCAAGGCGAAGGCTGCACCGAGGACGACCCGTTGCTGGTTGATCCGGACAACGGCGATCTGCATGTACACGAGGCAAGCCCCGCAACAGATGCCGGCACATCGTATGCGTACTACGTCGATCTGTTCGACTCGCTGTACGGGCTCGACATTAATTTTGACTACGACGGCGTCCCCCGCCCGCAACGAAGCGGGCCTGACATGGGGGCGTACGAGCTGACAAGCACAGTCGTCGGGCGGCATGCGTTCTACAACAACTCCACGTTCGACGGTGACGATCCGGGCGCCAATGCATCCGACGATGGCGCAATCGCCACCAACAAGACGTCGCTGCTGCCGGGAGGGACGGCGACGTTCGCCAATTACACCAGCTACTCGCGCGGGATCAACGGCGTGATGGTCGATATCGCCAATCTGCCCTCCACACCCACCGTCGCCGACTTCGCCTTCAAGGTCGGTAACGACTCTAATCCGGCCGGGTGGGCGACGGCCCTAGCCGCCAGCAGCATCACGGTCCGCGCCGGCGCGGGTGCGGGCGGTTCGGATCGCATTACGATTCTCTGGGCGGACAACGCAATCGCCAAGCAGTGGTTGCAGGTGACGGTGCTGGCCACTGCCAACACCGGCCTGCTAAGTGCGGACATCTTCTACTTCGGAAACGCCATCGGCGAGACCGGCAACTCACCAGCCGATGCGGAAGTGAGCCCGGCCGACGAGATCGCCGTTCGCAACAACTCGCACACGCTGGGTATCAACCCAGCCGACGTCACTGACGCCTACGATTTCAACCGCGACCGGAAGGTCGGCCCGACCGATGCAGTCATCTGCCGCAACAACGGCACCAGCGGGCCCACGGCCTTGAATCTTATCAGCGTCCCCTGACGGTCCCCGAAACCGTAGTAACGTCACCGCAAAGGCCCGCGAAGGTCGTGGCCGCAGCTTATCTGGGAAATTCCGGTTCAGTAGTTGCGTACCAGCCGATGCGGCGCGTCCGTTTCTGCACGATGGGAACATAGCAGTACAATCGCGGCACTGGAATCAGCAAAGTGATTCGTTCGTGCCGCCTGCAAGTCATCCGCTATTGACTGCAGGCCGATAAGCCTTATAATACAAGGTAGTTGGGAGGACATACGCGGGGGCGTCACATTCGGTGGTGTCCTCCGGAGGTTGACAGTTAGTTCTGTTTGGTAGCGAGGCCGCACATGCTGGTCGTTCTCCATCGTCGGCGCGCTTGTTCTCGTCGCCGGCATCGCACCTGCCGAACGCGCTCATGACTCGGATCTGCCCAGGCGAGGGCGAGCCGTGTACTTTCGGGAAGACCGGCAGCACTTAAGGCGGTGTCAGGAACCTCTTTTTAAGGAAAGACCGATGAGAAGTCGTAAACGCGGCTCTCTCCGAGCGATTGAACTGTTATTCATCTTACTTGTTATCTGCGGCTTGGCGGTTGTGCATGCGGCGGCGGAGAACTGGGACATCAGCGAGATCGATGGCGACGGGATCGACAACGACGGCGACGGATACACCGACAGCGACGACACCGAGTGCCCCAGCCACTACGAGGGCTACGGTATCCAGTCGACCGGCGGACAAGGCGGGCAGGTTTACTGGGTCGACATCAGTCTGGGCGACCTGAGTTCGGACCCCCGCTCTGGCACGCACGCCGACCCGTGCGGGCTGCGCAAGGCGTTGGAGGCCACCGGCACCCGTGTGGTCAAGTTTATCAACGGCGGGACGATTACACTCAACAGCGGGATTCGCGTCCGCTACGGCAATATAACGATCGACGGTTTCACCTGCCCTTCGCCAGGCGTGACGATCACCCACACCGCTGCCAACCACGGGGGCATCTCGCTGACGCCGAACAACGGCTGGCATCAGCAGAATTACATTCTCAACCACCTGAAGTTCGACGGTTTGCAGGATGTAGACGGCGGGCACGTGGTCGGGTGGGGCTTGCTTGGCGTAGACGGAGACATCGGCGGCAACAAGCTCTCCAGGATGATCTTAGATCACCTGACCCTGCGGGACCTGGAGGACAAGTTCACGTTGTGGGGGGCTGTCGAGACAGTGACGCTGTCGAACTCCCTGTTCTACAACTCCGGTCTGGCTACGCTCATCTCGTTCTACGGTGCTCCGTACGACCTGCTGAGGACGGACATCTCCTACCACCACAACGTCTGGGCTGAAAACGGCGAGCGAAACCCGCAGCTGCGCGGGTGGATTCGCAATCTGGACTACGTCAACAACGTCATTTTCGACTGGGACCACTATGAGGGGCATCCGGGGTGGGGGTATGGCATCCGAATCAAGAACGAGCCGGGAGCAGAATCGATCTACGCCAACATAATCAACAACTACTTTTACCAGGCCAACAGCGCGTTTACCCGGGCGCTGATTTACGGGTGGGCTCCGGGGCCCGACTACGCCGATGGCGGCCCGGCCACCAAGCAGCCTCAGGGCACCGTTTACACCGGCTCGGACATGGGCGAGCTGTGGGTAGCAGGCAATATCCTGCCGCCGCAGAATATCGATGAATACTCGACCATCCCCGGTCCGCTGCCCATCCCGGCTGCATACCAGGTGACGACCGTTCCGGCCACGCAGTTGTACCTCACGGCTGGGCAGGTTGGGATGCAGTACCGGGATGCGCGAGACGACGCCGTCATTGGTCGCGTCATAGCGGCGATCGCTCCCGATATTCAGATCGTCAACCGGGAGATCTTCTACAACAACTGCGCCTTTGACGGGAACGACCCGGCCGCCAACGCATCCGACGACGGCGCCATCGCCACCGACAAGCAGCCCCTGCTGAGCGGCAATGTGGCGACGTTCGCCAACTACACGAGCTATTGGCGGGGCATCAACGGGATCATGGTGGACATCGACGGTCTGTCCGACGACGCGCCTCTCATGCCCGATGTCGACGGTATGATTGTCGCGCCTACCGCGGCCGATTTCCAGTTCAAGGTCGGCAACGACAGCACGCCCAGCGGCTGGACGACCGCCCCGGCACCGACGTCGGTTACGATCCGGATGGGCGCTGGTGCGGGCGGCTCGGATCGGATCACGATCATCTGGGCTGACAACGATATCGCCAACCAGTGGCTTGAAGTGACGGCCAAGACGAGCCTGGGCATCCCGGTTCAGGATGTTTTCTACTTCGGGAACGCCATCGGCGAGACGGGCAACTCGCCGATCGATGCCGAAGTGACGCCGACGGATCAAATCGCCGTGCGGAACAATCCGCACACGCTGGGCATCAACCCAGCCGAAATCCCGGATGAATACGATTTCAATCGCGACCGCAAGGTCGGTCCGAGCGACCAGATCATCTGCCGCAACAACGGCACGAACTCGCAGACCGCGCTGCAGTTGATTGTCCTGATCACCAATCAGCCGCCCACGGTCAACGCAGGGCCCGATGACTCGGTCAGGCTGCCGCAGAGCGCCTCGCTGGACGGTACGGTCAGCGACGACGGGTATCCGATCCCTCCGGGCGCCGTGTCGACGACTTGGTCAAAACTCAGCGGCCCGGGCACCGTCACGTTCGACAACGCCACGGCGGACGACACAACAGCGGCGTTCTCGCAGGTAGGCACGTACGTGCTGCGGTTGATGGCGGACGACGGCGGCGGCACGACCACCTCTGACCAGGTGACCATCACGGTCAACCCCCCTGCCAGTGAGGGTGCGTTCCAGGAGTCCGGCGGGCAGGTGGTAATAGAGGCCGAGAACTTCGACACCAACGACACCCGATCCGACCCGTCGGGCGAGAACTACACGTTCGCCTCGGCGACGGGCGGGTATGTCGATGCGGGGTACATGTACCCCGCATCCGAGGATACCAACAACTCCACGTGGGCCAATGCCGCCGAGTGTACGTACGAGATCGACTTCATCAATCCCGGGACGTACACGATCTGGCTACGTCGCCACTGCGAGGACGACGGGCACAACTCCTGCTTCGTCGGGACCGATGGACTGCAGGTCGGCGGGACCGCCGACAACACAAATTCGGGCTTTGGTTCGTGGTACTGGTACCAGCACGACACCACGGTGTCCATCTCGGCGGGACGGGTCACGTTCAATCTGCGTCGCCGAGAGCAGGGCTACAAAGTCGACCGGATAGTGATCACCAAGAACGGCAACACGCCGAGCGGCGCCGGACCGCCCGAAAGTCCGCGCAGCTAGGCACGTGAGATATTGTCAGGAACCTCTTTTAAAGGAAAGACCGATGAGAAGTCGTAAACGCGGGTCTCGCCAAGCGATTGAACTGTTATTCATCTTACTTGTTATCTGCGGCCTGACTGCTGGATATGCCCCGGCGGAGAACTGGGACATCAGCGAGATCGACGGTGACGCGATCGACAACGACGGCGACGGATACACCGACAGCGACGACACCGAGTGCGGGTCCTATTACGAGGGCTACGGTAATATCTCGGTTGGCGGTGCGGGCGGAACCGTCTTTTGGGTGGACGCCACATTGGCGGACCCGGGCTCTCCCGGCAGCGATCCGCACAGCGGGACGCACGCCGATCCGTGCACGTTGCGAAAGGCCCTGGACGGGTCCAATCGCGTAATCAAGTTTGCTACGGCTGGCACGATCACGCTTAACAGCAACCTGTATGTCCGGGGAAGCAATCTCACAATCGACGGGTTTACGTCTCCTTCGCCTGGTGTGACGATCACGCAGACGCACTCGACCCACGGGACGCTCAACTTCGTCCCGCGCAATGGCGTGGCCGGCCATGACTACATCGTCAACCACCTGAGGTGTGACGGCCTGTTCGACGAGAGTCAGGATCACACCGTGGGTTGGGCGGTGATCAGCACCGACGCGGACAACGGCGGCAGCAGCCTGTCTAAGATGATCTTCGACCACCTGACCGTCCGTGATCTTCAGGACAAGTTCACCCTCTGGGGGAAGGTCGACTCGGTGACGCTGTCCAACACCCTATTCTATCGCTCCGTGCTCGCTACGCTCGTCTCGTTCTATGGTGCCCCGTACGACCTGCTGAAGACGGATATATCTTTCCACCACAACGTCTGGGCGGAGAACGGCGAGAGGAACCCGCAGCTTCGCGGGTGGATTCGCAATTTCGACTACGTCAACAATGTCATCTTCCACTGGGGCTACTTTGACGGCTGGGGCTACGGCGTTCGTATCAAGAACAATTGGGGTGGGGACGAGGAGGAGATATTCGGCAACTTTGTCAACAACTACTTCTACACGCGATGGGTACAGGCGAGCTGGGCATTGGTCTACGGCGGGTCCCCGGGGCGGGACGGCTACGATAACGGTCCGCCCAGTCCACTACCGCAAGGGACCGTCTACACCGGCTCGGACATGGGCGAGCTGTGGGTCGCCGGTAATATCCTACCGGTGGCGAATCAAGATCAATACTCGACCATCCCCGGCCCGATACCGGTTCCCGCCTGGGCCCAGGTGACGACCATTCCGGCCGCTCAATTATACACCACCGTCCCGCAGGTTGGCATGCAGTACAAGGACGTACGGGACCAAGGCGTCATTGACCGGGTGATGGCGGAGATCGCACCTGCTGTTGCAGTTGTCAACCGGGAGATCTTCTACAACAACTCGGCCTTTGACGGGAACGACCCGGCCGCCAACGCGGCCGACGATGCCGCCGTCGCGACGGACAAGACGGCGCTACTGCCCGGCGGTACGGCGACGTTCGCCAACTACACGAGCTATTCACGGGGCATCAACGGAATCATGGTGGACGTCGAGGGGCTGTCCGTTGCGCCGGCCGCGTCGGACTTCCAGTTCAAGGTCGGAAACGATTCAGCGCCCGGCGGATGGGCGGCCGCCCCAGCGCCGACGTCGATTACGGTCCGGGCAGGCGCGGGCAGTGGCGGCTCGAGCCGGATCACGATCATCTGGGCTGACAACGATATCGCCAACCAGTGGCTTGAAGTGACGGCCAAGACGTCCCTGGGCATCGCGTCCCCGGACGTGTTCTACTTCGGTAACGCCATCGGCGAGACGGGCAATTCGCCCACGGACGCCAAGATCACGCCGACCGACCAGGTGGGCGTGCGGAACAACCCGCATACCGGTGGTAATCCTGCCGCAGTCAATGATGCGTATGACTTCAACCGCGACACTCTGGTCGGCCCCACGGATGAGATTATCTGCCGCAACAACGGCAGGAACTCGCAGACAGCACTGCAACTGATTACGGTGCCGTGACGTGACGCGGTGACGTTACCTGCGAGACAAACAGTCGATAATACAGATCAACAAGCCCCCGGCCGAGTTCGCTCGACGGCGTATTGCTCCGGCTGTCGCTACGCTCCAGCCTTCGGAATACGCCCGGGCGAAATCGTAAGCGCACAACTCGCACGCCAAATGGACCAGATATGGGGAGAGGTCCACAATGTGGCACGACTCTCACTCAGGTTGGTACACACAACGGGGGCAGGTCAAGGAGAATCCTATGACCCCGCGTGAACGAGTGCGGAAGACGCTGAACTTCCAGGAACCGGATCGAGTTCCAATGGACCTTGGCGGTATGAAAGCATCGGGCATCGCTTCCATTGCCTATGATCGCCTCAAGAAGGAACTTAACCTCGATGGGCCGACCAAGGTGATTGACCCCCGCTTCATGATAGCCCATATCGACGAACCGATCCGGCGGCGTTTCCATCTGGATGTCATACCGCTGGACTGGTCCACCGCGTTCTATCTGGACCAACCCGACGAAGACTGGGTCCCAAGACGCCTGTTCGACGGCACGGAGGTCCTGCTGCCGCCGGGAACTGGCATCCAAGAAGACGCCGAAGGCAACTGGATACTGCTGGCGCCGGACGGCAGCCCTACGAGCTACCGTATGCCGAAGGACGGGTTCTATTTCGACGACTGCGCCTTCAACGAAACCGGCGGGATCGATCCCCGCAAGTTCAAGCCCATCTGCGACATCCCTTCCGACCGCCTCGATCTGTTCGCGCGCCATGCCAAGCGGCTGTACGACGAGACGGATTACGCCCTTCTGGGCTGGGGCTTCGGTGTGTGCTTCCTGGGCATGAGCCTCATCACTGAGCGATCAGACAACGTCACGCTGGGCCAGCCGGACGAATGGTTGATGATGTTGCTGACGGAGAAGGAGACCTGCCACGAGATGATGAACCGCTCCGTCGACGCCAGCATCCAGTGCCTTAAGCTGGTGCACCAGGCCGTTGGCGATCGCTGCTTCGCCTGGGGTATCGCCGCCGACGACAGCGGCACCCAGCGAGGCGAGTTCATCCGCCCCGAGCTGTGGGCCGAGATGATCAAGCCACACTATCGCCGGCTGTGCGATTGGATTCACGCGAATACCGGCTGGAAGACGTTCTTCCACTGCTGCGGTTCGGTCTACAACCTGATCCCGCACTTGATCGAAGCGGGCATCGACATTTTGAATCCCGTGCAGACCTCGGCGGCTAACATGGATCCGGCAACGCTGAAGCGCGAGTTCGGCCGCCGCATCGTCTTCTGGGGGGGCGGGTGCGACACGCAGCACGTGCTGGATAAATCTTCGCCGGAAGAGATTCATCAGCACGTTCGGGAACGTCTGGAGGTATTCGCGCCCGGCGGCGGGTATGTTTTTACGCAGGTCCACAACGTCCAGCCCAACATCCCGCCCGATAACGTCATCGCCATGTTCGACGCTGCCTACGAATTCGGAAAGTATCGAACATGAACGACGCGCGTTGGCGAGTGCGTGTGCTGCTCCGCCTCAGCAGCGCCAGCCCACCCAGCGCCAGCAGCGTCAGCGTGGCGGGTTCGGGGATTGGGCCGAAGTAGACGTTCTTCGTGGCCGCCCAGGTGTTGGTGGCGGGGTTGTACTCAACCACAGTCCCCCAGGCCGGAACCCACGCGCCGGGGCCGAGTACAATCTGCGCGACAACCATGCTGGGACCGGCCAGGGGGTTCGCTGTCCCGCCCAGGAACGCGAAGTCGCCGTTCAAGAACGTCGTGCTTTCGGCACTGGTCGGGCCGGGGACGACTTCCATGGTTGGGCCCGCACTCGCGAGGTACGGGAACTGCGTGTCCCAGTCGACGAAACCACCTGCCGGGGCGAACACCGGATTATTATCCGCAAAAATGGTCGAAGACCCGAACGGGTTCACCTGGTTCAGCGGTGTGACGCCGTCACCGATCTCGATAGAGATTCCGACAGGCCACCACACCCCGTTGGTTTCCGACACGGTCAGCGTCCAGCACATGGACCCAGGCGCTGGCGGCGGAACATACGTGCCACCGGGCGTGACCGGGACGCCAGAGATACTCCACGTCAGTGTCGCCTGTGCTGCCGTAGCAATCGCTAACATCGCCACGATACTTACTAATGCCTTTCTCAACTGCTTGCCGTTCATTGTTGCACCTCCCTGCGATTCTTGTGCCCGAACAGACCACAACTTGAACAGAAACTCGGCCGCGCGAATGGCCTGGGGCAGGAAGTGATGGACCGAGAACTTAATCTTGCGCTCCTACCCTCACGATAGGCTTAACTCCGCCGCTCTCAAAGCGAGCCGGAGCAAAATCAATAATACAGCCGTTTTGCGATTCACCAAGCTCTTTCCGCAAAAGAAGTTGCCGCTTTACCCACGAATACCGCCTTCAGAAGCCCTCAGCAATAAGTTGGCCCGCGTGCTGGACAGAATCGTGGGACGATTCCCCTTAAGTAGGGCGCGGCGGGATGCTAATCGCTCAGCACAGCCCTTCGCAGCACGCGCGTCAAGACGTAGGCACGACTCTTACTCAGGTTGGTATATAGAATGGCGGCAGGTCACATCCTGGCCCTAACTCGCGCCAGGTTTCCGTAGCTCTATCGAATCGTGCAGTAAACCTCGCCAGAATCGACGAAGTGTCAGCCCGTGTACCAAATCAGGACGATTTGAGGTAGGCCCTTAGAAATCGCTTTCTCTGTCTCTATGATAGTGTGCGCACAAGGAACTGGTCGGCAGGCCGGACGCAATACAAGCGGCGCTGATTGAAGCTCTCAAAGAGGCTCATCGTAGATTTGTTCCGCCGCTTGGGACATGGGACCAACATAGTGTCGCCCCAAACCGCCCAGCGGTTCGAACATTCCCCCAAAGTGTTCCCTGCCTGGAGAGACTGACGAAGGTCGCCAAGCCGGCCGTTCCGCTAACCCAATCTACTCATGTGCGTTGTTGGGCACATCCGGGACAAGCGGCGTCCAGCCCAGGTTTGGCTCGGGCATCCTGGCTTCGACGTCTTTCTGCCAGGCACGAAGACGAGCCAGCAGGTCACGAGCGATCTTTGGCCGAGCGGCTGCCAGATCCCGCTGCTCCGACACGTCCTCGGCCAGGTTATACAGTTCCACTCGCCCGGTCTCGAAAAACTCTATCAGCTTCCACGCCCCGCAGACGACCGCACCAGCCGGCGTGTTGCCCTGGTTGGAGTAGTGCGGGTAGTGCCAGAAGATACCCCGCTCACTCAAGCGGCCGGTCCTTTCAAGCAAGGGCAGCAAACTGACTCCATCGACATGCTGTTGGGGCCTGAGTGGCAATCCGGCCGCTTCCAGAAACGTCGGGTAGATATCGGTGCTTGTGACCGGTGTCTGGCAAAGGCTGTTTGGCTGGACCCGGCCGGGCCAGCGAGCGATCTGGCAGACCCGCGTACCGCCCTCGTAGTTCCAACCCTTGCCTTCGAACAGCGGGTAATTGCACGTGGGAGCGCCCTCTGCCGTCGAAAGCCCGCCGTTGTCGGAAGCGAACACAACAAGCGTATCATCGGCCAGGCCCGCGTCTTGAAGTGTTTGAAGCACTCGACCGACATTGGTGTCCATGTTCTCGACCATGGCTGCGTAGGCTGGGTCGGATTGGATTATGCGTCGTTCGAGGCGCTGATCCTTGCGCCCCTCGAAGGGGAAATACTCGCCCTCGACAGTGGCGGGGATCTTGTCCAGCTTCATCTGGCGTGCCTTCAGGCGGTACTTCTCGACCAGCGTTTCGGGTGAGTCTATGGGAATGTGCACTGCATAGTGCCACAGGTTCAGGAAGAATGGCCGATCCGGGTCGCGGTTCTTGATCAGGCCGATGGCCTCGTCCGTAAGCCGGTCAGTCAGATACTCGCCCTGCGGCCCGTCCGGAAGCGAAGCGATGCCATAAGGGCTGAAATAGCCTTGTTTGGGCGAGCCCCAATGACAGCCGCCAAGGTTAACGTCGAACCCGTGCCGTTCCGGCCAGAACGGCTCGTCACCCAGGTGCCACTTGCCCACATGCCAAGTCTGGTACCCACCTTCCTTCAGTGCCCTGGCCAGGCTGAACTCCTCAAGCGGCAGGTAGTGCAAGTATGGAACATGGGCCAGCCGCCCTATCGACTCACCCGGAATCCAGTTGGTCAGCCCGACACGGGCGGGGTACTTGCCGGAGAGAATGCTTGCCCGAGTTGGGGAGCATACCGGGCAGGACGCGTAGGCCCGAGTGAACCGCATGCCCTCTGCCGCGAGTCGATCAAGATTGGGGGTCTCGTAAAACGTACTGCCGTAACAGGTCAGATCCCGCCAGCCCAAATCGTCGATGAGGATGAACACGATGTTGGGCCGCCGCATGAGTTACTCCGCAAGAAGGTCCATCAAAGCCGTAACACCTGGTGGGTTTATCCAGGTCAGCCTCTCCCGTCAAGCGCAACTCGGATTGACCGCGAAACTGCGTTGTTCAAAACAACCCTCCACGCTTGGTAGCCGCCGGCGGATGTTCCGTCACCGCGATTGCTGCTCCGGCGTGCGAACCTTTCTATTCCCTATTGTCTAGGAACTAAGCACCATTCTGCGCGCGTTCCCAACGGGACCAGTTTGCGCGCGCAGGGCTGCATGGCGGGCGGGCGTGTGCGTGAAAAAATGCAGATTTTCTTTTCCCGGCCAGGCCGGAGCTTACGAAGACCGATGGGCGAAAAAGACCGCCCCTGCGCGCGCATAAGCTCGCGCGGCCAGTAAGTATGGAGGCGCTTTGTGCGCCCGATGCTTTTAAGCGTTTGTCGCCTGATTGGCGAATTGACAACCACATAGGGATCGGTCTGCCCCCGTAGATTCGAGCGGCCGGGGGCGAAATTTTCGGCAGGCGGCGCGCGCAAAAGCGCAACTGCTTGCGGCTACAGCAGCTACCGTTTTTTGGACCTGCTACAAACTGCGAGAAACCGTCAGAAACTGCTACAAACCGCTAGAAACTGCGACTACTTGCGACAAACGGTGAGAATCTGCGACAACTGGCGCGTCTCGGCGAGCACCATTTTCATTCGACAGAGGCCTCACATTATTCTTCCATGCCTCGTGGGGTGTTTGGCGTACGGTGTGTTCGCACAAGACCTTAGATCGAGTAGGAAGGTGTGTGGTTGCGGCGTTCCTGGGCTTGGCGGTCGAGGAAATCCTGGAAGGTGGTTCCGTCGTAGACCTTCGTGATTGCTTCCTGGACCTCCTGCCACATGGGCAAGAACACGCAGTTGCCAAGAAGCGGACAGTCGCCCTTGCCTCTGCTGCCGGTACAGTCAACGAGACGGACCGGCCCCTGCATGAAGCGCATCACCTCGCCCACGGTCAACTTATCGGGAGCACGAACCAAGAAGTAACCCCCGGTCTTACCTCGCCTGGCGTCGACAAAGCCCGCCTGTTTCAACTGGTTGAGTATGATCTGCAAGAACCGCGGCGGCGATGCCTGAGCATTGGCTATGTCGATAATCTTCACGGGTCCTTGGCCGTAGTGTCTAGCCAATTCAAAAACCGCCCGCAACGCGTACCGGGTTTTCTGGGGAATGTCCATGTCTGCACCTGGTTGTAAACAATCTCTATCGCGATAATATACAGATTCTTGCAGCGGGTCGAGCCCTATTCAGGTCATCGCGCCGTTGTGCGTCCAAAGGGGCAATGATGTCCATCGCAGATCCGCCGAACCGTTCGGCGCCGCCTTTGGAAACCTGCCTCCCCCAGCAACAGGACGATTACCTATCCGACCGGGCACCACGGCTGTAATGAAACGCGGCCCGCGCAGCGTTCTGTTGGGCCCTGTTACTCTGCGTCGGCGGCGGGCTCTATCAAACTGCTTTCGACGATCATTCGTCTCGGGCCGCCGTGGCGCGAGGTGGACCAATCTCGTGGGGGCATGATCTCCACCAGTTCGCCGAGCCGGCCAAGGGCCTCCATCCGCTCAACAATCATCGCCCAGACACAGTCTGTATCAGGACTTACTTCACACTTGCCGTCTTGTGTACCTCCGCACGGACCGTTCATCAGCGACTTGGAGCACCTGGCGATTGGGCACAGTCCGCCGGTCTTGGCGAGCATGCAGTCGCCGCAGCCCGCGCAGCGTTCCGACCACTCGCCTTGGCGAATATTGGCGCCCATGAACAGCGTGTTCATTGCGGGAAGAACAATGACGTCGGGCAGGACTTCCGTCACGTAGTTGACGCCTACCCCACAGGCCATGCTGAGCACGACATCGGCGCTGCGGGCATCAGCTGCAAGCTCTTCGACGTATTCGGCGTCGCACTGCCTCGTAACTGTACGTTCGACGACTGTGCGTTCTGTGTCGTCAAGCCGGTCCTTGAGGCGAAGCTGGCTGGCGAGGACGCTGACCGCCTGTTCCCCGCCGGTCAGACAGACGGTAGCGCAGCCGCCACACCCGGCCAGCAGGATGCGCTTAAACGGCTGAATCGAAGCGTATATTTCGTCGAAAGGTTTTCGTTCAACGACAATCATGCTGAAGGTCTCCTACTGTTCGCATCGGCGATTCAGAGGGCTGGGGCCCAGTTGGCCGATACGGTGTGTCATCTCGTCGACAATTTCCGCAAAGCGCCTTCCCATAGCGGCCGAGAGCTGAAACATCTCAAGCCGCTCGGGTTCGATGCCCACCTCCGCCAGGCATCGCTTTGCTTCGGCGACCCGGCGTTTGGCGTGCGTGTTGCCTTCGAGGAAGTGACAATCGCCGTCGAGGCAGCCGGCTACGTATACACCATCCGCACCGGCGGCAAAAGTGTTGAGGATAGTGGGCACGTCTATCCTGCCGCTGCACGGGAGACGTACAATTCGCACGCTGGGCGGATATTGGATACGAGACGCTCCGGCGAGGTCCGCCGCTGTGTACGCACAGAAATGGCAACAGAAGCCCACGATCTTCGGGAGCACATCGTCTTGACCAGTGCAGTGTGCTTGTGGTTCGGTAGCTTGCTTCATGTCACCGTCGTTTCCTTGGGCTGGGGTAAGCTGCGGCGAAACAGACCGGACACCGCGGCCCCTATCTGTTCGTCAGTGAAGTATTGCAGACTGATCGCGCCGGCGGGGCACTGCGCCGAGCAGGTTCCGCATCCTTGACAAGCGGCCGGCTCGATGGCAGCCACGCCGTCTTCGATTCGCGGTACGCTGAACGGGCAGATACGCACGCACGTCAGACAGGCCGCGCAGCGATCCTGATCGACCATCGCCACTGACCCGCTGGCCGTCAGAGCCTCCTTGGACAAGATCGCCGCAGCTCGACCGGCGGCGGCGAGGGCCTGGGTGATCGTTTCCTTGATGAGCTTCGGGCCGTGGGCCATCCCCGCCAGGAAGATCCCTTCGCACGCAAAGTCCACGGGGCGCAACTTGATATGCGCTTCGAGGAAGAACCCATCCAGCGTCGTGGGGACTCGAAGGACCTTGGCCAACGTCCGCTGTGTCTGCGGGGCCACGACCGCTGCTGACAGGGCTACAAGATCGGCGCTAAACGTAAGTGCACGATCTATCGATGGGTCGGTAACATGGACAGTCCCGTCCTCAAGCACCTGCGGGGGATGATCATCGTCGTATCGTATGAATACCACGCCTTCCCGGCGTGCCCGGGCGTAGTACTCTTCCATGGTCCCGAATGTCCGCACGTCCTTGTAGATGATTATCACCCGACAATCCGGGCGTCGCTCCTTGATCTCAAGTGCGTTCTTGACGGCCTCGGCACAGCAGATTCGGCTGCAATATGGGCGATCCTCATTGCGGCAGCCCACGCACTGGATCATCACGACCGTCGCCAGTGGATCCAGATGCTGCGCACCCAGCCGCCGCTCCAGCTCTCGTTGTGTGATTACCTTCTGGCAGCGTCCATGGCCATACTCGTCGGGCTCGTACATTTCGGCGCCTGTGGCCACAATGGTAACCCCGTGGCGGACGGTCCGGGTGTCACCGGCGGCCAAAAGAATCTCTGATTCAAAATCGCCCACCGAACCGTTGTGACTTGTGATGGTGGCATTGAGGTCTACTGTGATGCGTTTATTGTTGCCAACGCGTTCAATGAGTTCGTTTAACAACACTTGAACATCCAGGCCCTCCAGCGTGTGGCGAATATGCTGCAACTGTCCGCCGAGCCTGTCCGTTTGCTCTACGAGGTGCACGTCGAAGCCTTGTTTGGCAAGATTCTCCGCAGCCACCATTCCCGCCAGACCGCCTCCAGCCACCAGTGCGGCGTGTACGACAGGTTGGGATTGCTCCGCGAGCGGAACGAGGCACCCGGCCTTTGCCACCGCCGAGGCCACCAGGTCCTTCGCCTTCTGACACGCCTCAGCCGGCTGAGAGCTGTGCACCCATGTACACTGGTCGCGAATGTTGGCCATCTCGAACAGGTACTTGTTAAGCCCGGCCTCCATGAGCGCCTGCTGGAAGATCGCCGCGTGCGTTCGGTGGGTGCACGACGCCACGACGATACGGTTGAGATCCTCCCGGCCGACGGCATCGCGGATGGCAGCCAGCCCGTCGGGCGAGCAGCTGTACAGGTTATGCTCGGCGTAAACCACACCCGGCAGGTCCTTGGCGAACTCGACGAGATCCTCGACGTCCACCACACCGGCGATGTTGTTACCGCAATGGCAGACAAACACACCCACTTTCGCGGGCTGTGACAGCACGTCTTTCTGGGGCGGATACTGTGGTTCAGTGATGCAGGAATACCTCGCATCGGCGAGACTCTCGCCGAGCCTGGCCGCCGCCGCCGACGCATCCGTCACGGAATCCGGGATATCCCTGGGCCCCAGGACGGTCCCACACGCCATTACACCGTCGCGCGAGGTGGCGGTCGGATCCGCAGGGCGCCCGCTAACGAACCCGTACGCGTCCAACTTCAGGCCCAGCACGTCAGTCAACGCCGTGTCGCCGCGACATTCCAGGCCGATCGACAGGACGACCATGTCGAACGTCTGAGCCTGGTTGAGACCGTCCTCGCCGACGTATTCCATGCGAAGGTCGCCAGTAGCGAAATCCTGCCGAACGGCGCTGACCATGCTGCGTATGTAACGCACGCCCATCTCCTGGGCCCGTTCGTAGTAGGCTTCGTAGCCCTTGCCGTGCGCCCGCATGTCGATCATGAAGATCGTCGCGTCCAGGTGTTCGCTGTGCTCCATCGCGATCATGGCAGCCTTGGTTGCATACATACAGCAGACGCTGCTGCAGTACTCATTACCGCGGTCGCTGGTATCGCGAGACCCGACGCACTGGATAAACGCAACGCGCTTGACATCTTTATCGTCGCTGGGACGCAGCACACGGCCGAACGTGGGACCCGAGGCGCTCAGCAACCGTTCGAATTGAGGAGAGGTAACCACGTTGGGGTACCGCTCGTATCCGTACTCGCCGCGGCGAAGCGCGTCGAACATCTTGTGTCCCCCGGCTACGATCACGCCGCCTATCTCGACCTGACGGTCGCGGACCTCGTCGTCGAACCGAATTGCGTCGGCTTGGCAGACCTTCTCGCAGATCTTGCATTTGCCCAGCCGAAAATAGAGACAATTGTCCCTGTCGATCGTCGGGACGTTCGGGACGGCCTGCGGGTAAGGCACGTAGATCGCCTTGCGCATGCTCAGGCCCCGGTTGAACTCGCTCGATACTCTCGTGGGGCACTTCTCCCAGCACAGCCCGCAGCCGGTGCAAGCTTCCAGATCGACGCTGCGGGGTCTGAGTCTGATGGTTGCCGAGAACTTTCCGGCCTGTCCTTCCAGGTTGATAAGGTCCGCCAGCGTGAGGATCTCGATGTTGTTGTCCTGGGCCACGCTGACAAGGCGCGGGCTCATCGTGCACATGGCGCAATCATTGGTGGGGAAGGTCTTATCGAGCATCGCCATGTGACCGCCGAGCGCGCTGTCGGTTTCCAGGAGATAAACCCGGTATCCCGACGCCCTCACGTCCAGGGCGGCCTGTATTCCGGCGATGCCCCCGCCGAGGACCAGAACCGATCCGACGACGTTGTGTTGGAAGGCGGGTTCGGACGTAATCATCAGTAATTCCTCACGGCTTTGCGGGCGTCGGTGAGGTGTCCCTTGAGCCATCCGGCTGCCCCGGGCAAATCCATCGCCAGGGCGAGCAACTCAGTGAAATAGTAAATGGGCATGGATACCTCTCGCCCGAGCAGCTTTGCCACCTCCCGCTGTCGGGCGTCGAGATTCATGTGGCACAACGGACAGGCCGTCACCAGTCCGGCAGCTCCCCGTTCCATGGCATCGGCAAAGATGCGCGCCATCAGCTCGACGGCCATGTCCTCGTCGGTAAGCGAGTGACTTCCTCCGCAGCAATCGGTCTTGTACGACCAGTCCACCGTCTCTGCTCCGCAGATGGACATCAGGACGTCCATTGACTGCGGATTCTCCGGATCGTCCACGTGCGTGTACCCGCCCGGTCGGACAAGAAGGCAGCCGTAGTAGCAGGCCAGTCGCATGTTGTTAAGAGGGCGCGAGATCTTGGTGCGGAGGCGTTCGAGCATCCCTTCGCCGGTCAGGACGCTAAGCAGGTGATGCACGCCCGCTGACATGACCGTCGACAGATCGCATATATCCTCAGGCCACTGATCCGGATGCTCGCTGAGAAAGACCTGGCTGAACGCGAGGTTGTTGTAACAGGCTGCGCAGCTGACGAGCACGTCGCATCCCTTCATCGCGGCCAGCGCCAGATTGCGACCAGCCAGGCGAGCCGAAAGGGCAGGATTCGTGCTGCGAGCAGTCGACGCACCGCAGCAGTTCCAGTCGTCCAACACCTTAACCGGCCTGCCGAGGGCCTCCAGGACGGCAAGCGTTGAATGGCCGTACTCGCTGCCGGCGCCTTCTATCGCACATCCCGGAAAGAGAAGCAGTTCCTTCGAAATCATTCGACATCCTCCATATTGGCTGGATGCTCGGTGAAGAGCCTCTCAACGCTGTCGAGATCGTCGACGCGGGGGACTGTTAGTTTCAGTTTGCCGGCTTTGAACATCTTCAAACCGGTCCGCCAATCTTTGACCAATCCCCCCCTTCGCAACTTGTATCGCATCGCCACCATTCCGTCGTTCACCCGGCCGGTTCGCTTGATCATGCCAAGCAGGATGTCGTCGAACACCAAGACGTTCTTCGCGCCGACGGCTAATCCTCTTCGAACCGCTTCGGCGCGGATGCTGGCCAGGACCGCTGGAATATCCACCTCGTTGGGGCAGCGGGCGAGGCATGTTTGGCAACCCACGCATATCCAGGGGCTGGCGGCGGTCAGTAACTGTTCGGCCTGATCCAATTGAAGCAGCCGCATCGCCTGATGTGGCTTCACGTCCATCTGTGCGGCTACTGGGCACCCCGACGTGCACTTGGCACAGCCGAAACACCCCTTGTAGCCCGTTGCTTCAGGGATGATCTCCGTAACGTCGTGTTCCGCTATGTGCTGCGTGTCGTTCACAGTTTTGCTTCATCTCCTTGCGGCGGGGTTGAAAGGGGCAACTCCACCGTGACGGTTGTTCCCACGCCGGTGTCACTGTCCAAGTTGATTCGTCCGTCATAACGCCCGACAAGTTCCTTCACGAACGCCAAGCCCAACCCGAACCCCTTCGTGCCGGATGCGGCCGCGTTAGGCGCCCGATGAAATTCCTCGAATAGCCTATCTTGCTCGTCGCGGGGGATACCGATTCCCTCGTCGCGAATAGATATCCGCAAGCGATCGGCGATCGTGTCGAGGGATACGCGTATTTCCTTGCCCTTACCTGCGGAATACTTGATCGCATTGTCTAGAAGATTGGCAAAGATCAATCGCAGCCCGTCCGGGTCGGCTTGCACTAGGGCTTTGGGATCGTCCCCGCGCAGGATTATGTTCAATCCAGCCTGTCGCGCCTGTTCATGCCGGGCGTTGACTTCCTCCCGAAGGATTTGTGAAGCACACACCGGTTGCACATCCGCCAAGTAGCCCGTCGAGCGAATCGCAGCAAGATCGAGCAACTTCGTCGACAATTTCGCAATCGAATCGGCGCGGTCCAGGCTGTATTCGAGCAGCTTCCTGCGATCGCCGTGCCCCAAGCTGCCCTCGGTTTCCAACAGAGCCGTTAGGCAGCAAGCAATCGTCGCCAGCGGCGAGCCGATCTGGTGCAGCAGAAGGGACACGGCTTTGGATTTGGCCTTATCCACCCCCCGCAGGTCGCGCAGTGACTCGATCAGCCAGGAATTGCCTATCCCAAGCCCGGCCAGAAGTGCGAGTTCCCCAAGAAGCCACTCATCATCAATTGTAAACTGTCCGCTGTCCCTGGCCAGTACCAGCACACCCGCAGGCCCCCGTTCGCCGCCGATGGGCGCTGCGATGACCGATATCGCCTCCGTCCGGCCCGTCAGCGCGATAGTGCCCCTGCATATACTTCGATTGACTATCGCCGCCGATACTGGCGAGTCATCGTCCAGGCGGACCTCCGCGGGCAAGGCCGTCGCCCCGGCGCCGGCGTCTAAAGACAGCTTCTGGGGAGAATCGCCAAGGAGGTACGCCCCCACGGAACAGCAGCCAGTTATCCCGAGGGCGTGGGAGGTGATCCGCTCAAGCAGAGGACCCACCGCCATGCACGCAAATATGTCCCGGTACATTGTCACCAGCTTGACAATGTCATTGAGCCTTTGGTGCAGGACATCCTTATCGGAAACTCCCAATCCGGGTGTGAGCAGTTGAAAGTGGCAACCTTCCTCATATTTCACCCGCCGGAAAAACGAACACTCGCGGCACTGGGAGCTTTTCTGTGAATAGTCGCCCTGGACCTTTCCCTCGCACAGCGTCCCGGGAATTGCCCAGCACAATCGCCCGGCATTGTTCCCGCCGTTGACTCCGTCACAAGTGGTGTCGGTGGCGGCCGGACATGGGCCCGCTTGCCCCACCAAGGCTCCACCCGGCTGGCGTTGACACTTAACGTGTTCCCAGCAGTTGGTCTTTGTCGACGTCATGTGCGATCATCCCTCGTTGCGTCGTTGGGCGGGTGCTGCGATGGCATGACGTTGGGCCGGGGCAAAAGCCCGGCGGTTTTGACGATGTCCGGCACAGCCGATTCGTTCTCTATCGCCTGGATGTGAGCGCCGCGCACGCCTTCGATTTCGCGGACCTGCTCGACAAGTTCGACCGCAAGTTTCTTGCCGATTTCCTCGGATTCAGCCCTGAGTTGCTTTTTCTTATCCGGCGGCATGTCTTTCTTGATCACGGGGAACCGCTTGATTAACGCGTCCGGGACAGTTACTCCGGCGACGGAAGAATTCATGTAGCGGAGCATCCCGGCGCTCTTAGGTACTATGATGCCCGCAAGGATAGCTGTCTTCTCGTGCAACCCTAATTTGCAAACCTCTTTCATTATTGCTGCGAATTGCTCGACATCGTAGATGCCCTGGGTCTGAATAAAGTCGGCGCCGGCCACCACCTTCTTTTCCAATCGCGTCACGCGAAATGACACCGGGTCTCCCATGGGCGTCCAGGCCGCACCGATGAACAACTTGGGCGGAACATCGATGACGTCGCCTCCCTGTTGAAGTCCTTCATCTCGCATCTGCTTGAGAATGCTAAGAAGCTGAATCGAGTCTATGTCGTAAACATTTTTCGCACCTGGGTGTCCTTTGAGCTTTCCTGCCGCCCCGAAAGACTGATGGTCGCCCGCGATGCACAAGCAGTTCCTGATGCCCAGGGCCGCCGCGCCGAGTATGTCGGACTGAATGGCGATTCGGTTACGATCGCGCGTCACCATCTGCATAACCGGATCGAGCCCCTCTTGCTGGACGATTACGGCGCTGGCGATAGAGGACATCCTCACGACGGCGGTTTGGTTGTCGGTTATGTTTATAGCGTCCACGGACCCGCGCAGGATGTTCGCCTTTTGTCTGACAACATCGCCATCGCAGCTCATCGGAGGGCCCAATTCGCCCGTTACCGCGAAATGACCGGCGCTGAGTACCTGCTCAAGATTTGAACCGCACTTCATCGAGACTCCTCACATATGAACTTGTGGAACTGTAGCGGCGAGCGAGCCATTGGGATCGCCAGGTCCTACGAAATAACGGGGCCTGATGCCGATTCACGCATTCGGCTCTTGAGCAGGGGCGTCCTTCCCGTGGCGCAGAGCCGAGGCCACACACTCCAGTAAGCACTTGTGTACTTGAGACTTAGGTAGGACGTCCACAGTGGTCAGGCCTTTATCGTTTTCAAAGGCGGACATCATTTGTCCCTGACTATCGCCCACGGCCGTCACCAGAATCACCGGGACGCCAGCAATGACCTTGCTGTCGGACAGCTCCTGCGCAAAAGTAAACCCATCTTCGCCGGGCATGATCACGTCAAGCAAGATCAGATCGGGGTTTCCCGATTCCAGTTGCTTGCGGGCTTCGGCGGTGTTCCCAGCAGCGGATACTTCATAGCCCGCCCCTTCCAGCAGACGTCGGGTCGCCAGCAGGTATCCCTCGTCGTCGTCGATTAACAGGATTCTCTGTGCCACGGAAACCGCTCCTTTCCTTATGCAATCCGGGGGCCTAAAGCAATTTAAGTTTCATCTATCGCATTCATGCTAGCTGCGGCTTCGTCTGGCTGCTTCGGCCTGCATCGATCCCTAGGGGACCTGCTTCGGCCTCCTTGCCAGTCTCGTGGTCGCCGACGCCTGAATACGACATCTAAAGCTTAAAGTGCTCCAAAGACGAACCAGCCCCTCGTGCTGTCATCACCGAAGCTACACGATCCAAGAGCACATTGGGCTCGACCGGTTTTTCCAGACAGTCCTGGACAAGAGGCTGCTCATCGCTTTGCCCCAACCCGTGGATTCTACCTATGTCTTGCCCAAAGGACGTTAGCGCCAGAATCGGCACATCCGCCGTGGCATCGATTGCCCGCAATTCCAACAGGGCCTCAAAGCCATTCTTCACCGGCATCATGAAGTCCAGGATGATCAAATCCGGGGGCTCTTCGGTGGCCATGCGAACTGCCGCATCGCCATCGGGAGCATGACGAACACGATAGCCCTCGCCTTCGAGCAGTTTTGAAAGTGCGTAGACAAAATCCTCATCGTCATCGACAAACAATACTGTCGCGCTGGGTTTCTTGCTCATCACCTCAAGCCTCCTCTTGCTCTTCGTATTGCCGTTTCAGACTTTCCACGATTGTTGCGTCGGCGAGGGTGGTCGTGTCGCCCAGGATCTTCCCTTCCCCGATGTCCCGCAGCAGACGGCGCATGATCTTTCCGCTGCGTGTCTTGGGCAGGTCGGCGCTGAAGACAACCCGTTGGGGTCTGGCGATAGGTCCGATCTTGACGGCGACATGCTCCTTGAGGTCCGACTCCATCTGGCCGGAAAACTCGTGGCCATCCCTCAACGTCACAAAGGCGACGATCGCCTGGCCTTTGATCTCATGGGCCACGCCGACAACGGCGGCCTCGGCCACAGCGGGATGATCCACCAGTGCGCTTTCGACCTCCATTGTACCGATGCGATGCCCGGAAACACTGAGCACGTCGTCAACCCTTCCCAGCAGAGTAAGGTATCCATCGGCCGAGCGTTTCGCCCCATCGGACGGAAAGTATGTCTCGTCGTCCCATTTAGACCAGTACTGTTCCTTGTACCGGTCCGGGGCGCCCCAGATTCCGCGCAGCATAGCAGGCCAAGGATGCGTAATCGCCAGGAAGCCGCCTCCCTCCTTAACTTCTTGCTTGTTGGCGTTGAAGACATTGACCCGGACGCCGGGAAAGGGCAACCCAGCCGTGCCCGGTCTCATGGTGTCTATCCCAGGCAGTGTGGTGACCATGATCATCCCGGTTTCGGTCTGCCACCATGTATCGACGACAGGACATTTGCCGCCCCCGATGTGTTCGTGGTACCAGGTCCACGCCTCGGGGTTGATTGGCTCCCCGACTGTTCCCAGCAGGCGCAGCGTGGAAAGGTCGCGTTTTGCGGGCCATTTCTCCCCCCATTTCATGAATGCCCTAATCGCCGTGGGGGCGGTGTAAAAGATGCTGACACCGTGATCCTCCACGATTGACCAGAAGCGGTCCCGATCCGGCCAGTCCGGGGCGCCTTCGTACATGACACACGTAGCGCCCGCCGACAACGGGCCGTACACGAGGTAGGAATGCCCCGTTACCCACCCGACGTCAGCCGTACACCAAAACACGTCGTCATGCCGCAAATCAAAAACATACTTCATCGTCGTGTACACACCCACGAGGTACCCGCCGGTGGTGTGGATGATCCCCTTGGGCTTGCCCGTAGTCCCGGAAGTGTGCAGGATGTAAAGGATGTCTTCGCTGTCACAGGGCTCAGGTTCGCAATAGGGCTCGGCCTCCTGCAGAAGGCGGTGATACCAGCGGTCGCGCCCTTCCTTGATGTGAATAGGAAAGCTGCCGCGATCGACGACGATTACGTGCTCAATAGTGGGCGTTTCTTCCAACGCATGATCGGCATCGCGTTTGAGTGGAATGATCTGCCCGCGGCGGTATCCGCCGTCAGCGGTGATGAGGACCTTCGCCTGGGCGTCGTTGATCCGATCCCGCAGGGCCTCGGCGCTGAACCCACCGAAGACCACTGCGTGGATAGCGCCGATTCTGGCGCACGCGAGCATCGACACTACCGCCTCGGGGATCATCGGAAGGTAAATCGCCACACGATCGCCCTTCTCCACGCCCAGGGATTTTAGCGCGTTGGCAAACAGGTTCACTTCCCGGTACAGATCCCAATATGTCATCACCCGGTGCTCGCCCGGCTCGCCTTCCCAGATCAGCGCAGCTTTGTTTCGCTGGCCGGCCTTGATGTGTCGATCGCAACAGTTGTAGCTGGCGTTGATCTTGCCGCCAAGGAACCACTTGGCGTCAGGAGGGTTCCAATCCAATACGCGATCGAAAGGTTTGAACCAATCTAGTCCTTTTGCCGCATTCGCCCAGAATCGTTCCGGGTCCGCCCAGGAACGCTCACGAATCTCCGGCCCGCGGACGAAAGCCCTGCGGCGAAACTCCTCTGATGGTACGAACGACCGATCTTCTGTCAGCAGATCGGAGAATTCCGCACCGGAAGCATCTTTTGCATCAGACATTATGCTATCTCCTCTTGCCTGAACCCAATCAGCGTTGTCCAGCAACATTGATAGTATACCCGTTCAGAACACTGGAACCTCACGCGAATGCGCCCTATTTCAGATGGACTGGGCGGTTCATGTTCTTCCATGCCGCTGCGAGGTGGGCTGGGATGACCGGCGAGATTACTTTGGGATGGGCGGCGAGGTCGCTCAGTGCGAAATTTCCAGCCGCCGCTTGCCGCTGGAGCAGCGACCGAGACCGAAAATCATAATGCCCCAAGAGCGGCTCGACGCCGCGGGAACCCTCCAGGCGGGGCAGCGTTGCCCAGACGCCCGGGCCGCGAGTCGAGACAAGCCAGTTAACCGCGTCGGCCGACAAGTTAGGTAAGTCGCACGCCGCTACGACCCATGAAGCGTGCGGCGCCCAACGCATCGTCGCCAGCAAACCGGCCAGCGGGCCTTCGGCGTCGGGGCAGTCCGTCACCCGCACGCAGGCGGATACTTCCTGAGGTATATCTCCGGCGCCCGCGATGACCACTTTCTCGCAGGCCTCTTGGAGCAGTTGAACCGTCCGGGCAAGCCAGGTCTTCCCGTCTTTTTGCAGCAGATGCTTGGGCGTGCCCATCCGCGTGCTCTTGCCGCCGATGAGGACGCAACCGAACATTGGCGTCTTGAGCCATTGCTCCGTCAGGTAGCTTTGGACCATTGGCAGGATCGTCGCGAGCCGATCACAGTCTCTGTCCAACACGGCGGCGATGTTCTCGGCGTCCTGCGGCGGGGCGGTCTCGTTGTCTCCAAGCAGCCACACCTTTCGCAGCGGCGCTGCCTTATGGCCCTCGACGAGCACCAGGTCGTATCCCTCAACGAGAGATATAATCGCCGCCGGCAAGTCGCTGTCTTGCGGGCCATGAAGGCGAAGCAATTGCTCGTGGGGTCCCTGTAGCAGCACGTCGGCCCCAGCCCGGTACAACCGATCGCTGTCCTTGCCCGGCCGGTCGACGTCGATCCCGTGGGCGTCATGCTTGATGACGGCTACCTTCAGCCCCCCGCCCGTCAGGGAAGTTACCAGGGACTCTATGAGCGTGGTCTTTCCCGACCCGGAGAACCCGCAGATTCCAAGGATTGGTAGGTCGTCAATCGTCACTTGGCAGTTTGCTCCTGCGCACGGCCGCAATCGGCCTCGTCGCCGCGGAGCTTCGCAAGTCCATGCCCCAGTGCGGGGATAATCGCGTCGAGATTCTCAACCGCGGCGCGGGTCGAGCCGGGCAAGTTAACGATCAGCGTGGCTCCGCAAATCCCGGACACGCCGCGCGAGAGCATCGCGTGAGGTGTCTTGGCGAGTGATGCGCCCCGCATCGCCTCGTCCAGGCCGGGGGTGGGCCGCTCGATGACCTGTCGCGTCGCCTCGGGCGTGACATCGCGCGGCGAGAAGCCGGTCCCCCCCACCGTAACGACCAGGTCAATGCTGTGTCCGTCGCAATAGTGCTTAAGGCGACTGGCGATGGTCCCGGATTCGTCGGGGATGATTTCGGTTGCATACACGTGCGCCGCAAGCGACGCACCCAGGCGATTGGCGACGGCGGGCCCGGCTGTATCCTGGGCCTCGCCGCGCGAGCAGCGGTCGCTGATAGTCAGCACGACCGCCTGGTACGTATCGCGGCCGACAGCCTCGATAATCTCGGCGGGGTCTGAATCGCTGATCCGTCCACCCTCGACAACGCGGGCAAACAGTCCGAGCCTGGGCATGATGCAGTCGCCCGTCAGCTCGCCGATCCTGCAAGGCGTGTGGCAGACCTTCCCGATCTGCGTGATGCTCAGCACCGCTTCGCCGCCCAGTCGCAGACGCGTCCCGAGGCCCAGCGAACCCAGGTCCAGCCCGGATACGATCAGGTTCTCGGCGAAATCGCCGGGTCCGATGTCAGGTAAATCCTTTCGCACCGTCTCGATGTCGTCGGCCGCCAGGATGCTCACCTGCCGGTGGCCCGCCCCGGCGTGTGCGTCGGTCTCGATGCCATCGTTTGCGATCAGGACGGCCGATTTGACGGGCGATTTGCGCTGACCTTTCTTCTGGCTTACGCAAATGGCGTCAATTCGGCCCATTACCGTCCTCCTTGCGCTTCCAGTGGCCCGATTTACCGCCACGCTTCTCCAGCAGACGCACCGGCCCGATCGCCACTCCTTTACCGGCCGACTTGACCATGTCGTACGCCGTCAGCGCCGCGACGGCGGCGCCCGTCATTGCCTCCATCTCCACGCCCGTCTTGGACTCGCACGTCACGGTCACGACGAACCGGATGCTGTCGGCCTGAAGCTCCGCCGCAACGTCCACCGAATCCAGGACAAGCGGATGGCACATGGGAATCAGATTGGCGGTCCGCTTGGCGGCCATGATCCCCGCAATGCGAGCGGTCTCCAGAACGTTGCCTTTGGCGATCTGCCCGGTTTGGCGCAGCCGCTCGGCGATCTGGGGGCCGATGGCCACCCACGCTTCGGCGACCGCGGCCCGGGCGGACACGGGCTTGTGTGAGACGTCGACCATCCTGGCCTTACCGTCGGCCGAAAGGTGACTAAACTCGTTATCGGGCCCCATGGTCTTGCCTTTCCCTTATTGGCGTGACGGCGATGGAGTGGGCCTTGGCGACGACGTGAACGTCCAGGCCGACGTGCAAGTCCAGTTGGCGCCCGGCGTCTTCGGTAAGCTCAGCGACGAACTTGTTGCCCTTGGCCTCGACGGTGATCCACAGTGCGTGCCCGTTCTGTTCGGTCCGCTGTATCGTGGCGGGGAACGTGTTGCGTGCGGAGATCCCGCTGGGGCGAGACAGCGAGAGGATCAGGTCTCTTGCCGGTACGCCCAGGGTAACTGTCTGGCCGACGTGCAACCCTTCGCCGGGGACCTTCAACTCCTGCTCGCCACAGCGGACTAAGGCATATCCGGTGTGTTCGGGCCTGTCGGACACAACTCCTCTCAGCACGTTGAGGATCGGATCGAGCTCGCCGTTCGATCCGGCTAGAAGGTCGCGAGGATGGGCGATCCGCGCGATCCGTCCCATCTCCATGTGCCAGGTCCGCTCGCACAGGAACATTACTTCGCTAAGTGAGTGGCTGACATAGACGAACGGGACGTGCCACTGCTCGTAGGCGTACTTCAGGTAGGTCATAATCGCCAGGCGACCGGGTCCGTCGACGGAAGCAAGCGGCTCATCGAGCAGCAGCAGATGCGGCCCGGCCGCCAGCGCTCGGGCCAGCGCCACACGCTGGGATTGCCCTCCGGACAGGGACGCCGGCAGGCGGTCCAGCAGCCCGTCCAGACCGAGAACTTCGGTAAGTTCCCCCAGGCTCGGACCCCGCTGGTGACCCCGCCGGCCGTACTGAATGTTGTCTGCCACCGTCATGTGAGGGAAAAGCCGATTCTCCTGGAATACGTACCCCACGGCCCGCCGGTGGGGCCTGACGCAAATCCTCGCCGCCGAGTCGAACACCCGTCTGCCATCCAGCGAAATGTATCCCTCATGCGGGCGCAGCAGCCCGGAAAAGCAGTTCAGGAGGGTGGTCTTGCCGCATCCGGAGGCCCCGAACAGTCCCATTCTCGACGCCGTCTGCGTGCTCTTGGCGTGCATCTGGAAGTCGCCCAGCCTTACTGTGAAATCGAATTCAAGCACTTCGCTACCTCCTGTCGCCTTGCTACGGGGCCTCGTGTGATCAGCAGTTGCGATGCGATCATCGCCGCGATGCCCACCGCTATGGAAACCAGAACCAGCCCCCAGGCGGTCTGCTGTCTCCCGGCCATCAGGTCGGTGTAGATTGCCTGTGAGACTGTCTGCGTGCGGCCGGGTATGTTACCCGCCAGCATTATGGTGGCGCCGAACTCACCGAAGGCCCTGGCGAACGACACCGCTGCCGCCGCCAGCAACCCCGGCGCCGCAAGCGGAAGCGTAATCGTCAAAAAGACGCGCAGCGGACCGGCGTTCAGCGTTCTGGCTGCCTCTTCAAGTTGCCTGTCGCACCTTTGGAAGGCGACCTTGGCGACTACCAGGAACAGCGGGAACGCCATTACCGCCGCCGCAATTACCGCGCCCTTCCAGTCGAATGTTACCTCCACGCCGATCGCCTCCAGCCACTTACCCAACGGGCCTCTCGGGCTCAACAGCACCAGCAGACAGTAACCCGTAACCACAGGCGGGATCACCAGGGGCAATGACAGCATCGACTCGGCCAATCTAGGCAAGATGCTGCGCCGGCGGACCATCCAGTATGCTATCGGGGTTCCGATAAGCATCATGATAACGGTTGTCACCAGTGACACCCTGATGGACAAGACCAACGCCTCTGTCGATGCTGCAGACCACATGGGCTATTTCACCTCGTTGCGGATCGGCTCGAAGCCTTGTGCTGCGAAGACCTCCGCCGCATGGTTGGAGCTGAGGAAGTCCAGGAATGCCTTGGCTGCGGCAGGCCGGGGCGATTCCTTCAGCACGCAGGCCGGGTAGATGATCGGCGAATGGCTCGCCGGAGGGAACCGGAAGGCCAGTTTGACCGCAGGTGCGCTTGCTACGTCGCTGGCGTAGACGATGGCGGCCTCGACCGACCCGACCGTGACCTGCACCAAGGCCGCACGCGCGTCGGTACACGGGATAAACTTACGCCCGAGGTCGGCCCATAAGCCCATATGCTCCAGCGCCTCTTTGGCGTATATTCCGGCCGGAACGTGTGCGGGATCGCCAATCGCTATTCGACGGACGTCGTCGCTCAGCAAATCCGTGGCGGCGACGACTCGCAGCGTTGAAGATCCGTCAAGGACGCACACGAGCGTGTTTCGCAGCAATTCCCGCCGCGTTTCGTTGATAACGTGCCCCCCGGCGGCGAGCATGTTCATGTCCCACTCCGACGCTGAGACGAATACGTCCATCCGCGCGCCGGCCTCTATCTTCTTCCGCAGCAGTCCCGAGGACCCAAAGTCCACCCGCACGCCAATCCCGTGGGCATCTTCAAAATCGCGGGCCAGAAGCTCTATGGCCTTGGCGAGACTGACGGCGGCAGGGACGTATATTTCATCGCGATGTTTGGTCCGCTGGGAAGCGCCCGTGGCGAACCACACAGCCGCCGCGAGGACAGCTGCGATCATGACCAGGATGAGGTGTTTGCGTTTCACCGTATTACCCGCCAGTAAGGGTCATCAGGTTCCGTGTGACAAACCCCCCGCCGTCTCGTTTGAGGCGCAGTGCCTCTTGGACAATCTCCATCAGGCGGTCCGCCGTGTCTACCTGAGCCCCACGCAAGAGTGGCTGGATGTTGACGGCAAGGCCCGTCGCCAGGCAGCCAACCAGCTCGCCGCAGGCCGTCAGGCGCAAGCGGCGACACCCGGCGCAAAACGGCTTGGATGTCGACGATATGAAACCGAGGAATCCCTCTCGGCCTTGACCGTCCGTTGCAAAGTATCTTCTGGCCGAATCGCCGGGCCGGATCGGCTCGGGGGTCAGGTCAAATGCCTCCGAAAGCTTGGCCTTGACTTGCGTGGAGGGGACAAACCATTCAGCAAAGTGCTCCGCGCCGGGACCGATGGGCATAAGCTCCAGGAAGCGGACCTCGCATCCGCGGTCCAGTCCGAATTGCGCGATCGGCACGACCTCGTCGCTATTGAGGCCCTTTATGACGATCATGTTCAGCTTGATCGGGCGCAGGCCGCTTGCCATGGCGGCATCGATGCCCGCCAATGTGTCGCGAAGGTCGCCGCCGCGCGTCAGGTGCCGGTAAGTGGCGCTGTCGAGGGTGTCCAGGGAGATGTTGAGCCGATCCAGTCCCGCCTTCTTCAGCGGCAACGCCAAGTCGCCCAACAGGTGGCCGTTGGTTGTAAGAGCAATGTTCCCTACACCTTCGCGCACCAGCATCCCGATCAGATCGGCGACATGCGGCCGGACGAGCGGCTCACCGCCCGTGATGTGCAGCTTGGACAGCCCGCAGTTCGACTTTAAGATGCGGACGAAACGCACGATCTGCTCGAAACTGAGAATGTCGGCGCGGTCGCGTTTTGGCACACCCTCCGGAGGCATGCAGTATAGACATCGCAACTGGCAGCGCTGGGTAACGGATATTCGAAGCGAGATCGGCTGCTGTCGTGATGGCCGGATCATGGAATGGACCTCCACAGCGTAAAGTCCACCAGTTCGCCGGCGGAGATTTTGCCGACGCCTTGCGGTACGGCGAAGACACCGTCGGCTTGTGCGCCGGCAACTAGGTCGGCCGAACCGTGTGAGGTCAGGGGCCTTATCCGCAGGCCGTTGCTACTGGAGATAAGCTTGCCCAGCACAAACGCCGCACGGGTTGTCTTGGACTTCACAGCCCGGCTCACGGGAAGCCTCAACGTAGCATGACAGGCTTTGGCATCGAGCCCCGACATCCGGCGGATCGCCGGGGCGACAAGCTCGCCGAAGCCCGTCAGGACGCTCAAGGGGTTCCCGGGCAAACCGAAGATGTGGCGATTGCGGCTCAGCGTCGCATAGAGCTGGGGCTTGCCCGGCTTCATGGCGATACCGTGAAAGCGGACTTTTGCGCCGATCTTTGCTACCGCCTGCGGGACGAAGTCGTATTTCCCGACGGACACGCCGCCGGTGACGATGACCACGTCGTAGCCGGCGGTGGCTGTCTTGAGTCTCGCCGCGAGTGTTTTCGGGTCGTCCTGCACGATCCGGTAGCTGGTTCGATTGATCCCTGCGCCGCCCAGTGCCGCCAGCAAGGCCGGGCCGTTCGAGTCGCGAAGTTCATGGGGCCGCACCGCCGCAGCGGGGGCTCGCAGCTCTCTGCCCGTGCACAGCACGGCCACGCCGGGACGTCCGTAGACCTTCACCGTCGCCTTCCCGACCGACGCGCACAGTCCGATTCTGGGTGCGGTCAGAACCGTCCCCTTGGACAGGACCAACTGGGCTTTGGCGACTTCCTCGCCGCGAATGCGAATGTTGGCTCCGCGCTTGGCGGCGACTAGGAACGTCACGGTCCCGTCATGCTCGACTGTGTCTTCCACCTTGACGACGGCGTCGGCGCCAGGCGGGACGGACGCGCCGGTGAGTATCCTGACGCACGCCCCCGGCGTTATTCTCGGACGTTTCGCGCTGCCGGCCGCCACCTCGCCGATAAGGCGCAGGTCGCGCGGGACTTTCGCCAGGTCGCTGGCGCGGACCGCGAAGCCGTCCATCGCCGAGCGGTCGGTCGGCGGCGAGTCGCGGTCGGCACGGATGTCCTCGGCCAGGTAAGAACCTAACGCCTCGCCCAGCGCCGTGCGGTGGCTGGTCAGCGGGCGCACATGCCCCAGAACAATCTCCAAGGCTTTCTTGATGTTAATCACAAACCGCCTCTCTTCCAAACGCACAAGGCCATCAGTTAGCCTAGGCGTTCTTAGCCTGATCCAACAAAGCATTGGTCTTGCTCACCAGCACATCGAAGTCCACTGGTTTTTCCAGGAAGTCCGATACGGGCAGCCAATTATCGTCGATGTCGCGGGAACCGAAGCCCAACGGGAACTTGGCGTTTACCGCGGTCAGCATCAGGATGGGAATGCCCTTTAGCTTCTCGTTGTAATGGCGCATCGTACGGGCCAGTTCGAATCCGGCAGATGCATCTTCTGGAAACATGACATCCAGGATCACCAGATCGGGTTGTCGTTTTTCCATGCTCTTGGCCGCACTGTCGGTGTCCAATTCGATCTGCACTTCGTGTCCCGCGTTGCGCAAGACAGTCGAAGCTGCGGATGCGAAGTCTTCGTCGTCATCAACAATCATGAGATAAGCCATTTTGTAACTCCTTCTGTCCCGGCGCAGGCGGATCATCCGCATCGCAAGGAAACCGAAGCGTGAATGTCGTTCCCGTTTCCGGTTGGCTTTGCACGCGCAGGTGAATTCCGTGAAGCTGTGTTATGTGCCTGACAATGGCAAGCCCCAGCCCGGAAGATTCTTTGTTGTGACGCACCGCCTCCTTGGTGCGGTAGTGTTCGTTGAATATACTGGATAGCTTGTTGGGTGCGATACCTATGCCTTCGTCACTTATGGTGACGATCGACTCGGATGGATGCTCGCGGCGACATCCTACGCCAACGCGCCCACCTTTGCGCGAATAGAGCACCGCGTTGGAAAGCAGGTTCCCGAAAAGCATCTTCAGATGGTCCTCGATACCCCTCGTTCGCGCCCGTCGGATGTCGACATCGAGTGCAATTTCGTGCTCTTGGGCCAGAGGTCGAACCTGCTCGACACACCAATTAAGCACTTCCGATAGTTCCAGTTCGACGCTCTGAGGTGGCTCTTGGCTGCTCGAACTCAAGTTGGCCAACTGGAGCATCTCCTGAATCTCCGTTGCCAGGCGGCGGGATCTGGCAGCGATTCTCCGGGCCACTCCCAGGGCCTCATCCGACAATGCGCCGCAGTGGCCCTTCAGCAAGAGTTGCACGTTGGCGTGTATGGCAGCGAAGGGAGCCTTCAACTGGTGTGTCATGGTGAGCATATGCCTGGACCGCTCTTCCTGAGCGGCCATCAGTCGACGATTGGTTTCGGCCAGTTCAATGTCCCTGGTTCGGACCATCTTTGACAGATATGACACCAGGTACCACACCACAAGCCAGATCCCCATGGCCGACGGGAGATTCAGTGCATATTCCGCAGACCGCGTGGGGGCATATGGTGCAGCGTCTCCATTGGCAAAGATGTGGACCGTTTCGATAATGCCCAGGCTTTCGGCGATAACGCACGCACCGAACAGCGCACTTGCTAAGACTACGACGGTCAGGCTCCGGCGGCGAGAGAAGAACACGCAGGACAGTACGATGTGAAAAAGGTAAGTAAACGGGATATAGGTTCGGATGCTTCCGAGGAAATGCACCACGGCCGTCAGGATCAGAAGATCCAGGATGATCTGGACCCATAGGTTGATCGCCCAACCGTTAGGCATCTTGGATAATCGCATACTGTGAGCGTGAGCAACATACACTGTGTTGCACAGTAGCAGGATGACCGCGACAACGAATGGCCAGAGGCCCGGCGCAAGTAGTCCGGTGCGCCGAAGAACCCCATCACCCAGGCCCAGAACGCCAAACCCCAGCAGCACCGCCACGACAATCCATCGAAACTGACAGAACCACAGGACATTCCTTCTCAGGATCGATTCTGGTAGTGATTGCCTTTGGCGATCGGTCTCCACGTCGGGAGCCACTGGCTTCGGTGGTGGGGGCAGCTCGTAGCTGGCCATCTGAACTGAATCGGCACCGGTCATTAGAAATAGTCCATCGCCTTGATCTTTTTCAGTTCGATCTCATCGCGTTGCTCCGCGCGAACAAGGCTCTCGAAAAGTCCTCGGATCTCTTCGTTTATAGGCTGCTGGAGCACCTGTCGATATAGGTTCACGAGGCACTCATCTAAGATCACGGCTGCATCCAGCACCTCCGCTGCCGTGGCATTGTCGTGTAGCTCAACTCTTTTGAAGCATCTGCAATCGGCAGCTTGAGGTTCGTATCGAAGCGGCGCCGAACAAATCCGGCTGGACTGCTGGGGGGAGAGTTTCTCCAGAGCCTCGGCGATTCGTTTCCGATGGCGGCTCATGTAATCCGTAAGCATGCGGACACCCTCGCGAGACGAATGCCCGGACAGTTCGGCGTAAAAGTCCGCGAGCATCTGCTCGAACCTCTCGGCGTGTTTTAATACATCTTCAATGGTGACCACTGCCATGGTATCCGTCTCTCAGAACTTGTCATAGAAGATGTCTTCTGGGCGCAGGCCCTTTTCTTCGAGCACGCGTGTCACAGCTTCGATCATCGGTGGCGGGCCGCACATGAACGCCTGTCGACTCACGCCCGGTTCGAGGTGTTTGTCCACCGAGATATGAATAAACCCGATTTCGCCGTCCCATTGTTCTTCAGGGGCCAGCGGATCCGAAAGGGCGTAAACGACGTGGAAGTTCGGGTGCTTGGCTGCCAACTCCTCGAACTGCCGAAGGTAGAAGATGTCGGCGGTTGTGCGGCATCCGAAGAACAGCCAACAGCTGCGGTCAGGCCAGCGGTCGTACAGCGTGTGAACGATGTTGTTCATCGGTGCCATTCCGCACCCGCCGCCGACGCAGATGATTTCCACCTGGGGGTCCTCATTGAGATGGAACTCCCCATAAGGTCCTGTGAAAATCACCGAATCTTCCGGTTGCAGGTTGTGCAAATAGGTTGACCCTATCCCCCCGGGTATCAAGCGAACCACCAGTTTCACCTCCTGGGTCTTGTACGACGGGGAACTTATTGAGTACGCACGGAAGACGGGGCCGTCGGGCGAGGGTGCCTGAACCTGAACGTACTGACCCGGTCGGTGAGGTATTTCCAGTGGGTCATTCAGGGCTAGGCGAATCTCCTTGATGTCGTGTGTGCAGTCGTGCGTGTCTGTCACTGTGGCGCTGAACATCTGAACGTTCAGCAGGTCCTCAGGGATCATCACCTGGAGGTCTTCGCGAATCTTCACTTGGCAGGCCAGGCGCATATTCGAGCGTATCTCAGCGCGTGACAGGTATGGAGTTTCGGTCGGCAGGACCGGTCCGCCTCCGGCTGGGACCGCGATCTTGCAGTACCCGCAGGATCCCCTGCCGCCACAGGCCGAGGGGATGAAGATTTTGGACTCCACCAGGCCCGAGAGCAAAGTCTGCCCGCCGTCAACTTCCAGTGTGCGCTCGGAAGCGTTGACGTCAATGATGCACACGCCGTAGTTGATCAGCAGGCGCTCAGCCACCGTAAGCAGCGCGGCCAAAGACACCAGCAAACCCACAAAAACCACTATGGCCCACACATAGATCATCGGATACGCCCGCCAAGAACATAGCTGAGGATCGCCAGAGTGTTGGCGATGACAAACACGAGGATCATCGTCCTTATGACTCGCACATAAAGGTGGGGCGCCTCGCAGTGCTTGAGGCCGTAACGCACGCTTGTGAACACCATCGGAATCAACAGCAGCGATAGACCCAGCGCCGGCGGGAAAACGCCTAGTAATACCTGCGACGCTATCAGACCAAACCACAGGGCCATCACCGCCCCACACAAGATCACACCCCTGCGTCTGCCCGCTCTGACGATAAGGTTCCTCTTGCCGACCAGTCGGTCGCCGTAGTAATCGGGAACTTCATTCGCCAAGGCCGTCGCGAACATCGCCAGCCCCGGGACCAGCGACACGAGGGCGACTTGCCAACTCAATCGGCCGGTTAGAAGATAGAAGCCCCCCAGCGTCAATCCCGGTCCATAGCCCACGGCGATTGCCGCTTCGCCCAGGCCGCGATGAGACAGGCGAATCGGCGGCATCAGATAAGACAACGCCACGGCGCCGCCGCACATCGCAAAAACAAGTACGCCCCAGGATCGCATTGCTGTGAGGCACACAGCCACCACAAAGGCAAGGGCGAAGCCGCCTAACCCCACCGGCAGGTGCCACTTGGCTGCGGCACATCTTGCAGAGGCGAAGACCCTGTCACCTCCTATCCTGGAGTCGAAGTATTCGTTCATTCCTTCTATCCCGACGCCCAAGAAGATCACCCCCGCCAGCCCCATGATTCCCTTCAGCCAGTTCATCTGGCCACTGGCGCCGTATGCTGCCGCGCAACCCAGCGCGTACGGAAAGACCCCGGCGATGGTGAAGAACCTGTACCTGAGTGTCCTGGCGACGGACGCCAGAAAGCCATCAGGCCCAGCGCCGGCGCCGGATAAACCGAAAGGTTCTGAGACTGTCGCTAAAGCTCTATCCAATTGTTCGCCTCCGACACACGGGCCGGTTCCTCAACAACGCCTCGCCCGTGCTCAATGACCCGGGGGTCCTTCCACGCCTTCTTGTATCGCTGCCATATTTCGCTGAGCGTCGAGACCCTCAAGTCGCCACATATGAACGGCAGAGGGCCTATCAACTTGACCTTACCGTTAGGCAGGACCAGCAGGCTTGCCGAGGGGGTCGTCAGCCTGTATCGCAACTCTTCGATAACGTCGTAGGGGTAGCAGTAGACTTTCATTTTACCCATGTACTGCTGCGTCTTTTGCTTTATTGCTTCGAAGAACTGCTCATACTGCTTCTGGGATGGGCACAGCAATTCCCAGTTGCGTGCGGCCCTGCCGATGCGCATCAGCTTGCCCGTGTAGAAGCCATATGCCCCAAGCGATCCAGCAAGGTCGACCGCCTCGGCGACCTCGTGGATATTCAAACGGGTCGGGACGAACACGATTTCAATGTTCGTTCCTTCGCTGCGCAGGTGCTCGCACGCGACAATGACCTTGTTATAATCGCCGTTTTTTCGCAGGGCCTCGTGGGCGGCAGCAGTGGCACCGTCCAGGCTGATCTGAACCGATCGCAGCTTCAGCCGACCAAGGCGCCCGGCTACCTCGGGGTCTATCATCTCGCCATTGGTCTCCACCTTGACGCTGACGTCGTTGGCTCGAAGATACTCGCAGACTTCCCAGAACTGCGGGCACATCAACGGCTCGCCGCCGGACAGCGCAACATAAGGCACTTCGGCCTCGACAAATTGTCTGCATGCCTCGAGCATCTGGTCCTTGGACATTCGATCGGGGGACACTGCCCCCGCCTCTTCGCAGCAATGCAGACAGTGCAGGTTGCACTCGGAGTTAAGCTGCCAAGCAATGAACAAGGGAGCTTCGTATTCACTGACAGACGCTCCGGCAATGATAGATTCAAGCTGGGTCATGGTTTGTCCTCCGTCGAAGAAGCCACGAGTCCCGCGGACCGAAGGCCGTCGATGAATTCGGCAACATCGTTCTGTATCTGCGAAGCGCCCTTCTTGTATTCCTGGGCGAGGCGCTCGGCGATCACAGAGGCAGACACGCCGTCGGCGATCAAGGATAGGATCTCGCTACCCGATTCGTTCGTGACGTAAACCTTCTCCTTGAGCGTGTCGAAAACAACCGCTCCGAACTTCTCGTTTCGCAACTTTACGTACTTGGCAAAGTGCATAATTGGTCCTCGCTTTAGGTAAACCGAATGTATGGCTGGGCCATAATCTTCCCAGAGACGTCTTCCAGTACGGGCTTTTCCCACTGCCGGGACTTGTTCTTGTCCGTTTGCGTGCAGCAGGGCGCTGTCTCGTTCTTTTCAGTTTTTGTGTTCAGTTCTTGGTCCACAATGAAACTCCTTATTGATAGTGTTCACTGGATAGTCACCATGCCTGCGAAACCCATGAAGGTCATGGCCATCACACCGGTGATAACCATGGCGATCGCCACGCCCTGAAACGGACGGGGAACATTGCTATAGAGCATTCTCTGTCGTAGCCCGGCCATAAGAACGATAGCCAGCGTCCACCCAATCCCGCCGCCCAGGCCGAAGCCCATCGACTGCAGAAACGTGTAGTCGCGAATTATCATGAACAGCGACGCCCCGAGGATGGCGCAATTGACGGTAATCAGCGGCAGAAAGATGCCCAGAGCGTGGTGCAGATGAAGGCTGAACCGCTCGATGAACATCTCGACGAACTGCACGAAGCCGGCAATGACAGCGATGAATATGATAAATTGCAGATGCACAATTCCCAACGGCACGAGCAAGCCGTGGTAAACCCAGTAGTTGATCGCCGTAGTGCAGGTCATAACGAACACGACAGCCCCGCCAAGGCCCAGGGCCGTGCCAATTCGGTGTGAACAGGCCAGGAACGAGCACATTCCCAGGAAATTCGCCAGCAGGATATTGCTCGTGAACACTGCCGCAATCAGAATCACCAGTGGAGACAGTTCGTTCATGGCCGGCCTCCCTGTTGAGCCTGCTGGTCTGCACCACCTAGAGCGTTGAAGACCGCAATCAGGAACCCCAACGCTATGAACGCCCCTGGCGCCAGAACCATAAGTTGGTTTGGCGTGTACCACTGCGATGAGAGCACCGAGATGCCCAGAAGCTCCCCTGTCCCCAGCAGTTCCCGGAACACCCCGATGATCGCCAGCACGGCAGCATATCCCAACCCGTTAGCCAGCCCGTCCAGCATCGAGACGATAGGGGGATTCTGAAGGGCGAAGGCCTCGGCCCGCCCCATGATGATGCAGTTCGTGATGATCAATCCGACATACGGACCGAGCTGCTTGGACATCTCCCAGTAGTATGCCTTGAGTAGCTGATCGAAGATGATCACGAAGGTCGCGATAATAGCGACCTCTGCGATCATGCGGATGCGTCGCGGCGTGACGTTTCGCAATAGCGAGACCAACAGGTTGGTGCCCATGCAAACGAAGATCAACGCTGCCCCCATCACCAGCGAGTTCTCCAGCCGACTGGTCACCGCCAACGCCGAGCAGATACCCAACACCTGGATCGAAACGGGGTTCCCGGTCCATAGGCCATCCTTCAGCGTCTGGGCGCCCTTCCCGGCACAGATCCCTGTGGGGATGCACAGACCACACTGTCGCGGGTCATCGGGCATGTTTATCTCGCTCCTGCACAATTCGCCTGATGGTGGCGTTAAGCATGGTTTGGACCTTCGTACACGTCATCGTAGCGCCTGTGATGGCGTCGACTTCGTTGTCGGCTGTGCTGGTCCCGCGCACAATCCGGATCCCGGGGCTTCCGTCGGCGCCTATGATGGACTTGCCCTCAAACTGGCTCCGGAACGCCTGCGAACCAATCTGGCCGCCCAGCCCAGGAGTCTCTTCATGCTTGTAAAAGGTGATGGCGACAATGGTCTCCATATTCGCATCCAGGGCCAAAAACCCCTCGATCGGCCCCCAGAGGCCCGCCCCCCCAAATGCCACCGCCACGGTCTGGACGTTGGAATCTGGTCCAGACGGGCGGTAGGTGTATGTTACCAGTTCGCCTCGTTTTTCGAGATGGACGTTTTCCTCGAAGACCTCAATCAATTCTGCGGAGGATGCACCAGAATGGGTCCGAACGCCGAGAACGCTAAGGATGTTGCGAATCTCCTCGGCCTTGGCGTTGGCTTGCTTCCGTTCGGCCGTGAACCGGTCAACACTTGTCAGGGCGGTAGCGCAAATCAATCCCAGGACCGTCGCATAGAGGAGGGTGTGAAGGCTATCTTTCATCGCGCCACCTCCTCATGCGGAACCGCACAACTACCTCGTCCAAAATCGGAGCGGCGATATTACCAAGGAGGATGGCGAACATCACGCCCTCGACGTATCCGGTGAAGTTGCGTATGAGTACAGTCGTAGATCCGATGATCGCCCCGTAAGCCCACTTCCCCCAGTTGGTGGTCGGGCTAGTCACCGGGTCCGTTGCCATGAAGAATGCTCCGAACAGCAGCCCCCCCGCCAAGAGATGCCAAAGCGGCGTGGCGAACCGCGCCGGCTCGTGCCAGTTCAAGGCGGCAGCCAACAGCACAAAGCTGCCGAGTACTCCGGCAACTGTTCGCCAATTGGCTACACGTGTCAGAAGCAGGAACACCCCACCGACAATAGCCGCCAAGGCACACGTCTCTCCCGCGCTGCCGGAAACGTTTCCGAAAAACAGGTCTGACAGGCTGGCCAATTGGTTGTGCTTGGCCATTCCAAGGGGGGTGGCGGAGCTGACCGCATCAACACTGGAAACCGAGACGTATTGCAGCAAACGTCCGGGAAATTCAGCCACGGGGCGGATCCAGTTGGACGACATGGCCCTAGGATAGGCAAGTGCCAAAAAGCACCTTCCAACCAAGGCCGGATTGAAAATGTTCCGCCCGGTCCCGCCGAACAGCTCCTTGCCTACCAGCGCTCCGAACGCTACGCCCACCGCGACCATCCAAAGCGGCAGGGCCGGGGGGAGAATCAACGGGAACAACAGTCCAGTGACCAGAAACCCTTCGTTGATCTGATCCTTTCGCACAACTGCAAAGAGCACCTCAACAGCACCGCCCGCGGCGTAAGAGACCACGATTATCGCCAGTACCCGCAGCCCGAAGAAATAGAACGACGCCAAGACACAAGGCAACAGCGCGATGATAACCACCGACATGAATCGCTTGACGTCCAGTGGATCACGAACATGCGGTGCGCTTGGGGTTCGGGTGTCCGCAGCAAAGAAAAAGTTCTCCGCAGCCTCGAAGAGGGGCTTTGCCGCCTGCAGCTTTCCGCCTTCGCTAAAATGCCTTCGAAGGCGCTCAAAAAGATTCAACAGCGCCTTCATGCAGTCACCTCCTGCTTCGAGCACTGCTGTCCTGACGCTTCGGAGTCGGCGTCGCCATGAAGCTCTCTCTGGATCGCCTCACGAGCATCAAGAATCTGCCCCAATAGTTCAATTTTGGAGGGGCAGACGTATGAGCAGAGCCCGCAGTCCACGCACAGGTCCACGCCGGAACGCTCGATCTGCTCCAACTGGTCGGAATAGAGGAACCTGTGGATCAGGTTCGGCATGATCCCGGCAGGGCAGACTTCCTCACAGAATCCGCAGGCGATACAAGGGCGTTCCTCTCCTCGAAGGCCCGTTGTGTGGCGCGGATGGAAAGCGCGCCGCAAGGAACTCAGGAAACAGTTGCTATAAGAACGCCGGTCCCAACCCGGCCGGGCGAACCCGAGAAGTTCCCTGTCTGTTTGCTCCGCCAGCACGGTCAGTCCGCAGCACTCGGCCTGTAGGCCCATCTGCCCTTGTCCGACCGTTTGGCCTGTAAGCACTCCCCCGTCAATCACCCGCAGCGTGCCGTCCTTGACGCGGTCCTGCAGTATCGCCTGAACGGGATACCCCGACATCGCCTTTATGTGCACCGGCGAGGCGATCCCTTCTCCCCCCAGCGATATGATCCTCACCAAAGACGCCTGGGACAGCGTGAGGGCTCTGTCAATGGCCAGCACACCTTCGGTCCGCAGTGCCCAGACGGGACTGTCGCTGTCCTGCTTGAAACCCAATGCCCTGGCCAGAATCGTCAGATTGTCCAACGGATATCGCAACGGAACCTGGATCAGCTTGACCCACGCATACCCGCGTGTTGCCATGCGCACGCGTGCAGCAAATTCTGAGCTGATGTCGGGCAGAATCAGGTAGATCGGTTGGTACTCCAAAAGTCCCTGCAGGTGCTCCAACCCGCGAGTGAAACTTGCCAGCCTCTTGGTCAACTGAACGTCTCCCCTGGCGACGAACGGCTCCAAGTGCATCACCGATACGATAACGGCCCGGGGGGTGCTGAACGGGTCCGGCAGCGACTGCGTATGCGCATCGTATGTAAACTGCCAGGCGCCCAGCTCAAGCAGCTTGTATCGTTTCATGCCCACGGATCCCATGCCTCTTGGTATGTGAGGGTCATCCTGGCGTGGGTGGTAAGGCTCCTGGCCCTCTCGGGCGAGGTCATTGAGGATAATCTGGTCACACTCGCCTTTCAGTTGCACCGTGCCCCCGCGCGGCGCCAGCAATGGGACGGAATAGTTGGCCGTGTCTCTGGCCAGGACTTGTCCGAGATGGACACGTTGTCCGTCCTTGACGCACAGTTGGCAGAAGGTGAAACGCCGAGACCGCAAGGGCAGATAGAGCGCGTCCGGCTCCGGAAGGATCTCGACCCGTCCGGCGGGCCTGCCCGCCAGCAGAATGTCATACCCGCCTCGCAACCTCATACCGCAATTCCCATATCGATACCCAAATGCCGCGCCAAGACCGGCTGAAGATCACAACCGAGAAAGTGCATCAGGCCCTCTTGTGCCTTGGGATAGTCGTCGAGAAGCTGCACAGCCGAAATGCATAGTTCGCTAATGTGTTCTCGGGTAATACGCTGCCCTGCACCGCCGACCTGTGGAAGTGTGAGCTTCCTGCGAGCCGAATCCGTGCGAAGCGTTTTTCCCGCGGCGCTCTCAGTGCCAAGAATGTCCAGTAAGTCATCGGCAAGCTGGTAGGCCGTACCGATGCGATAGCCCGCTTCTTCCAACAGTCCACGAAGGGTTTCGGATGCGCCACCATAAATACCGGCGCAAAAGGCGAAGAGCGGACCGGTCTTACCACGTGCCAGCCGCAAGCAACTGGCCACATCCACCTGTCGCCCACGCCAGAGAAGCTCCTGCTCCGCTTCTGCTTCGACTACCTGCCTGACCTTGGCCATGAACGCGCGAAGGTATCGTCCGTCCTCGGTAATCATCAGCAGATCCATCGCCGCACAGAGCAGCAGGTCGCCGATCAGAATTGCTCCGGACGGCCCTGTCGACTTCCACAATGTCGGCAGCGATCTTCGGATGAGCGAATTGTCCACCACGTCGTCGTGACAAAGGCTGGCCGTATGGACAAGTTCGGTAGCGGCACACGCAGCCTGAAGCGTTGTACGTTTTTCCGATGAGAAGCCAGCGGCGAATAACCTCCCCGCAAGACGAGTGCGAAGCATCTTGCCGGGCATTACCGTCTTAGGGTCGATAGCCGATATAGACTGGGACAATGCCCCCACAGCCTGGCGTTCGGCAAGCAGGCGAACGCCGGAGACGAAAGTTTCTGCAGTTCTTGAGTCCAAGGTACTCATCTCCGTCAGCAGCGATCATCGGAAGTATTCCCACCGTAAAGCTCATTCAGCATCTGATACAATGCCTTGACCCACATTGGGTAAAAGGCCAGGGTGGCCCGTTTTTCAACATGATCGACAAGCCCAGGCAGCCAGCGCAATACATGTTCGCGAGCGAACGTAGCGGCTTCGTTGGATTGCTGTCGTTCCTCGAGTATCGCCAGACAGTCCAGCTCCATGGAGATGTGGTCGGGAACCATTCGACAGTCGCGGTCAACTGCTATCCCCATGGCCTCGTAAAAGTCAGCGACTTTTTGCGTTGATGCCCCCCAAAACCGTCCTTCGCCAAGAGCAACCGACTCAACAGGCGGCATGTGCCCCGAAGGGCCGATGAAAACACGGCAGTATTCCACCGCCAGGGCCTCCATCGCCGCCTCCTTGTCGTCCAGGTCCAACCCGCTGAGGACAGCTACGTCAAGGGCAGTTGACAGTTCCTCGCTATTTGCCTCGATGTGTTCAAGCAGGCGCAGATCTACCTCTCGTTGGAATATGGATGCCAACAACCTCAACGCTGCTGGGACGGCCTGCGTTTGCTCTTGAAAAACAAGCAGCGCCCCGACTGATGCCGAAGGCGCCCTGGTCGAACATGATTGTCTTCTTGATTTCATTTGATCTTGCAGCATCCAGGCGATCCTTTAACAAGGCCGCATTTGGGACAGTTTTGCTTTCCTTCAGTCTTGCAGCAAGCTGCTGACCCTTTGATAAATCCGCACTTGGTGCAAAGCTTCACGTCAGCATCAGCGCCCTTGGGCAGCAAACAACAACCCGGGGATCCCTTGACGAGCCCGCACGTCGAGCAGAGCTTTTGTCCAGGCTTACAGCATAGATCTGAGCCCTTTACTTGTCCGCACTTGGCGCAGAGCACCACAGCATCAGCTGTATCATCTTGGCCGGCTTCTATGGCCTTTGAGGAAGTCGTCGAATCTAAAGCGGGCTCACACCCGGCTACCAGCCCGCCAACCAACAAACCTGCGATCAACAGAAGCTTAGTGTAGCACATGTCTCTTCTCCTCTGCAACCTGCCAAAGCCGCCAGCCAACAAGACCTGCGACTGGCAGGGCGCCTAGTGTAGCACATGCCGCTTCTGATCTGCAATCAGACTTTCGTGATACTGACCACAGTATCGTTCGAACGGAACTGCCCACTGACCCTGGCGGGAATATTGGGGATAATCCAGTTTGCATGCACGCCGCGACTGTCGCTCCAGAGCTTTGGATCACGCTTGGCATCGTCCCCACCGCGCTGCCACCAACGCTTCTCACCGTCGTCGCGATCTTCTATGACGAGCTTCCCCGAGGCGTACCGTCCGTAAGCCCAGTGCCCGCAGTGATAACTCACCGCGATTACGTCAGGATGAATCCCTTCGGTAAGGTGAAGGCGTGCGGTGATTTCGCCTGCGGTGGTTTGGCCTTTGCCCTTGCGCCACGGCAGCTCGGCCATGTCCACGCGAATGCGGACCACGTCCCCTTGTTTCACGTCTGTCCCCAACAGCCGCCGGGCCGTGGCAGGATTGATCCAAGCAGGATTCTTGTGGTAGATCTCCTGAAGCCATTTACAGTTCTGGCTGCGTGAGTGAATCTGCACGTTGACCTTAAAACTGGTCATGATCAGTTGGTCGGTTCTGCGCTTACGGTGCTCCGGGACAGGTACCCAACTGGGCAGACCGGATTGAAGATCATGCCCCACCCACACCTCGTCGGCCCGCAGGAAGTCCTTGATGTCCGCCATGACCTTTGGGGCGGCCGGTTTCATGAACTCGCTGTAGATCTCGAACAGACCGGACTTGTTGATCTTGTCCGGCTTGAACCCCTTGTATGGGACGCCGTCGACCATCTGACCGACGTAGCCCGTGTAAGCTTTCTTGGAACCGGTGTAGCCTTTTGTCTCCACGTCGGCCTGGGAGACGTGAGCCTTCTGGGGGTCCCAAATGGTTCCGGTCTTCTCGTCCACCACTTTCCCGGCGATATCTTTATCCTTAAGCTTCTTCTCATGCACGCGGTAGCTGGGCTTGGAGGCCTGAAGAAGCACGCCATACTTCTTAAAGTACTCCCAGGGATCGGTCTTCAGGGGCTTGCCGTCGCTGTCGTAGAACTTCTTGCCGCGTTTGGTGTTGTCCTTGGCCTGCAATTCCACGCACGTCTTGACATACTCCTCGGCGTTCTTGAAAGGATGCAGTACCGCCATGTCGCCACCGATGCGATGGGCCAGTTGAATGAAGATGTCCTGCATGTCCATTGATTCGCCAAGCGGGGCCGCTACAGGCTGACGCAGTTGGATAAACGGAAGCATGGCGAAGGATGCAGCGGACTCCATCGCCCAGCGTTCCAGGTAGGTCGCGTCAGGAAGAATCAGGTCGGCGCACTCGGCGGTCTCGGACATGGCCACGTCGACCGCCACGATGAACGGGATGTACTGCTCGTTGCAGAGAATATCCCGGTTGCGCTGGCAGTCGCCGGTGGTATAGGCGCCGTTGTAGACGTAGATCATGTACAGTTTGGGCCTGCCGGCAGAACCGTCGGCGATCATCTCGTAGATCCACTGGCAGGAGTGGTGGGTGGGCAGATGGATGTTGTCGCCGTCGCTGAGTTTGAGTTTCTTGGCTTTGCGAGTGGCGTTCTTGTTCTTCTTGGCGTGCTCGGCGTAGGCGTCTTTGCACTTACCGGCGGTTTTCACGTTCGTCCCGCCCTTGACGTTGAAATTTCCCGCGACGGCATCAAGCGTCTTGGCGGCCCACTCCGCCTGTGCGCCGTTGTAGTGTCCGACAAACCCGCGATACGTCACGAGCGTCGCCGGTTTGGATGATCCATACTCCAGGGCGATTCGGCGAATTGTCTCGGCGGGAACGGTCGATTCGGCTTCGGCCCACTCGGGCGTATAGCGTGCATAATGCTTTCGCAACTGGTCGATCGTTACGTTGGTCCATTTATTGACGAATTGTTCATCGTACAGTGGCTTGCCCTCGGGCCTTTCATTAAGGATGACATTCGTCATCGCGAGGATGACGGCTAGATCCGTGCCCGGACGGATGGGGACCCACTCGTTGCTTTTCGCGGCCGTGTTCGACAGGCGCACGTCGAACGTGATGATCTTCGCGCCGGCGGCCTTGGCCTCGATCAGGCGCTGGGCAAGATAGGAGTGGCCCGTGTGCGCCTCTAAAACGTTCGCGCCGAAGATCAACACATACTTCGAATAGGCCACGTCATTAACGTCATAGTGCTTGCCCATCGTCAGTTCGTTACCGAGCCACTTGGCCGTTTCGCAGATCGAAGTATGGTTGCCCTGAGTTCCCGATCCAAAGGCGGTCTTCTGAAAATGGTTCTGGGCGCCTTTGATTCGGCTGCGGCCGTAGTGAAACATGAACTGCTCGGGTTTGGTTTCGTAGATATGCTTTAATCCCTCGACTTTGCGCCCGGCGATCGTCCCGCCGAAGGCCACCAGGTCCAGGGCCTCTTTCATCGCCAGCCGTTTCCACTTGCCCTCGGCACGCTTACCAACGCGGACCAGTGGGTACAGTATGCGGTCAGGATCGTAGACCTGGTTCAAGCCCGCCTGGGCTTTTGCGCAGACCATTCCCCGATTGTTGGGGCAATGAGGGTCGCCGTCGATCTTGGTGACATGGTCGTTGTGGCGGTATCCGATAATGCCGCATGCCGCAATGCACTGCATGCATGTGGAAGCCACTGCCACTTGCTGGGCGCCGCTCTTGGACCGATAGCTGTTCACATCCGCCCTGACCAGCTCACCGATCAGTGGATCCCGCTTTCCCTTTACTTTTTTGGTTTTACCAGCAGCAGATGTTACGTCGGCGCGGGCAACGCGTGTTAGACCATGAAATAGTGCGCCGGCGCCCAAGCCGACGGCGGCCAGAAGCCCCGCCTTGACGGCAGTGCGACGATCAAGCCTGCCTGGTTCATGCTGACTGGCCTGGTGAGGGGGCACGATCTTGTTAGTCATCGCATCAGACTCCTTTGGAGGATTAATCATGAGAGTTGCCCGCCGATAACGAGGATGTAGCGAAACACAAACCCGCCGACAAGAATGAGAATCGACGCCAGCACTGTCAGCGGTCCATTGATTCCGGCGGCTTCCTTTGGCCGAAGCGATTTATCAATTAAGTAAAGAACGATTGGGACGATAAGCCCCAAACCGACACTGACCCACCAGAATAGCCCACTATATGTCGCGCTGAGAGCGGCGATCGCGCCGCGGGCATCGGACGAACCGCCGGACAGGCTGATCCACCAGGCGAGCAACACGATCACCTGGAGCGCCAAAGCCACTGACAGTATGGTCCGGGCGCCGCGGGGAGCCGCGCTGCTGCCTTCTTCCAGGGGGCTCTTTGCAAATAAGCACGTTATCAGCAACACCGCAGCCATACCGGTGGTCACAAAGCTGAGCATTGCGATCATGATTATCAGGCCGGTGTTCCATAGGGGTCGCGCCACGAGGCCGCTCAGCAGCCATCCGTGATACACACCTACGAAAAGCGCCACTGGAATTCCCACGATGCCCACAAGATTGCGAAGCTCCTTGGATCGGGGTCTGATCCACAGGTATGCGTAGATGACCCCTATCCCGAGCAGCAGGGCTTGGAACGGTCCTCCCCATGACATGGCAGATGAGAAATTGAAACCGGTTATCGTCCGCCACATACGAAGAGGATGCCCCAACTCGGTCATCATAAGGAGAAGCCCGAGCATCACAAGAACCGGCGACAGCACCGCGCCGGTCTTGCTGATCGCGGGATACTTGTCCTTGTGGTACAGGCTGTTCAGTACCGCCCAGAGGAATGCCCCCACTCCCGCACCGCCAAGGAAAAGGTCGGCCGCAATTCGCCAGTCCCAATGTATCAAGTAAGGCGTGTTATACGTGAATAGTGTCCCAAGCATCTTGATTCTCCATGCGATCAGGCTGTTTCAATTAGGCGAACCGATCCTTTACCGGCGTATAGGCGTCGTGGTCCAAGGCGATATAGAAGACTCGCGGATCGGTCCCCATTGACGGGCGAAGGGTCTGCACCGCCTCCGAAGCGATCAGGCGGCTGATCGCACTGTTGGGGTCGTTCAGATCGCCGAAAATCCTGGCCCGTGCGTTGCATGTGTTCACGCAAGCGGGCAGCATGCCCTGCTCGACGCGGTGCAGGCAGAAGTCGCACTTCTGGATCGTCTTGGTCCTCGGGTCGGCATATCTGACTCCGTAGGGACAAGCCTGTGCACAATACTTGCACCCGATGCAAACCTTGTCATCCAGGGCGACAATCCCGTCCTTGCGCTGTTTCGTAGCCTGGGTGGGACAGGCGGCCACACACGGCGGATCGTCGCAGTGATTGCAAAGGACGGGCAGGAAGTTCCGCTTGACGTTGGGGTATCGGCCTTTTTCGCTGACCATCACCCAGCTCTTGAAGTAACCCAGCAGGACGTCCTGCTCCGCCTTGCACGCGACGGAACAGGCGTGACAGCCGAAGCATCGCCGTAGGTCTATGACCATCCCCCAGCGCGGCCCCATTCCAGGTTTGTTGGTTTGAGTTGTTGTGGCGCAGCCGGGGATAACCATAACGGCCGCCGCAGCGCCCGCAGCCCCTGCGCCCTTCAGAAGATCCCGTCTTGATATGCTCATTGCAGTCCACCTCGCAAAACGAACATAGTTATGTTGGAACCTGCTCCGATCGGCGCCGACGGCGCCGGGCGAGCAGCGTCTCAATACGATTACGCCATTTGACAACGCGCCAGCATCAGAACTTCCAAATCAGATCGGCCAACATCAGGAGCTGCGTCTCGCCGGTACTGCTGCCGGAAACCGGCTGTGTGTAAAACAGGTTCACGCCAGCCGTAAGGGAGTCCAGCAGGTTGTGCTTGACGGCCCATTGATGCCCCTTGCGGTTGGTATTCCCGAAGTCGCTGTCGCTAAATGCCGCCACGGTTGCATTCTGCTCTATGTAGGCGTACTTATAGCTTCCCGACCAGTCGCCCTTCTTCTTGTTCTTGCCCACCTTGTAGCCCACTGCAAAGGCGTCGCTCTGGCCACCCAACTGGTTCCCGCAATTGTGCGCGTAGTCGACGAAGGCACTCATCGGGAGATTAAAGGCCTTCCAACTGACCTTATTCGTCAGGTTGATGATGTTGAATTCCTCGGCCGTCAGCCGGCCACCGGATTCGGTGTTGCTCTTGGCCCGGCTGTAATTCTCCTCGTAATGCCCGTAGTCATAGTATGCCAAGGCGGTAGTCCACTTAACGTCCTTGGTTATCTTCCATGTGCCGCCGACTTGGTAGGCGTGCAGCGTCGCGTCCGCATCGGTCGAGTTATAGGCGAGCTGGAAGAAGCCAAAGCCCAGGAAGGGCTCGAAGGATCCGAGTCCGGGATACTTGTACACGGCCCAGACACCCTCGGGATTCACGTCGCTGTCCCAGATCATATTCGTGTGAACGAAGGGGTTCTTCATCTTGCCGCCGACAATCGTAAATCCTTTGAAGGCTTTCGGTTGGTACTTGGCATACACCAGATCGACCCAAAGGAACTTTTCGCCGAAGTTACCAGTGAAGGATTGATTGGTGGACGACGGATCATCGCTCGAGCCGGTGGCGAATCGAAATCCCGCTTCCAACTGCTTGTCCAGCCAGGTCTTCTTAGCGCCCACGCGCAACCGGAATCTGCCGATGTTCTGCTCGTGGCTGCCGTTGCTAAAAGAGGCAAAGTGATACCGAAGGCGCAAGTCGCCGAAGAACGTTACGTTCTCCAACCATCCCGGGGTGCTACGTTGCCTAGCGTCGGCTTGCAGTTCCTTGTAAAGCGCAAGAAACTCCTGTCTCTGCTGCGGCGTCGGGTTCCCTTGCTGGTTCGCTTCAAGTTCAGCGATGCGCCGTTCCTGCGAGGCAAGGCGTTCGTTCAGTCTTCTTACTGTGGCCTCTAATTGCTCTGGAGTTTGAGCGGCGGCGTGCGCAGCCGTTGCCACAACAAGAAGAGCTAAGATCGTGGTCACAGATACCTTGATGTTCTTTCCCATCATCCCGATTCCTTTCCGTGCAATCAGCCCAACAAATGCAACTAGCCTGGAGGCTTCCCACCCCCAGGCGACATCACATCTACTATCGACATACGCACTTTCCGCTCTTCAGTCATCGCAACCGCTGTGCCAAGACACCTGGCAGCCTATAACGCTGTCGGCAAAGGGTGTTGCGCCTACGGGTCAAAGAGTGTTTGCCGGATCAAGTGACGAACTTTCGGCGAAACAGGGGATAGAGTACGGATGGATTGCAGGCAAGTCCCGGCGACGACAAGGGCTACAACTGATCGACGAACCTGCGTCGTTTGCCGACGAAGATTCGTCGAACGACTATATCTCGTAGTCGGGTGAACCTGATGAATCGCTCGGCGCAGAAGAAATCAGTCTGGTCACCTTGTATTGGAGCGTGGAACGTGGGATTCCGAGCATCTCGGCAGCCTTGGCCAGGTTTCCCTGTGTTCGTCCCAGTGCCCAATCAACCAGTCCCTTTTCCACCTCGGTGAGGACCGATGTCATCTGCACCTTCTGTGCCCCGCGCAGAGTCAACGACACAACGCCGGTCGGACCGATTGCGGGCCGCAGTTCCGGCAGATGAACCTCGTCAATGGCGTCTTGGGGACTGAGGGAAACCGTACGCTCCAGTGCGTGCTCTAATTCGCGCACGTTCCCGGGCCAGTGGTAGGACTGGAGTTTGACCACGGCGCGAGGCGAAATCGACAGCTTTCCTCGATTAAGCTTGATGGCGAGCTTCTCAAGAAAATAGTCGACCAGAAGGGGGATATCTTCCGGCCTCTCGCGCAATGGCGGAATGTGCAGAGGCACGACATTAAGGCGGTAATAGAGGTCTTCACGGAACCTTCCCGCACCGACCAGGGACGCAAGCGGCCCCTTCGTTGCGGCAATCAAACGGATATTGGTCTTTATCGGCTGCTCACCACCTACGCGCTCGAAGCTGCGCTCCTGAAGGACGCGCACCAGTTTTACCTGAAGCTCCAGCGGGATATCGTCCACGTCGTCCAGGAACAGAGTCCCTCCATGGGCGATTTCGAATCGGCCCATGCGCCGCTTGGCAGCGCCGGTAAAGGCCCCGGGCTCGTGCCCAAACAGCTCTGTTTCCATCAGGTCCCTGGGCAGTGCCGCGCAAGAGACGGCGACAAACGGACCATTGGCGCGGTGGGAGGTTTCGTGGATCGTGCGCGCGACCAATTCCTTGCCCGTTCCGCTCTCGCCTTCAACAAGGACTGTGGTGTCTGTTCCTGCGACCGCATGGATACGGGTCAGTACTTCGCGCATCGGTTCGGACTGGCCCACGATTCGGCTTTCGGTTCTAGGCAGCGCAAGTTGGCTGCGAAGTGCCTCGTTCTCGCTGGCCAGCTTCTCGTATTTGAACAGTCTGTCAAGCTTGAGCAGAAACTCTTCGGTGGAGAACGGCTTCTGTATGTAGTCGAAAGCGCCGAGCTTCATCGCCTCGACGGCGGTTTCCACTGTCCCATAGGCGGTCATAACGATTACCGCCTGCTCAGGTCGCTTTTCCTTCAGGTTGCGAAGAAAGGAAAGTCCGCTTTCGCCGGGCATGCGTATGTCAGTGAGAATGACGTCGAAAAACGCCTTTTCCAGCACCGGCTCTGCTTCGAGGGGACTACCCGCGGTGGCTACGGAGTAGCCCGCTGCGCTGAGCTCGTCTTCCAGGATAGAACGCTTGATTGGTTCGTCGTCAACGATCAGAATATTCGCTTTGGTGGGAGCCATGAAGATCCTCGGCAGTTGCGACCTTCGGAAGCCGGATAACGAACCGGGCGCCGCCCAGTGACCCAGGCTCGCCCGAAAGTTCCAGTTCGCCACCGACGGCACGGATCAGTTGCTGCGAGACCGACAGCCCCAGTCCGGTGCCTTTACCAAAGGGCTTCGATGTGAAGAAGGGCTCAAAGACGCGGGCGCGTAAATCGGTGCTGACGCCGGGCCCGTTGTCTTCTACGCTGATATACACCCATTGGGTGTCACATGTTGCATCGATTCGTACTTGTGGCTTGTCACTGCTCTGGGCGGCCTCGGCTGCATTAAGGACTAGATTCAGCACTGCCTGCGCCAGCCCTTGCAGATCGCACATGCATACGCAGTCCTCGGGAATCTGCCATGTCAAATGGACGTTTCGCCCCCTGATGTTTGCCTCCACCAGCAGTTGAGACGTGTTCATCGCATCCGCTACGCGGGATTCCTCGATGGAGACGTTTCTTCCTGAACGAGCGAATGTAAGCATTTCCTGCATGACGCGAGCAATTCGCTGCAGCCCCTCGCAGAGCATGGGGTAGTATTTGGCGGCGCGATCGCTCTTGTCGGGATCTTGCTGAAGATAGCGGAGGCACTCCAGCATTCCGTCCAGTGGATTATGGACCTCGTGTGCAAGCCCTGCAGCCAGTTGGCCAAGAGCCGCGAGTCGCTCGGTCTGGATCATGCGTTCCTGTGTCGTAGTACGATCCCTCTCCAGCAGTTCCAAGCGCCGTAACATTCCGCCAAATCCCTTGGCCAGCGATGCCACCTCCTGCGTACCGGAGACTCTTAGCTCGTCCCTGGTAACGGGCCGTTGTGGAAACATGGACACCGCCGCCTCCAATTGGCGCAACGGCTCGGAGACCCTTACCATAATTATACGCGCGCCGACCAAGACGACCGACAGGGCCGCGACAAGTGCGGCACCCATGAGCCACAATAGGCGATTGGCCGTCTGCGTTGCGTGGCTGCGAGATATCCCAACATGCAGGACCCCCAGTTGTCCGCCGAGCAGCGGCGCCGAGACGTCCATTAGCGGCTCGTCGGGGGTCTGGAAAAGGATCACTTCGCCGCGGTGGGCCCGCCAAAGGTCCGACAGTGCCCGCGGATAGCTTTTGGCAGGAGCGCCGGCGAGGATATCCCCTGCTTCATTCTCGATGCAGAGGTAGCGGACATCACTATCAGTGGCGGCGGCTTTGTGCAGCGCATCATGCAGAGCAAGGCGGTCTTCCAGCAGCACCGGCTCAATAATCTGCCCCGCGAGGGTCTTAACGAGGCTCTTACCTCGCTCTGACAGATAGTGCTCCGCGGAGGATGAGACATTCTGCATCAGGTATACCCCCATCGGAACGAATAGCACAAGCAGAGCAGTCGTGCCAATCCACGCGGTAAGTCGATCCAAGGACCAGCGATTCAAGGCCATGATAGGCCCCCTCGCCGCTCCAATTGGTTATACAGTTCTATCGCCGATTGGTAGTGCTCGGGTCGCGGCCGTACAAATCGCCTGATCCCAATGGCCGAAAGGATATCTCTGCCCTCCTCGTCCTTGTCCAATGCCAAAAACGCCTCTTGCAGCGATTCCGCAAGAGCAGCATCGCCGCTGACAGGTACGACAATCGGCGGAGGCCCGAACGCCTCGCTTCGCCACATGATCCTTACCTTCTGGGCAAGGGAAGGATCCTCCCGGAGCTTTGACTGCCAAACAAGGGAGTCTATCGCCGCCGCATCGACAACAGATAGCGCCACCGCAAGGATCGACCGGTCGTGACTGCCCGTAAACACAATCTTCTTGAAGAATGCCTTCGGCCTCTCGCCTCTGTTTACCAGCGTGGCACTTGGGACGATACAGCCGGTATTGGACTCCGGATCGGTGAACGCCATGACCATCCCGCGAAGATCGTCTATCGTTTTCGAGTCGCTTTGTGCGGGCACGATGATCAGGCATCGATATTCCAGAGGCTCTTCAAACTCCGGCTGCACAAGCAGCCTGATGCGTTTTTTGCGAAGCGAGTGCACATACGTACCTGTGCACACCAGGGCCACGTCTACGTTGCCCTGCTCAAGCGCTTCCCGCACGTCGGTGTAGGAAGGACGCACTATGAACGCCTCGCGACGCCCCACGTCTCGACAAACCCTATGGACCAGGCGCCGATAGGTCGAGAACGTCGCCTCGGCGCTTACCATCGTGGCCACGGCAAAACGCAGCCGCTTGCCATCTTCGGCCGTCCCGATCGCGGGTCCGCCTGTTTCTGCGACGTCGCGCGAGAAGTCCACGGAAGGCTCCGCGGACTTTGCGACGTGCCACACCGCCCATACGACCCCCAGGCCAAGTGCCGCCAATACCAGGCACAGCACGGCCTTGGTGACCGCGTGCCGGAATATGTCCTGCCCAAGGAGCTTTCTCAGGTCCATGTCAAGTTCCATCCGCTGCGGGCCGCTGGACACAGCGAGCCGAGATACGCACTAACTACAAGATATGAACAATCGCCAGCCGCGGTCAAGCTGTATGCTTCCGGCGTTGTCTGTGACAGCCGGCCCTTACCGCCCGATGTGCCCAAGAAGTTGGTCTACACCAACGCCTAGAAAACGCCAAGAAGTGGTGTCCGGCCCTGTCAGATCCCCCGATACAAGCCAGCAAACACCGCGAACGCGGCAGGGCGCCCCGAAGACCTGACATCGCAGCAGTTCCCGGACCTGATGCAAGCTGAAAGAGGAAAACTGAAAGCTGAAATATGCTCGCCCCAGTAGCTGGATATATGTAGGGCACAGTACGTCAATTCCCTCAGGCGCAGGCTGCTACTCGCCCAACTCTCCAATATCAACTTCCACTGGCACAACAATACCCACTTGCGTTGCCACCGGCGTGTAGATGTCAATATCCTGCTCGGGCGTGTGCAGCGATACCACGAGTGAGTAGCGAGTCTTCCGGTTCCATCGTCCTAGGTGGGCACGTTCTCGCCACCAGCCGATCACCGGGTACACGCCAATCAGGTTGGCGCCGGCAATCTCGGCAGCCGTTCCCCACCAGATATCGGAGTGTATCGAGCCCCGATCCCGGGTGGTGGCGCCGATGGTCCATCGGGCAGTGTCGCTTGTCGTCTCAGGCTTTTGCCCGTCTTCGCGGGCGGCTCTGTTCAGCCGGACAAGCAGGTCTTCCCGGCTTTCGCCAGCGGCGTTCACCTCGAACCGAAGGCCATGAGACGCGTAGCGGTATCGATCACGCCAGCCAATCTGCCCTGGGGCCGGCTCGACGAAGTACGACAGTGTCACACGCATTGATACCGGGGCCTCACCGAGCCCCAAGAGGACATCCCGAGGCCAAGGCAGATCGTGGATGTGCATGTCGCGTGTCTTGTACCTGCTGCCTTCCCTGTCATAGGGCTGCAGCTCCCGTTCGGAGATCAAGGTAAGGCTGTTCGTCGCACAGCTCAGGGCGCGGTCGAAGTTAGGAACCCCATAACCACAGATACGAAGCAGCGTCTCGTAACTTGCCTTCGATTCGCCTTGGAGGAACCTATCTCGCATCACAGAGGTCCACTCGGCGGAGTGCACCATCAGCGCCCGAATCGTTTCGGGCCAAGCCTGTGGGTATGCTGCCTGGAGTCTGGCCGCCATGCGGGCCGCTAACGCTGCTGCCGCGCTTGTCATGCTGTGGTTGGAGAAGTGCCTCATCGCCGGTTGGTGATGGGTTGATACCAGGGCAAGATCCTCGATGTCCTTACAGTCGCCGCTTCCGTTCGCCGCCGCATTGCCGCCTTCCATCAGGATTTCCGGCTTAGTCGGCCACTTGGTCTCCCACGTGAGCGAAGTGCTCGTAAACGGCGATATGGAACCTGCCGGCGCTACGGGACCGTAGTCGGCGAAAGTAGGGTCTTGGATCGTCGTCTTCTGTGTCCATGCCCCCACAGTTAACGCATTCCATGCCTGGCCGGGATCGTGGACCTCGTTCGTGAGCGTCGCGTCAGGATAATCCTGCCATTCTTCGGGAAGCTGCGTATTGCCGGCGGCCACTATGATGAGGCGGCGTGTGTCGCCCTTAGCCCCCGAAGCCAGCTCGTCCACTTCGCCTGACCAGGAAGACGGACGGCCCTGGTCACGATCATCCAGGGCCGAGACCGCCATGCAGACAATCCTGTTTCGGTCTGGTGCCTGGATCTCAGCCCGAAATATGCCCTGGGCCGTCACGTAGCCGTACAGGTCGTTTGGGTTGTCGCCTTGCTGTCTGAGGATCTTCGCTGACTCCAAGCGATGCGTCACTCGGACCCTCCGAGCCGATGCCAAGGGTCCCTGCAAATCCCCGAATGCGGATACACCAGCCATAAGCGTCCCATGGCCGTTCTGGTCGTGCACTCCCCAATCTGCATATACGGTGTGACAATCGTCGCTGTCCAGAACAGGCGCAATCAGCGGATGACCGTTATTTATCCCGGTGTCCAGGATGCACACTACCACGTTCGTGTCGGAGACATCCAACCGCCCCAGCAGGTCCTGAGCCGCTTGCGCTTGGTCCGCGTTCGGCAGGTCCAGCCAAAATGCTGCGGTCTCCTTCGCCAGGCGAAACTCAGCGATGTCATCGCTGGCCTCCAGGAGATTCGCCAGTTGCTCAGCGTTTGCGTGGATCCGTACGACCGTTCGCTCAGGGAACTCCAGCGCACCATCGGTGACCTGGATTCCTATCTCGCCCAACAGCACGCGGAACCGCCCCTCCGTTTCGGCGGGTTCATCCGGGCTGACTCGTATCCACGCCTCGCACCAAGCAGCTTCCTTACTTGGCATAGCGGCCGAATCCGTCCAGAACGAAGACAGCATCGCCATGCGGATATCAGCGATGCTATCGACCAGAGGCCGGTTCCTTGGCTCGCCGGTGGCTGTCTGTTCTGTTCTGTATTGCTCCACCTTCCGCAGGAAATGCCCCTGCTTCTCCGCGGGCACGAACACGGTCGCGAACGTTACGGGCTCCTCCTCTCCCTGAATCGGGCGTTCGACGATAGACAGCAACCGGATGCCTCTTCGCCTGTCTTCCAGGCTCTTGCTGACAAGATCGGCGCCCGGGTCGCTGCGGAATTCCAAGTAGACCCCGGATCGTGTCGGCAACGCAACGGCCCTCCGTTGCTGGGCGGACCGCAGAGCCTGTTGCCAGGCCTGATCAAGGCGGCCCCTCAGCATCCGCCCGTGCTCTGAAATCTTCCGACGAGGTATCTCCCCACTCTCGATGCGGCGCGGTGGCCGCGTGTAGTTCAGCCGATGCCAGTGTTCCTCGCCGAGGAAGATGTGCTTGTACTTGGCCCTGGCCATGTGGACTTACCCCCCTCTCTTGGTGTAGATCTCCTGGCGATGCTCCAGCATCCCGATCAAGAGCTTCTTGTCGACCTTCTTCTTCCGGGTCAGCAGGACCTGCTTGATCGCATCGTCACAGGCTCGGGTGATCTCGGCGTGGCTGAGGCCCTTGGCCTGCTCAGCGATGGCCTCGGGTCGAATCGACTTGGAGATCAGTTCGTTAAGCCGATCCCCTACCAGCCTAGCTCGCTCCATCGGTCCCGGTAGATCGTAATACAAGACGTCATCAAACCGTCGGAACAGGGCCGGGTCCAGCACCTCGAAGGTGTTCGTGGCCGCAATGATTATGCTGTCCGAGGCGTCCTGTTCGATGAACTGGAGGAACGAGTTGAGCACCCGTCGCATCTCGCCGACTTCATGCTCGCGGCCGCGTTGCGTGCCAATGGCGTCGAACTCGTCGAACAGGTATACGCCCGGTTCTTCCTGGATCACATCGAAGATCTGCCGCAGCTTGGCGCTGGTCTCGCCCATGAACTTCGTGACGAGCTTGTGCATCAGGATCGTGTGTAGCGATAGATGCAGTTCGCCTGCCAAGGCTGACGCCGTCATCGTCTTCCCAGTGCCTGGCGGGCCTGCCAAGAGCAATCTTCGGCGATTTGCCATGCCATGCTGTTTGAGCTTTCCGCGCTTGCGGTGCTCATCCAGGATCCTGTCAAGACGCTGTCGAAGAGCCTCCGGCACGACAAGATTGCTCAATCGTTCGCCCGGCTTGCTCTCTAGGAGCATATCGCTCAGATCAGGAGTCATCGCCACCCCGGGCATGAGTCCGTGCCGCTTCCTCGCGCGATCGAGGTACACTCGGATGTCGTGCGCCACCGTCCGGTGCCCGGTCGTGGCTTCGTGCGCAGCGATCTGCAGCGCTACGGTGACGAAGCGCTCCGCATCACCCTCGAAGTGCGACCGGATCAATGCCTTTATCTGTTCCGCAGTAGCCATGGCTTATGCGGTCTCCTCAGCGATTGTGCATCCTACAAATGTCCCGTGGCCAGCGACGACATCAGCTTGGTTCCTTTCGGGCGCTTCCCTAAGAAGGAACTTTTGGCCGAGTCATCCTCCGACCGGCCGCTCCCAGCTTATCCGCAGATTATCGTCCACAGTGACGCCCTTATACCCGTTTCCCAGCCTCCAGGCAAGCTCTCCGTCATGGTCATGAGCCTGCCCGGTGCGACATCTTCCCCACGGGACAGGTTTGCGCGCGCACGGCCGCACGGGGGGCGTCAATTGCTGCCGAAAAACTGAGGAGAATATCTTACGGCCAGGCCTGGCCTTGCCGGCCGTCACCGCCGAAAATGACCATCATTGCGCGCGCATAAGCTCGCGCGCCGCTAAGTATGGAGGCGCATCTTCCCAACGGGACAGGTTTGCGCCCGATCGGCGTTGTTTGACAACCACATAGGGATCGGTCTGCCCCCGCGGATTGGGCCGGCATGACGCGCTGGTGCGGGAAATTTTTCGGCAGAGAGGCGCGCAAAAGCGTAATTGCTTGCGGCTACAGCAGCTACGGTTTTTTGGGCTTGCTACAAACCGTCAGAATCTGCGACAAACCGTCAGAAACCGCGGCTACTTGCTACAAACCGTCAGAATCTGCGACAACTGGCGAGTTTCTGCGACAACTGCGACAGCCGCGGCTCACGGCACCGTGATCAGTTGCAGCGCGGTTGGACCGCTGGTGCCGTTGTTGCGGCAGATGATCTGGTCGGTCGGGCCGACCTTGCGGTCGCGGTTGAAATCGCACACATCATCAATCGCAGCGGGGTTATTTGCCAAGGTGTGCGGGTTATTTCGCACGGCAACCTCGTCGGCCGGCGTCACTTCGGCATCGGCCGGTGAGTTGCCCGTCTCGCCGATGGCGTTGGCGAAATAGAACACATCCGCCGCGGCCAGACCGGTGTTGCCCGTGGCGAGCACCGTCACCCGCAACCACTGCTTTTCGATCGCGTTATCCGCCCAGA